>WNFA01012878.1_pt1 | contig 10537 bp, 11 predicted proteins | sample 5400481 | NCBI WGS metagenome assembly WNFA01 (sample SAMN13153340, study PRJNA577476) | soil metagenome | isolation source: 120 cm saprolite under Douglas fir tree site 2 hole 1 replicate 2 | place: USA:California | collected 2015-04-18 | reverse complement strand
TCGCCGTCCATGAACAGGACGGCGCCGCGCCGGGCATGGTCCAATCCCGCCATCAGGGCGGCTTCCTTGCCGAAATTGCGTGACAGCGACACCACCTGGACATCGAGCGCAACGGCTGCAAGGGAGCGCGCAATGGCGAGCGTTGCGTCGGCGCTGCCGTCATCGACATAGACGACCTCGCAAGCGAGGCCGTAGCGCTGCCGGAGGTTTTTTGCCAGTTCGCCAAGCCGTTCGTGCAGAAATGCCAGCCCGGCGGCCTCGTTGTACAACGGCACGACGATCGACAGCCCCTGCGCCGCGGCATTGGCCGCGGTGGTTGACAGACTGGAAACGTCGCTACCCAGCTTCATCGATCAGGTTCCAAAACCACCCACATGCCAGCATATGCTACTCGTTGCTTGCTGTCGCAATGATGAACGGACGTGCGCCTCACGGGCGCAGGAATGCCTCAAGCTTGGCAAACAGCGGATTGTCGCGGTCGAGCACATAGTCGAGCGACGCCACCGACACCGTGTCGGCGCCATGCGCGCGAAGAAAACTGCCGAGCGCGTAAAGCTGCGCCGGTGGGCAGTGCAGCGTAACCATGCCCGAAGATGTCGGCCCGCCGAACGGCGAGACCACACCGAAGCGATTATGGGCCTCGGCCAGCAGCGCGGCGTCGCAGCCGGTAAAGCGGGTGCGGACTTCCCGGTACTTGCTGGCGCGCGCCCGGGCCGCAATGTGATCGAGAATAACGCGCGCGGTCTCGCGGGCTTCGCTCGACCAATCGGCATCCCGCGAGGCCACGAGGCTAGCCTGGCTGCGCAGGATCACGCCGTCGTCGAGCACCTTGAGGCCATTGGCGGCAAGCGTAGCGCCGGTGGTGGTGATATCGACGATCATCTCGGCTGTCCCGACCGCTGGCGCACCTTCGGTCGCGCCGGCGCTCTCGACGATGCGGTAATCGACGACGCCGTGGGACGCGAAGAATGTCCGGGTCAGATTGATGTATTTGGTCGCCACCCGCATCCGCCGGTTATGCTGCGCACGGAATCCGGTGGTGACATCGTCGAGGTCGGCCATGGTCCGGACGTCGATCCAGGCCTGCGGTACGGCAACCACGACATTGGCGTGACCGAAGCCGAGGTTGTCGATCAGCGCGACGCGCTTGTCGGCATCGACGATGCTTTCACGCACCAGGTCTTCGCCGGTGACGCCGAGATGCACCATGCCGCGTGCCAGCTGCCAGGCGATCTCGCTGGCCGAGAGATAGGCGATCTCGACATTGTCGAGCCCGCTGATGGTGCCGCGATAGTCGCGGGCGCCGCGTGGCTTCGCCAGCGCAAGTCCGGCGCGCGTGAAGAAGGCTTCCGCGTTTTCCTGCAGGCGGCCCTTCGATGGAACCGCGAGAACGAATGGCATCGTCATGACGCGGCCCCGCTCAAATCCATGGCGGCGGGCTTGCGGCCCGCTTGCGTCAAGGTTTCGACCCAGACCGAAAACCCGACCGCGGGGATAGGGGTGGCCGCGCCCAACTGGGTCATCAGGCCGTCGTAGCGCCCGCCCGCCACAAGGGGCTCGACGCCGTTGCCCTTGTGCAGTTCGAACTCGAAGCCGGTGTAATAGTCGAGGCCGCGCCCGAACGAGGTGGAAAAGCGTGTCTTGCTGGTATCGATGCCGCGCGCGGCCATGAAGCCGACGCGGCTTTCGAACTGGTCGATCGCGGCCGTGATATCGAGCTTTGCGTCATCGGCCAGCGCCCGCAATTGGGCGATTGCCTCGTCGGGGTCGCCCGCGATCGCGAGGAATCGCTTGATCAGCTCAAGCGCATCGCGCGGCAACGCGCCGCCTTTCAGCGTCGACTGCTCGAGGAAGCGATCGGCGATTTCGGAGACCAAGCGTCCGCCGACATTGGTGGTGCCGGCGATCGACATCAGGTCGGTCACCAGCGCCAGCGCCGCCTTGCGGTCGGAGCCCGCGAGGGCGGCGAGCACACCCTCATATTCGTTGCGGCCGGATCTGGTCGCGAGCGTGAGGCGCTCGAGATCCTGCTCCAGGCTGACCTTGCGGTTGAAATCCTTGATCAGCCGCCGCCGCCACACCGGATAGAGATCGAGCGCATCGATCAGCGCAATGAACAGCGCCACGTCGCCGGTGCGAATTTCGACCTCGGTCAAGCCGAACGCGGCGGTCGCTTCAAGCGCCAGCGCGAGCATCTCGGCATCGGCCGCGGCGCGATCCTGCCGTCCGAAGGATTCAATACCGGCCTGCAAGAATTCGCTGGGCCGGCCGCCACGATAGCGAAACACCGGCCCGAGATAGCTGAACCCCGCAGGCTGGCCGGCGCGGGGGGATGCAAGGTAATCCCGCGCCACCGGAATGGTGAGATCGGGGCGAAGGCACAGTTCCTCGCCGCCGGCGTCGGTGGTCAAATAAAGGCTTTTCCGGATATCCTCGCCCGAGAGATCAAGGAACGGCTCGGCCGGCTGCAGGATCGCCGGTTCGGCCCTGATGTAGCCGGCCTGCGCGAACGACAATAGCAGGGCATCCGCCCATGCGGCGGATCCGGTCGCACGAGGGGCGGCGGGCAGGGTCATCTCGACGTCCAAATACCCCGAAAACGGGTTCCAAAGCTTCAGCTGGCGCAGCCCCTTAGCACGGCCGGGGCGCCGTTTCGACAGGGATCGGCCAAGTGCCTTAATGACTGGCCAAGGCTGAGCCGCAACCTATCCGCGCAAGCCGGGTCCGGTCCAGTCGCCGAGCGCCGCCTGCACCAGCGCCAGCGCCGCCACCGCGGCAGTGTCAGCGCGCAGTACCCTCGGCCCCAGGGAAAGCCTCAAGGTGTGCGGCTGTCGCAGCAGGATAGCGCGCTCTTCCTCGGCAAACCCACCTTCCGGGCCGATCAGGACGTCGATCCCGTTCGAAGCCGCCAAGCCGCTTTGCAGCGCCTGCAACGGATTGGTGGTGTCTGCCGCTTCGTCGCAGAACACAAGCAGGCGCTGCACCTCGCGCTGGCTCAAATAACGATCCAGCGGCACCGGCTCTTCGACCGTCGCCAGGCTCAGGATGCCGCACTGCTCGGCTGCCTCGACGACGTTGGCGCGCATCCGCTCGCCGTTAACGCGGCCGACCTGGGTGAAGCGGGTCAAAACCGGCTGCAGCGATGACGCGCCCATCTCCACCGCTTTCTGCACCATGTAATCGAGCCGGGCGTGTTTCAGCGGCGCGAAGACGTAAGCGAGGTCGGGCAGGCGATCCTGCGGCCGGGTCTGGACCACGATCGTGAGACTGTCCGGCCGTTTGCGCCCCGCGATCGAAGCCCTCCATTCGCCATCGCGTCCATTGAACACCAGAATGGTATCGCCTGAGGAAAGGCGGAGCACATTGCCGAGATAATTGCTCTGGCTGCGCTCGAGCGCGACGGTTTCACCCGCTGTCAGCGGAGCATCGACAAACAGCCTAGGCTTGCGAAAATCGAGTTCAGGCATGGTCCGTGTTCCAATTCCGCAGCCTTTTAGCCCAAAGGACCAGAATTAACGCAATAATCGGTATCCGGGCGCGGCAGGAATCGTAAAAAGCCCTATTCGAGATCGCTCTTCTATCGGGAAGACGTTGGGGGACCACTGGACCTTGCCGGAGAAACAGCCTTGATCACCCACCGCTTGATTGTGCCGCTTACCGTGGCCGTCGTGACTGTCTACGCCGGTCAGGCCTTTGCACAGGGTACGTTCCCGGCGCCGCTGCCCGGCCAAGCCGTCCAGCCCAACGATCCGGTATTTCTGCCGGAGAACGGCGCGGCCACTTCCAGTTCGTTTCCAGCAAACGGTACGGCGCCGGCTCCGCCGTTGCAGGCGGGTCTCGCGGACGAATGCAGGAGTGGATTTGTGCCCTTGCGCGAGGAGGCGGAGCAGCGTGGCAAACTGATCAAGGCCGCTAGCGAACGGCATGCGCCCCCGGCTGAAGCCTGCAAGCTGATCGGGAATTTCGGCCAGGCCGAGCTCAAGATGATCAAATATGTCGAGAGCCATGCAGCGAGGTGCGGGATTCCACCGCAGATATCGGACCAGCTGAAGGGCGGCCACAAGAACACCGAGAGCATGCAGAAGATAGTCTGCGCGGCAGCGCAGCAAGTGCAGCGAAGGGGACCTTCTGGCCCGGTGGGAGATTTTTGGACCTTGCCGGAGGAACAGCTTTGATCATCCGCCGCTTGATTGTGCCGCTGACCGTGGCCGTCTTTACTGTCCACGCCGGTCAGGTCTTTGCGCAAGGCGCATTTCCGGCGCCGCTGCCCGGCCAAGCCGCCCCGAGCAACGCGTCGCCATTTCCGCCGGTGAACGGTGCGGCTCCAGCCGCTTCCGCTCCTGCCAGTTCGTTTCCGGTAACCGGCGCGGCGCCTCTTACCGGTTCCGCGTTCGAGCGCACACCGGCTCCTCCATCGCAGACAGGTACGTCGGACGAATGCATGAAGGGGTTCGTACCCCTGCGTGAAGAGGCGGAGAAGCGCGGCAAGCTGATCAAGGCCGCCGGCGACCGGCATGCGCCGCCGGATGAAGCCTGCAAGCTGATCGGGAATTTCGGCCAGGCCGAAATCAAGATGATCAAATATGTCGAATCCCACGCGGCGAAGTGCGGGATTCCACAGCAGATAGCGGACCAGTTGAAGAACGGCCACAAGAACACCGAGAACATGCAGAAGAAAGTCTGCGCGGTGGCCCAGCAAGCGCAGCAAAAAGGACCGGCCGGCCCGAGCCTGAGCGAGGTGCTGGGCTCGTCGGCGGCGCTTCCGGAGGCGACAGCCACCAAGAAGGGCGGCAGCACCTTCGATACGCTCAACGGCAACGTCCTCGCGCGATGATCGGTGCCGCATGAGCGGCTCGGCGACCCGCGTTGCTGACGCGACCGGCAACTGGGTCGACACGCACGCGCCGCCATGGTCGCGGCCCTATCTGCGGCTCTCCCGTCTCGACCGGCCGATTGGATCCTGGCTATTGCTGATGCCGTGCTGGTGGTCGGCGGCGCTGGCCGCCGGCGTCATCGGCGACCTCAGCCGATTGCCCCTTACCCTCGCGCTGTTCTTCATCGGCGCATTCGTCATGCGCGGCGCCGGCTGCACCTGGAACGACATCACCGATCGCGATCTCGATGCGCTGGTCGAACGGACGCGGTCGCGGCCGATTCCGGCGGGGCAGGTGAGCGTGCCGCAGGCGGTGGCCTTCCTCGTCGTTCAGGCACTGATGGGTCTTGCGGTGCTGCTCCAATTCAACCGCTTCGCGGTGGCGACCGGCATCGCCTCCCTCGCCATCGTCGCGGTCTATCCGTTCATGAAGCGGATCACGTGGTGGCCGCAGATCGTGCTCGGTCTCGCGTTCTCGTGGGGCGCGCTGATGGGGTTTGCGGTGATGCAGCAGCGGATCGATGCGACGGCGCTGTTGCTCTACGCCGGCTCGATCGCCTGGGTGATCGGTTACGACACCATCTATGCGCATCAGGACGCCGAGGACGACGCGCTGATCGGCATCAAATCGACCGCGCTCTTGTTCGGCGCGCACACACGTCCGGCGCTGATGGTGTTTTACGGACTGGCGGTCGTTTTGATCGGCGCGGCGCTTGCGCTTGCCGGGGCACGCTTGTCCGCATGGATCGGGCTTGGCGCGTTCGCGGCCCATCTGATCTGGCAAATCAGACGACTGCAGATCAGCGATCCCGCGCTGTGCCTGCGGATTTTTAAATCCAACCGCGACGCGGGGCTGCTGCTGTTTGCAGGATTGCTGGTCGATGCGGTGATGGCGGCGGCATCCTGAGGTGCGAGCCGTCTTCGCCAAGCCTCGAAGGATGACAAGCGAGGTGTACGCGGCCATCCTTCGAGGCGCGCAAGCGCGCACCTCAGGATGACGCCGCCATGCGTCGCATAGATCAATCCCGCGCGATGATCTCGCGCTCGCCCTGATGAATATTCGCAGGGTTCAGCAAATCACCGCGACGCCGCCGCACCAAAAATTTCGGCCGCCGTGCCCGGATCGCGTTGTGGCGCCGGCGCCGCGGCGCGGGCTCGCGCGGCTTGTCTTCCGGCAGTTGCGGAAGCGCGAAGATTTCGCTCCACATCTGCCAGGCGGTCGCGATCTCGTTGCGGTCGGAACTCACGCACAGGGGTATGGTCAAGGACGGATCGCGATGGGCGAGCACGAGCATCTGCGCGTTGTCGATGCCACGCAGCGCAACGCCGAGAAAATCGCGGACGCGAACGTTGACCGCCATCTGCATGCCGTGGATGGCACGGCGCAGCACGACGCGTTCGCGGTGAAGTTCTATACTCCGCACGCCGCCGTCGGCGCGGGTGTCGTGCGCATCGAAGCTGACGGGCAAAGAGAGAGGGTCGAGCCGCAATGCGCGGCTCGACCCGGCGGGGTTGATCCCGCTTGTTGCTGTTTGACGCCTCACGGCCTGGTCTCCCCGCCGGGATTATGTTCCCGGTCGATAGGCGTGACCTTGCCAGAGCCGCGTCCGAATTGGCTTAAAAAGGCTGGTTAATCCGGCGTCACTGGCCCTGCATTCGCCGGCATGATTGACAAGACCTTGGCCCACATGATTGACGAGAGCTTGCGGTATCATCGAAATTCTTTCGCTTTCGACGCTTGAAAATGCTTGAAGTCCGCGAGAATCGGGCACATCTCATGGGTTCGTTGATTGGCCTCCCGGCCTGCTTCCATCCTTCTTCAATCCTCCTTCAATCCTCGGGATTTTGTTCGTGATCTCTTCACCATCAGCCGCTTCGCCGCTTTCGTCCGATACCGCCACCTCCGACCTGTTCGATCAGTCCGCCCTGAGTACGCTGGCGCAGCGTCTTGTCGAGGCGGCGAGGCGCGCGGGCGCCGACGCCGCCGACGCGGTGGCGGTGCGCGGCGTTTCCCAGGGCGTCGAAGTGCGCGACGGACGCGTCGAGGAGTCCGAGCGTTCGGAAGGCGATGATGTCGGACTGCGCGTACTGGTCGGACTGCGCCAGGCGGTTGTCTCCACCAACGATGTCAGCGGCGATGGCGTCGCCAGGCTTGCGGAGCGCGCCGTCGCCATGGCGCGCGTCGCGCCCGACGACAAATATGTCGGTCTCGCCGATCCAGCCTTGCTGGCGCGCGATTTTCCCGATCTCGATCTGCTCGACCCCAACGTCCCTTCGACGTCGGAGCTCGAGCGCCGCGCCTGTGAAGCCGAAGCGGCCGCGCTCGCGGTCAAGGGCGTCACCAAATCCGGTGGCGCGTCGGCCTCGACGGGAATTGGCGGCATGGTGCTGGTTACCTCTACCGGCTTCCACGGCTCGTACTTGCGCTCGAGCCAGAGCATCGCGATGACCGCCATCGTCGGCGACGGTACCGGCATGGAACGCGATTACGATTACACCACCGCGCCGCACGCTTCCGATCTTGCATCGGCTGCGAGCGTCGGCCGCAAGGCAGGCGAGCGCACGGTGGCGCGCGCCAATCCGCGCAAGGTCGAGACCTGCAAGGTGCCTGTGGTGTTCGACCCCCGGGTTTCGGGATCGCTGGTCGGCCATCTGGTGGGCGCGGTGAATGGCGCCTCGATCGCGCGCAAGACCAGTTTCCTCAAAGACCGTCTCGGCGAGCAGCTGTTTGCGAAGAACATCCGCATCATCGACGATCCGTTGCGGGTGCGCGGCTTGCGCTCGCAATCGTTCGACGCCGAGGGCGTAAAGGTCAAGAAGCTCGCGATCATCGATGAGGGCGTGCTGACCTCGTGGCTGCTGGATTGCGCGACCGCGCGGGAGCTTGGACTGGTCACCACCGGCCACGCCCACCGCGGCGTATCGTCGTCGCCGTCGCCGGGAGCGTATAACCTGCATCTCGAAGCCGGCGAACCAACGCCGGCTGAATTGATGTCCGACATCAAACAGGGATTTTACGTCACCGACCTGATCGGCTCCGGCGTCAATGGCGTGACCGGCGATTACAGCCGCGGCGCATCCGGTTTCTGGATCGAGAATGGCGAAATCACCTATGCGGTGAGCGAGGTGACGATCGCGGGTCATCTGCTCGAGATTTTCAAATCGCTGGTGCCGGCCAACGACCTGGAATTCCGTTATGGCGTCAATGCGCCGACGGTGCGCATCGAGGGATTGACGCTTGGCGGACGTTAGCGCCGACGCGATGCCCGACGATGTCCTGACGCGTGACGCCGCATTGCTGGCGGATACGGTGCGGGAGGCCGGCGCGCTTGCGTTGTCGCTGTTCCGTACCGAGCTGAAAAACTGGACCAAGGGCACATCCTCGCCGGTGTCCGAAGCCGATATCGCGGTCAATGACCTGCTCGAGAACAGGCTGCGAGCCGCCACGCCGGATTATGGCTGGCTGTCGGAAGAAAGCGCCGACGACGAGCAGCGTCTCGGCAAGCATCTGGTCTGGATCGTCGATCCGATCGACGGCACCCGCGGCTATCTCGCCGGCCGCGAAGACTGGTGCGTGAGCGTGGCGCTGGTCGAGGACACCTCACCCGTGCTGGCAGCGGTGTTCGCGCCTGCCAGCGATGAATTTTTCTTTGCCGTGCGCGGACAGGGCGCCGCCCTAAACAATGTGCCGGTTTACGCGACGGCGGGCACGGAGCTGGATTTTTCACGCGTCGCTGGCCCGAAGCCGCTGGTCGAACGGCTCAGCCAGGCATCAGGTGAAATTATTCTTCATCCGCGAATCGGATCGCTGGCGCTTCGGCTGTGCCGGGTCGCGCAAGGAAGCCTGGATGCGGCTTTTGCCGGCGGCCAAAGCCGCGACTGGGACCTTGCCGCGGCCAATTTGATCGTGCAGGAAGCGAATGGTAACATGACGGCGCTCTCGGGGGATGCCATATCCTACAATCAAAAGGAAGTGACGCACGGGGTGCTGGTGGCAGCGGGACGCGATCGTCATGCACGCATTGTCGAGCATTTCCGCAATCGTCCGTTGCCCTGAGCGGCCTCGATGTGCGTCGGGAATCCCGGCTTGCCGGGCACCGCGTTAGGAATAAGGAATCATGCCAGATAGCGCCCCCCAGCAATTGCTCCATCTCGTGATCGGCGGCGAATTGACCGATCTTCAGAGCACGACGTTCAAGGATCTCGATCAAGTGGAAATCGTCGGCGTGTTTCCCAACTACGCGACCGCTTACGCGGCCTGGAAAGCGAAGGCGCAGCAGACCGTGGACAACGCCCACATGCGCTATTTCGTCGTCCACCTCCACCGGCTGCTCGATCCGGGTCAAGACACGAAGCCAGCCCGTTGAAAAAGTTGATTCGCAATGTGCTGCGCAGCAGCTGGGTTCAGCGCGCTGTGGGTTTTCTCGCGGCCGAGTATCTGCGGCTGGTCTGGCTGACCAATAAATTCAGTTTCGATCCGCCCGACGTCTATGAACTGGTCGAGCCGCAGCTACCGGCGATCCTGGCGTTCTGGCACGGCCAGCATTTCCTGACGCCTTTCATCAAAATCAAGGAAAACCATCGCGCCAAGGTGCTGATCTCGCGGCATCGCGACGGCGAATTCAACGCCATCGCCGCCGAACGGCTTGGCATCGAGACCATCCGCGGCTCCGGCGATCACGGCTCGGCGTTTCACCGCAAGGGCGGTGTCGGTGCCTTCAAGGAGATGGTGCGCGCGCTCGAGGATGGCTACAATATCGCATCGACGGCAGACGTGCCGAAACGCGCGCGGATCGCCGGCCTCGGCATCATCATGCTGGCGCGGGAATCCGGACGGCCGATCCTGCCGTTCGCGATGGTGACCAGCCGCTTCATTCGGTTGAACAATTGGGACCGTACCACCATCAATTTGCCATTCGGCCGGGGCGCAGTAGTGGGGATTGACGCGGTTTATGTGCCGCCCGACGCCGATGGCGAGACCATGGAAAAGCTGCGCCTGCAGGTGGAGACCTATTTGAACGAAGCGACCCGTCGCGCCTATGCGCAGGTCGGCCGTCCGGAAGAGGCGGGTCATGGCTAATTCCTTGCCGATGACGCTGCGCTTCTACCGTAAACTGTCCACCGCGGTGGTGCCGCTGTCGCCGGCGCTGATCAAGCGGCGGCTGAAGCAGGGCAAGGAGGATCCGGCGCGTATCGGCGAGCGCCGTGGCATTAGCGGCGACGTCCGTCCGCATGGACCGCTGGTGTGGATTCACGGCGCCAGCGTCGGTGAAGTGCTGGCCGCGGCGGCCTTGATCGAGAAGCTGCGCGCGCTCAATATCCGCATCCTCTTGACCTCGGGCACGGTGACCTCGGCGGCGATCGTCGCCAAGCGGTTTCCCGCCGATATCATCCATCAATACGTGCCTTACGATTCGCCGCGCTACGTCACGCGCTTTCTCGACCACTGGCGGCCGAGCCTCGCATTGTTCATCGAATCCGATTTGTGGCCCAATCTGATCCTGTCGAGCGCGGCGCGGCGCCTGCCGATGGTCCTGATCAACGGCCGGATGTCGCATCGCTCGTTCCCGCGCTGGCGCAGGGTTGCCGGCACGATCGCGGCGTTACTTGGCCGGTTCGACGTCTGCCTGGCCCAATCGCACGTCGATGCGGAGCGCTTTACCG
>WNFA01005559.1_pt1 | contig 10538 bp, 10 predicted proteins | sample 5400481 | NCBI WGS metagenome assembly WNFA01 (sample SAMN13153340, study PRJNA577476) | soil metagenome | isolation source: 120 cm saprolite under Douglas fir tree site 2 hole 1 replicate 2 | place: USA:California | collected 2015-04-18 | reverse complement strand
CTTTCGTACCCGTCATGGCCGGGCTTGTCCCGGCCATCCACGCCTTTGCCGCGGCGATGCCGTCAAGACGTGGATGCCCGGCATAAAGCCGGGCATGACGATGGAAAGTCTTACGCCGCCGCCTGTGCCAGCCCGCGCTTGAGCGCGGCGATCGCCTCGTCGGCCGTCTGCACGTCGCCGAAATTGGAATAGAACGCGCGCAGCGAGGCGTTGTGCATCTCGTCGGAATAGGTGGCGAGCACGTCGTGCACCATGACGGTCTTGAAGTTGAGCATCATGGCGTCGCGCGCGGTGCTCTCGCAGCACACATGCGTGGCGGTGCCGCCGATCAGCAGCGTGTCGATGCCACGGCCGCGCAGATGCGCGGCGAGGTCGGACGAGCCCTGGATGAAGGCGGAAAAACGCTCCTTCACGATCTGCGCGTCCTCCGGACGCACGTCGAGCTCGTGCCAGAGCGCGTGCCCTTCCTGGCCGAGCTCCATGCTGGCGTAGCGCCGGTCGCGCCGCTCCGGCGTCATCAGCCACTCGTGATACGAGCTCCAGCTCTCGCGCGTGCCGCTCGTCGTGTTCCTGATCCACACCACGTGGCCGCCGAGCTCGCGCAGCGCAGCGGCCAGCCGGTTGACGTGCGGTACGATCTCGCGCGCCATCGGCACCTCGCCCTGGAAGCCAGGCTTCATGAAATAGTTTTGCAGGTCGACGACGACGAAGGCGGTCTTCGCCGGCTCCATCACGTCGAAGGGATGCGGTCGTCCCGCGCGTCCGATCACGCGCTCGGTCAGATCGGCCGGAATGGACAACTTGTGCATGGAGGTCTCCGCGCGTGGGGCTATGCATCGGTGCATGTCCTTGTCGGCGAACCGGCATCCACTTCGCCGGGACATGCGCTAGAGTTCCACCATACCTAACCGAAATTTAATAAGCCAGTCAGCCGCGGTTCAGCTTTCCCGCCCTATTCTTCTGGCACTTTCGATTCCATGTGCACCGGACTGGACAGACATGTCGGCTGACACAGAGCGCGAGGCGGCGCTAGCGCTGCATCGTTTCGGCTTCGGACCGCGCTCGGGCTCGATCGCGGCCATTGCCTCGGACCCACGCGGCGCGCTGCTCGCCGAGCTGTCGCGGCCGGGCGCCGGCCGCATCACCAATCGCGATCTGCTGTCGACCGGCGAGGCTGCGCGCGCCGCTTTCGATTTCCGGCAGGAGCGCAAGGCGGCGAGGCTCGCCGAGCGCGCGGAACGCGAGTCCGCCAAGAACGCGGCAAGCGCCCCGCCCAATGCGGCGGCGAACAATTCCGCCGGCGCCGCCGGCAGCATGGCCGCCACAGCGCAGGCGGGCGCGGCGATGGAGAATCCCTCGCCGCCCGCAACCCGCAAACCCAATCCGGGGCCGGGAATTCCGCAGCAGATTTTTCTCGAAGAGGCGAAGGTCCGCATCGATGCGGCGCTGAGCGCCGAGATCGGCTTCGCCGAGCGGCTGGTGTGGTTCTGGTCGAATCATTTCTGCGTCTCCGCCGCGAAAGGACCGATCCGCGCGCTCGCCGGGGCCTATGAGCGCGAGGCGATTCGTCCGCATGCGCTCGGTCGTTTCGCCGACATGCTGCGTGCGGTCGAAAGCCACCCGGCGATGCTGATCTATCTCGACAATGCGGCCTCGATCGGCCCGAACTCGATTGCCGGAATCAACCGGCGCAAGGGGATCAACGAAAATCTTGCGCGCGAGATCCTCGAGCTGCACACGCTCGGCGTCCGCACGGTCTACACGCAGGCCGACGTGACGAAGTTCGCGAATGTCATCACCGGCTGGACCGTGATCCCGCCGCGGCAGGACCCGGTGCACGGCGGCGAGTTCACTTTCAATCCGCGCATGCACGAGCCGGGCGACCAGAACCTGATCGGCAGGACGTTCGCCGACGCGGGCGCGGACCAGGGCCGCGCGGTCCTCGCGATGCTCGCGCGCCATCCGGCAACCGCACGCCATGTCGCGCAGAAGCTCGCGCGCCATTTCATCAGCGTGCAGCCGCCGCAGCCGCTGGTCGACAGGCTGGCCAAGCGCTTCGCCGAGACCGACGGCGACCTCAAGGAGCTGGCGAAGGCGCTCGTCACCGCTCCAGAATCGTGGACGGCGCCGCGGCAGAAATTCAAGCGTCCGGGCGAATGGATCGTGGGAGCGCTGCGCGCGACCGGCGTGACACCGCCCGACATCCGGCCGGTGATCCAGGCGCAGGAGATGCTCGGCGAGCCGCTGTGGCGTCCGCCCGCGCCGCAGGGTTTCGTCGATGACGACGCCGCCTGGCTCGACGGTCTTGCCCAGCGGCTCGACATCGCCAACCAGCTCGCGCGCCGGGTGGCCGGCATGGTCGAGCCGGAGGCGGTGATCGAGGCGGCGCTCGGCCCGCTCGCTTCGCCGGAAATCCGTCAGGCGGTGGCGCGGGCGGAGAGCAGGCCCCAGGCGCTGGCGCTGCTCTTCATGGCGCCCGAGTTCCAACGGAGATGACGATGCGAACATTCGCCCGCCTTCACGCGCCCTCGCGCCGCGAGCTGCTGCTCGCTTCCGGGGTGCTGTTCGCCTGGACCTATCTGCCCAAGCGCGCGCTGGCCGATGGGCGCGATCCGCGTCTCCTCGTCATCATCCTGCGCGGCGCGCTCGACGGCCTGGCGGCGGTCGCTCCGGTCGGGGATCCCAATTGGGTCGCGCTGCGCGGCGACAAGGCGTTGGGTCTGCAAGGCGCGAATGCGGCGCTGCCGCTCGACTCGTTCTTCGCGCTCAATCCCGCCATGCCCAATCTGCACCGCATGTATCGGGAGGGACATGCCGCGATCGTCCATGCGGTGGCGACCCCCTAACGCGAGCGCTCGCATTTCGACGGCCAGGATGTGCTCGAAAGCGGGCTGGCGAAGGCGGGAACGGCGGAGAGCGGCTGGCTCAATCGCGCGCTCGCCTCGCTCGAGCCCGCGGGCGCCGTCAGTCCGAAAGGGCGCGAAGCCTTTGCGGTCGGACCGGTGACGCCGCTGGTGGTGCGCGGCGCGGCCCCGGTGATGTCGTGGACCCCGCAAAAATTGCCGCCGGCCGCCGACGACACGATCATGCGGCTCCTCGATATCTACAACCACACCGATCCGACGCTCGCGCGCATCCTTCAGGAACGCATGGGCCTCAACGCGATTGCGCGGGCGGGCGGCATGGATCAGCCGAGCAAGCCGGGACAACCGGCCCCGACCCCGCCGGTGCCGGGCGCGCAGGTGCGCAAATATTTCGCCGACAATGCAGGCGCGGCGGCGAAATTCCTGGCGCGCCCGGACGGACCACGCATCGGCGCGCTGTCCTTCGACGGGTGGGACACCCATGCCGACGAAGGTGCGGCGAACGGGCGCCTCGCGGCGCTGCTCGGCGCGCTCGACGGCGCACTCGCGGCGATCGAGAGCAACATGGCGGACGCATGGAAGCAGACCGTGGTCGCGGTCGTGACCGAGTTCGGGCGCACCGCCCGCATCAACGGCACCGAGGGCACCGACCACGGCACCGCGACCATCGCCCTCCTCGCCGGCGGCGCGGTCAAGGGCGGGCGCGTCATCGCGGACTGGCCGGGCCTCAAGGAGAACGATCTCTACGAGCGGCGCGATCTCAAGCCCACCACCGATCTGCGGGCGGTGCTCAAGGGCGTGCTGCGCGACCACGTGCGCGTTGGCGAGAAGGCGCTCGCGAGCGCGGTCTTTCCGGACAGCGTGGCGGTGAGGCCGGTGGGCGGATTGGTGGTTTAGTCGCCTCGCGACTCACTCCGCCGCGCTCAACCGCTCCGGCGTCGCGTCGATGAAGCCGCCCGACTGGCGCTTCCACAGCGCCGCGTAGTGGCCGCCGCTGCGCAGCAACTCATCGTGGGTGCCCTGCTCGACGATGTGGCCGCGATCGAGCACGACCAGCCGGTCCATGCGCGCGATGGTGGAGAGGCGGTGCGCGATCGCAATCACCGTCTTGTTGGCCATCAGCGTGTCGAGGCTCGCCTGGATCGCGAACTCCACCTCGCTGTCGAGCGCCGAGGTCGCCTCGTCGAGCACCAGGATCGGCGCGTTCTTCAGGATCACGCGCGCGATCGCGACGCGCTGGCGCTGGCCGCCCGAGAGCTTGACGCCGCGCTCGCCCACATGCGCGTCGTAGCCGCGCCGGTCGCGCCAGTCCTCGAGATCGCGGATGAACTCGTCCGCATGGGCGAGCCGCGCCGCGGCGACGACCTCCGCCTCGGTCGCCTGCGGCCGGCCGTAGCGGATATTGTCGCGGATCGAGCGGTGCAGCAGCGAGGTGTCCTGCGTCACCATCGAGATCTGCGCGCGCAGCGAATCCTGCGTCATCAGCGAGATGTCCTGCCCGTCGATCAGGATGCGGCCGCCTTCGAGGTCGAAGAAGCGCAGCAGCAGGTTGACGACGGTCGACTTGCCGGCGCCCGAGCGGCCGACGAGGCCGATCTTCTCGCCGGCACGGATCGACAGGCTGAAGCCGTCGAGCACGCCAGTCTCGCGGCCGTAACCGAAGCGGACCTTGTCGAACATGATGCCGCCCTGGCCCACGGCGAGCGACTGCGCGCCGGCGCGGTCGGTGAGCTGCAGTGGCTGCGCGATCGTGATCATGCCTTCCTGCACGACGCCGACCTCTTCGAAGATCTCGGTGACCTGGAAGGCGATCCAGCGCGACATGTTGGTGAGCTGGAAGGCGAGCGGCAGCACCATGGCGATGGCGCCGACCTCGACCGAGCCGTAGCGCCACAGCAGCAGCGCGAGCGCGCCCGCCGCGAACACGAGCAAGGCGTTGAGGATCGCGAGCAGCGTGCCGAACGAGGTGATCAGGCGCTGCTGCGCGAGGAAGCGGCCGGTGTGGTACTCGACCGAGTCGCGCACATAGTCGTCCTCGTCGCGCGGCCGCGCGAAGAGCTTCACGGTGAGGATGTTGGTGTAGCTGTCGACGATGCGGCCCATCATCAGCGAGCGCGCCTCGGAGGTGAGCTTCGAGCGGTCGCGCAGGCGCGGCACGAAATAGACGAGCAGCGCCACGTAGCCGGCGAACCAGGCGAGGATCGGCATGGTGAGCCACCAGTCGGCCGCCGCGCTCATGATCACCGCGGTCGTGCCGTAGACGACGATGTACCAGATGGCGGTGACCGAGGCGACGAGCGACTCGCGCAGCGCCGGCCCGGTCTGCATCACGCGGTTGGAGATGCGGCCGGCGAAATCGTTCTGGAAGAACGCCCAGCTCTGGCGCACCACGTGCCAGTGGCTCTGCCAGCGGATCAGGTTGGTGAACGGCCCGGCGATCGCCTGGTTGGTGACGAGATAGCGCGCCAGGATGATGGCGGGCCGGGCGACCAGCACGGTGATCGCCATGCCGACGAGCCACGGCCAGGTCTCGGCGAGAAAAAGGTCGGGCGGCACCTTGCTGACGAAGGTGACGATGCGGCCCATGAACCACGGCACCGCCGTGTCGAGCAGCGCGACGAACAGCTCGATGACGAACAGGGCCGCGAGCAGGCCCTTCACCTGCCGGCCGAAATGCCAATAGAACGCCGTCAGCCCGGGCGGCGGCTGCGGCCGTTCGGGCTCCTCGGTCGGATCGATGGCGGTCTCGAAGCGGCGAAACATGGCGATTCTTCTTACCACGGAAAAGCGCCGCCCCGCGCGGTTTGCGCGGGGCGCGGCACCCTCCGATGTGGCCAAGCGGCGCGTGCTCTAGGGGCCATTCGTGACCGGAGCAAGGCGGGGACTTGTAGCCCGCATGGAGCGAAGCGGAATGCGGGGTATGCCTCGCGGCAGACGCTGACCCCGGATTTCGCTTCGCTCCATGCGGGCTACGAGTCACCGCCGCTTGAGCGTGTAGATGACGTTGTTGAACGCGAGCAGCGCCGTCGTCTTGTCGCGGAAATGATAGGAGAACGAGCCGGTCGAGCAGGTCACGTCGACGCCTGGCACGTCGCCTTTCGGAAAGCCCATGCTCTGCGCGACCTTCTCCTGGTTCGGTTCGAGCAGGCCGCCCTGGAAGAGCGCGTCCGGCGAATATTCGGTCGGCTCGTATTGCGCCTTCTTGCAGGCGAGCGTCTTGTGAGTGGCGATCACCTCGCCGGCCGCGAAGGTGATCTGCATCTTGAGGAGCCTGCGGCCTTCGGCGATGAGCGCGGCGCGCTCCTTGTCGTCCGCCCACGGCGCCGGCGCCGCGTCGACGATCTCCCATTTGCCAAGGAGCGCGATGTCGCCGGCATGCGCCGGAGCGCTTGCAAGCACCGCGAACGCCGCCACGGCGAACGCCAGGGCGTGCGCGAATACGGCCATTGTGGAACGACTCATTCGCGCAATGAATGAAAGCGGCATCGCCGGCTGTCAATCGCGCGGGCGATCGGCGCTGTGGGCAATCGAGCGTGCCAGCGCCTGCAGGCAATCGGGGCAGAGACAATCCGCGCCGTCCTGCGGCAACGGCAGTCGGACGTCGACGCGCGCGCACCAGCATGTCTCGTCGTCGACGCCGCAGCCGAACGCCGCGCCGCAGCGCGAGCAGGTCACGCGCCGCGATCCGGCCCGGCCACTCCCGGCATCCATCGCGTCAGCGCCCGTGCTTGCCCGGACTCCAGCCATGTGAGGCGAGGTATTTCTCCCCGACTTCGATCGGCTCATCCTCGAGCGGCGTCGCCATGGTGTCGTTCCAGCGGTTGAGGAAGCCGAACATTGCGATGACGGCGACGATCTCCACGATCTGGTTCTCGCTCCAGTATTTACGCAGACGCGTGAACATCTCGTCGGTCGCGGCATTGGGCACCGAGGCGCCGGCCACCGCGAGATCGAGCGCCGCGCGCTCCGCCTCGCTGAACAGCGGACTGGTCTGGTAGTCCCAGATGGCCGCGAGCTTGCGGTCCGCGACGCCGAAATGCAGCGCGCCCCCGGCCGTGTGCGCCATGCAGTACTGGCAGCCTGCCGCGCGGCTCGCCACGTGCGCGATCAGGCGCTTGAAGCCGCGATCGACCTCGCCGTCCGGATCCCAGATCGCGCCGGTCATCTGCGCGAACGCCTTCGCGAGCTTCGGCTTGCGCTGCATGATGAGGATGCTGTTGGGCACGAAGCCGAGATTGCGGCGCATTCCCTCGAACTGCTCCTTGAGCTCCGGCGTGTGCTCTGGCGGCAGCGGCGCGATGCGCGGCGTAGGTTTTGTGCGTTGATCCATGGCGGCCTCCAAATCATCGGCGATCGAAGCCGAAACATAAACCCTCTCCCCGCAGACGGGGAGAGGGTTCATCCGTTTCAGTAGATGCGGCGTGCGGCGTTCAGGTGCCGCGGCCCCAGAGCGCGCAGTAACGCCGTGCGACGAAGGGCAGGCCATTCTCGTAGCCGGGCCAGCTGGCGTATTTCGGCAGCTTGAATTCCTTCTCGGCCGTGTCCCAGCACTTGCCGCCCAGGCCGAGCGGCTTCATCTCGTTGGAGGCATCCTGCATCAGGGTGAGGATTTTCTGCGCATCCTCCTTGGTGCCGAGCCGGTCGTTGGGCTGACCCGGATGGCCGGGGATCAGCCGCTCCCAGTCGAGCGCGATCACCTTCTTGATGAACTGCTCGGTCTCGAGCGGGAAGATGTCGATCATGCCGCGGCCGGGAAACGATCCGACCGGGATGGTGTCGACCACGAAGATGATCTTCTCCTTCGGCAGCCGCATCACGATGTTCGAATCGGAGTGGTTGAGCCCGAGATAGATGAGCTCGAGCGTGGTGCCGCCGAGCGTGATCGTCTTCTTGCCGTCGAACGTCTCGTCCGGCAGCGGGGTGTTGGGATCGCCGAGCGGCTTGAGATGCGTGACGACGTTCTTGTGCGCGATGATGCGCGCGCCCGCGGCCTTGAACGCCTGCCCGCCCTGGACGTGATCGTAGTGATGGTGGCTGTAGATCAGGTATTTGATCGGCTTGTCGGTGACCTTCTTGATCTCGTCCACATAGGTCTGTCCGCCGGTCGGACGGCCGTAGGCGATCGGATCGGTCGCGATCACGCCGTCCTTGGTGACGACGAACATCGCCTGATGATTGCCGTTGCGGAAGATGTAGACGTTGTCGGTGCCCGACACTTTTGTGGTCGCGATCTGCGGCCGCGCCGGGGCCTGTGCTTGCGCCGGCCCACCCGCTGCGGTCGCAATCAGCGCACCGCATGCGAATGCGAATAGAAGTCGTGACATTTGTCGCCCTCCTGAGGATGTCGTCGATTGTCGCCGGCGGCCGGGACGTCTTGTTATATTGTAACAGGTGCGGCCGCCGAGCGATCCTAGAGCATGTCCCGTTCCTGCGGAATCGGGACGTGCTCTAGATTCATTCATTGGCGCATGTCCTTGTCGGCGAACCGGTGTCCACTTCGCCGGGACATGCGCTAAATACAAACAGCGACGGCGCGCGCCTATTCCGGCGCGCGCCGCGAAATTACGCCAGGATGGTGTCGGTAGTCCGGACGACGCTACTGGCCGCCCGAATACCCCGCGATCTTCCAGCCGCTCGCGTCCTTGATGTAGCAGAGCTGGTCGAAGCCGATGGGCGAGATCGCCTCGACCGAGACGAACCCGGTCTTGCCGGATGGCGTCACCACGCGCACGAACTGCGGCGCGTTCTGCTGCTGATTGCCCTGGGGCGGGGGATCGGCCAAGACCCAAACGAGATGCATGCCGAGCTTCTCGACCACGGGGGCGTTGGGCTGTCCGGCGCTGCGCACCTCGAGCGTCGGCGTGGTGGGGAATGCCCAATCGCCAGCTTCCGTGCCGGTGGCCTTGGTGAGCGCCTCGAAGGCCTTGTCGTCGATCTGCGGGCCGGCCGGTCCGCACATCACGCCCTTGCGGTCCTCGAGCGGCTCGAGCGTGGGATCCGACGCCGCAGCCGCGAGCGCCTCCCACCCCTGCGCGTCGCGCCCGGTGAAGCCGCCGACGGCGGCCGCGAGGTTGTCGACGCCGGATTTCTTCTTGTCGGCCTTGTCGCCGTTGTCGCCGTCCCAGAAGAAGCCCTGGGCCACCAGGATACGGGCGAGCGCGGCGCGGTCCTTCTTGGCGGCGATCTCGCCGAGCTGCTTGCGGAACGCGTCGAAGCTCGGATCGTTTGCCGGTCCGGGCATGGTGACGGCCAGCGCAGTGTAGGGTTTCGGCTGAGCCTGCGCGGGCGCCTGCATCTGCTGAGGCGGTCCGGGCGGGCGTTGCGGCGCGGCCTGCGGCGGCTGCATCGGCTGGGGCGGCGGCAGCTGGCCGGGGCGTTGCTGCGCGGCGGCCGGGGCGGCGATCAACGCAGCGAGCAAGAGCAATGACGGACGCAGAGCAGAGCGCATGGAATCATCTCCGAGGTGTGGCGTCGGTACGGGTCAGAGCTAGCTTCGAATTGCGACGGCGGTACGGCGCGTCCCGCGCGGCGGGAAGCGCCGAATGTTGTCGCGCCGAAGATCGAGTCTGCCCGATCGGCGGTTGCTGATCCACTGGGTTGCGGACGGCGTGGATCGATGAGCCGTCTGTCGTGTCAAGCGTGAGTTGATCCGGCTGGCCGTTGCGTTCAATTCCGTTCGCTCATTTTGCCGCTTCCATCTGCTTGACCATGTCGGCGGCCTCGCGAAAGTCCGGCTGCAGCTTGAGCGCCTCGCGGAAATCCGTGAGCGCGCGATCGCGATCCTTCTTGGCCTTCCATGCCAGCCCGCGATTGTAGAACGCGGTCGAATATTTCGGATTGAGCTCGATCGCCTTGTCGTAATCGGCGATCGCCTTCTCCCATTCGCCCTTGTCGCTCCGCACATTGCCGCGATTGCTGTAGGCGGTGGCGTAATCGGGATTGAGCAGGATCGCCTCGCTGTGATCGGCGATCGCGCGGTCGTAGTCCTTCTTGCCGCGCCAGGCGTTGCCGCGGCTGGTCAGGGTCGGCGCCGGGTCCTTCGGATCGAGCCGGAGCGACGCGTTGTAGTCGGCAAGCGCGCGGTCATACTGTCCCTTGCGGCGATACATGTTGCCGCGCGAGAGATGAGCGCCCGATTGCGCGCCGTTGCCGCCCTCTCCCGATTTGATGACCTTGGCGCAGAACCCGATGACGGCGTCGAGCCGGCTCAAATCCGGATAGATGCATTTACGATAGATATCCTCCATCCGCTCGGCCAATGCCGGCGACGAGACCAGGCACGCCACCAGGCCGATGGCCGGCAGCAATGACAGACGGGCGGCGGAACGGGGACGCATCGGAGGCCTCGGCGGTGATCACGTAGAGTATTTGTCGGATCAACCGCCTCGGGGGTTCATGGGGACGAGGCGCAGAATTCGTCCCGCCGAGTTGTCGGTGAGGAGCCAGAGTGCGCCGTCGGGCCCCATGCGTACGTCGCGGATGCGCTCGCTGAGCCCCTGGAGCAGGCGCTCCTCCTTGACCACCTTGTCGCCGTCAAGCTCGAGGCGGACGAGGAGCTGCGCCCGCAGCGCGCCGATGAACAGATTGCCTTTCCACTGCGGGAAGAGATCGCCCGTATAGAAGGCCATGCCGGAGGGCGCGATCGAGGGCACCCAGTGCCACAGCGGCTGCTCC
>WNFA01005558.1_pt1 | contig 10540 bp, 9 predicted proteins | sample 5400481 | NCBI WGS metagenome assembly WNFA01 (sample SAMN13153340, study PRJNA577476) | soil metagenome | isolation source: 120 cm saprolite under Douglas fir tree site 2 hole 1 replicate 2 | place: USA:California | collected 2015-04-18 | reverse complement strand
GCGGCGATTGCGTTCCACATCCGATCGGGCGCAGCGCTTCGTTCTGTGCATTGCCAATCACTTCATCTATACTCAGTTGCTCTTTTTGGATATTCCGGGAAATGCGGATTCTCGTTCTTAGCGATTTGCACGGTAACGCCACCGCTCTGAATGCCGCTCTGGCTGCGGCCCACGGAAGCTGGGAGCAAATCGTGTGCTTGGGTGACGTGGTTGGCTACGGCCCGGATCCCAACGAAGTAACCTCGAAAATTCGCGAGCTGAGCGCCCAAACCATTCGCGGAAATCATGACAAAGCGGCCACTGGATTGATGCCCGCGGATGATTTCAATCCTGTTGCGAAAGCGGCAGTCGACTGGACGCGCTCGCAACTGTCTCCGGACAATCTCAAATGGCTTACGGAGTTGCCGCATGGCCCGCTGGAGGTCGACGGAATTGTTTTGGTGCACGGCGCGCTTCAAGATGAGGACGAATATGTCTTCACTCCCGAGCAGGCCCTGGAAGGGCTGTTGGACTCCGCTGCCGGGGTTACCTTTTTCGGCCATACCCATCACCAGGGTGGATTTTCTTACTCGAACGCGACCAATCACCTGGAAATGCTGAATCTGCGTCCGCGTTCTTCGGAGTCGTTCGCCGCTTTGCGGCTGAACGAGGGCTCTCGTTACCTGCTGAACCCCGGATCGATCGGCCAGCCGCGCGACGGCGATCCCAGAGCGGGGTTCGCGATCGCCGATCTGGAACACAACGTCGTGGAATTCTGGCGCGTTCCTTACAATATCGCCCATGTACAATCGCGCATGCGTGCGGCGCGCCTGCCGGAGGCGCTCGTGCAACGGCTCAGCCTCGGCCGCTAGCCGCGAACCTCTCCCTCGCTCAAAATTTGGCGTGCGAATCCCATAGGCGCGTTTTACTCTGGATAGATGCACGAGCAGCCGCAAATCGAAATCCCCGGGGAACAGCAGCCCGACCGCCGATCTTTCAGCTTCGCGTTGCTGGTCGCGGCCGCGGCGGTTGTAATCGTGCTGGCAGGATTTTACTTGTGGCCGGGGCGGCAGTCTCCATCGCGCGGCGGCCCACAAGAGGTTCATCCGCCTTTTGGCCCCGAGGAACGGGTGTATGCCTCGAAGATTCTGATTGAGAATCTAGGGCTGAGCCGCGCGGAAAATTTCTTACATCAAGAAGTGACCATTCTCGCCGGCGAACTCGGTAACACTGGCGAGCGCGAGCTCCGGGAAGTCGAAGTGACCGTGGAGTTTTACGACGACATGAATCAAATTGCCCTGCGCGAGTCGCGGCTGGCCGTAAGTTCCGGCAGCCCGCCTCTCGGCCCGGGGCAACGCCGGTCGTTCGACGTTTCTTTCGAGCACATTCCCACCTCGTGGAACATGCGGCAGCCCGCGGTGCGCGTGAGCGGTTTGCTTTTCGCTTCTTCCAACCAATAATACCCTCTAAGTAATACAAATTGTGGATAACGTGTCTTATAATCCCACGCGTGGAGCTCGCCGCAGAATTGGAAGCCACTCTCCGCGAATTTGCCGCCGCGGCGCCCGTCGAGGTCCGCGAAAACGGCGGCCGAGCGACTCCTCTCGCGGGTCTTTCCTGGGAGGTGCGCGGCGCTGCGGAGAAGCCCTTGCTCCACCTTTGGTCCACTGAATACAACCTCACGCGTCGTGTTCTGGCCATTACCGATCACTCAGAACAGTGCTTGACCCTGGCGGTGGAGCGGTTCGGGCGCAGCAAACCAGACAGGCTCGAATTTGTGCGCGTGAGTCTTGACCGCTCGGCTCGCGAGATCACTCGTCGCGCTTTTTGCGAGCACCTTCACCGCATCCTTGCCGAGCAGTTCCCCGATGAAATTGTGGAATCGCTGACCATTTCAGCCGACCTCGAGCATTCCCTTTCCGGAAACTACGCGCGTGGTATTCTTCGCCGCGGCTCGGCGCAATGGGCCGTGCTGGGCGTCGCGGACAGCGAGTCCGCGGACACTGTCGAAAACAGCTTGACCTTTGCGCTGTTGTGGCTGGAGCGCGTCCGTCATTCAAACAGGCGCGGAACCGTCGCGGGCCTTCGACTCATTTTGCCGAAAGGCGGCGCTCGCGTCGTGGCGCAACGCATCGGAGCATTGTGTCCGCAACTGGCTCCGCAGCTTTACGAGCGTGATCCCGTGCGCGAGACTCTGGAAAGACTGGATCCACGCGCGGCGGGAAATATCGACAGTTGGATTGTGCCACGGCGGGAGACGCAAGCGCTGCTCGACCACGCCCGGGCGGCCCTCGAACCCATCATAGCGCTGGTGCCGCGCGCCATAAGCGTGCATCCGTCGGTGGCATCCGGAGAGGTCTGGCTGCGTTTCCGAGGCCTTGCGTTTGCCAGGTGGGACGAGGGCCACGTCCTCTTTGGAACCGACGAGCGCTACGAAGAACTCAGCGCAGCTTCTCGGCCCGCGCTGAAAAAATTGCTGAATGATCTCGAAACGCACCGCCACCCGTTGGCCGCCGACACGCGGCACGCGCTTTATCGCGCGCAGCCGGAACGCTGGCTGGAGGCGATTGTTCGAGAGGATGTGACGCGCGTAGACGCGCAACTTGATGCACGTTTCGTTTATACGCAAGTCTTCGCCAATGCCGGGGGCGAGCACGGCGTCCTCGATCTGCTTGGCGTCACGCGAAGCGGGCGGCTGGCCATTCTCGAATTGAAAGCCACCGAGCACATTCACCTGGCTTTGCAAGCCGCCGGCTACTGGCGGCACGTGCGGCATCACCGGGAGCGCGAAGACCTTTCGCGTTACGGATATTTTCCCGGCGTGCAACTGCAAACGGCGCCTCCACTCGTTTACCTGGTCGCGCCGGCCCTGCGCTTTCATCCGGCGACGGATGAATTGCTGCGCTATCTCTCGCCGGAGGTGGAAGTCCTGCGCGTCGGCCTTGCGGAGAGTTGGCGCCGCGGCGTGCGCGTGGTCATGCGCCAGTAACACACGCACCAACGGGCTTCTGAATTTATCGGTTTCCGGTACGAATTCCTCTTGTCCGCCATCCCGCCACAGGTAGAATTGTGACGTCCCCATCTAAGAGGCCATACCGTGAATTTCTCCGCCATCATCCGGCAAGTAGGACAAGTTTCTGTTGTGGAAGTCACCGGCAAACTAACTTCCTTTGAGAGCAGCGCGCTGCGCACCAGCATCGCGAAATTGCTCAAGGAAGGACGCAAGCAAATACTCTTGAACTTGAGCGGCTTGGTGTACTTGGACAGCTCCGGCGTCGGCGACCTGGCGCACACCTACTTGAGCGTCATCAAGAGTGGCGGGGAGATGAAAGTTGTCGGCTTGACCGAAAAGGTGGAGGAAATCCTGAAGATCACGCAGTTGTATCAGGTATTCCAGGAATTTAAAGACGAGCGTTCCGCGCTGCAGAGTTTTCCGCGCGACGGCGGCAAACGCAAGACGGCGTTGGAGATTGTCCGGCCAAACAAGAATTAGCGGTACAAAAGAAGAGAAGCAGCTAAGGTTTTGGCCTTAACTGCTTCCCGGGGTGTGTCCTCGAAGTGGTTAGTTACTAGTTTAGATGCCGCCCGGCGAAAAAGGTTTCATTCCACCGAAAATTTTCTGAAGCTCGGCATAACTGAAAACCATTAGTCCCCAAAACCACTAATAAAAAAGATACTTACGCCAGCGCTCGTCGCGGTGCCCGATCAGCCGCATCAATTGCCGCGAGGTGTGTAGCGTGAACGGCCGCGGGCGCCGCGCCAGCTTCAATCCTGCTTCTTCCGGGGTGCGGTCGCCCTTGCTGTTATTGCATTGGTAGCAGCAGGCCACCAAGTTCTCCCAGGAGGAGCGCCCGCCCCGCGAGCGCGGTACCACATGATCCAACGTCAGTTCGGAACTCGGGAAAACCGCGCCGCAAAACTGGCAAGTATTGCGATCGCGCAATAGGATATTTTTACGGGAAAGCGCCCGGCTCTGCTGCGGTATGTGCCGGTACGCCAGCAGCCTAATCACGGACGGCACCCGGTGCGCGTGCGCCGCCGAGTGCACCTCGGCGCTGTGCATCTCCTCGGCCTGCGCCACGCCCTTCAGCAGCAGTACCATCGCCCGCCGCACTGCGGTCACATTAATCGGCTCGTACGTCGCATTCAGGACCAGCACAGGCTCCTGCATCAGCGACGGACGCCGCATCAAAATTGAGTTGTGGATCCTACTTCCGGCGGGACTCTCAGACTCAGCCAAGGCCGTCCCCGAAGCATCTGGGGCTCTGCGCCCCCGGGACTCCCACGATTCTGGCCTTCTTGCGCTCACCGCGCGTCCTTCTGGTTAGACTCACGGGAGCCTAACTGGGATACCGCGCCGCCCGGGCTACCGTCAGCCCGATCACCGACTTGGCTCCTGCTCCCCGTAACGCCCGGGCACAGGCGTCGAGGGTGGCTCCTGTCGTCATTACATCATCTACCAGCAAAACGCGTAGGTTGTCAACTTTGATGCCCGGACGCGTGGCAAAAGCGCCACGTACCGAGTCCCAACGCTCCTCCAAGCTAAGGATATGCTTGTCCGGCCGGGGCTTGGTGCGCACCAGCAGAACCGCGCGGTACGGCAGGTCTAGCTTGCGAGCCAGCGGCCTGGCGATCAAGTCCGCTTGGTTATAGCCGCGCTCCCGTTCGCGCTGCCGGTGGAGTGGTACTGGGACCACGACATCCGCTGCCAGCCCATCGCGCCTGGCAACCTCCGCCAGCCGCCCGGCGAACCAGCGACCCAGCGGCTCCACGCGCTCAAACTTGAGCAACACAATCGCCCGTACCAGACCCGCTTTGTATAGCGCGTAGCTGCGGGCGCGATCAAAACCATACTCCCTGGTTTGGCAGTCCGGACAGATTAACTTTTCCGCCGCTCGCTCTTCCCGCGCGCCCCCTAGCGACCATGCCGCCAAGGGCTGGCCGCAGGTTTCGCACACCGCTCCCCCAACCGCTGCGAAAGATCCAAGGCATTCTTCGCAAATGGGCACTGTGCTGGCGTGCACAAGCACGCGCTCGCACAGCCGGCAGCCCGCCGGAAAGAGCACGCTGACCAGCGCGTTACTCGCTCCAGACAGCCACGCGCCAACGCGTTTCTCGAACGTGAATCGAGTCGCCACGCTGGCGCAAGCCTATCCCACCTGTGCGGATAAACAAAACTAAAATGTACAGTAGAGTAAGTAGAACAGGCCTACGTTGATCGCAACAGGTCGCGCGCTTACAGCAGACCCTGCTCAGCCTTTTCCTGGCAATTGATGCAGTGCTTGGCCCACGGTACCGCTTCCAGCCGTTTCTGTTGCATTTCTTCCTGGCAGTTCGCGCACATGCCGTATTCGTTTGCCTGGATGCGTTTCAGCGCCGCGTCAATCATGTTCAGGATCGTGCGGTCCGTGTTCGTCATCCCAAACAGAAACTCTTTTGTGTAGGAGTTGGCCGCTTTGTCCGCCAGATCTACGGTCTGGTCGTCGTCCGCCTGTCGTCCTTCTTCTTCGGTGCGCGCGATGGTCTTCATCAGCTCTTCGCGCCGCGATACCAGTTTCTTTTTGTAGTAATCGAGCCTTTTCTTGTCCATTGGCAATTCCTGGCCCCTCCATGTCGCTTTCGGGGCCATCTAAAAACTCCATAGTCTAGGCCGCGTGTTTTTCACTGTCAAGGCGACGCGCCCTAAAATGGAAAATTTAGTTCGCGCAATAAGATGCTGGATCCCGCCTGCGCGATTCATCGTGTCGTTATTGCGTTACGGAACCAGCGGCAGCACCAGCGCCGAGGGACGCGCCTTGTCGTGGTAGATGACGTTGGTCGCCTTGCTCATGCGCGTCCCGCCCGCTTGTTCTTCGCCCGTATTTAGATTGCGGTCGAACCTCGGAAAGTTGCTACTGGAGACTTCCAGCCGCAGCTTGTGCCCGGCCAGGAAAACGTTGCTCGTCGCCCACAGATCCACCGTGACGTGATACGTCTCGCCGGCCTTGGCCAGCTCGGGCTTCTCTTGCGAGTTGCGATAGCGCATCCGCAGGATTCCCTCCGTAAGATTTTGCGCGAACCCGTTCGGCCACACGTCGACCAGCTTTCCGGTAAAATCCGTATCGACCGCCGAGCTGCTCACGTACAAATCCAGGGCAACAGGTCCAGTGACCTCCAGGTCCTTCGCCAGCGCAGGCTTCGTAAACACCAGCACATCGCTGCGCGCTTCCGCTTTGCTCTGATCCCGCGGCCCCAACCCGGCAGGAGGGAAAGGTCCGCAGCACAGCGGTCCTCCCAAAGTAGGCACCGCGTCGTTTGGATCGTAAGTGAATTGGTCGGCCTTCTCCGCTCCGGGCGCAGTTGTGCTCAGGGTCCCATCACCGCTCGCCGTGTTCGCCGCTCCTGCCGAGTGCAGGTAATACTTCGTGCTCTTCGCGCGGTCGAGCGGCCAATCGTTCTCCTCGCGCCATTCATTCTTGCCCATTACGAAAATCTTTACCGGCTTCTCCGCTGACACTGCACTCGTCCCGCTCTTCAGCAGCGCGTCGTACCAACGTAGCATCTCCTCATTCAAATCAAACGGCAGCTTCTCCCCGAAGTCCACCTCACCCACCTTCTTGTTATTCGACCCGCCCGCATGTCCCCCAACGTAGACCATCAGCTTCTGCCCGCGCTGCGCTTCTTCCGTTCCGGCCTCCTTTTTCAATCGCGCATAATTCCGCAGCGTTCCCCCCAGAAAAATGTCGTACCAAGCGCCTAGACTGAAAACCGGCACCTGGATTTGCGCGTAGTGCTCCTCGATCGACCACTGTTTCCAGTAGTCGTCGTAATTCGGGTGCGCCAGCCAGTCCGCAAAATAAGGAGCAAGGCCCGCAGCAGGCGGTGCCTCCAGAACCGCGTAATTCGTCAGTGGAAGCGTCTTCGTCCAGGCCACCGCGTTTTGTCCTGCCTCCACGCGCCGCCGCATGGTGTTCATCGCAAGTCCGGTGCTCCAAGACTCGTTGAACCATTGTTCGAACGCACCGCCTTGGTAGGTCCAGCCATCGTGATAATTTGACGCTGTGACGTTGGGGCAAATGCCCGCCAGGTGCGGCGGCTTGGCGATGGCCGCAAGGAATTGCGTAGCTCCCACGTAGGAGCCGCCAAACATTCCCACCTTGCCATTCGAATAAGGCAGCGCGGCCGCCCATTCCACCGTGTCGTATCCGTCTTGCGACTCGTTCTTGAACGGATACCAATCGCCTTCCGATTGAAAGCGCCCGCGTACATCCTGCGCCACCACCACATAACCTCGCGCCGCGGCTTTTACCCCAAACTCCATCTCCTGCGTTTTGTCATACGGCGTGCGCACCAGGAGCACGGGGAATTTACCCTCCGCCTTCGGTCGATAGATGTCCGCCCGCAGCTTCGTGCCATCGCGCATCACCGCGGTGGCATTGTGCTCCACGGTGACGCCGTAGCTTTCCGCCCCAGCCGTCCCGGGTACGAGTAGGAATGACAGCAACATAATCGAGACCCCGGCGGCTCGCCTCAAAGCGTTCTCGCGAGTTTCGAGCTCCGTTCTCATGACGCCTCCTGTTCCATCCTTGTGCAGCGTCGCCAGCAGCCAGCTTTCGGCGATTCACACCTGCACACTTCCCCTAAGAGTCGAGGAGCCTAGGGCGCGCCGGAAGCATTGTCAAGCGAACCCGCAAGCCTCCCGCATCCGCCCAAAAGTTGCTGGCCCTTCCGGCGCATTGCTACAATGACAGCGCAAAAGCCGCGACGGAACCGGACGCATCCCGCAATCGCGCCCGCAACACAACCAAGTCACCGCGCAGCACGCAGTGAGGAGCACGCATGGCCGGATACAGCGGCGTCGACTTCATCGACTTCGATTCGCAACTCAACGACGAAGAAAAACTGGTGCGCCAGACCGCTCGCCAATTCGTTGAAAACGAAGTCATCCCCATCATCGAAAAGCACAGCCGCGAAGGAACATTTCCCCATCACCTCGTCCCGCACCTCGGCGAGCTGGGATTTTTCGGCGCAAATCTCCAGGGTTACGGCTGCGCCGGCATGTCCAATGTCGCCCACGGCCTGGTCACCCAGGAATTAGAGCGCGGCGATTCCGGTTTGCGCAGTTTTGTCTCCGTGCAGAGCGCCCTCGTGATGTATCCCATCTACGCCTACGGCAGCGACGCGCAAAAAGATAAGTGGCTGCCGCTCCTGCAACAGGGCGCCGCGATCGGCTGCTTCGGACTGACCGAGCCGCAATTCGGCTCCAATCCCGGCGGCATGCTTACCCGCGCGGTGAAAAAAGGCAGCAAGTACGTGCTCAACGGCGAAAAAATGTGGATCACCAGCGGCTCCATCGCCGATATCGCCGTCGTCTGGGCCAAGTGCGAAGACGAAAAAATCCGCGGCTTCCTCGTCGAAAAAGGGACCCCCGGCTTCAAAGCCTGGGACGTCCACGGCAAGTGGTCCCTGCGCGCTTCCGTAACTTCCGGCTTGTCTTTTTCCGACTGCGAAATCCCCGCGGAAAATCTTTTGCCCAACGTTGTCGGGTTGAAAGGCCCGCTCGGCTGCCTCAATCAAGCGCGCTACGGCATCGGCTGGGGCGCGCTCGGCGCGGCCATGGCCTGCTACGACACCGCGCTGCAATACGCGAAAACGCGCAAGCAATTCGCCAACAAGCCCATCGCCTCGCACCAGCTCGTGCAGGAAAAGCTGGCCTGGATGATCACCGAAATCGTGAAGGGGCAACTCCTCGCCCTCCATGTCGGCCGCTTGAAAGACAAAAACAAGGTCGATCCGTCCCATATCTCCATGCTGAAGATGAACAATGTCGCCATCGCTCTCGACACCGCGCGCAAAGCCCGCGACATTCTCGGCGCCAACGGCATCGTCGACGACTACCCCATCATGCGCCACATGAACAATCTCGAAAGCGTCTCCACCTACGAAGGGACCAACGACATCCACAAGCTCGTAATCGGCGAGCGCATCACCGGCATCGCCGCCTTTGTTTAGGCGACTCGAAACCATCGATTTCTCGAAATCCGACGCGCCGATTCCTGTATCTTGTAGGGGCGTAGCATTGCTGCGCCCCAATTGGAGACAACCCATGCGTCTTGGCAAAGTCCGGTTCTCAGCTCTTCTCTGCGCCGTCTCGCTCCTTCTTGTATTCAGCGCCGCCCACGCCCAGCGCAAAGCCCCACCCGACCCCGCCCGCCCCAAAATCCGCGCCATCACCGCCTTCATCAATCTCGATCGCGGCCAATATCAACAACAAGTCGCCGACGCCATGACCATGCTCAAGCGCGCCCGCACCATCTTCGAATCCCGCGACTACGAAGTCGAAACCATCCGCATCTCCACACAATCCTTCGCGGAATACACCAAGGGACTCACCCTCGCGCAAGCTCTCGCGTTTTTCAAGGATTACGACGCCCTCGCCACCAAAGAAAAATTCGCCGCCTCCATCGGTCCGGCCATGTTTAATGCCTCCGACCCCGAATCGCAAGCCGATCTCCTGGTTGACGTCCTGAAAAACACCAACTCCATCAATGCCAGTTTGATCGTCGCCGATGAAAACGGCGTGCGCTGGCCCTCCGTCGGCGCCGCGGCTCGCGCCATGCAAAAGCTTTCCGCCACCGAACACAGCCAAGCCAATTTCAAATTCTCCGCAATCGCGCTGGTCCCGCCTCTGACGCCTTTTTTCCCCGGCTCCTACCACACCGGCTTCGGTCACCAGTTCGCCATCGCTCTCGAGTCCGCCAACACCGTGGCTGCCGCTTTCCAGGGCGCGCCCGACTTGGCGACTGCGCGCCAGCGGCTGACGGATCGTTTGGGCAGCGAGGCGTTTGCCATCCAGGCACTCGCCGGCCGCGTCGACCAGGACACCGGCTGGACTTACATGGGCATCGATCTTTCTCCCGCGCCCCTGAAAAACGTCTCGATCGCCGCCGCGCTCGAAACTCTAACGGGGCAGCCCATCGGTTCTCCCGGCACCCTGACCGGCGCCGCCACCATCACCGCCGCCATCCGCGACATTCAGGTGAAACAGACCGGCTATTCCGGCCTGATGTTGCCGGTCCTGGAAGATTCCCGCCTCGCCCAGCGCTGGAGCGAAGGCCGCATCTCCCTCGACGCCCTCCTCAGCTACAGCGCCGTCTGCGGCACTGGCCTCGACACCGTGCCGCTCCCCGGCGACATCACCGAGCAGCAGCTCGAGTTAGTCATCGGAGACATGGCCAGCCTCGCCGTCAAATGGCACAAGCCCCTCTCCGCCAGGCTGCTGCCCGTCGCAGGAAAAAATGCGGGCGACACCACCGAGTTTGACGACCCTTACCTGGTAAACGCCACTCTGCGGCCTCTCGGCGGCAAGAGCCAGTGACCCGGCAACCCCCGGAGTCGGAAAAAGGCCCGATCTGCCCGTCATCCGTGACCACAGCCCCGTGCAGGGGGATTCACTTTCGAGAGCTGGCTGCTTTCCCGACCTTCTCACATTCGGCTAAAACCCGCTTGATTTGATTCTCCATCCAATCTTTGCTTAACTCCTCCCGAAAACCAACCTCAACTCTTCCGGCGTAGGGCCGGG
>WNFA01005557.1_pt1 | contig 10540 bp, 11 predicted proteins | sample 5400481 | NCBI WGS metagenome assembly WNFA01 (sample SAMN13153340, study PRJNA577476) | soil metagenome | isolation source: 120 cm saprolite under Douglas fir tree site 2 hole 1 replicate 2 | place: USA:California | collected 2015-04-18 | reverse complement strand
CGGCGCTATGGCATCAGCACCGTCTGTCCGGACATCTCAGCGCGGAAGCGAAACCACAACCAGACCCTGGTCAGCGCCGGTAGGCCACCGCCGCATGCAGCCGATGTTCCGACATCGACGTCTGTATCTCAGCAAAGCCTTGATCAAGAAGACGCTGAGGTGGACCGCAAGATCAAAAGCGTTTGCCGAGGCTGCTAGGCGCTGCGAATCTCGGCTGTGCATGCCAAAAGCCCTCTCATCATCACTGACAAGAGCTTGCCAATACCGAAAGTGGCCGGCCCTTCCGTGAACACATCTTGCCGCTTGTCGTCGCTGCAGACTGACGAACTTCAAGATTGGCACGCTCGGGAATATCCAGACTCTAATCCGAGTCTTCCTAGCAGGGCGGACGTGCATATCCCAACTTATGATCGGAATCCAAATGGTACACCTTTCACCCCTTGCCGCGGTCGCAGCGGTCATGGCTGTCTTTGCTTCCTTGTCGGCTGAGACTGCTGACGCCCAGGAATATCCGTGGTGCGTCTCGCGGGAAGGCTACCTCTATTGCTTCTATAAAACCCAGGAGCAATGTCGGTGGACGGCATCGGGCATCGGCGACTGCGCCCTGAATCCGCGTTTGCTGTTCCCAAACAAGCCGCGCGATTCCGGCGCGACGCCTGTGAGCCAGCCCAAGCCCTATTGATTGAGCCGCATGAACTAGAAACGTCTCTCAGCTTCAGGGCGCGACCTCTCAGCCGCACCACAACGTGCAGGCCAGTCACTTTGATGATGTCAAACAGGGAACAGCATGGCCAAACAACTACACTATGGAGCGACCGCGAAGGTATTTCACTGGCTGATCGTAGCGCTTCTCATGGTGCAATATCCGCTCGGCTGGTTCATGCCGGACATTCATCGCGGGATGAAGCCCGGCGACGCGATGACATTGCATATTTCCTTCGGGATGACGATTCTTGCGCTCATCGTTTTGCGTTTTTTCTGGCGCATCACCCATCCCGTCGCGCCGGAGGGTTCGCTTCCAGCCTGGCAGCAGCTGATATCGGAGGCGGTACACTGGTTGCTTTATGCGCTTGTGTTTGCGACCACCATGACCGGCTGGCTGTTCGCATCGCAGCGTGGTTGGTCGATCTCGCTATACTTTGCGGCCCCTCTACCGGAGTTGGCAGAAGGCTCAGCCCTGGCGACGTCGATCGGGAAATGGCACGGGACCATGGAATGGGCATTGCTCCTGATGATCACCGCCCATGTCGCGGCCGCGATGGCACATACGTTCATCTTTCGCGACCGGATCATGCAGCGGATGCTGCCGGGGAACCCGATGGGAGTGCGTGCCAAAAGCCTGAAGCCGGAGGTGGTGGCGATTGAAGCCCGCCCGAGATCGCGTCCGAGCTGATGTAAGCCAAACTGTCCTTTGTGCACGCGTGCCCGCACCGGTTTCTTTTCATGCAGGCAATTACGGTTTACTTTCGTGGCCTGCCCCGCTTTGCAAAGATCAATCCCCGCGCATCGGCAGTACAACGAAGCAGGCTTGCCAATTTGAGCGCCTCGTTACGTTCCGGACCTGGGGGTATCAGGCGGGCAAGCTCCAAGGCATCTGCTGCGAGGTTGTCCCAATCAAGCCTGTTAGTTGAGCGTTGTGTCTCTTTACCCATCGCTCTGCAGAATTCCCGCCACCTGGACTTGTTAAAGTCCTCAGAAGGCAAGACTCTCATATGAGTGATGATATTCCCGCGGGCTCGATCGTTTTATGGCGTGAACGACTCCTGGCCGCGGCGCTGACGAGAGAAATGGGACTCCACTATTGGATCCAGGAAGGCACGTCATCGTGATCAGGATTTCTGCCGCCGCCGCCGCACGCTTAATCAAACATTCTTTACCTGGAGCTGAACGGGAATAATTGGTGGGCGCTTGGGGTCTTCCCATTAGGCGCCAAAGCTTTCCGGGGTCTTGGCGCATCGTTTCCGCAAGTGGCTGCCCTCGTGCTCGGGCGTTCAATCATGTCCGTGACGGGGGGATGCATGACATCGACGACTGGTCTCGTTTCCCTGGCGACCTCTGTTCCGCCGCATATTTTCCCGCAGAGTACGGTGGCGCTCGTGACAAGAGAGCTGTTCGGGCAGCGTTATCCGGAATTCGAGCGTCTTTCTAAAGTTTTTGAGAACAGCGGCGTCGTCACGCGCTACGGCGTCAAGCCGATCGAATGGTATTGCGAGCCCCGCGGTTGGCCTGACCGGACCCAAGCGTTCCTCGAAGGTAGCGAGGCGCTGTTTGTGGATGTGGTAAGGAAAGCACTAGAGCAGGCCGACCTTGCACCCGACGAAATCGATACCGTCGTCACCGTCTGCTCCACAGGCATTGCGACGCCGAGTCTGGAAGCTCGCGTGGCGAGGAAGCTCGGATTCCGGGCGGACATTTCGCGAGTGCCGGTTTTCGGTTTGGGATGCGCGGGTGGCGTGGCGGGCCTTTCCATCGCGTCGCGCCTCGCACAGGCGCGGCCTGGAACCAACGTGCTTTTCGTCGCTGTCGAACTCTGCACACCCGCCTTTCGCCTGGATCAGTTGACGAAGGCAAATATCGTTGCCATCAGCCTGTTCGGCGACGGCGCGGCCGCGGTGATACTGCGTGCCGGGGATGGCGGCGAGATTCAATTCGAGGATTTCGGCGAACATCTTTGGCCCGACACCTTGGGTATCATGGGCTGGAACGTGGATCCCGAAGGATTTGGGGTTGTTTTTCGCCGCGCCATCCCGGGCTTCGTGGCTGAGAATATGGGCGCGGCGGTAACCGGCATTCTCGCACGCATGAATCTTGGGCTCGAAGATGTCGAGCGTTTTGTGTGCCACCCCGGCGGAACGAAAGTCGTAAGGGCCCTGGAATCCGCGCTTTCTCTCAATCAGGGCAGCCTCGATCACGAACGGCAAGTCCTGGCGAATTATGGAAATATGTCGGGCCCTACCGTCTTGTTCGTGTTGGAACGCGTGCTTGCCGACAAGGTACCGTTCAGATCTTTGCTGACATCGCTCGGGCCGGGATTCACCGCGAGCTGCGCATCGCTGCGGCGCGCGACATGATTTCTGCGATCATCGTTCTTGGTCTTGTCACTTTCCAGCGCGTGGGCGAACTATTCCACGCACGTCACAACACCGCCAGGCTGCTTGCCCGGGGAGCGACGGAGACCGGCGCCCGCCATTATCCACTACTGGTCGCCATGCACTTTGCCTGGCTGAGCTCCCTGTGGATATGGGGGCACAGTCAGCCGGTGGACCCGGTTTGGCTCTGCGGTTTCGTTGTTTTGCAGTGTCTTCGCGCCTGGATCATCTTGTCGCTTGGCATGCGCTGGACGACTCGAATTATCGTTTTGCCGGGCGCGCCGCTGGTGGCAACTGGTCCCTACCGGTTCATGTCGCATCCGAACTACGCAGTCGTCGTGTGCGAGATCGCCGTTCTGCCCTTGGCTTTGGGGCTGCCTCTGATCGCCCTGGTCTTCACCGCGCTAAATGCATGGATTCTCTCCATTCGCATTCGCGCCGAGAATCGCGCCCTGACATATGTTTCGCGCGCCCAGGCAGTGGAATGAGCGGCGTGGACCGCAAAAGCAGTCCACCAGCTATCTGGATCGGCTTTGTATTGATGTGCCTCGGGATGTTCGTGGCCATTCTCGACATCCAGGTGGTCGCGACGTCATTGCCCGCGATCCAGAATGCGCTTGGCGTTCCGCCTGACGCCATCAGCTGGGTACAGACGTCTTACCTAGTCGCCGAGATCATCGCCATTCCGTTGACGGGCTGGCTCACTCGCGCGCTTACCATGCGCTGGCTGTTTGTCGCGGCGACGGCGCTTTTCACGGCATCATCTGTTGGCTGTGCGCTGAGCGAGAGCTTTGCCACGCTGGTTTTCTTCCGCGTGCTGCAAGGTTTCGCGGGCGGCGCGCTTATTCCGCCGGTCTTCGCGGCCGTCTTCATTCTTTTTGCGCCGCGCATGCAGGGAATCGCGACGACGATCGCCGGCATCATGGCCGTTCTCGCACCGACGGTTGGGCCCATTGTCGGCGGCTGGACCACGCAAACCTATTCCTGGCACTGGCTATTTCTTATCAACGTTATTCCAGGACTCATTGCCTGCATTTTCACGCCGTTTTTGCTGCCGAGACAACAATCTCATATCTCCGACATACTGAAGCTCGACGGCTTTTCACTGTTTTTGATGGCGACCAGCCTCGCCAGCCTGGTTATCGGTCTGAAGCTGGCTCCCCGAGACGGGTGGCTGTCTCTGCTCTGCGTTGCCTTGCTTTCATTGACCATATTGTCCGGCCTTACTTTCGGCTGGCGAACACTCAGGGCGCGCTATCCCATTGTTGAGCTGTCGACTCTGCGCGATCGTTCCTTCGCCGTCGGCTGCGCCATGAGCTTTTGCCTCGGCGTAGGACTCTTTGGATCGGTTTATCTGATGCCGGTATTTCTTGCATTTGTCCGCGACCGCAATGCCCTCGAGATCGGTTTGGTCATGCTGGTCGCCGGCATTGAACAGCTGGCTACTGCACCGCTCGCTGTGGCGCTGGAAAGTCGCATGGACGGGCGCTTGTTGACGGCCGTCGGGTTTGCGATGTTCGCGGCCGGCCTTGGTCTCAACGCATTCGAGACCCCCGATACCGACTTCAATGAGATGTTCTGGCCCCAGTTGATAAGGGGCGCTGCAATCATGTTCTGTCTGCTGCCGCCGACGCGCCTGGCACTGGGAGGCTTGTCGCAATCGCAGGTCCCCGACGCCAGTGGTTTATTCAATATGATGCGAAATATTGGCGGCGTGATCGGCATCGCACTGATCGACACGATTCTTTACGGTCGAACCAGCATTCATGCGGATGCGCTCCGGGCCCGCCTTATCGCAGGTGACGCAACCGCCGCGCAGGCCATAAGGCTTGACCCGGGACTATTCGCAACCCGGCAGGCAGCGCCGGTCGATGCGGCCGCCGAAGCATATTTGCGCCCGATGATTGAGAAGGCGGCTTTCGCCGCGAGTGCCAACGAGGCCTGGCTATTGCTGGCATGCTTCGCGCTTCTAGCTGCGTTGCTGGTGCCGTTTGCGTGGAACCACAGATCCGCAAAGACCTAGGTACCGAAAGTCGGCCCGGCTTCTCAACGAGACGCTATTTCATTGGGGAAGCGCGCAAGAACAGCCTCCTGCGTATGGCCAATGTGGGCGCGCACCAGAAAGGCTGCGCGTGAGGCGTCCCGCGCCTTGAATGCTTGTATGATGTCATCGCATCCATGCGCTGCGCGCTCTGCAAACTCGCGGCCCACATTTGTGATTGTGCCGCAGAGCTGGATTTGCAGCGCGAACCGCGCCTGCGCCTCGATAAGCGCGGAATTTCCGGATTGCTCGGCGATAGCTTCGTAAAATTCCCGATCGCGTATCGCATATGTTTTCATATCCCCGCGCTGCAAGGCGACCATGGCTTCACCGAGTATATTTTCAAACCGCCGGATGTCGCGGTCGCTCATTTGCGGGATGGCGAGCTCGACCGCGAAACATTCAAGCCGCTTGTATAGTTCGTAAAGGTCAGCCGTCTCGTCGCGGGAAAAGCTCCGCACATAAAACCCGCGATAAGGCTTGATCTCGACCAATCCTCCCTTTGCCAGTATCCCGATCGCCTCGCGGAACGGGGTTCGGCTTACCCGCAGCTTGTCGATCACCTGCTTTTCGTCCACCCATCCGCCGCTCGGCCATTCGCCGGTGACGATCAGGCGTACGACCTCCTCATAGATCCGTTCACGCAGGGTTCTCTTACGTAGTTTTTCCACGTTTTTGATCAGCATTAGCGAATGCGTCTGCCAGAGAGCCCAGCTGGGCTTGCGGTCAGGACGTCCCAGCTGAGGACCAGACGACCTCGCTCGACTATTTGACTTCCGGCGCAGGCGATCCCGCGGAAAATGCGCGCTCGAACGTTGCGAGATCCGAGCTGGCCAAGTCCGAAACGGCAATGTAGGTGAACTGCGCATCGCTCCAGCTGCGGACGTTGTATCCTGCAATCGCTTGATCCGAGACGGATTGACCGGGTGGCATGGTCGTCAGGCTGACCGTGTGAGCGGCATGCTTGTAGACGATCGTAGCGACGGGATCGTGGCCGACGACATCGACGCGGCCGCCCACGAGTACGAAGCCCTGCGCCGCGAGGTCAGGCACCTGAGGCGATTCCGGCAGGCGCGATGTGAACCATGGCTTGACCGTATGCCGGTCGGAAGACGCAACGTCGAAAGGCTGCGGCGCCAATTGACCCCGGATATGGCCTGCGACGACCTGGCGGGCAACATCCTCGCGCAGATCGTAGCGCTCGATCGTCATCATGACAGAACTCGAGATCACCGCGCCAAACACCGCTGCCGCAGCCAACGCCTGAAACGACCAGCTTCGCTGACGCAGACGGATCGCCTGGCCCGGACGTCCCGTTTGGCCCACCCGATCCGCATCCAGTTTCGAATTGATGCGGGCGCGCAGACCTGGCGGCACCTCAGGTTGCGGAAGCGAACGAACGGCGCGGCGCAACGATAGCAGCCGGATATATCGAGCCTTCAAGGATTCATCGTTAGCCAACCGCCGTTCGAACTCAATCGCGGAAGCCGGATCGAGCTCGCCGTCGCAATAGGCGTTCATCTGCAGTTCGTCGTTGTCTTTTATGGATGCAATCATAATTTTTACTTTCGGTCTCCGAGTAGAGCGATCAGAAGCTGCCTGCCCCGGGACAGACGGGACATCACTGTGCCGATTGGAACATTAGTGATCTCCGCGATATCGCGATAGTTCAACTGATTCATTTCCCGCAAAACGATCACTTCGCGAAACTGCGTCGGCAGCTGTGCCAAAGCGTGCTGGACCTCTTCGGCATCCGCCTTGAAAAGAGCGATCTCCTCGGGTGTCTCAACCCTCGTTCCCTGCGGGCCTTCATGCTCGAGTTCCTGTTGCTCCGCAACACTCAGGTCGCCCGTGAAAACGACAGCCTTTGGCCTGTTCTTCATCAACCAGCTGTAGGCGGTGTTGCGCACGATTGTCAGGGACCACGCGCGCGCGTTGACGGCACCGAAGCTCTTGATGCCGCGAAACGCGCGCAGCGCAGCATCCTGCACAACGTCCTCGGCGTCGTATGCATTGCCGGTGAGCCATTGCGCGAGACGATAGGCTTCGGCCATGTGTGGCAGAAAGACTTCATCGAACACTGCGCGTTCATCCTTGTTCTGCACAATTGGGACCGACGCCTGCTGCTGGCCAGACAAACGATCTGGGCCTTCCAACCGTTCTTTTAACACGACTTCGTTAATCTCGGTACGCCGGAAGTCCGACCGACGTACCGATAAGGGTGTCGTCATGTTTGGCACACCGAGATTCGAGCCTCTTGCGTCTACTTTACGATGACTTGCCCGACCATGTGCGGATGTAGACCGCAGAAATAGTCGAACGTGCCGGCGCTAGTGAAGGTAAACGAATACGAGTCGTCGGTGTCGAGCGCCTTCGACCGAAAGCTTGTCTTCTTCTCGACCACCGTGTGCGGAATGTCGTCGTGATTGACCCACTTGACCGTCGTTCCCACGGCAACCGTCAATTCCTTGGGCGTGAACGTGAAATTGTCGATCGTGATCACGTCCGAGGCATCCTGTGCCGCTACCGCACCAAACGCTAGCATCGCTCCGACGACCGGACCCAAAAGTAACGCAACGACCAGGCCGCGGTTTGGAGCAAACCGGGCCGCTGCGAAGCGGAGTTGGCTGATCAAAATTGCCATACCAAATCCTCGATCAACCGGCCAACGTCTTGTCGACGATCGCGAGCGGCTTGTTACCCTGCGCCACCGTGACGCTGGACAACCCCAGCAAGGTGCGAAGTTTGTCAGCGGGGACAACCATCGGGCCTGGCGAAGGTGCGCTACCGGGAGCCGGCTGAGGAAAAGCCGTCGACAACGCTGTGTGGAAGGTCATATTGCCTTCGACCTTCTGCGCCAGCTGATGAATGTGTCCGTTCAGAACGGTGACTGAACCGAAGCGCTTGAGCAGGGTAAGCGCCTGCGTACCATCCTCGGTACCCCAGCCCCATTCCTTATAGAGCACCTGAAGGGGGATATGCGCGAACACGACGATCGGGGTGCTGTTCGATTTGCCCTTGAGGTCGGCCTCGAGCCAGGCAAGCTGCTCGGCACCCAGATTTCCCAAACCCCCGCCCTTCAAGTCGACGACGTTGACGAGACCAATGAAGTGAACGCCGTGGTCGTCGAAGCTGTACCAGCCCGCGCCCTTCGTGCCTTTGCCGTAGCGCTCCAGATAGGCTTTGCCGTTCTCTTCGTCGATAATGTCATGCTCACCAGGCACATAATGAATCTGTACGCCGGTCTCGCTGAACACCTTATCGGCATTGTCAAATTGTGCGGGTTTGGAAAGATGCGTGATATCGCCGGTGTGAATGATGAAGGACGGCTTGACCGGCATCGCCTTCACTATGGCGACAGCTTCGCGCAGCGTGCCGAGCGCATCCGGATTCGCCGCCTTATCAAAGCCGATATGGCTATCGCTCATTTGCAGAAACGTGAAGCCCTTGGGCTCCGCGGCAAGAGCATCGCCTATCAACCCCACAGAGTGGGGAACGCCGCCGCTCACGGTCCAAAGCACCCCGGTTCCCGCCCAGACCATGCATTCCAGCACTTCCCGGCGGCCAAATCCCTGTCCACGATCCTCAAAGCCTTTTTTGGCCATGTCACTCTCCCTGTGGGGCCGAACGGCACCTAATGGCGCCGAATTGCGCCACTAAACAGCAGACTCGGCCGTCTCAGGCTTTATTCCCAAAAATATACAAATTCTCGATCCGTGAATTTCCCTGCTCCATTGCTGATTTCGATGGCGGCCCTGACTAATGGAGCCGAGTTTTCTGTTCACGAAGGTAACAGCCGACCCCGCTGGGCCAGTCGATCAAGACGTTTCTTTAAAATAGATTCCGGCTCGCAGTGCTTCCGCGGAGCCGGCGGCGAATGACCCTTGGAATACTGCTCGACTAGCTAATTCGATTTCGTAACGCGGCAGGAGCAGGCCAACGCATGGCGAAATGTGTGATTTTCCGTCTCATGGATTTCAAATTTCTCATTTCCCCGGAGCAACATTGGCATCGCTCAAGGTGTTGCTCGCACGTTAACGAATCTTCCGCGTCCAATTCTCCGTCGAAAAACGCGTGAAGTACGAGTTCCCATTCCGGACAGGCGCCGGCCGTACTCATGCTGGATTCGGGCGCAGGCGGCCGGATCATGGCAATGCGCACCATGTAGCTGACAGAGAACGTCAACTGGCTGGCTTAACGATGACTTTGCCCTTCATGTTCGGATGGATCGAGCACAAATAGCTGAAGTCGCCCGCGGTTGTAAAAGTGAAGGAGAACGTGGCGTCCTTGACGAGAGTTTTTGATCGGAACCCCTTGTTTAGATCTACCACGGTGTGGGGCATGGGTTCATTGTTGACCCAGGTGACAGTGGTGCCAGGCGCGACAGTGATTTCGCTGGGAGTGAAGGTGGAATGATCCATGCTCACGGTAGCCACCGGGCCGGCGCCAGCATTATTTGGGCCCTCTGCGAGGCAGGCGGTGGACGCTAGGGCGGTGAACAGGACCGTCAGTCTCAAGGCACGCAGAACGCTTTGCGGCTTGCAACTGTAGACCACTAGGGAAGCTCCCGAGTTTGCGGCGAAGTGCATTGAGTCACGGACTGTCAAAACCAATCTCCTTGTTTCAATTGAAGCTATCTGCCGGGAGACGCATCGATCATCCAGCCCTCGGCATAGAAACCAATCAAAATTGGCAGTGGCGCACCTGGATCATTGGCACGCGCGCACCGCCTCTCACAGAAGACTCACACTTGCGTGATGAAATTCCCGAGCTCTACAATTATTTTTAATCGTTGGACAAGTAACTGCGCCGATCAAAAAAAGGGTCTCAGCCGGGCATGACTGCGACACTCCTTGGAGGTTAAGCCAGCTGAAGGTTACCGGCGGATTCAACAGGATCTATGGTCCGGGGCGCTTCCTTTCGTTCCGATAGAAGGACTCACGGTTCTTTGCCGATATTCCCAACGTGGTGACCTTTGGTTGCCATTGGAGCTGATCCGATACTTACTTGGGCAGCGTACAAATCCGCTTTGGAAGGACATTTGCCGACGGTTCCGGTCGCCGCCCACATTGGAGCGAACAAAAAGGCCCCAGCTTCGGGAGAAAAGCTGAGGCTAAGTACATAAGGATCAGTTCGAAACGATGGAAACGCTTCCTGTGGCGTACGGGCTTTTGTTCGACACCACCATTTGCGGCGCCACAGCAGAGACTCCTTGCGGGCGAGCTTTATTCCCACGTAATCGACCACCTGGAAAGCAGTGCATCGCTTGTGTGCCGTCGCACATTCATTTCCGCCTCAGCGAGCGAAGCGTGCCGGAATAAATCGATCGCTGGTACAGTCTCCTGATTGATGCGGAACAATATCGTTGTCTTTCGGCTCTGTGGCCTAGCAATCCGCAGGGCTCGCCGGA
>WNFA01009247.1_pt1 | contig 10541 bp, 10 predicted proteins | sample 5400481 | NCBI WGS metagenome assembly WNFA01 (sample SAMN13153340, study PRJNA577476) | soil metagenome | isolation source: 120 cm saprolite under Douglas fir tree site 2 hole 1 replicate 2 | place: USA:California | collected 2015-04-18 | reverse complement strand
ATGTCCGGGCCTATCCGTCGCAAGCGGCGGCATTGGTCTCGGTGGAGCTCTGCTCCCTGACGCTGCAGCGCGAAGATTTGTCGGTAGCGAATCTAATTTCTGCGGGGCTTTTCGCCGACGGATCGGCGGCAGTGATCGTGGCCGGAGAAGACTTGAATTTGCCGGGACCCAAGATTCTGGCAACCCGGTCAATCTTCTATCCGCACACCGAAGAGATGATGGGTTGGGGTGTCTCTGAAAAAGGGTTCCGCATCACGCTCTCGCCCGAGGTTCCCAATCTCATTCGCACGAACCTCGGCGGCGACCTTGAGCGCTTCCTCTCGGACCACGGCCGCGAGCGTTCCGATATCGGCAGCTGGGTGTTGCATACCGGTGGGCCCAAAGTATTGGAAGCGACCGCGGACGCACTGGATTTGCACAACGGCCAGCTCGACGCTTCATGGGATAGCTTGCGGAAGGTCGGGAATCTTTCCTCCGCCTCGGTGCTGGTAGTGCTGGAAGACGTGATGCAGCGGCGGCGCCCCGATCCTGGAACCTTGGGCATACTCGCTGCCATGGGGCCAGGATTCTGTTCTGAGCTCGTACTTTTGCAGTGGTGAGGCTTAACGTTTGCTGAATTCGACGGATGTTTTTGTGATCGGTGGCGGTCCTGCGGGCTTGGCGGCCGCGATTGCCGCGAGGCAGCGCGGATTTCGAGTAATGGTCGCCGACGGGGCGGTCCCCCCCATTGATAAACCCTGTGGGGAGGGTCTGATGCCAGACGGCATCAGCGCCTTGCAGCGGTTAGGGATTACGGTCAAACCACAAGACTCCTACTCCTTGTGCGGGATCCAGTTTCTCAGAGCGGGACTGGCAGTTGGCGCGCGATTTCCCTCGTCCGGGTCCGGCCTGGGCGTACGACGCACAATCCTCCATCGAATCATGACCGAGCGAGCCGCTGAGTTGGGTGTTGACTTGCTGTGGAGGACGGTAGTCACAAGCATTTCTTCAGAGACGGTTAACTTGGTGGCAGCGGCATTATCACATTGAACCCTGGAGCGACAGCGTGCAGATTCACTGGGGACCGCACAGCCAGATTTATGTCACCCCGCTGGCTGATGCACAAGTCGGTGTGGCTCTGATTTCGCGTGATCCCAAGTTGCGCCTGGATGAGGCTTTGAGTGCCTTTCCTAAGCTGAAATCCCAACTACGCGGGGCCGTTCCTTTCGCCGAAAAGGGCGCGCTTTCTGCCACCCGCAAATTGAAACGTGTATGCCGTGGGAATGTTGCCTTGATTGGTGATGCGTCGGGAACGGTGGACGCGATTACTGGAGAAGGCCTTGGTCTCTCCTTCCGTCAGGCCCTGGTGTTGGCCGAGTGCCTGGAATCGGGCACCCTCGACCGCTACCCGAACGAGCACCGCCGTCTGGCCTTTCGGCCTTTGCTCATGGCGCGGCTGATGCTGGCGCTCGATGGCCGTCCGAAGCTGCAGCAGCGTACTCTGCAAGCCTTTCACAAACGACCGGAGATCTTCCGCAGGTTGCTGGCGTTCCATGTGGGAGTTCCTTCGGGCCTGCGTTTGACGCTGGATGGACTTACGTTGGGATGGGGACTGTTAACCGCATAACGTCTTGAATGGCAGTCGCAAAATAAAGCCACGATGGAAACGTATTACGGTTGCTCTGGCCTTTCTCGCCTGGGGTCAGCATTTCAGCGGCTGATCGACAGAGCTCTTGGCAGCTTACGCCTGAACGCACTACCATCCATTTCACTTTGGTTCTGTGCTCCACACCGTGCACGAAACTTTTCGCCCGAAGCACGGCGCATTGCGGCTCGATCCCGCTTCCGGCAGGTTGACGGGCGAAGTCGTGGTGGATACGCAGAGCGGTGAGAGCGGAAACGGAACGCGGGACCGGTTGCGGCAGAAGGCCAGTCATTAGTGCAGGTTCACGGAATTTTCAGCATTCACGGAAGGGATCACGAACTCACGTTTCCGGCCGAAGTGGAGACGCGGCCGGACCGATGGAGTGCAACCGTTCACTTTGCGATTCCGCATGTGAAGTGGGGCATGAAGAATCCCAGCACGTTGTTTCTTCGGGTCAGCGAGTCGGTGGAGATCGACTGGGGAATCGGCGGTGTCGTAACCAAGTAAGTGGTAAAGTGGTCCAGACTCAGAAACCATCCTGCGGCGAGATTCCTTTCCCCTCCACACATTCATAGCAGCGTCCAGCGGCCAAATTCTTGTATTCTTCCGTTCTTCCGCTTGGCCAGTCAGCCTCCTTTCACCATGCGAGACTGGCTTGCCCCACCATGAAAGACGCGCAGGTTTGCTCCGATGGCATCGCGGTTTGACTTGGTACCGACCAGACGGAAACGTATGATGCCGTTCCCGGCACGCTGTTCGTTGCGGTAGAGGTGGGCCGGACCATCGTTGGTGGTTAATAAAAGATCGAGATCGCCATCACGATCGAAATCTGCGTAGGCCAGGCCGCGGCCGACTTTCGGTTGATCGAATCCTCCCCCAATTTCCGCAGCGACGTCGCGAAATACTCCGTTGCGATTAAGAAAAAGCTGTGGCGGCTGAGCATATCCAACATTGCCCCGAATATTCCGCACAGTCTCGTCAATATGGCCGTTGGCTACTGCAAGATCAAGCCAGCCATCGAGGTCTGCGTCAAGAAACACGCAACCGAATCCCAGGCTGTTCTTTGACGCCAGGCCTACCCCAGTCTGCGCCGCAATGTCTTCAAATCCTTTGCCGGATGCCTGGTAAAGCCCAATCATTTCGTTATCAAAGTTAGTAATGGCCACGCCGGCTGCGCCAGAGTTCTTGAAATCGGCGGCATCCACTCCCATACCGGCACGAGCTTTGCCTTCGCTGCTGAAAGCAAGTCCGGCTTCGACCGCCATGTCTTTGAATGTGCCGTTGCGCTGATTGCGATAGAGCTTGTTAGGCTGAGTATCGTTCGCCACCAGCAGGTCGGGCCAGCCGTCGTGGTCGTTGTCGAGCATGGCCACCCCCAGTGATTTCGAACTGCTATCGAAAATAACACTGGCCGCTGTGACATCTTCGAAGGTTCCGTTGCCGCGATTGTGAAAGAGCCAACAGGTCTGGCCCCGATAGGCTTCGGGCGTGCAATATGATTTGTGCTTACCGTCGAGGCTGCAGAACACATCGTGTTCCGGCGACCATTTGACATAGTTGCAAATGAAAAGATCGAGCAAGCCATCGCGGTCGTAATCAATCCACAACGCCGAAGTGCTGAAGCCTTCGCGCTTGCCCAATCCGCTCGCGTTGGTTACATCTACAAATGTTCCCTTTCCGGTATTGCGGAAGAGACGGTTTTGCCCGACGCACGTGATCAGAATGTCGGGAAAGCCGTCGTTGTTGTAGTCTCCGACGGCTACGCCCATGCCATAGAGTTCAACATCCAGTCGAGCGCGCGAGGTCACGTCTGTGAACGTGCCGTTGCGGTTGTTGTGATAAAGACGCAACGTGGAATGCCGCTGTTTGTGGCCGGGCCAGTCCCTGCCGTTGACGAGCAGGATGTCCTGCCAGCCGTCGCGGTCGTAGTCAAGAAAAGCACAACCGGAGCCCAGCGTCTCGGGCAGGAGCTTGCCGCCATACGCTCCACTGTTATGCTGAAATTGAATGCCGGCCTGCTCGGTGACATCCACGAACTTGAACCCAGGATGGGTGACGTTCGAGACGGACGCTAGGACCTTCAGCGGCGGCCATTCCGACAACGACGCGAGACCCACCATTGCTCCCAGGAAAGACCGTCGATTCACGGTACGTTCACCAATCCGGTGCGAATGGCGTAAACCACCAGCTCTGCGGTCTTGTGAATTCCCAGCGTGTTCATGATGTTAGCGCGATGAACGGCCACAGTATTAGCGCTGAGATCGAGAGCCGCAGCAATTTCCTTGTTGGACTTGCCATCCACAATCATCTGCAAGACCTCTAGTTCACGTTGAGTGAGCCCGCCACTACGCTCTCCCTTCAATACCGATTGCTGCTCGATCTGCGGATCGAAAACCGTTTCTCCCGCGGCCACCTTCCGAATTGCGGGAGCCAAGTCGAGGTCCATGGCGTTTTTGAGGATGTATCCCCTGGCGCCCGCCTCGATCGCTTGCCGCACCCACGTAGTCTCCGGGTGCATGCTCAACATCAGCACGGCGGTCTGGGGAGATTCTTGCAGAATCTGGCGCGTGGCCTGCAAGCCATTCACGCCGGGCAAAGCGCAATCCATAACTATGACGCGCGGGTGCAACTGCCGCGCCAACCGGATGGCTTCTTCGCCATTGCCTGCTTCGCCGACCACGTGAAGATCGGATTCATCTTCCAACATGCGCCGGAAGCCGCGCCGCACCAGGCTGTGATCATCCACCAGCAGGACTGTGATCTTCTTTTCCATTTGATTCCGCTTTCTCTCGGGGAACAGTTAGGCGGACCAGGGTTCCGCCTGCAGTGGGCCGCGAGAACACGATCTCTCCCCCCATGAGTTCAGCACGTTCGCGCATTGCCACCAGGCCAATTCCCTTCCGCGGAAAGTTCTCCGAGAATCCTACCCCGTGATCTTCCACTTCCAACTCAAGCGCCGTTGAGAGATACCGCAGACGCACAGCGGCGCGGGTGGTTCCGGAATGTCGCGTCACATTATTAAGTGCTTCTTGCAGCACGCGGTAGATGTGCACACCAGCGCTCCCATCCACCGGGAACGGCTCGCCCTGCTTCTCATAGGATAGGGTAATTCCAGTTTGCCTTTCCACGGTGGGAATGTACCAATCGAGCGTACTTTCGAGTCCCGCCTCGTCGAGCATGACCGGATGCAACGCCTGGGAGAGAGTTCGCACTCGGTCTAACGTCTCCTGGGCGATTTGACGGACCTCCTGCAAGTCGGCGCGCAATGGTGAACCCTCCGGAGCGTGGCTTCCCGCACGACCCAGCATAGACCCCATCGCAGTCAGAATCTGCCCGAACTCATCGTGCAACTCGCGCGAGATGTAAAGCAGGGTCGATTCCTGTGTGGCAATCAACTTCTGCGCCAGTTCGCTGCGCTGCTCGGAAAGTTTTGCCATGCGAGCAAATAAATACCGGATCCAACGAATCAGGGAAAGTCCAGTCAGCAAAATCGCTGCCAGCGTTGCGGCCAGAAATACGTACACCTGCCACTGAACGCGATTGTAAATCTGAACTATGCGCTGCCCTGCCTGCTCTTCGCTTTCACTGTTTTGGACAAGCAATCGAGCCACCGCGGTGCTCAAGGCCGCCTGCCGTGCCTGCAATGAAAGCTGTATTTGCTCACGCCCTGCTTTCTCCTTGCCATCGCGCGCGAGAGCGAAAACGCGATCCACTGCGTCCCAGAACTGCGTCATCTCTCTGCCGAGGTAGGCCCGCTGATCCGGCGTGCGGCGAGTTGCGGCAAGTCCTTCCTCGCGCCGCATGGCGTCGTCCAAGTCAGTTCGGATCCGCTGGAACTGCGCCGACCAGGCGGTCAAGGGATAGTGCTCGTCATTGTCGATCATGTCGCGCATAGCCACGGCGAGCAGGTTGAGATCATTCTGAATGCGCAGCAACTGCAAGGAGTCCTTGCGGTTTCGATCCACAAGTTCAGTTTGCACTCTGCGCAAACCAGAAATCTGGAAAGTGATGTAAGCGGAATAGGCCACCACCGCAGAAAGCGTGACGATCAGGCCGAGCAACAGGCCAAAGGTCGGTGTACGGTCCTCCGATTCCGGGCGGGACACGCCCCCGAGCATACAACGGCTCAGCCGAGGCTGTCACAATGCGAAATCTGTGACAATGCGGTAATAATGAAGCGAAGTCAGGCCAAATGGCGTCAAACAAGGGATTGAATTCCACGGACAATCCAACCCCGAAGCCCCCGAAAGTGCAGCGTCTGCGGGCGGTCCTTCCGATCGTCTGGGAGCTGACGTGTCCGCGCCTTGGCCTCCTGGGCATCGGTTTTTTGTTGATGGTGATCAACCGGGTTTCGAGCCTGGTGCTCCCTTATTCCACGAAGTTCTTGATTGACACCGTCATTCCCAAACACTCCCTCGAACTGTTACGACGCCTGGTTTTGGTCGTGTTATCCGCAACGGTGCTGCAAGGGATCACGTCTTTTTCGCTCACGCAGCTGTTGTCAAAGGCGGCGCAGCGATTGATCACTGAGCTCCGCCAAAGAGTGCAGAAACATGTGTCGCGTCTTCCGGTTTCGTTCTACGACGTGAATAAGACTGGCATGCTGGTGTCGCGCATCATGAGCGACGTGGAGGGGGTACGCAACCTGCTGGGGACAGGGCTGGTAGACTTTATCGGCGGATTGCTGACATCCGGCATCGCACTGGTGCTTCTGATGCGCATCAGTCCGCTCATGACTACCATCGCCATGGGTTTCCTGGTGTGCTTTGCCCTTGCACTGAGGAAAGACTTTGGCACCATCCGCCCGATTTTCCGCGAACGCAGCAAGATCAACGCTGAAGTTACGGGGAGGCTCACGGAGTCGCTGGGCGGCGTTCGCGTAATCAAGGGGTATCACGCAGAGGAGCGCGAACAGGGAATATTCGCGCGCGGCGTAAAGCGCTTGCTAGACAACGTCATGCGTACGCTTACTGCCACGTCGGTCATGAGTCTTTCTGCCAGCGTGCTTCTGGGCGTGGTCGGAGCTGTCGTCATGTTCGTGGGAGCACGGCAGATCATGGGTCACACCATGACGGTCGGTGACTTTGTTTCCTACACCGCCCTGCTGGCCTTTCTGATCGCTCCCATGGCCCAGGCGGTTGGCATTGGAACACAACTGACGGAGGCGCTGGCCGGATTGGAACGAACCCAAGAGATTCTGCGCGAGCGGCCAGAGGATCAGGATCCGCGGCGGACGGTTCCACTGACTGACATTCACGGCACGGTGGAGTTTGAGGATGTCAGCTTCAGCTACGACGGGGTTCGCGAGGTCCTTCATAACCTATCGTTTCGTGCCGATCCCGGAACTGTGACGGCATTGGTCGGATCCTCTGGCTCAGGCAAATCCACGATCATCGGACTGATCTCTGCTTTTTATGTTCCGACACGAGGCAGGATTCTGGTGGACGATGTTGACTTGAGCACGGTTCGGCTGGATTCCTACCGCACGCGACTGGGAGTGGTGTTGCAGGAATCCTTTCTCTTTGATGGAACCATTCGCGAGAATGTGGCGTTTTCCCGTCCCGACGCGAGTGAAGACGAAATCTTGCGCGCTTGCCGCATCGCGAGGGTCGATGAATTCGCGGAATCCTTCGCCGACAAGTATGCGACCGTTGTGGGCGAGCGTGGCGTGAAGCTTTCCGGGGGCCAGCGGCAGCGTATCTCGATCGCGCGCGCCATTCTCGCGGAGCCACGCATCCTGATTCTGGATGAAGCGACATCCAGCCTCGACTCGGAATCGGAGCAGATGATCCAACACGGCCTTGCATATCTCATGCAGGGGCGGACTACGTTTGTGATCGCGCATCGGCTTTCCACCATCCGCCGTGCTGATCAAATCCTGGTCGTCGAACAAGGGCAAATCATCGAGCGGGGCACTCATGAGCAGCTTTATGCCGCAGCCGGCCGCTATTACGACCTCTACACCCGGCAACATGACCTGGAGCACAACCTATTCCTGGCCCCGGGCGAAGGAGATACCGCGCCCCCGGAGGCGACAAACGGCAACTTGGGGCGGGGCGGCGACGGTGATGTGAAGACGGCCGACGCTCTGCGCGTCCTGCGGGGGGAGATCCGTTAGGCGTATGAGCGGCAGTCAAGGCACCCCCCCAACCCATGGTGCCTGCACGATCCGTACACAAGACCTATGCCGTCATTACCGCTTGGGCGACACTCTGATCCGCGCGGTGGATGGAATTTCGCTCGAAGTGCGGTCCGGAGAATTCGTTGCTCTTCTGGGCAGTTCTGGCTCCGGTAAGTCTTCCGTGTTGAATCTTGTTGCTGGACTTGACCGTCCCACGTCGGGGGTCGTGATTGTTCAAGGACGCAACCTGGCGCAGCTTTCGCGAGAGGAACTTTCTAAGTATCGCCTGCACACTGTGGGAATGGTATTCCAGTCCTTCAACCTGATTTCGAGTATGACGCTTGAGGAAAACGTCGAGCTTCCCATGCGTTTCGCGGAGGTCGAGCGCGGCAAGCGACAGAATCTCGCCCATGACGCATTGCAACGAGTTGGGCTGGTTGCGCGCATGAAGCATCGTCCCAGCGAGCTGTCTGGCGGCGAGCAGCAGCGGGCAGCTCTGGCGCGCGCCCTGATTAACCGTCCACAACTCTTGCTGGCCGATGAGCCCACTGGCAATCTCGACAGTCATACTGGAACCGAGATCATGAATCTTGTCCGCGACCTGAACCGGCAGCTGGAAATGACCGTGGTTATGGTGACCCATGAGCGTGCTCTGGCTGAGCGGTATGCGGAACGATTGATCTTCCTCGCGGACGGGAAGCTTATTGGCGATCAGGGGAACAGATCCGCCGCTGGTGAGATTAAGTTTCAGGGGGAGCGTTCATGAAGCTTCCAGATCTCACCGAGCTCGCCTTACGCAACCTGCGCGAGTCGGGGCTGCGGAACTCGCTCACCACAGTCGGCATTGCGGTGGGCGTGGCATCGCTGGTTGCCATGCTTTCGCTGGGTATCGGGCTGCAGCAGTTGGCCTCGCGTCGCCTGGGGAAGTCCGGGTTGTTCGACACAGTGTTGGTCACCTCGCGGCGCGACTTGCGCAACTTTGGACGTGAAGAAGAGCGCACTGGCCCTGCTCCCGGAGAAAGCCGAATCCTCGATGAGCCCGCACGGCGGGAGATCGAGCATCTGCCCAACGTGCTCGAGGCATACCCCGACATCCGGTTCATCACCGAACTGCGCTATGACGACAAGCCGCATCTGACCATGGTGGGCGCGTTGCCTTCTTCGGCAAGGTCCAACGATGCATTCGACGGAATGCAGGGGAGTTTTTTCTCCTCGGAGACGGGGGCAGAAGTGATTCTTCAGAAGTCATTTGCCGCGGAGTTGCTGGGCAAAACCCCGCAACCCGGTGCTGACGAGACCAAGGTGGCAGAGCTGGCGGCGCCACTGTTAGGCAAAGAATTGACTATGCGTTATGCGCAGCGGGCCGTAGCACAGTCGCAACTCCGTGGGGGAGCGAACGCCCGTAAGGGCGATTCCGCCGGGAAAGCCCAGGGCAGCACGTCCGAAACTGCATATTCTGTGATTTCGCGCGAGCAGAAACTGAGAATTGTAGGCCTCGCCGACCTTGACCCGGAGAGCATGCGCGGACCAACGCGAGCACGGGTGTTTCTTCCACTTAGACTTGCAGAGAGCTTGCACGTGATGCAGTCCACCGATCTACGCGAGATTTCGCGGGCCGCAGCTGATGAGCCGGTATATTCCTCGATCAGCGTGCGGGTGGGCAATCCAACACAAGTGCAGCCGGTGGAGAATGCAGTCAAGAAGATGGGCTTCAACACATTCTCAATCCTCGATGCCACGCGCAGTCTGCGCCAGTTCTTTGCCGTTCTGGATCTGTTTCTCGGAATTTTTGGCAGCCTGGCTCTCGCCGTCGCTTCCATCGGCATTGTGAACACGCTAGTGATGGCAATTCTGGAGCGTCGACGGGAAATCGGAATCATGAAGGCCATAGGCGCCAGCGACGCCGATGTCAGAACGCTCTTCTTCGCCGAAGCAGGAGCCATGGGCGCTCTAGGGGGCGTTGTGGGAGTCGCGCTGGGGTGGGCCATTGGACAGGCAATTAATTTTGGCACCAACATTTACCTTAAACGTCAGGCCTTGCCGCCGGAACATTTCTGGTCAGTGCCGTGGTGGCTGGTGGCTGGAGCGATTGTCTTTGCTTTTATTGTGAGCCTAGTCTCTGGCTTGTATCCGGCGGCGCGCGCGGCACGCCTCGATCCCGTGCAGGCGCTGCGGTACGAATAAACTGAACTCATGCTGAGCACTTGGCGACCCGTTCTTCTCTTATTGACGATCTTCCTTCTTCGAAATCTTAGTCCTGTCGCGCACGCACAAAGTCGAATTGACTGCGATGCCTTGAATAGCAAGGCTCTGAAGTATGTCGTCCACTACTGCGTATACCTGCCTGCACGTTATGACTCCGCTCCCGCGAATCAGTCCGCGCCGCAACGTTATCCAGTACTTTATTTCTTGCACGGTCTTGGCGACAACGAGCAAACCTTATTCAACAGCGGCGGCTGGACGTTGCTCGACGATCTGCGCCGACAGCACAAGATTGGCGAGTTCCTCATTGTCGTGCCGGAAGGCAGGCGCAGCTTCTACATCAATTCCGCTGACGGATCGGTACTGTACAGCGATTTTGTTATGCACGAATTCATCCCCCACATCGAAAGCAAGTACCGCATTCACGCTGGGCGCTCAGGAAGAGCGATAAGCGGCATTTCGATGGGAGGATACGGCGCTTTACGTTTTACTTTCTCGCACCCAGAAATATTCTCCGCAGCCAGTGCACAGAGCGCTGCGCTGATTACGGAATCCCCGCAAGAACTCGATGCTGCGGCGCACTCGGGTACTCCC
>WNFA01009774.1_pt1 | contig 10542 bp, 8 predicted proteins | sample 5400481 | NCBI WGS metagenome assembly WNFA01 (sample SAMN13153340, study PRJNA577476) | soil metagenome | isolation source: 120 cm saprolite under Douglas fir tree site 2 hole 1 replicate 2 | place: USA:California | collected 2015-04-18 | reverse complement strand
CTTGCGACAGCCATCGCGCATGCGCTGAACAGAAGACTCCCAGCAGGCAGTATCCCGCTCTGGCTTGCCAATCTTGCCTCGGATATCTTTTCCGCAATACCGGGCATGCAGGGTGAGCGTGCTCCACTCACACGTAGTCGTGTTAAATTTCTGACAAATAGTCGCATTTATGATATCAGCCGAGCCAGGTCTGAATGGGACTTTATACCCAAGGTCGGGTTGGAAGAAGGTATGAAACTGACGGCTGCATGGTACTACAAGCATCGTTATTTGGTTGACTCATGTAGAAATTGGAGAGTTGTTTGATGAAAGTGCTGATTACTGGTGCTACTGGTTTGCTGGGAGGGCACCTGCTTCAAACATTACAGCAGCGTGGTGAACAGATTCGTGCGCTGATCTTGCCGGTAGAAAACGCGGACAAGTTGATAGCGCAGGGGGTGGAGGTGGCGCGAGGAGATGTAACGGATGCCAGCACGTTGGCCCCAGCCGTCAAGGATATTGAAATTATCTTTCACCTGGCAGGCATGATGGGTGTGAATCGTCCACTTGCAGATTATCGCCTGGTGAATGTCCGTGGCTCTGAGAATCTCTACCGGGCGGCTCAGGCAGTAGGCGTACGCCGTTTCGTTCATACCAGTTCGCATACTGTCTATGGGCTTGGCTATGGCCGATTCCTGACCGAGAAGGATGCACTGCGACCAGACCCTGACCCCTACAGCATTACCAAAGCGGAGGGTGATCGTCTGATCCGACGCCTCATGCTCAAAAGCGATATGGAGACAGTGATCATCCGTCCTGGCACCTTCTTCGGGCCAGGAGATCGATTGCACTACGGTCGCATCGCTCAGCGCATGAAGAATGGCAAGGGGGTAATTATTGGAGGAGGAGATAACGCGCTGCCATTCTGCTACGTGACGGATGTGGTGCAAGGCTTTCTGTTGGCGGCCTATCATGAGAAGGCTCCTGGTAATGTCTATAACATCTCTAACGACCGCCCTCTTACACAGCGAGAGATGTTCTATGCCATTGCAGATGATGTAGGCGGAAAACGCCCTACACGGCACCTGCCCTATTTGCCGATCTACTATGGCAGCATCGTTGCAGAGAAGGTTGCCCTTGTTACTCGTACCAAGCCACTTGTGACGCGGCTTGGCACAATGATGTTTGGCACTGACAACAGGCACAGTGTAGAGAAAGCACGGAGTGAGTTAGGCTATGAGCCAAAGGTCGATCTAAGGGAAGGTATCAGGCTGGCAGCGGCGTGGTTCAACACTGGTGGTATGGAACAGCCGTTTGTCATCCAGGCCAGTCAGTATGCCCCTCTCGGAGGAGCTCGAAAGTCATGAAAAGCTTACTGGGTATCCCTAAAGCAAAAGTAATGATAGGTCTCCTGATCGGCATCGGTCTCTTATTCCTCGTCTCGCGTTTCGTGAATATATCCACAGCTCTTCCCATGCTGCAACAAAACCTGGCGACACCGCGGGGCATCTTGCTAGCGCTCCTTTCGGGTGTTGCCTTCCTGCTTGCATTTTCCGTTCACGGTGTTCGCTGGAAGCTTTTCTTGCATCACATAGTCGGCAGTAAGGTTAGCGCCTTCAAAGTAATTCAACTCTTCCTTGTCAGCGTCTTCATAAACTTCCTGTTACCAATACAGGGCGGCGAGGTAGCAAAAAGCCTGATGCTCAAACGCATTGCAGGCATTCCCTTTAGTCGATCATTTCCCACGGTCGCTATGGACAGGTCGTTGGATCTGATGCCCGCGCTCTTCATCGTAACAATTTTGCCGCTCCTTGGCATCCAAATGGATATCAAGCTCTGGTTAGTACTTGGGTTAGTGGTTGGACTACTCAGCGGGCTGATCTTCCTTGTCGACCTGGCAGCCTGGAAACGCGAAATTGCCATCGCCCTCCTCCAGAAGATTACAAAGATGCTTCCCAAAGCCATTGGAGACAAGATCGAAGGCTTCGCCACCAACTTCGTTGATTCCCTCCTAATGGCCGCAAGCCGTCCACACATCTTCCTTCCAGCGATCCTGCTCACCTGTGTAGCCCTGGCCTTGGACGGTACGTTTGCCATGCTAGCTTTCTGGACCATTGGTTACTACATTCCCTTCGGAACTGCCATCTTCGGCTACACCGTCTACAACATGTTTAATATCTTACCTACTCCTCCCGGACAGGTGGGTAGTAACGAAGCCATCGGTCTGCTCGTCTTCGGGGGATTGCTGCATCTCCCGCTAAATAAGGTCATCGCTATGTTCGTATTCTCCCATCCCTGGGCCGCTCTGATCATGTCCACGACCGGTCTAACCTGTCTGAGCATGCTGGGTTTGACAATCTCCAGGATTATGAAAGCACAGCCTGAAGAAAGCGACGCAGGGAGTGAAGAGATACCCCTTTCAGAGGAGTACAATAGGACGATTGAAAGTGGCCGGCACGGGTTAGATAGCGCAGATGTTTTAGTACCAACGCAGAAACTTGTCTCAGTTGCGCTTAGATAGCGCAGATGTTTTAGTACCAACGCAGAAACTTGTCTCAGTTGCGCGGGAAAAATATATTCTGAGTCGGAGTAAATACCTGCCTAGCAGTAACCAGGTAGATATGTAAAGTCAAGGATACAATGATATTCTTTCATGAATACGTTTCTTCCTTGTGTTGTCCCCCAGCACTATCTATGCTAAAAGATGGCGCTATGTAGGGAAGTAAAAATGTTTTTGACAAAGTAGTGAGCTATACGTACGTAGGGGACGAGGGGGCATGAATAGACCCGCGTTGTACCTACTACATCATCCTATTAAGGGAAAGGGAAAATGCTATGTTAGAAGTTCTACCGAAAATTGCGAAGATGCAAGCGTCATACGCGCTTGGTAAACCCCTTGCTCTTCCAATGAATTTCACGATTAGCGTGAGTTATCGTTGTAACTCTCGATGTAAAACATGTAATGTGTGGCAGCGTCCTAATGATGACTTCACTCTTGAAGAGTACGACAAAACATTTGCTTCAATTGGTCGAGATGCCTACTGGTTCACCTTCAGTGGCGGTGAGCCGACGCTGCGCAAAGATCTGCCCGAGATGGTTGAAGCGGCCTACCGGCATTGTCGCCCAGGTATCATCAACATCCCTACCAATGGCATTCAAGATAAGATTATCCCTGATCGCATTGAGCGCGTCTTGCAAGCCGCTCCCACATCTGAGGTGATTATCAACCTTTCCTTGGATGGCGTGGGCGATAAACATGATATCGTGCGCGGAGTCAAGGGCAATTTTGAGCGTGCCATGCGCACCTACGCCGGTCTGAAAGCCCTGAAAGGGCGCTATAAGAACTTTACGTTGGGCGTGCATACGGTAATCTCCAACTTCAACATTGATGAGTTCGAGAACATCTATGCCTTTGTGCGCGACGAGCTGAAGCCCGACTCGTTCATTAGCGAAATCGCCGAAGAGCGCGTGGAGTTAGATACCGTGGGCATGGGGATCACTCCACCTATTCAGAAGTATCAACCTGTTATCGAACGGCTGCAAGAGGGAATTCGCAAAGCCGAGTTCAATGGCGTGTCGCGCATCACGCAGGCCTTCCGCGATCGGTACTATGACATTGTGAAACGGACCCTGGTGGAGAAGCGCCAGGTTATTCCCTGCCTGGCCGGTGTGGCTTCCGCCCAAATTGCCCCCAATGGCGATGTGTGGACGTGCTGTATCCGTGCCGAGTCGGTGGGGAACCTGCGCGAGCACAACTACGATTTTCGAGCGACCTGGAGCACAAGCAAGGCGGACGAACTGCGTAGAAGCATTAAAGCTGGTGAATGCTATTGCCCGCTGGCCAATGCCTCGTATACCAATATGCTCTGCCATATGCCGACACTGACAAGTGTTGGGCTTGAGGTTGCCAAAGGGACTGTAGGGGATGCGCTTTCTTCTTCATCTAGCAATCGTGGCAAATCCGCCAAGCTACGTAACTTGCCAGTGATTAATGCTGCTCATGAAGCATGCACGTCTAACGGCAACGGTAGGAGTAATGGTCTCGAGGCTGAGGAATAAGGTGTGTAAATACCTAAGTTTGGGCTAAATTAATGGCAATGTGCAAAGGAGCCAGAAGCTACTGCAACGGGTCGACTAAGGCAGAAGCCAAAGGAGTCGCTTGGTTGAGCCCAATCTTGATGACCTGGCCTCCAGTAGCGATGACAAGTAAGCCACTGATATGGAAGGCATCACGTACCAGAAACATCCCATAATGCCGCAGCTTCGAGCAAGATGCAGGCGGCGCAGCCAACCAGCGGCGCGCCCACACCACGACATTGTGGGCCAAGCTGCCCAACAGCATCACCACCTGCTGCGCTGCAAAATGCTTTTTGCTGCGTGTGGTGCTCCCCATGCCCTGCTTGTCGCCCTGATAGGAGAGTTGCTATGAAAGAAAAAAAAGTCTTGAGGAAATACAAAAATGTAATATTGATTTCAGTGTTAATTTTATTGACATTCATTACTGCCGTAGGAATCCCCAATCTTCCTTTTACAAAAAACCCTGATTATACCCAGTATGTAAATATGGTTCAGGGCCCCGGCATGCCAACTAATAGTGATCGTCAAGTGTTTATGAGGTATCCGTTAGGACGTGTAGGTTTATGGTCGCGTGCTATGGGAGAAATAGCAGACAGTGTGACACGGGGTGTCAGGCTATACCCAACTGTAGACCAGATCGTAAATAAAGATAATACCGATTGGAGAAGTACACTTATCGGAACTCCTTCTGAAACTGATATTACGTACAGAAGCGATGTGGCGGCTAAAGGTTCAACCGTAGCTTTGACGGTTACCCCGAATGTCTCCATCTACCGTTACCATTTCAATAATGTTTCCTCATACGCTGCGGTAGCTATTAAGCTGCAAAACCCCATATTTAGTTCGACCTGGACAAACAATACTATTACTTTAGTAGACAATCAAACCATAGAAGCTACTTTAGGGAATGGTAATTGGACAATCTATTATTATATCAAGTTCAGTGTGCCTGCTATAGGAAAAGGTACATTCATCGGATCTGCTATCACAGACGGATCGAGTTCCAATACCAATACAGGTGCTAACAATGGAGGGTATCTTAAATTTAGTCCTTCCACTCCGGATGTTACAGTGGCGGTAGCCTTATCTCATTCAAGCATGGCCCTGGCACAACAGTTTTTCACTAATGAATTTTCAGATTTCAACTTGGCTGGCGCATCACAGCGATTAAAGGACGCATGGAATGCCAAGCTGGGCAAGATCGAGGTACAAAACGCCGATCAGCTCACAAAACAAATGTTATACACAGGATTATATACGGTTTATGCGAATATTATAAATGCCACGGATGGTTCTCCTTATGCTCCTTATGCTGCTGCCTATGGTAGTCCTATTTTGACAATCGGTTCAAGTCCCGGTTGGGCATATGTTTGGGGTGGTTTTTTCCGCTGCCAGTTTGATATGGCGCGTAATGTGTATCCTCTGCTGTCACTCATTGATCCCGGTCTCATGACAGATATCTTACATACCTACCAGGCTCAATACGACTTTAATAAAGTTATGTTAGGTAATTGGGATCCATACTGTACCGAATGTTGGAATGATCAACAGTGGGGGTTCTTTGGCGGAATGTTTCTTCGCGCTTATCTTCAGGGGGTGACAGGGGTGGATTATACTAAAGCAAAAAATTCTATCGCAGATACTTTTGGCAATACTAACAATTATATGTATAAATCCCAATATTTCACGAAGGGTTATATACCGGCTGATAGTGGTACTAGTGAGTATATGTCACGTGGATTGGAATTTTCTACTGATATACAAGGATTGGCTCTGCTGGCTAATGTCCTGGGAGATAAGGCAACTTATAACCAGTATATAGGCCGCGGGCAGAATTATAAGAATAACTGGGATGCCGCCAACAAGGTCTTTCGTGGCAAAAACTCCGATGGTTCATGGGCTGCGCGGAACACGGGTTTCTTTGAGGGGTCAGACAAGAGATATGCATTTGATGTAGTCCAAGATCCTCTTGGTCTGGCAGATCTTTATGGAGACAGTACCATGACCTCGCAAATAAATACACTCTTAACACCTGATAAGGATTATAATGACTATGAACCAACATACCAAATTTTACCGATTTACAGCAACAGCCCGTCTACTGCTCAGAATATAACCCGTAACAGGTTTGTTCCGCAATTCAAATCCCTTAATATGTGGGAAGGTTGGTGGGGAGGATCAGATGTGTACTATACGGATAATGCTGGTGCGATAGTTTTAGCCATATTAGGCTTATATCCGATACAAGCACCGGGTGCGCAGTGGGCAATCACCAGCCCGTCCGTTACCACTGCAGTTATACATGGTATAAAAGATACAATAATTCAGGCTAACAATAACTCAACCCGTAATACCTATATATCTTCCATTCAAGTGAACGGTTCTACATACCCAAGCTTTTTTATCTCAGGCAAGAGACTGGTAACGGAAAATACAACCATCACCCTGGGCATGACCAGTACACCCTCACGTATCGGCAATATGTATGTCACCGGGACAGACGGAGAAGCTTTGGCAGCCAGTACAGATAACAATACATATCTTCAATTCCAGAATGAACCGATAGCGCTCACGTCCAGGGCCAAGATCTATGCGACAAAACAACCTACCGCGGTGTCTGTCAATGGTTCACCGCTTACTAACTGGACCTATGACTCTGCAACAAGTACGCTGAATATCAAAGGTATCACAGCCGGAAATGTTCTCATACGCTTTGGCGGTACAGGTCAAGCTTACAGTTACGCCACTGCCAACCATAATTCTTAAACCAACCGGAACGCCAACACCTACCATGCTGGCCCACTCCCAACAATCATGACATGAGGGGCAAGATAGTTATATATAACTGGAGAGATAATAGGAGGTATGAGCAAACAAGAAACCAAGAAACGAAGCCGTCAGCGGACACCGAATAATCGGACAACGACGGGATTTCGCATTTCCGATGAGCTGTGGGCCGTGTCGCCGCGGCGGCGGCTGACTCTCAAACTGGCGGCTCGCTCACTTCTCCAATGGCTTATCCAGCATTGGGAATGGCTGTTGATTCTTAGCCTCTTGTTCGATGCTGCCTTCCTACACGGCTTCAACATGTTCCACTTTCCGTACTATGAGGACGATGAAGGAACCTATATGTCGCAGGCGTGGGCGGTAGCCAACCAGGGGCAGCTTGCTTACTACACATATTGGTATGACCATGCTCCTCTCGGCTGGATTCAGATTGCGGCGTGGACCATGGTAACCGGAGGCTTTCACACATTCGGGCCAGCAGTAGAAACGGGACGTGTACTCATGCTCCTCATGCAGGTAGGAAGCACCTTCATAGTGTATCGTATTGCCCGGAGCATTTCACATAGCATGTTAGCCGCTACGATGGCCTGCTTACTCTTCGCGCTCTCGCCCTACGGCATCTACTTCCATCGTCGTGTTCTGCTCGACAATATTACTACATTCTGGATGCTGCTGAGTATCCTGCTGTTAGTATCGAAGCGTTTATCTCTCAAGCGTGTTTGGTTGAGTGCTTCAGCACTTGGTATCTCCATCCTTTCAAAAGAAGTAACTATTTTCCTTGTTCCTGTTCTGGCATATCTTGTGTTCTATCGTGCTGACAAATCGCATCGCTGGTTTGCAACCATTGGCTGGATTACACTTGTTTGTTCTATTATCTCGCTATACGTGCTTATGGCACTGCTGAGAGGGGAATTGTTCCCCACAGGGACATTCTTGGGGGGAACAGCTCCACATGTAAGTTTGCTTGGCACGCTCCAATTCCAGGCATCTCGTGGAAAAGACGGGGGCCTTCTTGACTTTCACAGTGGATTCTGGCAGCTGACAAAGGTATGGGCACAAGATGAGCCTATGCTCGTCGTCGTAGGAAGTTTCTGTGCTATCTTGTCAGTGCTTGCCATGAAAAAGCAGAGGCTGGTGGGCATGATGGGAGTTGCTACGCTGTCCCTCTGGGCCTTCTTGGGGCGAGGGGGTGAAACCTATGCCTTTTATCTCGTGCCCCTGGTGCCCTTGCTCGCTCTCAATGTAGGGCTCGTTCTTGGACTCGCCATCAACCGGTTTCAAACTGCTCTAGCGGGCTCTGCTGGTATCACAATTACTCAAACTATAAAGATAGTGACGGTAGGCCTCTGCTTGATTGGTCTATTGACGGCGTATACAAGCGGCGATCTGGGATTCAAAGACAACTCCTTCCTTCTTTGGGATAACACGCAGGCTGATGCTCAGAATCAGGCGACACAGTGGATTGAAAAGCATCTGCCATTGAGCAGCCGTATGATTATCGATGAATCCATGTGGACCGACCTGTATGATAGTGGCTATACATTTGCTCACTACTATTGGCATGTGGAGGACGACCCGGCAATCCGGGACAATGTGTTTCACAATAATTGGCGAAATGTTGACTATATAGTGACGACTCCGCAGATGCTGACCGATATGCAGAGTGAACATATGATACTAGTGGAGACAGCGATGTATCATTCTACCCTAATAGCATACTTTGATACGGGGTGGTGGCGTGTAGAAATTCGCGAGGTAAACAAATTAGGGGTTCTTCATTAAGTTACAGCACATAACATCTCAGCAGCAAGGAGGCTGCGTTGTTTTTTCGCTCCTTCAGCTGCCCCTCTGCCCTCCTTCCGTGAGGGCACATTGCTCATGTGGGCATGGCTGAAAGGCTCACGGATACCCTCGCCCACAGGGATTAACTACATCTATCTTCTTCAAATAGAAGCAGCTCCATCCATCTGGTGCCAATTTGTAGTTGGCAAGAATGCGCCCTATGACACCCTCATTCATGAGGATCCCATAGACGTCAAAACTTACAAGTATTTTCTTGCCTACCGGCACTTTCAATTTAATGAAATCAAAATCACATGTATATGTTTTGTCACTACGTGGTTGAAATACGCAGAGCTTATTCCACACACTCCGATTAATCCCATCATGCCAATAGACCACTTCTATTCTCTCTAGAGGGAGAAATGTATAGCTGTATGCACTAAGTTTTAGCGTAATACTATTTTTGGTAATCACGTTTCCCGTATCAGGTTTCTCCAGCCAAATACCTCCAGGTCGAAGAACTTCTGAATGGAAAATGAGGAACCCAGTGAAGAAAATCGCGAGAGCGGGAGCAAGAAAAGTAATTACTACTCTTCTCCATTTTCCCTCTCGTCTCGTCGGCTCCATTACAGAACCTCCTTTGATACATCAGAACTACTGAGACGAAAAAAATCTATTTATACACCTTCTTGTTGCAAGCGGACTTTCTCTTGCTGCAAGCTCTCCTGTTCCTTCAGCACCCTATTCTCCTGTCGGGTTTGATCAGTTCTTCTTCTGGCGTCATAGTACTACTGTACCTATTATTGCTTTACCTGGCAAGCCTTGCAGGGTCCCTTAAAATGTCAAAGATACGATAGTATTCTTCCCCGATGCGTTCGTAACTTGTCTCCTCCTACGCACTTCTCTATACTACTGATAGTGAAATTTAATAGTGAAATTTTTCAAGAAACTAATAGTTGAGATAAACTTTCGCCGTTTGCTAAAGAAGCATAGGTGCTTTCTGCTGCGCGAAGGGGTCGGCGGTCGCCGACCCCTAGCTGGGCCACCAGCGATGATAAGGACTTCATCCCAAAGCACTGCGATAGGGTCGTGTTGGCTCAATAAGCAGGAAGGCTGGTGGCGGCTCTATCGACGCGATGCGCTGGCCGGTCAAACGTTCGCTGATGCCCAAGAAATTGAGCGGGCCACCGAAGTGGCCACCGTTCAGCTGAACCGTCGAGCTAAGCCTTGGGGCTGGAGGCACCCACCGAAGACTCCTCGCTAGCGCCACCGTGTCTTTTCTTATCGTATTTACGGAACGGAGTACAATATGACGATTGAAAGTGGCCGGCACGGGTTAGATAGTGCAGATGTTGTGGAACAAACGCAGAAACTTGTCGCAGTTGCGCGGCAAAAATATATTCAAAGGCGGCAGCAGGGTGAAAACCAGGCGGTCTCACAGAGCATTTTCTCTACCACGCATGATCTGAGTATCGTCGTGCCCACCAGAAATGAACGTGAGAACATCTGGCCTCTCATAGAATCGTTGCATACTGCCTTGCTTGGCTTGCGGGTGGAAGTCATCTTCGTTGACGATAGCGATGATGATACGCCAGGCGTCATCGAGGATGCCGCAAGGACGATGAGTTCGGCTCTGTTTCAGATTCAACTGGAGCATCGTTTAGCTGGAGAGGCCCGTGCTGGTGGGCTGGCGACTGCCGTTGTAGAGGGCCTGAACCGCGCCCAGGCTGCATATGTAGCGGTCCTGGATGCTGACCTGCAGCACCCCCCGGAGCAGTTGCGTGTGTTGTATGACCGGGCGGTCGTCCAGCAAGGGGACCTGGTAGTCGCCAGCCGCTATCTCAAAGGTGGGAGCTAACAGGGGCTGGCTGGTGTCAGGCGGCGATGTATTTCTCGTGGCCGCAAATGGACAGCCAA
>WNFA01005552.1_pt1 | contig 10542 bp, 8 predicted proteins | sample 5400481 | NCBI WGS metagenome assembly WNFA01 (sample SAMN13153340, study PRJNA577476) | soil metagenome | isolation source: 120 cm saprolite under Douglas fir tree site 2 hole 1 replicate 2 | place: USA:California | collected 2015-04-18 | reverse complement strand
CGTCCGTGACGACCGCGAAGCGCCCCTCTTGTGGGAACGGGATGGCGGGAGTTGTAGAGATGATTTGGGGTGGCGGAAAAGCAGAATATTTTTGCGAAGAGGGCTGGACAGACTAATGGGTGATTTGCCCGTCGGGCAAATTGGGGCTCACAGCTATAGTATTGGTAGATCAACTCGTGCAGCGGCTGAGACGGGTCAAGGCGGCCTTACTACGAAGCTACTTTAGGCGGGGCTGCTGCAACGAATAAAACCGCCTTCTCGACCAACTCCATCTCCTCAGCGATAGAGGCATACTCTTTGTGATCTGGCTTAATGGGCCCGATCATCTATTGTTGGATTGCGGGATCGTAGTCAGGGATCTTCTCGAGATAGACGCCGGAAACCGATGGCTGGTTCGCGCGCGTAGAAGCTCATGCGCCACTTCAAAAAAATAGTTTATCCGTTCGTCTTTATTGCCTTGTGCAGTTCTGCGAAGGCCAACATATTCGGCCAAGTTGACGGCTCGGGCCAGATAACGCCCCAAAGTTCTTGTCGATCAACATAATGGAAGCTTTTGCGCTACGTTTGCCGGTAGCTATGGCCCTTACGACGCCGGCCAATTGGAGCACCGTGCCAAGTGCGTTTCAACGGAAGCATCTTGTACGGCAACGTAGTCAAAACACCCATCCCAAACGCACCCCCATCACCCGTCGTCATAAACTAGGCTGTGGATGTCCCCTCCAAGGATTCTAGCCGAGAGAGGACTCCCGTCACGCGCCAAAGGGACGCGGGCAACCGCCTGACAAAAGATGCGGACGCCGAACTGGACGACTCGATCGGAGCGGGCATCCGCCAAAAGTGAGACAGCCCTACCGTCTGTAATGCTGATGCGCCATTGACTACTAACAGCGGGTCAAATTTCAATAACTATCGGCAAATACTGCTAGTCTTGCACCCGCAGGCGTACAGTGGATTGGGTGATGAGCCATGCAGAAATGGAAAAGGCGTAGAACCGCACCTATCATGCGGCTAAGAAGAACCCCCGAAAGATCTGCGCGCCGCGATTGGTTGCCAATCGCCATCTCATTGGGTTCTTTGGCTATCTCGTTTCTAGGCGCTTACTTTAGTACCCTTAGAACACTGGATGATGTTCGCGTAATCGTTCTTGACGATCCGGACGCCTATGTTTGGAAAGGCTCAGATACACTAGGTGACGAAAGTGCAAAAATCGCAGTAAAAGCGAATTTCGCGGCTTCTTTCATAAATTCTGGGACCAGGCCAGCAACCATAGATCGGGTCTGGTTGACCCTCAACCAACCGGACGATGTGATTGGAAAAGGCCGGCTCGACTGTGGTTTTGGAATTGCCTTCGATGCGGATTTGGGATTGTCCGGACGCACAGAAATCGAACCAAACAAATTGGTCACCGTGCCCTTATCGCTGAGAGGCACAAGTTTCCTTATGGACGATAACGCCCAACTGTTTGAGCAATCCTCGTCGAACAAACAAGCGAAGGAAGCAAAAGTGTTAGCGTGCCTGAACTTCCGCGTCGTTACTCCGGCCGGACTCAGCAATATCCAGAAGCCGTTCTTTCAAAAGACAATGCCCAAAGATGAGTTTCGGAGCAAAGCTTTCTCCGCAGATCGACTTTGGAGGAAGGGAGAGGCAGTTACTCTCGTTAGAAACGTGCAATATATTTTTGCGAACTAGGGTCTGTACTCAATAGGGATTCCCTCTGAAATGGGATGTGATTCAAGCTTCTCAGCGGAAGGGAGCGACCGGCATACAGTTAGAGGCTCGCAAACTGAATTCTGATTTTTAAACCACGCGAAACCTAAGTGATTGATCCGAATGGCGCGCCACTCAGAATAAAACTGTGAACTCTAACGTCTCAACGATGATATCTGCGACCTTCTTGCTGATGGCAGCGAACCCCTTGGGTATGTAAGCCGCAGCATGTGCCTGGCCGCGGAATCGGGCTTGTAGGGGAATGCGAGGATTTGTATGCGACTGCGCAGACAGCGCACAGTAGTCGAAGGTTCCGCTCTAGCCGACGGCCTCGGTGCCGGATTGCAGCTGGCTGAGGATTTGCACGGCACGCGCGTGAGCGGGAGATACTATTCCGGCTGGCATTCGATCAAGAGCCGCGCTGAGATGCTTGTAGGCTTCTGGCATGCGCCGCTGCCTCAGCAATAGCTCGGCGAGTTCCGTCGCAGCCTTCAATTCAAACAGGGTGGCGGACTGCCGTTTAGCCCAGTCGATTGCTGACAGCAGGCTTGCTTCCGCTTCGAAATAATCCTCGGCCGATCGAGACGCCATGATGAGCCCTTTCATCCTGAACAAGGCGGGCATGTACAAAAGTTTTCCGCCGCGATGCTGCACATCAATCGCGTTCACAGTCAGCGTCAGCGCCTCCTGGTGCTCGCCCATGGCAATAAGACCCGCACCCAGGTCGCAGAGAAATTCCATATTGAGGGAGTCGTGACGTTGAGCGTCAAGCTCTTCCAAAGCCCTCTTCAGCAGCGGAATCCCCTCGCGGAGATCATTTTGAAGCAGCAGCCACTGACCTCGCAGGCCAGTCGCTATGGCATGGTAAGGCTTCAAGGAGTAGGCCGCGGCGAGCTCGGTCAACTGCGCAATGTACTGCTCCGACCGGCGAGACTCCGCCAGGGCCAAATAGACCGGAAGAACCTGGCTCAGAGATCGACACAGTGTGGCTGGACGATTGGATTTTTCTCCTTCCTCTATGGCGCGCGTTGCGTAGTCAAGTGACTGGTCCAGCAGCCCTCGGAACAGCAGACAACGAGCCATCCCGACGAGTAAAAGACTACTGTGATAAAACACGTGTTGTCCCGCGCGGAAGCGCCAGCCGGACGCAGAGTGACTCAGCCCGGATTCGAAATGCTTTAGTGCGACGAGGTGATTTCCGGCCAAATGATGGACGACGCCCAACATCGCTTCAGCGAGCGCCATATCGTCGTGATCCCTCGTTTTTAAGGCCACCTCTTTGCTTCGGGAGGCGATATCGAGCGCAGCATTAATGTCAGTGTTCCAACGGTAATACCCGGAAAGCCCGCTCAGGAGCTGCAGCTCGTAGGCAAAGTCTCCTTGTATGGCCGCAACGTCCAGCGCCCGAGAAAATGCCTTGCGAACCAGCTCGCTACTCCCTTCGGATTGCATCAGGGCCAAGGACAGTGACGCGTAGATTTCCATCTCCCGGCGAGAGTTTTTTTGCTGATCTCCGAGACGGGCGATCGCTCGCTCCGTCCAGACTCGGCATTCGATCAACAGGGACAGTTCGAGAAACAGCTGCGTTGAAGCGGCCGCGAGCCTCGTCGCGATCTCATCGTCACCATTCGGCCCAAAGCTCCATTCCAGCGCCGCGCGGATGTTGCCCAATTGGCTGGAATGCGTTGAAGCGGCCGCGAGTCCGGTCGCGAACTGGTTATCGCCGCGCGGCCTAAGGCTCCGCTCTGGCGCTAGGTGAATGCTTCCCGATGGACTCGGATAGGGCGCGCCCTTTTTAGCCTTTGACGGAGCCAACAGCGCCGCTCTTTGCGATTCGAGGTATCCGGCGACGTATTCTGCATGCCGGCGGAAGACCACGTCGACTTCGGCATGCTCCTCCAGTTTCTCGAGTGCATATGCCCGAGTCGTGTCCAACAACCGATACTTCCCCTGCGTGTCATCGATCCGAGTTGCTATCAATGACTTCTCAACCAGGCCGGCGATCGCGTCAAAAATTTCTCCGGTGTCTGCGCCGAGTTCGCCTGCGACATGCCGCGCGCCCTCCAGGGTGAAATGGCCGACGAAAGGAGCAATGCGTCGAAAGACAATCCTCTCTGCGTCAGACAGCAGATCGTAGCTCCAATCCAATGTCGCCTTAAGAGTCCGGTGTCTCGGAACTGCCGTCCGATGGCTTAGTTTCAGCAATTCCAGCCGAGACACCAGGCGGGCAACCGTGTTCTTGATGCCGAGTGCGGCCACCTGACCCGCTGCCAACTCAATTGCCAACGGTATACCATCCAGCTTTCGGCACATTTCAGCGACAAACGGCGCCTCCTCGTCGGTGAGAACGAAGCTTCCCGCTCTCGCCGCCACGCGCCGTACAAACAACTGCGCTGCTGGATATCGAAACACAGCATTTGCCGTTTGCTCTGAGCCGTCTGGTGGATAATCAAGGGGAAGAACCCGGCAACAATGCTCGCCCTCTAATTTCAGCGATTCGCGACTCGTGGCGAGAAGATAGATCTGCTCCGTTTCCTGGTAGAGTTGCTCGGCAAGCAGCGCGACCGCCTCGATCACGTGCTCACAGCTATCGAGAATGATGAGAAGCTTTCGCGAACGAACGAGGGCGACCAGTTCCAAGCCGGGATCTTTCGATTTGAGTGCAAGTCCCAGGGATGTCGCGACAGCCCCCGCAACATGTCGCGGATCGGTAAGGCTTTCCAAGTCAACCAAATGGACTCTCCCGCCAAACTCCCCGGCAACGGCGCGGCCAACAGCCAAGGCAATGGTCGTCTTGCCAATGCCCCCGGGGCCGAGCAGTGTTACGAACCTCTCATTTCGGAGCTTGTCGCTAACCTCGCCGACCACCGTTTCGCGCCCAATCATCATGATCGGTCGCACGGGGAGCCTGCCTTGCTGCCGGAACTTGGCGTTCCTGCTTTCCGTGCCGCCTGCGAGAGAGACAACGGTGCCGACGAACGAGTAGCCTCGTCCCTTGATGTTTGCGATGTAGCGGTTGCCAAATTGGCCGTCACCAAGTGCCTTGCGGATCGCGGCGACGTGGACCCGGAGGCTCCCCTCCTCGACCGTTACGTCCGGCCAGACGTGATCGATCAGCTCCTGCTTTGCGATCACCTCGCCCGGACGCTCGGCAAGGTAGATCAGGAGGTCCAGGGCCCTGCTACCAAGGGGCAACACCACACGCTCGCGCAGCAGCAGCCTTTCGCCAATCGAAAGTTCGAAAGGGCCAAACTGCAGATTTCTGTCAAAACCGCCAGCCATGATTCTCAACGCGGACTTGGTTGATGATCATGTCGGAGTTGTTGACGGTCGCGATCGTCAGCATCTCGGTCGAAGCTCCTCCGATTGCCCCGAAAGCTGCGGCGCATATCGCAGGAAGCATATGTCCCTTGCCCATCCGCTTCCCTCCTGTGCTTGCGCCTGATGAGGCTGCCAGACGCGTTGTCAACCGTCTTGCGAAGTACGGACATCGATAACTCGAATCGAAATATGAGGCATCGACGCCTAGCGATTCCGGAATACGACACAATGCATCGAGCGCAGTCCGGCGAGAACCGCCAACGACTCGAGTCCGTCGCAACTTGCTCGAAACTGCGCGCCGTTCATCGAACTGCTCGGGCGGCGCTCGACCGATCCGTCAGCACTATGTTCTTGAGATGTTTTTGGCGCGTGGCGGACTGCCAGTTCGACGCGTTTCGGGCACCTCCCTCTCCAAGGCTTTAGGATTTCGCCAATCGCGGGCTTGCTAAATCCATTTAGCTATAAATAAATAGAGATGATCTCGGTGTCAAGCAGTTTATCTCGGATGCGAAATTGTTTGCAGATAGGAGCTCCTCAACGACAAGGCGATGCCTCGGAAGGTGCAGGGCTCTGCTACGGTGCCGGGCGAAACCCGCGCGTTGAAAATCGAGCGCAATGGGATGTGAAGTCATGACTCGGAATGAACGTCGGCGAAGATCCACAATTTATGACATCGCGACCGCCGCCGAAGCGTCGGTTTCGACCGTCAGCCTCGTTCTGAACGGCAATTGGTCTCGGTATCGGATCAAGGAAGACACCGCGCAGCGCGTCCTGACTATCGCCAACCAACTCGGGTACAACGTGAATTTAAAAGCGCGCGGCCTACGATTGTCGAAGTCAGGACTCGCCGGGATGATTTTGCCGCACTACCGCAATCGATTTTTTGCTGATCTCGCCGAGGCATTCGAAGCGAGAGCGTGGAAGCTGGATCTATGTCCAGTGGTTGTCAGCACGCAACGCCAGTTCGATATCGAGTCGAAGGTTGCCAAGACTCTCCTCGATCAGCAGGTCGAATTCTTGTTTATCGTGGGCGTACCGCAGGCTGGCGAACTCAATCGCCTATGCGAGACGGCAGCGGTGCCGTGCGTCAACCTCGACCTTCCCGGTGCCGGTGCTCCTTCCATTGTATCTGACAATAGAGGAGGGGCGATGCAACTCACGCAACGGCTCGTAGCCGAACTGCGAAAACGCGGAGGATCACTGGAAGACTTTCTCTTCCTTGGTGGCATCAAGGAAGAATATGCGACCGACAACCGCGTTGCCGGCTTCGTCGAGGCCTTGCGCCGAGAAGGCGTCGTGCCGCGCGACCACATGGTCTCGCGTTGCGGCTACCAGCCCTCACATGCGAGAGACGCATTGCAAGAATATGTCACCAAAAAACAACATCTGCCCTCCGGCTTGTTTGTCAATTCGATCACAGCATTCGAAGGTATAGCCCAGTTCGCCAACGGCGTATCGACAGCTCCGCTTGGCGACTGCGTCGTCGGATGTTTCGACTGGGATCCGTTTGCGGAACAGCTTCCCTTCACCTTGGTCATGATGCGGCAGGACACCGAGACGATGATGGAGGAGGCTTTCGCGTCGCTAGATGCGGCAAAGCAGGCCGAACGCGGCGTAATCGTCGTGCCGGTGCTCATGGAAACCAATGCGCGTTCAAGGACGGCTAAGTCGGTAAAAAGGCAGGTTAAGAAGCCGGACGGCGCGACGTAGGAACTTGCGTCTTGCTAGGCTCACCAAGCGCCTCCCTCTCTCTCGCCTTTAGCTGAAATCTTTTTGCCGATCGCTGACTAGCTAAATCGATTTAGCTTGTAAAATGGAGAGGGAGTCCTGGCCGGCCGGAATGGGACCACTCCGGGTCGCAGATGAGTACTGGTTGGCGCGCCCGAAGAGATTCGAACTCCTGACCCCTAGATTCGTAGTCTAGTGCTCTATCCAGCTGAGCTACGGGCGCGTTTTTCGCTGGCCTTCGAGGGGCGCCAAGGCCCGCCGATGCCGCCTGCATTCGACAAACATGTGAGAGGTCGCGAAAGCGCGCCAGGCACTAGCGGCCGCTTCTGAAGCTGGGTGGAAGCCCGGACGACCGGCATGCAGTTAGAGTCTCGCAAATTACCCAGATTTTTGAACCGCGCGAAACTGAAGTGATTGATCCGAATGGCGCGCCACCCAGATAAAACTGCGAACTCTTATGTTATTGAAATAACTATTTAAGTTTAAAGCGACAGAAGCACGCTTTATGACTTTTGCAGCTCAAGAGCTATGCTGCTTCTGGAACAAGGAACCGTTGTTGCGGGTTTCCATTGAGGGGCTGCAAGCAAGTCCCGTGTCAGCCTATATTGAGCAAGTACTGATGACAGTGAAGCAGATGAACAGCCCCGTCCTTGTTCTGACGACCGTAAATGCGCCGTATAGCAAAAAGCTGGACGCGCAGGGACTCGTTCATTGTCTGCTTGACCCCGTTGCGGCTAAAGAAGCTTGCGGTCCCATGTCGTCGTTTTTTGGGGATGTCCAGCCCGAACTACAGATCGCTTTCGCTCAGATGCACGGCATTACGAAAGTACAGCTTATTGTCGCAGCGAAAACGTTTGCGGCCTATTCGGGTCAGTCCTACCCACTCGCGGCGTGAACGTGCAATCGGATTGGACGCGGCTGTTCCGAATAGCTCGCGCGATGATCGAAGGCTTGCACCTCGAGAGAACCCTCAATTACACCCGCCCGCTTATTAGTCCGAAATTTATGCCGCCTCCTTCTCTGAGCCAGGCCCGAGCTTCCTCTTTAGGAATTTCCGCAAAACATCAGCCATCGTCTTCTTAGCCGTGTTCGGGAAAAATTTGATCCCGTCCCGCCGAAATCTGATTCCAAGCATCGGCGAACTTGAAGCCGGGCCTGCAAAATCGCTCAAGGCGGCCAAGCTGCGCTATGGATGCCCAAGGAGCGGCTCGAAACCATTGCTTAAAGCCGTCAAAGACCTGCTCGGCGAGGTCAAACGCGCTGCCCCAAGGCGTTTGGAATGATGCGAGCCTCGGAGTCGTTATCGTTGGTCAAGGCCACCCCACATCCATTGCATTTTTTCCAAGTCGTCATTTGTCGCCGCTCTGGCCGATGAACTGCAGAAGTGGATCAATATCATCCCGGTCCGCTGCCTTGAGCGCCGCGATGTACGTGGTGCGGCGCTCGTTCATTCTTTGAAGATCATGCCCGCCCGCCCAGTCGATGGGTTTCGCACCATAGACGCGATCAAGCACCGCGTCCGCCATGATGCGCGCATGCCGTCCATTGCCATTGGGAAACGGATGAATCTTTACGAGACGATGGTGCAGGCGGGCCGCAGCTTCAGGAGGCGGGTAAGTTTTATTCTCAGCCCAATATTTCGCATCGCCCATCAGCGTGCGGAGCTCCACAGGGATATGAACGGGATCGATGCCGATGTTTTTTCCGGTCTTTCGAAACCTGCCCGCCCAATCCCACACGTCGCCGAACAAGCGTTTGTGCAGCGTAATGGCAAAGTCAACGCTCAGAACGTCTGCCCGCTGGCGGCCAAGCCAGCGCAGGCCGGACTCGATGTTGGCTTGTTCCAGCTGATCGAGCTCGCCCTGCGTTGTGACGTGCTTATGCTTGAGACCGCCAAGCTCGTTCGGATCGAGCGGCGTCGCTCCCTCCGGATACTGGACGTCCTTGATCATTTATCACGCCAAAAGTCAGGCGGCATTTCCTGCGCAATCTCACGGGTGAGGCGTTCGACTTCCCAGGCAATTTTGTCGTCCGGCAATTTCTGGTTTTCGAGGGCCATGTGCTTGCTGGCTGTCCCGACAATCGCCACGGCCTTTTTGCGGGCCTGGGCCGTGATGATATCTTCGATGTGTTCTGACGACGGGATGATCGCATAAACGAAACGGCATCCCATCGCTTCCGCCGTTGCCTGCATGGATTTCAGGGTGATGCCGCCGGTGAGTTCCGCGTGCTCTGCCTGCGTGACGCGCGCGCGGGTGACGCCCATCTTCTTCGCGAGCTCCGCGCCGGACATGCCGAGAGCGTTGCGAACCGTGCGCAGCCACCCTTCAGGCGGGGGTTTAAGGCCGGCAAGGCTCGCGGCAGCGTTATCGACGATGCTGCGGTATTGCTGCTGGACGATTGTTTTGACGCTCATGTGTCAACTCATATATTTACGTAATTGATAATATTGTATATCTATTAATATACCATACGATAAATAGTGTAAAGTTATATATTTCCATACTGTTGTTTTCTGGATACATATAAACATCCATCGAGACCCAGCCACCGGCTGTTATCCCGTAGAAACGGCCCTTTTCCCTCGAATGACCAGTCTCCGACCAGGATTCCCGCCTCCCGTTTGCGTACGTCCGCGCAAGAACCGCAAACCAACAGGAGCGCGTATCGTGTGCCCGGCAAAACCAGAAAATGCCGTCACTGCTATCGCCGCAAAGGTTCGGGCAGGATCTCGACGCGCCTTGTGCCAGTCCGTCGAAGCTTCAGAGAAGGCGGATCAGCATCATTCGTCCGCACGTACTTCGCGCGCCTGACGCTGCTGCGTCCACCGCATCCCGCACCCTACGTCCGTGAGGAATCGCGAAACGCCCCTCTGAGTGGGGACGGGATACGAAAAGTTCTAGATGTGATTTGGGTCGGCGGAGAAGCGGAATATTTTTGCGAAGAGGGCTGGACAGACTAATGGGTGATTTGCCCGTCGGGCACTATCACATGCATGGAGCGACGGAGGGATGGGGATGGTTGCAAGCGACGGCTTTGCCGAGTTCCTGCGCGAACAGCTCGCTCCGCTCGGCCGCGTCACCATGCGGCGTATGTTCGGCAAGACCGGCGTGTTCTGCGACGGCGTAATGCTTGGGATGGTGACGGAGAACACGCTCTACTTCCGGGTTGATGACGACAACCGGGCGGCCTTCAAAGAAGCCGAGTCCTTTCCGCCTCTCAACTACGAGAAGAAGGGCTCCACCATAGACCTCTCCTTTTGGCGGGTGCCGGAGCGGCTGTTCGACGAACCCGATGAGCTTGTCACATGGGCGCGCGCAGCGCTGGCGGCGGCGCGCCGCGTTGCGGCGAAGCGAGAACGGACGGCGCCAACGCGAAAATCAAAGCCTCAGCCAACGTGAAGAGCATCCGCGCGCCGGCGGCCGCGGACATAACGACCAATTTATCGCGCACAGGGCCCAGGGCGCCGCCGCAACAGCGCGTACAAGGGCCCGAGTAGTCCCAGGTGCTTGAGCACAACCAGAATAACCAGGCCAGCCACGGCGGCAGCCGACAGAGCCAGATGCGACCATAGCATGCCGTAAATTATATATTATAATATTTTTCAATATAGATTATAATCTTTGCGCGGCCACCGAAGCAGTCGGCGTGCGGGCGATGCCGCGTTCAGTTTCCCCGCTGCGCGAGCGGCCGAGAAGCCGCCTTGCGCCAGTAATATTTTGATCAAAGAGAAGGCGAGATGAAAAATACGAGAGACGCCGGCGGGCTTGCGCGGCTGATTTCTTC
>WNFA01005550.1_pt1 | contig 10543 bp, 12 predicted proteins | sample 5400481 | NCBI WGS metagenome assembly WNFA01 (sample SAMN13153340, study PRJNA577476) | soil metagenome | isolation source: 120 cm saprolite under Douglas fir tree site 2 hole 1 replicate 2 | place: USA:California | collected 2015-04-18 | reverse complement strand
AAAAACGATCTCGATCAGCAGGCTGATCCGCGCCGCTTGCAGCGGCGCAAGCCGGCGCAGCCAGCAAGCGAGAATTACACCGACGGCAAAAGCGAAAAGCGGCGGAACATAGTGAAGAGCTTTCTCCCACTCCGCTTCCGTTACATACACCCAGAGAAGCACCAGATTGGCGCTCTGCGCGTTGGCAAAGACACGGAGATCGCCGAGAGCCGGACCCCCGTGATCGGCGTCGCCGTTCCCTATGCGGTCGGCAATGTGCTGCTGAAGATGCTCGGGCCGCTGATCGTGACGCTGACGCTCGCGACGTAGGGAGCGCCACGGCCGCATCTGACGTCGCCCCTTGATCTAGATCAAAGGTGCGCGTTGCTACTTGCGAAAGCCTTGCCATCATTCGGCTCAGAACGGGATGGGAGCGATGTTTCGATCCCTTTGCTTGTTACTTGTTTTTTTTGCGGCGCTCTCCGTGCCCGAACCTTGTCGAAGCGCGGACAACCGAACGCTGTTGCCCGTCCAGGAAGAGGTCTGGGCACTGCCTCTCATCCATCCGACGGTCGCCTATGTCATTCACGCGGTCGGCAACGGCCCATTCCCGCTCGCGGTGATGAATCACGGCGTCTCCTTGAACGCCCGCGAACGCAGCTTCTTCCCGTTGGTGGAGTTTCGCGATGCGGCCATGTGGTTCGCGCGCCGTGGCTATCTGGTGGTGGCACCGGCCGGCCCCGGATACGGCGCCATGGCCCTCGATATACCCGAGTTCGGGCTGTTCTCCGTGTTCTATTCAAAGATCGGCGCCTGCGAGAATCCGAACTTCCGGGATGCCGGCATGGCCGCTGCGCTGCTCGACAAATGGATCATCGACTACATGACCGATCAGAAAATGGCCGTCCCCAACAGCGCCATCGTCATCGGCCGGTCCGCGGGCGGTTGGGGTGCGATCGCGCTCTCGAGCCAGAACCTGCCCTCGGTGAAGGCGATCATCACCTTTGCCGCGGGCCGCGGCGGGCGCGTCGGCGGCAAGCCGAACAACAATTGCGCGCCCGACAAGCTGGTCGAGGCGACCGCCGAATTCGGTCGCACCGCGCGAACCCCGATGCTGTGGTTCTATATCGAGAACGACACCTTCTTTGGGCCCGATCTCTCCAAACGGATGCACGCGGCCTATAGCGGCGCCGGCGGCAGCGCCGAATATCATCTGATGCCGCCCTTCGGCGGCGACGGACATTTCTTCATCAGTTCCCCTGACGCCATCCCACAATGGTCGCCGCTGGTCAGTCAATTCCTTGACAAGCATCGCTAGGAGAGGCCGATGATGCACAATTGCAAAAATCGATTTTGCTCTGCTTCAACCGTGGCAGCATTGTCGATCCTGCTGCTGCCGCGCCTTGCCGATGCACAGCAAGTCGCGCCGCCCGGCGGGGGCACGGAGAAAGCGCGCGAGCCGGAAGTCGCGCCGCGCGGCGAGCGCAGCCTGGTCCGCCAGATCAAATACGGCGATTGGCAAAAGTTCTGCTTCAAGGTGCCCGGCACGAACAAGGTCTGCCGCACCACCATCAGTGGCACTTGGGATACTGGTCAAACCGCTGTGCGTGCCGATCTGATCGAACGCGAAGGTGATGGCAAGGCGCGGCTACAACTGTTCCTGCCGGTCGGCATGTACCTGCAGGCGGGTGTCAAGCTCACGGTGGACCAGGGCAAGCCGTACAAGGTCCCCTATGTCTGGTGTGTGACCAATGCCTGCATCGCCGGCAATGCCGCCGACCCCCAATTGATCCGCGAGATGGAGAAAGGCGAGAAGCTGGTGCTCGAAGTCGTCGATTCCAGCGTGCTGAGCGTCAGCACCACGCTGCCGCTCAATCAATTTGCGGCTGTCCGCAAGGGTGCCCCGGAGCAGACCTATCAGCAGGACATCGACGAATGATACGGCGCGCTGGCCATGCGCGTCGCATCAAGCTCTGCCCGCGCGTGACCCGTGTCCGAGCCACCAGAGGTGTTGACGATTTCTACGTACCGATGGGCATGACGACCTCGAAAATCGAGCCGTTGGAATCCGATTTGGCAAGCCTCAGTTTGCCCCCATGATTCTCGACGACGGTGCGGCAAATAGCGAGCCCCAGCCCCATGCCCGCTGGCTTGGTCGTGAAGAACGGGTCGAAGATACGTTCCTTGTCCTCGAGCGATATTCCAATCCCGGAATCCTGGACTGACAAACGCAGGTTCGAATTTCCTTCAAGTCTCGTCGCAAGCCGCAACAACCTCGCTTCAGGCGAGACCGAACTCATGGCATCGATTGCGTTCTTGACCAGGTTCAGGACCACTTGTTGAAGCTGCGTGGGATCCGCATGAACCTCGAGGAGATGATCCTGGAATTCGGTCTCGACCGAGATTTCGTTGATCTGCAGCTCGTGCTGCGCCAATCTCAGCACCTGGCGTGCGATACCTTCCATTCCCATCATCGTTCTCTGGTCAATCGGTGTCCTGGCGGACAGCGCACGGATGCTGGAGATGATGGCGCCGGCACGGTGGCTCGTGGTCTCGATATCTTCGAGAATGGCGTTCAGTTCCTCCAGGTCGGGCGGCTTCCCGCGAATGTGGCTCCGCGCCGCACTGGCATCGAGCGCGATTGTTCCCAGTGGCGTTGCCAGCTCATGAGCCATCGCAGCGGTAGCGGCCTCGACGCTCATGAGCCGGTTGCTGCGCTCGCGCCGCTGCAAGGCCAGCGCATTGGCCAGCCGCGAATAGAGGAAGGTCATTTCGGTCAGCAGCACGCTCAGTAACATGCAGCTCGCTACCAGCGCAAAGCCCCGCGCGGCGTACCAGCCGACAGAGAAGCGCACCGAACTGGCAACCGCCGCAACCAGGAAGTTCGGGATCCACGCAAGCAGCGTGACCATGAGCCACAGATCGAGCACCATGCGCCTGCGGACAAATAGTATGACGAGTGCCATGGTTGCGATCGAGCACAGCACCAGGTTGACTTGATTGCCCAGCCGGGTCTGCAGGGTCACGCTCCCGGTATAGAATTCGGGCAGATATCCAACACCTTCAGTCACGGTCCAGGTGAGGCCTCCGATCACAGCCAGCGCGCAGACAATCGCGACGCCAATCCTTTTCTTGCTTGTCCCGCGATCCAGGGCGAAGCTTCGATCGGCATCTTTCGACAAGGCATAAATGAGGGCCGTGCCCAGAAACGTCGTGTGCCAGAGCACAAACAGCCAGGCCGCGGTGTTGCGTCCGTCTCCGATCACGCCGGCCGGGGCGTAGCCGCCCGGAAAGGCCAACGTCTGCAAGAACGCGAACGATCCACTGAATATGTATCCGCTTGCGAGCACCAAGAGGGCAGACTGCGGCTGGATCGCGTACTGGGTGAACAAAAGGATTGCTGTGATGAGATCGGCAAGGCTCAGGACGGTCTGAAGAACAGGAATGAAGCTGTCGATGCGGCCCACTTGAATATCCGCGAACGGCGCGATGCTCAACGCGACGGCAAAAAGAACGACAACGACCGCTAGCGCCGTCCTGCGCTGTCTCGCCGTTGCCGGCATCGTCGCGATCACGATCGGAAAATCGTAATCCGAATCTCGCGCATGCCCCCCTGCTCCGTGCCCCGGCATCAGGTCCCTCCCCGAATGCAGGAATTCTACCCCTTTGGGTCAGCGGATTGGAGGGGGCTATCGCGACTTTCCCCGTTTCCGCATCAAGGCGGCGGTGCAAGCCCTGGCCTCTTCCTGGCCGATGCTCCTGTTCGCAGCGCAACAAAAACCATCTTCTCCTTCGCCTACTGCGTGCAGAAGATTAATCGCGTAATCGTGGCGCAAGGCGCAGACGTATCTGCAGGATATCAATGCATGATTTGATGCGCGCTACGCCAAGCCGGCGAACGCCCGCTCGATCGGCTCGATCAGCGATTGGCCCGTGAAAGGCTTCGTCAGGTAGGCGATGCAGCCGGACGCTGTCGCCGCCATGCGCGTGGCATCGCTGTCTTTGCCCGTCATGTAAATAACCGGCAGCGAAATCCCGGCCGACTTCAGCCGATGGCGCAACTCAATGCCCGATTCATTGTTGAGATGGATGTCGAGAACGACGCAGATCGCCTGCTCGAAGTTGTCGTGCTTCTGAAATGCATCGGCAGACGTGAACATGACGCTGTCGTAGCCGTGCTCCCGAAGAAGTCGCCTGATCCCTCTCAGCATGCCCGGGTCGTCGTCGACCACAAAGACAAGTTTCTGTTTCGACAAGATCGCTGGTCCTTTTGTGCCTGCGAAGCATCCATTGCCGGGCCGCCGCCCAAATGGATCCTTGCGCCAGATCGAGGCGATCGGCTTCGCTCCGTTGCAATCCAATTGCCAAGATGTGTCTTTGTTCCAAGATTAGGTCCCTAAGCGCCGCATTCCAATTGTCCTGAAGGACAATGCCCGCTATTTGAACAGGTTCAACCGTGCCCCTGTTTCGCCGGCGTTGCCGACCACGATGCCGAGCCGCTCGGCGATCGAGACGAGCTCGACCAGCGTCTGAACCTTCATCTTCTCCATTACCTGTTGGCGATGCGCCTTGATGGTGCGCTCTGTCGTGCCCAACTCATGCGCGATCTGCTTGTTGATCTTGCCCAGCACCACACGTTCGAACACCTGGCGTTCGCGCGGCGTCAGGGTACCGAGCAAGTCACGGAGTGCGTCCAGCTTCTGCTTCCGCCCGCGCGAGGCATAATGATGTGCCATCGCCTGCTCGATCGTGCGCAGTAGTTGCTCCGACGAAACCGGCTTGGTCAAGAAATCTTCAGCACCGGCCTTGATCGCCCGCACCGTCGTCGCAACGTCGGCATGGCCCGAGAGGAAAACGATCGGCAAGGTCGAGCCGAGCTTGGACAGGCGATCCTGCAGGTCGGGACCACTCAAATCCGGAATCCGGACGTCGAGAAGAATGCAACCCAATTCACCTTCGTCCGGCAACCGCTCCAACAAATGCTGGGCTGTTGGATAGGTCGCAACTGCATAGCCGGCCTTCTTGAGACGCCGCTCGATCGCAGTCCGAAACGACGCATCGTCGTCAACGACATGAACGATACCCACCAAAATCTCCCGCTGAACAACGATGCGGGCGATGGAAAGCCCGACACCAATGCCTTGCTTCTTTTGTCGTGAACAAACAAAAGCGGACTATACCGCCCGAATACTAACAATCGAGTGTGTCAATTGAAATATGCACGCAATGGTGCATAAAGACATCTGTCCTTTTGACGCACATCTCGCACTTGCGCACAAACGCTGCCGGTTGACCGGGCCGCCGGCGATGCCTTTGACTGCTGCGGGCTTCCCTTCGCAATAGCCGTGTTGAGCCAGATCAATACCGCGCAGGAAGTCGCACTCAGAACAGGGGGAGCTGCTTGCTGCGGGGAGCCGACCAGCCCATGAACCTTCTGCTTAAGGAAATCCGGCACAGCCCATTGTTGTGGATGCTCGTCTTCGTACCGGCAGTGCTGCTTTGGGAAACAATTGCTCCATCCGCTCACACGACCCTTTTCGTCCTTGCTGTCCTGGCAATCGTGCCGCTTGCAGCTCTTCTCAGCCACGCAACCGAAGCGGTCGCCGAAAGAACGGGTGACGCGATCGGCGGATTGCTCAACGCGACACTCGGCAATCTGACCGAGCTGATTATCGCGGTAACTGCCCTTCACGCCGGAGAATACATGTTGGTGAAGGCCTCGATTGCGGGGGCCATCGTTACCAACTCGCTGTTTATGCTTGGGGCGTCGTTCCTGCTCGGCGGGCTTCGATACCACGTCCAGGATTACAATCGGGCCGGAGGCAGGCTGTATTCCGCGTTGTTGTTAATGGCCACCATTGCGCTCCTTGCGCCGGCGGCGATCGCCGACCTCGATTTGGCACGAGGCGACGGGATGGCGCAGAAGCTCAGCGTCGGCCTCGCCGTGCTGCTCATGGCCGCATACGGTCTAGGCCTTTTGTTTTCGCTCAAGACGCACAAGGATTTGTTCGCGAGCGAGGATCACGACGAAGCGATCGTGGCGATCTGGCCGCTTGGGCTGGCGATCGGCACTCTCATTGTCGTCACCGTGCTGGTCGCGCTGGTGAGCGAGATATTCGTGGAGTCGGTGCAAAAGGCGGCCGAGACGCTCGGGATGAGCCCGGCCTTCGTCGGGTTCGTCATCGTCGCCCTCGTCGGAGCGGCGGCCGAGATGGCCGTAGCGTTTTCCGCCGCGCGCAAGAACCGTCTCGATATGAGCGTGAGTATCGCTCTTGGAAGCGCCTCCCAAATCGCGCTGTTCGTCGCGCCGGTTCTCGTCCTGTTGAGCTACGTGATCGGCCCGACGCCAATGGACTTGCAGTTCTGGCCCGGCGCCGTGAAAATGGTGATGATCGCCGCCGTAACGGCTGCGTTCATCACAAACAGCGGGCGCTCGGCCTGGTTCATCGGCGCTTTGCTCGTATTCATCTATGCGATATTCGCCATGACGCTCTACATGGTGCCTCCTGGATCACACGGACCGGTGTGAGCTCCAGCGATCCTCAGGCTAGCGCATGATCCGGAAAAGTGTGTAGCGGTTTTCCGAAAAGATCATCGCAAACAAGAATCTAGAGCGCGATGACGATTCATCCTAATCCATCGCACTCTAGGACGATGTAAAGGACGCGTGCTGCGACAGCGCCTTGCGCAGCACCTCGAAGATGACTGCCGTCGACCAGCCGAACAGCAGGACGCCATTCATCGCCGCCATCGGCCCCAGCAGGCGCCATCGTGCAACCGGCGTGATATCGCCATAGCCGAGCGTCGTGTAGTTGACGAAGGCAAAGTAGAAAAGATCAGCGCCTTCGGGCGCGGCATTGACCATCCCATAAGCAACCGACCAGACGAACACCTCCATCATGTGCGTGGCCATCAGCACCAGCACGGTCGCGGTCATCACACCGATCAGGTGCCGCCACGGATGGTACGTGCTCGTCGACGCGCGTGCGACGCGGATGGTGGTGACCGTTAGCAAGGCGTGGATGACGATATTGACGCCCGTGACGCATGAACCAACGATCAATTGAAGTATCATGTTGGCGTCTCTTGCCTTGCGCCGTCGGATGTGCCCGCAACGGCGGCGGCTTGCTCCTCGCGGCCCCAGGCGATCAGCAATTCCCAGGCGACCGCCAGGACGATCGGCCCGACGAACAGGCCGAGCAGACCATGCGCAAGCGTTCCACCCAACACGCCGATGAAGATGACGAGGACCGGCGTGGACAGGCCGCGCCCCATCAACAGCGGCTTGAGCGCGTTATCGGAAATGCCGACCAGCACCAGAAAGATCGTGATCAGAACGCTGGCTCCGACGTCCTTGACCGACCAGACCCAGATGATGACCGGAACGAGGATCGGCGCCGATCCGATCTGGATGATGCCAAGCACGAGTACCGCAAACGCCAGCACATTGGCATGGGGAACGCCTGCGATCTTCAGAACGATTCCGGCCAGCAACGCCTGCAGCACCGCGATCCCGATAACGCCCTGTGCCACCGTGCGGATGGTGGCGCCGGCCAGCGCCAGGAAATCCGCACTGCGCTGCGGAACGATCCGGGTCAGCATGGTCCGGATCGAAGCGACGAGTTGCGGTCCGGACGGAAACAGGAAACCCGCGATCACCACAGCCACGAGGAATTTGATCGTCCCCGTGCCGGCGCTGCCTGCGATTACGAGGATCGGCCCCGCCAGCGGCTTCAAGTACGGCGCGAGTTGGCGTAAAGCGGCTTGCAGGTTGTCCGACGCCATTTTCCAGAATTCATGCAGCGTCTGTCCGATCAGCGGCCAGTCGCGGATGCTGTCCGGCGGCGACGGGATCGTGAGATCCCCCGAGGTTAGCTGATCGGAGATGCCGCGCAGGCCATCGACCAGCCCGAGGCCAAGCCAGGTCGCGGGTCCCAGGAAAACTGCCAGCACCACGAGGGTCATGACCGCCGCCGCGATCCGCGGCCGACGGCCGAGATGCTCCGAGAGCCAGTCGTAGATTGGATAAAGCGCAACCGCGAGCACCACGCTCCAGGCCAGGATCGGGATGAACGGCTCCAGCAGGAGGAACGACCAGTAGATCAGCAAGGCCAGGAGGCCGAGGCGAATGGCGATCTGAATCACCTCTTCGCCCGACCGGCCGGACCTGGACGCCCTCGAGGGAGTGCCACCGTCGTCCATCCGCCTCGCTCTCTCCCGCGCTGTTCGGTCACATTTGTATTGTCGCTACTCCAACAGGGCGCTTGATCCAGGTCAAGCGGCGGAGCGCACTAGCGCCGGCCCAACAGCGAGCGGCGGTACAGGCTGCGGCGTGCTTCCTGAAGACACACGTAGCTTCCGTGGAAGCCGTGGCCATAAAGCTTCTGTCCACCGAGGTAGTACTTGCCCTTTTTGAAATCGAGCCAAACCACCGTATCGGCCGGGCAATGCCGCTGGGCCTGGTATTCGTAGCGGAATGGCGTCAGCACCAGCGCCACGGCATCGCTCGCAAACAGCGCGGCTGACCAGGCAATTGCAAAGCTGGCGGCGCCTCGACGAAGTAACCGTCTCGATCGCGTATGGTTTGAAGGCTGCGCCAGATCGCTCCTCCCTGTGGTCCTCGGGGCGGCAAGCTGCTCGAAACGAACGGAGCTAGCTTGACTTGGATCAGTACAACACGGCGACTGCGATCGGAGCAACGATGATACGCGCCTAACCACTTCCATGAACCTGGCCCCGTTCGACAGAACCTGCCCGCGAGGACAATGTCCTTTGGGACAATGGCTGAGAGAATGCCCGACGTCGTAAGAGAGGTTGGGGCTGAGTAGCGACCCGTCGGGAACGTCCGACGGGTTCGGTCAATGAAGTTTACGGATGCAAACACGGAGGCTCCCCATGTTTGTCAACGGCAATCCTGCGAACCGACCCAGATTTCTTGGCGAACTGGGAGCGCTGTCCCAGACCGACGTCCTTTTAAGCGAATTCAAATACAATCGTGGCGCTGAGGTATTCGGCGAGGCAGAGCCGGCTGAATATGTCTATCAGGTGGTCGATGGTGCGGTGCGAAGCTACAAGCTGCTGTCGGATGGCCGCCGCCAGATCAACGCATTTCACCTGGTGGGCGACATCTTCGGCCTCGAAAATAGCGGTACTCACCGCTTCACGGCGGAGGCGATCGTTGACACGACCGTACGCCTGGTGAAGCGCGTCAGTCTGGCGCATGTGGCGGAACAGGATGTCACCGTCACGCGCGACCTCCTCAACGTGACCGCGCGCAATCTAAAACACGCCGAAGATCACATGCTCCTCCTGGGACGCAAGACGTCGCTGGAGCGAGTGGCGGCATTCCTGCTGGAGATGGACAGCCGCCTGACAGCCGCCGGCGTTATGGCGTTACCCATGTGCCGGCGCGATATTGCCGATTATCTCGGGCTAACGCTGGAGACCGTGTCGCGCGCTCTGTCTGTGCTTCACGACAAGGGCGTTCTTGGTTTTCTGGGCCAGACCCAGCGCCAGATCGTGCTGCTGGACCGGCTAAAACTCGCCGAGCTTGATCTTTAGCCGCGCTCGAGGCTTTGCGCCGATAGTGTCGCAGATCTTTGGTAGTTCGCATCGCTGGAGATGCCGCCAAACCACGCGCCGAAAAAACCTGACAAGGCACATCGGCGTCACCGAGAGCAAGGCTGGGTAAGCGCGTGCTCCCCTTGACCCAAATCAAAGCCCGTCCTTCCACACGTCTCAAGCTGCCGCGCGTACGAGCATACCGGAGCCTGCCATGAAAGCCGTTTCCGCTGAAGAGGCCGTCGCGATGATCCCCAATGGCGCGACCGTCATGGTCGGCGGCTTCATGGGCGTGGGTACGCCGGAGCGGCTGCTGGACGAATTGGTCAGGCAGAAGAAAGGCCAGCTCACCATCATCGCGAACGACGCCGCGGTCCCGGGCAAGGGAATTGGAAAGTTGTTCGATGCCTCGCTGGTCGCGAGCCTCACGGCGAGCCATATCGGGCTCAATCCGAAGGCGCAGGAGCAGATGATCGCGAAGAAGATCTCCGTCCAGCTGGTGCCGCAGGGCACGCTGGTGGAGCGTATTCGCGCCGGCGGCTCCGGCCTCGGCGGCGTGCTGACGCCCACCGGCGCCGGCACCGTTGTCCAGGAAGGCAAGCGGCAGATCGAGATCGACGGCAAGCATTACCTGCTGGAGACAGCGCTGCGTTCGCAGTTCGCGCTGGTGCATGCCTTCCTGGCTGACTATCTCGGCAACCTTTCCTATGCACTTACCGCGCGCAACTTCAATCCGGTGATGGCGATGGCGGCCGACACGGTCATCGTTACCGCGGAGCATATCGTTCCGGTCGGCGTGATCGCGCCCGACCATGTCATGACCCCTGCTCCGCTCGTCGATTACCTCATTGCCAACGGGTGAAGCCATGGATCCCCAGACGATTATCGCGAAACGCGTGGCGCTCGAGCTTCGCCCGGGAAACCTGGTCAATCTCGGCATCGGCATCCCGACCCTGGTCGCGAACTACGTGCCGCCGGGCCTCAACGTGTTTTTCCAGTCGGA
>WNFA01005548.1_pt1 | contig 10544 bp, 10 predicted proteins | sample 5400481 | NCBI WGS metagenome assembly WNFA01 (sample SAMN13153340, study PRJNA577476) | soil metagenome | isolation source: 120 cm saprolite under Douglas fir tree site 2 hole 1 replicate 2 | place: USA:California | collected 2015-04-18 | reverse complement strand
TGTAAAACAGCAGGCCGGGCTTTCCTGCGGGCGGGCGCCCCAGCAGCCACGTGCCGCTCACTTCGCCGGTCGTATCGTCAAAAGCAGTGCTGCCATCGCCGCGTTTCCGGATGGTCCAGCCGAAGACCCCCTTATAGAAGCCGGCCGAGCGCGCAATGTCGGTCGCGGGCATCTCGATGTAACAGATCTTTCCATTCACAACCGTGGGAGGCATCAGGATTCCTTTCCGGGCGCCGCCATTCTAGCAGCTCTCAAAGTGAAATCAATTCCGCGCCGCTGGGTGGCGCAGGCGTAACGGTTGAGAAGATTCGGGGAGAAACAAGATGGCGACGTGAAGTCGCCGCCACAGGACGAAGACAGATTCCTCCCGACAGGTCGGAATCTTCGATCACAGGAGTGAAAGGCGAAGAAGAAGCCGGCCCGCTTCGTTCGGAATGGTGAGGAGCATTCAACGTTCGGCGGTATTGAATAATAGTCTTAGTTCAGCCTGCCGCTTCCGCCAATTTCTCGAAAAACTTCCTGATCATCATTTTGGCCGTTCCATCGATCAAGCGCTGGCCGACGGCCGCGATCGTACCCCCTACCTGCGCGTCTCCTTCGTAGGACACCTCGGTACCTCCGTCAGCCGCCCCGAGCTTCAGCAGGCCTTCGCCTTTTAGGAAGCCAATCCGCCCCGAGCCCTCGACCACGAGCCGGAAACTCGAAGGAGGCGTTTGATCGGCGATCCGCACCTTGCCCTCGAAAGAGCCGGAAAGACTCGCCAGCGCCATGTGCATCTTCATCTGATATTCGCTTTCGCCGGTTTTTTGCAGCCCTTGACAACCCGGAATTGCACGCGCCAGGACTTCCGGGTCCTGCATCATCTGATAGGCACGTTCGGGAGGGAGCGGCAGCGTATAAGAGCCGGAAATCTTCACGTCGTCCTCGCGAGCGCTGCCATCAACGCCCGCGTCGCATGGACGACCGCCAGGTGCCGCCGGAACTGGGCCGAGGCGTGCAAGTCGGAGTTCGCATCAGCGCCCTTCACCACCAGCGCCGCTGCGTTCTGAATCTCGGCGGCCGAACCGGCTTTGCCTTCAAGCGCCTCTTCCGCAGCGGTCGCGCGGTAGGCGTGATTCGACAGCCCGGTCACGCCGATGCGCACAAAAGTGATTTTCCCACCGCTCCGTCGAACTCGCGCCGCTAGGCCGACGATCGCGAACCCGCTCGCTGGCTGGGCCATTTTCTGATAGCTCGTCCCCGTGCCGGCGGCTTCCACGGGCACGATCACTTCGCGGATGATTTCATTCGGTTGGAGCGATGTGGTGAAGGCATCCACAAAAAAATCGGCTGCGGTTACGAGGCGCTCTGATTTCGTCCCTTTCAGCACCAGCTTGGCCTCCAGCGCTTGGAGAGCCGCTGGATAATCGGCCGCCGGATCGGCATGCGCCACACTGCCGCCGATCGTACCCATGTTGCGCACCTGCACGTCCCCGATCGTCGCTGCGGTCTCCGCGAGCAACGGGCATTTTTGGCGGAGAATAGGAGAACTCTCCAAGTCCGCGTGCGTCGTAGTCGCGCCGATGTGCAGCGCGCCGTCCGCTTCGCGAATGTAGTTCAGGTCTTTCAGCTTGCCCAGGTCCACCAGACGCTCGGGCGCAGCGAGCCGCAGCTTCATCATCGGAATCAGGCTCATGCCTCCGGCCAGGGGCTTCGCTCCGGCAGCCAGCAAATGCAGCGCTTCATCGAGCGTTTTCGGCGCGGTGTATTCAAATTTTTGTGCAATCATTTCAGTTCCTTCCTGCAATCAGCTTCCAGACCTTTTCCGGTGTCAGCGGCATGTCGATGTGCCGAACTCCCAGCGGCGATAGCGCATCCACGACTGAATTGACTACCGCGGGCGAGCACCCGATCGTGCCCGCCTCGCCGACACCCTTGACGCCCAGTGGATTCACCGGTGACGGAGTGGTCGTGTGGTCGGTTTCGATCCAGGGCATCATGTGCGCTCTCGGCACTGCGTAATCCATCAACTCGCCAGTGACAAGCTGGCCGTTCTCATCGTAGACCGCTTGCTCCCACAGCGCCTGGCCGAGTCCTTGCGCCACACCGCCGTGCACCTGCCCGTCGACTAGCAGTGGATTGATGATATTGCCGCAATCGTCCACGGCGACGTAGCGGCGGATCTTGATCTGCCCGGTCTCGCCATCAATGTCGCTCACAACGATGTGCGCGCCGAAGGGGAAAGTAAAATTCGGCGGCTCCCAGAAGCGGGTCGCGAGCAGACCGGGCTCGGTGTCCGGAGGTAGCTTCATTGCCCGGTAGCTTGCGGCGGCGATCTCCGGCAGCGGCTTGCTCTTGCCCGTTCTGTTGCAGATCACCTGGCCGCCGGAAAACATGACGTCCTCGGATTCCAGCAGCATTGCGCCGAATTTCTTGATCTTCGCCTTAAGGTCCTGCAGCGCGTAATACAGAGCCGTGCCTCCGATTGCCGTGGCGCGGCTCCCGAAGGTACCGATACCGTACTGGACGATCGCCGTGTCCCCGCGGATCACCAGCACGTCGTCGATACCCACGCCGAGCTCGTCGGCAGCGATCTGCGCAAACGTTGTTTCCTGCCCTTGGCCATGCGGACACGCCCCGGTCATCACGGTCACTTTCCCTGTGGGTTCGATCTTCACCGTGGCGCTTTCCCAGCCGCCTGCAGGCGTAGCCGGTGAAGGACCGATAGCGCAAATCTCGCCATAGGTCGAAATGCCGATGCCCATCCACTTGCCCTGCTTGCGTGCCTCGGCCTGTTCCTGGCGCAGCTTCACGTACCCTACGTTCTCAAGCGCCTTCTTGAGCGGCGCCGCGTAATCCCCCGAGTCATACATGAGGCCTGTAGCGGTCTGGTAGGGAAACTCGTCCTTGGCAATGAAATTCTTGAGCCGAATCTCGGCCGGATCCATTTTCAGCTCGTCTGCCAGAATGTCCACCATACGCTCGATGCCGTGCGTCGCTTCGGGCCGCCCCGCGCCGCGATAGGCGTCGGTAGGCATGCAGTTCGTGAAGACGCCCACGATGTCCGCGCGCACATTCCTCGTCTTATAGAGGCCGGGCATCATGAGGACGCTGAGCGTCGGAATCACCGGCGTCAGTAACTGGTGGTAGGCGCCGAGGTCTTGGATGATCTTGAGCTTGATCCCGAGAATCGTGCCGTCGCGCTTGGCCGCCAGTTCGTAATAATCCACGTGGCCGCGGCCGTGGATGGTGCATAGGAAATTTTCGCGCCGCGATTCGATCCACTTGACGGGCTTGTTGATCTTCATGGCCACGAAGCCCATCAGCGCTTCTTCAGCGTAGACATTCAACTTGCTGCCGAATCCACCGCCGACCTCGGGCGTTATCACGCGCATGCGGTTCTCTTCGAGCCCCAGCATCTGCGCCACCAGCGTACGCACCAGGTGTGGAATTTGCGTCGATGTGTAGAGATTGAGTTGGCGGTCGGCCCCGCGCCACTCCGCCACAACGCCCCGCGTCTCCATGGCCATAGGGATCAGCCGCTGGCTGGTTATGCGTTGCTTGACCACGACGTCGGCTTCCGCGAACGCTTTGTCCACGTCGCCACCTTCCTGGTGATAGGTAAACGCGATGTTGTCCGGCCACTCGGGGTGCACCGCTGGAGCGCCCTTGGCCTGCGCTTTCTCCGGATCGGCTACCGCTGGCAACACCTCGTAGTCCACTTCCACGAGATCGGCCGCATCACCTGCCAGGTAGCGGTCCGTCGCCACCACCACGGCTACGGGATGCCCGACGAAGTAAACCCGCTTGGTCGCAAGAACATGGTGATGGGGCACGCGTAATCCAGGTAGTGACGCTCCACACGGAACCGGCCCCACGCGCTCGGTGTCCCTGCCCGTAAACACGGCCACGACACCGGGCGCCGCTTCCGCCTGCTTGGTGTTGATCGAGCGGATCCCTGCCGCCGCATGCGGACTGCGCACGATGACGGCATAGTGCATGCCCGGCATCTGGATGTCTTCGACATAGGTAGCTGTGCCCGTGATCAGTCTCGGATCCTCACGCCGGCGAACGCGTTTCCCGACGAAGGTTTCGGTTTGGGTGATCGTTGTTGCCATTTTCGCCTCCTACTTTCCCGCTCCGGCCGCAGCGGCCTTCACTGCATTCACGATGTGCTGATACCCGGTGCAACGGCAAACGTTTCCTTCCAGGCCGTGGCGGATCTCTTCCTCGGTGGGCTTTGCATTGCGGTCCAGAATTTGCTTTGATGCCATGATCATCCCAGGCGTGCAGAAGCCGCACTGGAGGCCGTGCTCATTCCAGAACGCTTCTTGGACGGGATGCAGCCTGCCGTCTGTGGCCAAGCCTTCTACCGTGACGATGCTCGCGCCGTCGGCTTGGACCGCGAACATCGTGCAGCTCTTGACGGCCTTCCCGTTCAGCTCGACCGTGCAAGCTCCACAGAGCGATGTCTCGCAACCCACGTGGGACCCGGTCAGCCCCACGACTTCGCGCAGATAATGGATAAGGAGCAGTCTCGGCTCCACATCGTGGGAATGGCTTTTTCCGTTGATAGTGACGGTGATATTCATGGCGATCTCCAGGGCGGGGAAAAGTCCGGTGGTGAGCGAAGATACCAGAAATTAGGCCTAGAGGAAAAGGGGTGTTCTCGTCCAGTAGATTAGTGACACCTTTGATTTTGGACGGATCGTTTCCATCGCTTCACGAATTCCAGCCGGGTGAGGTAGCCCAGGGCTTGATCGGGGCGCACGCAGTTGCAGGTATGTTCCCACCCCAGGAGCTGGCGGTTCAGCGTCAACAGTTCACTGGGAAGGGCCGGCGTTCCAACAGGGTATTGAAAAAGCGAGCTGCCGCCAGCGAAGTCGCGCGGCCATGGCACTTACATCACGTCCCAGCGGCAGATCACATCCCGCACTCTGAAGTGCTTCAGCACCAGCCCGCGGCGCAGGCGGATCTCCTTGGTGCCCACTTCCAGCAAGTCTACGGGCTGCTCGATTCGCCAGTGTTTTGGCTTGCGAATCGCCCCGGGCGCTTTCGCAATTTGCACCGCTGTTGTCGTAGCACTACTGGCCGTGGTGGCTCGTGCAGTGCGCCGCGGCGCGGCCGACGCTGGCACTGGGGGGCAAGGCGGGAAAAATTGCCCAGCAGCTCGGAGTGAAGCATGTCGCGCTGAGCATCACGCACACAAAGGCTCAGGCACTCGCGCAAGTCATTTTCGAGGCATAGGGCCATCCGGCCTGCGCCACATCTCCCAGCAGGTAATTCCCTTCCGCATTCGAAATACACACATCCAGCCAGCGGTTGGCCGGATGAGTCCCGCGAACACGGACTTTCAGATAATTGGTGGAGAGCGCGGGCGTCGCACCCGAAGGGCCCTGTCTATCAGAACGAAGTGTAAGGACGCGGAGAGTGCGGCCGATTTGAGATTGGCGGAAGGCGGCGGCTTTCTTTTCGCCAAGGGAGCGGAGTTCGCGGGCGCGGCCCTTGATGATAGCGCCGGGGATTTCGTTTGTGAGCGCCGCGGCTTTTGTGCCGGGCCGTTTCGAATACGAGAAGACATGCAAATAGGTGAACGGCAATGATTCGATGAACGCTAGTGTTGCGGTGTGCTCGTCTTCCGTTTCGCCCGGGAAACCGGCGATGACATCGGCGCCGATGGCGGCATGTGGGAGGCGCTCACGGATGAGCTCGACACGGCGGGCATAATGCTCGGCACGGTACCAGCGGTGCATGGCCGCGAGGATGCGGTCGGAGCCGGACTGCAAAGGGATGTGGAAGTGCTGGGCGAGGCGATCGGTCGACGCAAAGAGTTCGACGAGGTCTTGGGTGACGTCCAGCGGTTCGATGGAGCTGATGCGAAGGCGCTCGATTGCGGTTTCACCCAGAATCCGGCGGAGGAGGTCTTCCAATTCGACACGGGGTGAAAGGTCGCGGCCATAGGTGCCGAGGTTGATCCCACTGAGGACGATTTCCTGATATCCGGCTTCGCTGAGATTCCGGATTTCCTGGATGACGGATTCAGGGGGAAGGCTCCGGCTTCTTCCGCGGACAAACGGAATCACACAGTACGAGCAGCGAGAGTTACATCCATCCTGAATTTTCAAGGTCGGACGCGTGTGGCTCCCTTCCCCTCCGAGGACCGGAGTGGCAAGCAGGACGTTCTGTTTGAGAATGTCACCGCGCAGGATTTTTGCCGGGAGGGGGGAAAGTAGCATGGCCGAGGGTGCGAGGGCGGCGGCTGGAAAGAAACCATTCAAATTTGAAGCTGAGGACATCTCAGAGATCGCCTCGATAAGTGCGGGGATTTGAGGCTTATGAGAATTGCCGACAACCCAGGAAACGCCGGGAAGAACGGCTAGTTCTTCGGGAGCGCGCTGAGCGTAACAGCCGGTGACGATGACACGAATGGCGGGTTTTGCCGCGTGAAGCTTTCGAATGGCCTCGCGAGCCTGGGCATCCGCAGAGGCCGTGACCGTACAAGTGTTGACCACCACGATGTCCGCGGCTGCAGCTTCGGAGGCGGAGGTGCAACCGCGGTCAAGCAACTGGCGTTCGAGGACGGCACCATCGGCTTGCGTGGCGCGGCAGCCAAATTGTTCGATGTAGAAGGTCGGCATCTAAAACCAGCAAAGACACGCAGAAAAATTCAACGCACATTTCACCAAGCGCTCGGAAGCTCGGACGAATCCGTGGCTCCAGATCAGGCTAATCGCAAACCCGGTTTGCACCCCACCTGGACTAGGGCGCAGCGCATCTGCACCTCCGCAACAGACAGAGTGCCCTCACAAGAATAGCGGGTTTGCCGGAGTGCGCAAAGGGAAAGAGGGGCCAAAACCTGGAATTGGCCCGGACTTGCCTTTACTCGCCGGAGGTTGTGCCGCTACAATCTTCCAGCATCCATGGCCCATCAACGACGCAACCCTTCGGCACTGGACAACCCGAAAGTTTCGATCGTTGTTCCCGTTTACAACGAGAAGTCGACGATTGACGAGATCCTGAGGCGCGTGCTGGACACCGGCGTGCGCAAAGAAGTGATCGTCGTCGATGACTGCTCGACTGACGGTACTCGCCAGATTCTCGAGAACATGGCCGCGCGGCAGGCCGACGGCGAGCAATCAGCGCCCGCGCAGGATGGCGGCGAACCCATTGCGCTGCGTGACCTGCGCTTCTTTTTTCAGGCGCCCAACCAGGGCAAGGGCGCGGCGCTGCGGCGCGCTTTTGCGCAAGCGATGGGCGAGATTGTACTGGTGCAGGATGCGGACCTCGAATACGACCCGCGCGATTACTCGAAGTTACTGGAACCCATCGTGGACGGCCGCGCGGATGTTGTGTATGGGTCGCGGTTCTTGGGCGGGCCGCAGCGTGTACATTATTTCTGGCACTACGTTGCGAACAAAATGCTGACGCTGCTCTCGGATATATTCACGAACCTGAAACTCACGGATATGGAGACATGCTACAAAGTCTTCCGAAGAGAAGTGCTAAAAGGGATCGAGCTCAAGTCCGACCGATTTGGATTTGAACCGGAGATCACGGCCAAAATCGCGAAACACAAGTGGCGCATCTACGAAGTGCCGATTACATATGCGGGCCGAACTTACGAGGAAGGCAAGAAAATCACCTGGAAAGACGGCGTCCAGGCGCTCTGGTGCATTATTCGCTATAAGTTCACCGACTGAATTTCAAGCGGAAACCGCATCCGCATACCCGTGGGGATGCTTCTGCTTCCATGCCCAGGCCGAGGAGATGATTTCTTCGAGCGAGGAATGCGATGCCTCCCAGCCCAGTGCGTGCTTGAGTTTTTCCTTGCTGGCGACTAGCACGGCGGGATCACCGGAGCGCCGCGGACCGAGTTTGCGCGGAATTTTGCGTCCGGTGATGTGCTCCGCGACATCGATTACTTCGAGGATGGAAAAACCACGGCTATTGCCGACATTGAAAGCTTCGCCGGCAACGCGGTCGATTTCCTCCAGCGCGCGAACGTGGGAATCGGCGATGTCGAGCACATGGATGTAGTCGCGGACGCAAGTTCCATCAGGGGTCGGGTAGTCCGTACCGAAGACATCGACATACGGCAGGCTGTTAGCAGCGGCGTCGAGAACCCGGGGAATGAGATGTGTTTCCACGCGATGATGCTCCCCGCGATCAGCAGAGGCGCCGGCGGCGTTGAAATACCGGAGGCTGACATACTTAAGACCGGCATAGGCCTGGTAATCCGCGAGAATCTGTTCGAATAGAAGTTTGGATTTCCCGTAAGGATTGATGGGCGCCTTGCGGTGGTCTTCGGGGATGGGAACGATTTCGGGTTCGCCATAAGTTGCCGCGGTTGACGAAAAGATGAATTTTCTTACGCCGTGGCGCGTCATGGCATCGAGGAGATTCACGCCGCAAGCAACGTTTGCAGCGTAAAACGTGCTGGGTTCCCGTACGGATTTGGCGACCAAGGCTTCGCCGGCAAAGTGCATCACGGCATCAATCTTGTGCTGAGAAAAAACGCTCTCAATCTGCGCGCGATCGCCAAGGTCCGTCTGACAAAAGATCGCACCCGGAGGCACGGCCGCACGATGACCCTCCAACAAACTGTCCAGGGCGATGACCGACATGCCGCGGGCAAGCAACACTTCGGCGCAGATGCTGCCGATGTAGCCTGCCGCGCCGGTAACCAGAATATTCACCTGTGCGCTCTCCTGGAGAAAGCCAAAAGCGTAAGCGCGTGGCGCTTAATGTCGCGGGCTGCGACCACAATGTCCACACAAAAAAAGATGCGGCAGTCCTGCAAGTTTTGACAAAAGTTAAGCCTGCGACAAGCGGCGCTGGAAGGTAAGAAGAATCAGGTCTGCGCGGCGGCGCACGCCAAATTTATTGAGCAGGTTTGAGACATGAAACTTCACGGTGCGCTCCGCAATGTTGAGCTTGTTGGCGATCTCTTTGTTGGAAAGATTTTCCAGCAGTGAATCGAGAACTTCCTGTTCCCGGCGGCTGAGATTGGTGACAGAATCCGTCTTCAGTCTGCGCCCCTGCCCCGTGAGGATGGAATCAACGAAGCCGGACAGAAGCTGGCGCGGTACCCAGAATCCGCCACCAGCAACCAGCGGGAGTGCGCGGATCAACTGATCGCGGGCCTCGACGTAGGTCAGAAGACCCTTTACGCCAAGCCGTAGGAGCGAGAAGCTGTTGGAATCGTTGTGCTGCTCACCCACAACGATGAGCCGAGCCTCCGGGTAGCGTTCCAGAATATTCGTGAGAAGCGCGCCGGTGGCGGGCTTCGCGGCATGCGCGTCGACGACGTAAACCTGAGCGTGAGGTGGCTCGATATTGCGCAAATCAGGCGCAAGCGTGGATTCCAGCTGTTTGGCGACAACTTTGAACGGAGCTTTTGCTAGAATTCGCTCGAACTCGCTCAGCACCAGGGGATGCGGCGAGAGGATGCAAACCGTCAGTTTGGAAGAACCACGTTTCGTAGTCACTGTCCGCTAGCGTAGTGAAAACTGGCCAAAGGGGCAAGGCCCTTTGGAACAGCTGTTCTCGAATTGTTACTGACACCTACGATGCATTTCCCCGTGGCACCAACTTCGAGAGAATCTCGACAATCCGTTTGGCTGTGTGGCCGTCCCACAGGCGGGACGCGGCCAGTTTTTCCCTTTCCTGCCAAAGCATTGCGAGCGGCGGCTACAATCTTGGCAGGATCGGTACCAACTAGCAAGTTCGTGCCTTCGGAAATGGTCACGGGACGCTCGGTGTTTTCCCGGAGCGCAAGGCGCGGCACGCCCAGGGCAGTGGTTTCTTCTGGATGCCGCCGGAATCGGCATGGACTAGTTTGGCTTTACTGAGTAGGCAAAGAAAATCGAGATAGCCGACGGGCGAAATGAGCGGTAGTTGCGGATGATGCTGGATGCCGCCCAGCTTCAGGCGTTGCTGAGTGCGTGGGTGCACAGGAAAAATGACGGGCATTTCGACTGCGATGGCGTCGATCGCCGGACGGCGCCGCATTTTCATGCATGAGCGGGGCAATTTTAGGGAGATTAGGGCGCCCCGACGATATTCATTATTTTCAGATGTGGGCTCATGAAGCGTACGCTTCCCGCGTCAGCACGCAGCATAGCATCGGCGAATTGGACTTTCGGCTTGGCCAATACGCCATTCACACGAAAAAAGCACTATTCCAATGCACGAGCATTCGTTTCCGAGGGCAAACTTGCGTAAAATCAAGTAGTTGGCAAGACCGGCTTTCTCTATGGCTGCCTCATTTCACGGGAGAACCGAGAAAGGACTACTGCCTTCCAACGGATGCGTCAACTGAATGAATCCGCCAAGATCCTGCGGGAATTGCTCGCAGAGAGAATCCTCGTGCTTGACGGCGCGATGGGGACGATGCTGCAGCAGCACAACCTCACAGCGGCGGACTTTGGTGGGCCCGCGTTTGAAGGGTGCAACGAAAACCTGGTTCGAACGCGTCCCGACGTGGTCTCAGACGTTCATTGCCTGTACTTGGAAGCTGGCGCCGACGTTATTGAAACCAACTCGTTCAATGGCACCAAGAGCGA
>WNFA01020310.1_pt1 | contig 10545 bp, 8 predicted proteins | sample 5400481 | NCBI WGS metagenome assembly WNFA01 (sample SAMN13153340, study PRJNA577476) | soil metagenome | isolation source: 120 cm saprolite under Douglas fir tree site 2 hole 1 replicate 2 | place: USA:California | collected 2015-04-18 | reverse complement strand
ACCTCGTGCTCCACACCTCGCCCAACACCCTCCACCGCTCGAAGAGCCTCGATTATTGGAGAACCATCGATGACGACTACCACTGGCACATTGAAATCCTGCCGGTCGTTGCGGGCAAGGCGAAGTCGTACACATTCAAAGAGGTGTACTACTCGCCCGTGAGCTCGGAGAGTGCGGTAAAACGGTTGCGAGAAGCCAGGATCGACGGGTGAATTAAGTTGTCATCCTGAGCGAAGTAACTTCTTCGCAGCCGCGAAGAAGTTGCGGAGTCGAAGGACCCCTGCCCCCGGGCGGTATCGATGGCGCTAGGGGTGCTTCGACTCCTTCGCCCTCTTTGCAAAGCAAAGAGGGCTTTCTCGCTCAGCATGACAATCTTGTTGCAGCCTATAATGCTCCCTTTCCGGAGGATTACCGCGCTTTGAAGCCGTTCATATTCTTTTTTCTTTTAGTCGCCATCGCTTCCGCGCAAACGCCGCCGAAGCAGGAGGTCCTGTGGCAGAAGCTCGAATCCACCATCAACGAAACTGATCACAATCTCGATGGTGTGCTCGGAGTTGCCATCCTCGACCTCAGCAGCGGCAAGAAAATCCTCTTGCACGCTGACGAAGTATTTCCGCAGGCCAGCTCCATCAAGATCGCTGTTCTGGCCGAGCTCTACCGCCAGGCCCAGGCCGGCAAACTGAAACTTACCGATTTGTACGCGGTGCAGGCGAGCGACTTGGTTGCCGACAGCGACATCATGAATGGTCTGACTCCCGGTGTTACCCGGATTACGTTGCGCGATCTGGCCACCATGATGGTCGCGGTAAGCGACAACAGCGCTACCAACGTGCTGATCGATCGCGTGGGAATGGAAAACGTCAATGCTCTGATGGACTCGCTCGGTCTCGCGCACACTCGCCTGCGCCGCAAGATGATGGATTTGAAAGCCGCCGGCGAGGGTCGAGAAAATGTTTCCACACCAGCGGAAATGATGGCACTGCTCGAAAATCTCTATCGCGGCAAGGTTCTCAACCGGGAAATGATGGACGATTTTTTCAAGATGCTCAGCACCCACAAGCAAAGCTTTATTCCGCGAGACTTGCCGGAGGGAGTGAAGGTCGCGAACAAGCAGGGAGAGCTCGAAGGCGTCCGCAATGATTCGGGAGTTGTGTTCGTCGAAAACCGCCCCTACGTAATCTGTGTAATGACCACATACCTGCGGCACGAGCGGGATGGCGAACAGGCGATCAGCAGGATTTCTGCCGCGGCCTTCAGCATGTTTGACCGCCTGGCTCGAGCCAGCGAGTATGGACGGGTGATTTCACCCGGGAACAGTAGTAAGTAAAGGGTCGTTGGCCTTTGGTCGTCGGTCGTTAGCCAAAACTCGCGGCTGACGCGGCCGACGAGCCAGAGCCAACGACCAACGGCTAACCACCGAACCTATGACTCTGCGACGCATGAAGACGTACACCGGTGGTCAGGGATATGTCTATCAATACTATTTTGTGGGCAAACGCCCGGCATTCGTGGACGCTCCCGAAGCTCCCGCCAGCGAATATGTTTTCGACGTCACCTCGGATCGCAAAACGACATTCGCGGTAAGCGTTTTTCTGCAGAACGAGGTTCTGCGGGCCTGGGCGGATCGACATGGCCGGGCGCTGAATGACGCCGAGCAATATGGCGCGGTCAAAATGAGGCTGTTTCAGGCCTTCGATGAAATCGAAGACATGATGATTCACGGCCGCCGACTGCTGGTCAGCAGGGAAAGTTTGGAGGCAGCAACGGAAACGCTGGGAGTGGAGTAGAGATTTCGTGGCGCCGCCGCCCCCGCGGAGGGCAAGATGCCTCCGGACAGTCGGCGAGCCTGCCCTGAGCGTAGCCGAAGGGACGCCGGCGCTACGAAACCCCAGCGCTACGTTACCCACTGACCTTCTTATTTTCTGCCTCACGTCTAGTGCAGACTATAATCATGTAGGTGGACGCGGTCCGACGACCGCCCCGCGAACCTCTCTGTCTCTACCTATGCCAATACTGTGGCTCCGAGTGGCGCTTGTCTGCTACACCGTGGGACTGCTCTACGCGCTCCTCGCCCTCACTCGCACCAGTTCGCTGCTGAGCCGGGTCGCGTTGCCCGCCATGAGCCTGGGCATGGTATTTCAGTTTGTTTCGCTGGCCGAAGCGGTGCTCCTTTCCGGGCAACTGACGCTTGCTTCCGTCCACAATTCCGAGTCGTTTCTGGCGCTGCTGGTCATGGTGGCGTTCATGATTGTGTATCTGGTGTATCGCACGACCTCGCCGGGGATTGTTGTGTTTCCCCTGGTTTTTGTTTTGACGTTTGTCGCGGCCACCACCCAGCAGCCGTTTCTGCTGGCATCACCGGGGATGCGCCGGGGCTGGCTCTTTGCCCACATCGCCCTGATCTTCACCGGATACGCGGCTCTGTTTCTGAGCTTTGCCGCCAGCCTGCTCTACCTGGTGCAGGAACGCCGGCTCAAATCAAAAAAGGCCGCGGATATACGCTTGCGCCTGCCCGCCCTGGAAGTGATTGACGAGATCGGCTATCGCTCGCTGCTGCTCGGTTTTCCTTTCATGACCCTGGGGCTGGTCGCCGGGAGCATCGTGGCCCAGTCCACCTACGGGCGCGTGGACCTGCTTGATCCCAAGATTTTTCTCTCGCTGGTGATGTGGGCGGTTTACATGGTGATGGTCTTCACCCGCTGGAACGCGGGATGGCGCGGACGCCGCGCCGCCTATCTCGCTGCTGGCGCCGTGGTGGCAGCGGTCATCGCCTGGTCGGCGAACTACTACAGTACGATTCACGGGTTCGTCCAATCATGAAGTTTCATCTCATCGGGGTGAATCACAAGACCGCGCCGGTTGAGGTGCGCGAACGCCTGGCTATCCCCGATTCGCACTTGCCGGAGGCGGTCAGGCGCCTGGCCGAACATCCGGGCGTGGACGAGGGCCTTATCCTCTCCACCTGCAATCGCGTCGAGTTGCTGACGCAAACCAAAAATGGGACAGCGGACTTGCGCGGCTTTCTGCGCGACTACTTTCAGTTGAATCCCAGCGACTACGAATCCCACCTGTACGAGTATCGCGAGGGCGAAGCGGTTCGGCACCTGTTTCGAGTGACCTCCAGTCTGGACTCGATGGTTGTGGGCGAGCCACAAATCCTGGGGCAGGTGAAAGAAGCCTACGCCACAGCTCGTGCGGTCGGAGCGGTGCACTCGCAACTCGATCTGCTTCTCACCCGCGCTTTCGCGGTCGCCAAGAGGGTACGGACGGAAACCGCTGTGGGCTCCTCTGCGGTGTCGGTTGCGTCAGTCGCGGTCGAACTGGCCAAGAAAATTTTTGGATCCCTTCAAGGCAAGCATGTTTACCTGGTCGGTGCCGGCAAGATGAGCGAACTGGCGGCGCGCCACCTCCTGGCACACGGCGCGGAGTCGATTTTTGTAGCTAATCGAACCTACGACCGCGCCCAGCAGCTGGCCGCCAGGTTCGAGGGCAAAGCCATTCTGTTTGAACAGCTCTACGAAACCTGCGACCGCGCCGATATCGTCATCACCTCGACCGGCGCGCCCCACGCCATCTTCCGGCGCGAGCATGGCGAGCTGTTCCTGGCACGACGCAAGAATCGCCCCATGTTCTTCATCGACATCGCCGTGCCGCGCGACGTCGACCCTGGGATGAACCGCCTGGACGGAATCTTTGTCTATGACATCGACGATTTGCAGCAGGCGGTTTCTTCTCACGTCGCCGATCGCAGGAAGGAAGCAGAACACGCCGAGACCATTGTCGCGGCCGAAGTGGAGCGCTTCCAGGCCCGCCTGCAGACCCTGGACGTCGTCCCTACCATCGTCTCCTTGCAGGACCACCTGGAAACCATCCGGCAGGCGGAGATTGACCGGGTACGCGGACGACTGGGAACGCTTTCGCCGGAACAGGAACTGGCCGTAGAGGCACTTACTCGCGGCATCGTAAGCAAGATCATGCATACCCCCATCAGCACGCTGAAGACAGCCGTACGCGAACCGGAGGCAACGACTGTCGTCGACCTGGTCCGCCGTCTCTTTAATCTGCAGGAGAAGAATCTGCAAGAGAAGAATTTTCGGGAGAACGAGAAGGAAAGAGAAAAAGATCAGAAGAGGGCGGCCAAATCCGCCACTGGAGATTCCGGAGCGGAACGTTAGTGGCACTGCTGCGCATCGGCTCGCGAGGATCGCAGTTGGCGCTGTGGCAGGCCAATCACGTCAGGGCGCTGCTCGAGCAGCGTGGGCACAAAGTCGAACTTGAAATCATAAAGACGACCGGCGACAAAATCACCAACGTCGCGCTCTCCCAGGTCGGCACTAAAGGGATGTTCACCAAGGAAATTGAGGAGGCACTGGCTGACCAGCGGATCGATCTCGCGGTGCATAGTCTCAAAGATTTACCCACGGAAATTCCATCAGGGTTCGAGATTGCGGCGATTCCCGTGCGCGAGGACGCTCGCGACGTTTTTTGTTCGCGCCAGTACGGGAGCATTAAAGATCTACCCAATGGGGCCAGGGTCGGAACCAGCAGCCTGCGGCGGCAGGCGCAACTGAAGGCCCTCCGGCCCGATCTTGGCATCCACCCCCTGCGCGGAAACGTGGACTCACGACTGCGCAAACTGGAAGCGGGCGACTACGCTGCTATCATCCTGGCTGCCGCCGGCCTGAATCGCCTGGGCAAACGCCAATGGATCCGGCAGGTGCTGGCGGCAAATCTGATGTGTCCCGCCGCCGGCCAAGGCGCTTTAGCGGTTGAGATTCGGAAGGATGACTTGCGGGTGAGCAAGCACGTAGAGTTCCTGGACGACAAAGCGGCCCGCATGACCACCAGCTGCGAGCGCGCCTTGCTCAACAAAATGGGAGGAGGCTGCCAGGTTCCGATCGGAGCGCTCGCAGAAGCGATGGACGGAAGGCTGCACCTCGAAGCGGTTGTCGCGCGCCCCGACGGAACGAAAGTGTTGCGCGAATCGGGACGCGATGCCCCAGCAACCATGAACCGGCCAGCATCGGAGACGCCCGAGTTATGAAACGACTGAAGAAGCGTATTGTGCCGACGGCTGAGGCAGCGCTGAAGCGCCACTTCCGAACTCACCGCATGCACGAACTTGTGACCGCCAACCGTACCTTCCCTGTCACCGCCCGCGTGGACGTGCAACTCGCACTTGAGACACTTTTCGCTGACTACGCTGGGGTCAAGCTCCTCGGGATTCACCATCCATATTCCCAACACGAGACTCTGACCTTTGCCCAGGTCTCGGGCGACCAGCACAATCCGGTCGTGATTAGTCCCTTGCAACACGAAGAGGTGGACATCGGGGAATCGTTGCCTGCCCGCTGCCTGCGACAAGCCATGTGGCTGGCGTATCAGGGACGAATGCCCTTCGCACTCCTCCTTAGCGCCGCAACCAGTTTCGGCCGCTTGTCCGGGACACATGTCGAAATAGCTGTGCCACCGGGTGAGACTGGTTCCAAGCTTTCGCGCCGCCTGTTTGATCAGCTTGAGGTGCTGGTCAGGCGCACCGCGTCGTACCGCGGCAAAGTCATTTCCCTTGAAGCCTCGGACAACTATTCGGGACGGACCGGCGTCCTGCGTGTACACAAGTTGCGCGATGTAACTCGGGACCAGGTGATCTTGCCGGAAAAGACTCTTCAGCTTCTCGATCGCAACATTGGTGGTTTCATCAGACAGCGTGAACAACTTCGCAAGCTCGGTTTGCCCATCAAGAAGGGAATACTGTTCTATGGTCCGCCGGGAACCGGCAAAACTCACACCATTCACTATCTGGCGAAACAGCTACCCGATCACACTACTCTCTTGATCACCGCCGAGCAGGTTGGACTTCTGGATCATTACTTCCAGCTGGCCCGATTCCTCCAGCCGGCCATGCTCGTGATTGAAGATGTCGATCTCATCGCGCGTGCGCGGGAGAACATGTACGGGCCCTGCGATGAGAGCATCCTGAATAAACTGCTAAACGAGATGGATGGCTTGCGAGAAGACGCGGCCATTCTGTTTGTGCTGACGACGAACCGGCCCGGGAACCTGGAAGCCGCCCTCGCCTCACGGCCCGGCCGCATCGATCAAGCCATTGAGTTCCCACTTCCAGACGAACGAGGGCGCGGCCAGTTGGTTCGCCTTTATGCCGGCGGACTTCCTCTGGACCATGATGTCGTCGAAATGATCGTTCGCAAGACCGATAAGGCCAGTGCTGCATTCATCAAGGAACTGATGAGGCGGGCAGCCCAGTTCTACATTCAGAACGGCGGCAACGGTCGGCTTCGGCACGAGGACTTGAACTCGGCGCTGGAAGAGATGTTGTTTAGCGGCGGGTCCCTGAATGCAAAGCTCCTGGGAGCCGAAACTCTCGGTCGAGGAACCGTGCAGTAATGGACGCTATGAGCCCGGCTTGAAACCTAGAATGAAAATAGGCAAGTGATGAGCCGCGGATCAAATGCGCCTGTGCTCTCGGGGGTCCGTGTTCTGGTCGGCCGCGCGCGGCATCAGGCGAGCAAGCTGTCCTCCGGCCTCCGCGATCTGGGGGCGGAGGTTGTGGAAATCCCATTCATCGAAATCCGCAAGCCGCACTCGTATGAACCCCTCGATAGTGCACTGAAGAACGTTTCTGAGTACGACTGGCTTATCCTGACCAGCGTGAACGGGGTCGAGGCCGTCTGGGAGCGAATGCGCAAACTTCGCCTGGGGAAAAAGCTTTTGCGCCACCTGCAGATCGCTGCCATCGGTCCGGCGACGAGGCAGGCCATTGAACAGCACGGGGTGAAAGTAGACATCGTGCCCAAGGAGTACGTTGCGGAATCGGTGGTGACCAGCCTCCGGCGGAGGGTGAAAGGGAAGCGGGTGCTGCTGGCCCGCGCCAGGGTGGCGCGAGACGTGATTCCGCGGGAACTGCGGAAACTTGGCGCGCAGGTGGACGTGGTCGAGGCCTATGAAACCGTGGTTCCCGAATCCTCCCAGCGACAGTTGCAGCGAGCCCTGAAATCTCCAAAGTTACGGCCCGACGTGATTACGTTTACTAGCTCTTCTACCGTGAAGAATTTCGTGGAATTGCTGGGGAAAAGAAGCGGGCGGGAGCCTGCCCTGAGCCTGCCGAAGGGGCGCCCCCGCCACACAGACGGAGTGCGGCTTGCTTCCATTGGGCCGGTGACTTCGTCTACTCTTCTTGGGCTGGGCTTGCGCGTGGACATCGAGGCAAGGAAGTACACGATTCCGGGGCTTATCGAGGCGATCGTTGTGGATCAAAAGACGCGGTCGTCCCCTAAGCGGCAATCCTGACGACATTTCCAATGGGAGGTAAGTTTTGCTAAAGCGTGTGCTCGTACTGCTGGGTCTGACTCTCACGGTCTCTTTCGTCTTCATCTTCATTTTTGCGCAAGCCGCTTCGTCGGACTTCCCGCCGGAGGAACTCCTGCGCCGCATCCGGCCCGAGGGCATTCGGGCACACATGGCGTTTCTTGCCGATGATCTGCTGGAGGGCCGGGAAACCGGCACGCGCGGTTTCCAGTTGGCGGCTAACTACATCTGGGCACAGTTCGAAGAGATGGGATTGAGGCCGGCGGGCGTGAATGGCTCGTATTTTCAAAACATACGCTTCCGCAAAATCGAATTGATGAAGGATCAGAGCTCGCTTACGTTCAAGCGGGACGGCTCCAGCCGGGTGCTGACCATCGACAAGGACTACGTGATGCCTGGCGATCCGGTTTCCGCGGACACTACGGCCGAGGGACAGGTAGTATTCGTCGGCTACGGCGTGAGTGCGCCGCAGTTCAAATACGACGACTATAGGGGCATCGACGTCCGGGGCAAGATTGTGGCCACCTTGTACGGCGCTCCCCCCCGACTCCCGTCCGCCCCGGGAGCGCACTTCTCTTCCACGGAAGAAAAGTTGCGCGTGGCGGCCGCGCACGGAGCGATTGGACTTCTATCGATTTGGGCGGGGAAAACAGAGGAGCGCACTCCGTTTTCGGAATACGTTCGTTTTACAAAAGGGCCGGCATTGCGCTGGCTGGATGAAAAAGGTGTACCCAACGACGTCCAGCCGCGGATTCGGGGCTATGCCAGGATCAGTTCCAGCGCGGCCTCGATCCTCTTCGAAGGCGCGCCCAAGCCCTGGAAAGAAGCCCTACGTGCCGCCGAGGACAATCAGGCACAGGCTTTCCCCTTGCCTGTTACCGTGTCCCTCCACATCGTCAGCCGCTACTCCGAAGTGGAGAGCCAGAACGTGGCCGCGATTTTGCCCGGCTCCGATCCCCAGCTCAAGAATGAATATATCGTTTTCACCGCGCATCTTGACCACCTGGGCATCGGAGATCCGGTGAAGGGAGACAGTATCTACAACGGAGCGGCGGACAACGCTTCAGGCACGGCGGCTCTGCTGGAGATGGCACGCGCCTTTTCCGAACTGCCCAAAGCGCCCCGGCGTTCGCTTCTGTTTCTGGCGGTCACCGGTGAAGAGGAAGGCCTGCTCGGCTCCGACTATTACGCCCACTACCCCACGGTGCCGATCACGCAGATCGTGGCCGACATCAACATGGACGAAGTCTCCTTCCTTTACGACTTCAAAGATATTGTGCCTCTGGGGGGAGAGCATTCCAGCCTGGGCGCGGTGGCGGACGATGTGGCTCGCCACATGGGCCTTCTAGTCAGTCCCGATCCCCTGCCGGAAGAGGTTTTCTTCGTTCGCAGCGACCAGTATTCCTTCATCCTGCAAGGGGTGCCGTCGCTTTACATCGAGGAGGGTCTGCAAACCGTCGACCCCAGGCTTGATGCGAACAAAATGCACCTGGATTGGGAGACCCAGCGCTATCACCTGCCCAGCGACGACATGAACCAACCGCTCGACTTGAATGCCACCGTCAAGTGTACCCGCGTAGATTTGGCGGTGGGTTATGAGATCGCGCAGCAGACTGAGCGCCCGCATTGGAACCGGGGAGATTTTTTCGAGAGCTTTGCCAAGCCGGGACGGTAACGGATCGGTTGGAAGGAAGTGTTGGATGGAGGACGGGCGTCCTCGCCCGTCTTGGGAGGAGCACCGCCGACGGGCGGGGACGCCCGTCCTCCATCAAGCCCCTGAGCATCACTGGTTCAGCGAACATCCGCAGTCCGCGGGTGGCACGCGGGCCTTGAGGAAATCGGACACCCGCCGGTAGGCGTCAATCTGGTTCTCCACCCGGGCGAAGCCGTGGCCTTCATTTTCGTACACCTTGTAGTCCGCAACCCCGCCACGCTTTTTGACCGCATCCACGACCTGTTGCGCCTCTTCCTTGGGGCAGCGCGGATCATTGCCGCCCGCCAGCAAAAGCAGGGGCGCCCTGATCTGGTCCACGAAGAAAATCGGGGAGCGGTCGTGGAAGCGGTCTTTGTCTTTCTCCAAATCACCCATGGTGGCCAGGTCGGATTGCTGCAGCACCGGGTCTTCGTTAGCGATCTCGGTGAACCAGTTGACGAAAGGCACGATGGGAACACCCGCCGCCCAGACGTCCGGCGCCTTGGTAACGCCCATCATGGTCATGTAGCCGCCGTAGCTGCCGCCCATCAAAACAAGTTTCTTGGGATCGAGATAACCGGTTTGCTTGATCCAATCGGCGGCGGCCAGAACGTCCTGCAGATCGCCGCCGCCCATGTCGAACAGGTTGGCCTGCTGAAATTCCTTGCCGTAGCCGGTGGAACCGCGATAGTTGGGCGCGATCACCATGTAACCCTGGTTGACCATGTGCTGAATGATGCGGCTGAACGAATTCACAGTCTGCGAAGTCGGGCCGCCGTGCACGTAGACAATCGCGGCGTTCTGGCCGCTGCGCGCCATGTTGTAGGGCACATACACGAAAGCCGAGATGGTCCACTTGCCATCGCGGCTGGGATAGTGAACCAGAAACGGTTCCACCAGGTCCTCGGAACGCACGCCCGCAACCAGTGAATTGGTGATCTGCTGCGACTTGCCATCGGCTACGGAATAAACCCAGACGTCATTGGGCGACGTGGGACCGTTGTGGTAGTAGAGGAGGCGAGCGCCATCGCGGGTGAAAGCAGAGTCCGCGCCGCCCAGGTGGTTTACGCCTTTGGGGAGGGGCAGAGAAGTGGTTTTTCCCGAAGCCACGTCATGCACGTAGATGTCGGTGGTGCCATCCACGTTGGCGGTCCAGGTGATCGATTTGCCATCGGGAGAAAAATTACCGCCATCAACCTCCCACTTGTCCTGCGTGAGCCACTGGACTTGTTTCGAAGCCAGGTCGAGCAGGCCGACGTTATCGTAGCCATTGCCGGCATTCGACGTGATCAGCAGATGCTTGCCGTCGGGAGAGAATTCCTTCGCGGTAAACAGCTGTTCGCCCTGGTGCGGCGTCAGCAGGGTACTTTTGCCGGTCACCAATTGCGCGACAAAAATATTGGAATCGGTACCCTTGGCCTGTTGCTGCGTATAGGCGATCCACTTCCCATCTTTGGACCAGATGGGACTGACGTTCATCTTGTCCTTGGGTGTGCCCGCGGTCAGATGCTTGGTATCGCGCATCA
>WNFA01009375.1_pt1 | contig 10545 bp, 11 predicted proteins | sample 5400481 | NCBI WGS metagenome assembly WNFA01 (sample SAMN13153340, study PRJNA577476) | soil metagenome | isolation source: 120 cm saprolite under Douglas fir tree site 2 hole 1 replicate 2 | place: USA:California | collected 2015-04-18 | reverse complement strand
GACCTACGCCCGCCGCAGTGGCGAAGTCAACCGGCATCATCGATGACAAAATCCACGGCGGCCTATGAGACGGCGCCGCCGGGACGCGCGACTGTATCGGTTCGTGGTCCTTGAGAACGGCCGACATGAGGAGCCTGCGCGATCACGATCGCACACGGTAAAACGCTCTCGCTCGGGGCGGCTCTCCCACTGACCGGGTTTGCCCCGTCCACGACTGGCCGGGCCAGCAAAAGTTAGAGTCACGTTGAGGCTTCAGGCACCTACTCGTAACAGCGCAGAGGATTGGAAGTCCTCGTCCCCTACTCGAAGACCTGGGGAGCGTGCGACGTCCGCGCCTTGCCGGCGGGGCCGTCCGGGTCGTGGGCGGTCATGAAGCTCGCGTTCTCTCGGTCCTGGAGGAACCGGATGTACTCGTACGCGCTCAGGATGCCGGTCGGGTTGTAGGCGAGCGAGGTGTCGGGCAGCAGGTTCTTGGTGAGGTTCTCCGGGAAGATGACGTTGTCGCTCGTCAGGATGACGGTGCCGGTCTTCGGGAGGCGCACGATCGCCATCTGGCTGCCCGGAGTGTGGCCGGGCCAGTTCTTGAGGACGACGCTGCCATCACCGAACACGTCGAGGTCGCCGGTGAGCTGAACCATCTTGAACTTGCTGGGGAGCGACTCGCCGAGGTCGCTCCGCAGGCACGCCACGTCGCCCGGAATGAAGTAGCGGGCCGTCCCCGGCTCGGGCCAGGCCGCGCTCTTCATCTCGTCCTTCTGCACGAGAACGGTCGCCTTGGGGAACCTGCAGACGTTCCCGCCGTGGTCGAGATGCATGTGGCTGACCGCCACGTACTTGATGTCGTCCGGCGACAGGCCGATCTTCTTCAGCTGCGTATCGATGGCCACGTCCGGTCCGCGCTCCGGGGTCATGTGCTGGATGAACGGCCCCCAGTAGCTCGGATCGTTGATGATCTTGTCATTATTCCCGGTGTCGAAGAGGACGTTGCCCTTCGGGTGCGTGACGACGAAGAATCCGACCGGCACCGTGATCGGCGTGCTCGGCGCCCCTGACTGCAGCGCGCTCTTCGCGAGGGTAATGCCGCCGGAGCTGAACGCGTAGAGCTTCATCCCGGCCGGCCCCGGGGTTTGGGAGAATGCAACGGAACTGACGAGCAGAAGTGCCATCCCTCCCGCGATCAGGCCCACGCTTGTCCGATTCATGCGGCCCTCCTTACTCTTCCGATCGCTCGCTTCGCGCGACGACGTGGCGCGCTACTTCTCGCCGGTCGCGGCCTCCAACCTTCCCTTCCGAAGTCCTTCATCGAGAACCTCCCCTTTTCTTGCTTACCTGTCATTGCAAGGGCTTCTACCGAGCGTGTGACGCAGCTTCTTCGATCACAGCTGCAACTTCCTTCGGCCTGGAGACGTAGACCGAATGGCTGGCGCCTGCGACTTCGACCTTGTGGCTGTTGGCTCGCGTGGCATACCACCGTTCGAGGTCTGGGTTGATGGTTCTGTCTTTGGTTGCTACTAACATCCAGCTCGGTTTGCTTCTCCACGCAGGCGTGGTGATGACTGCTTTGAAATTGTCAGCTGCGTTGAGCACCTGCGATCGTGCCATGAAGGCGGCCTGCTCAGCAGGCAGGTCGGCCGCGAAGTACTCATGAAACCGCGCGGGGTCGAGGTAAGTGAAACCGTCTGCCGTCTTCTTTATCGCAGTAGACTTGCTGAGATCACTTGGGAAGCGCTTTCCGTCGTCAGCCTCATTCTCTCCAGCGTCTGGCATGTGAGCCGCGACGTACACCAAACCGACGACAGATGGATCCGTGCCCGCTTCGGTAATTACGGCTCCCCCATAGCTGTGAGCGACAAGAATGCACGGCCCATCTTGTTGAGCGAGGACGCGCTTCGTGGCAGCCACATCGTCTTGAAAGGACGTCTCCGGCTCCTGGACGATGCTGACGTTGTAGCCATCCTTGACAAGAATGTCGTACACGCCTTTCCAGCCAGAACCATCTGCCCAGGCACCGTGAACCAGAACAATATTCCGAATGCGATCCTCTTCGTTCGCCACTGCCGCAGGAGAGATCGACGGCTTATGTGGTGTCGTAACCTGTGCGACTGCGAGCGGAGCTATTCCGCTGATGACTATGAGACCGACCATGCCGAGACTGGTTCGACGCTGCGCGAAAGAGCGCAGGTGCCTCGTGGTTTCTTCTGTCCATCTTGTAAACGTTACGAGACTACGAACTATCCGTTCCATTGGAATGCTCCTTAGGTGTTGTGGTGCGTCTAGTCAGAGCCGTCATCTATCGACAACCCTCGTTGTCTGAAGCGTTCTGAAACGACCTGAAAGGCTTCGATATACTCTCCGTCATGGATGGGGTGTCCGACCCGTCCGCTGTCCTCGAATTCGGGGGGTACCGGCTCGACCGCCATCGCCGCGAATTCTTTGCCGATGGGCGTCCTGTCGAGCTGGGCGGACGCGCATTCGACACCCTCTGGGCCCTCGTCGACGGTCGCGGAACGGTCCTCAGCAAGGACGAGCTACTGCGCCGCATCTGGCCGGACCGGATCGTCGAGGAGAATAACCTCGAGGTCCAGATCTCGACTCTGCGGAAGGTGCTCGGCGCAGACCGTCATCTCATCCGCACCGTGGTTGGGCGCGGGTATCAGTTCACGGGCGACATTCGTGGTCCGGGCCCCGCCGTCGTCGGGCCCTCGGTGCCGATACAGGCCACGAACCTTCCGGCGCCCGTGTCCGAGCTCATCGGCCGAGAGGCCGAGATCCGTGACGTCCTGAGTCTGGTGACGGCCCATCGGCTCGTCACGCTGACTGGCGCCGGCGGGATCGGCAAGACTCGACTTGGTTTGGAGATCGCCAGGCAACTCCTGCCGACGTTCCCCGACGGCGTGTTCCTCGCGGATCTGGCGCCGGTCTCCGATGGGATCCTGGTCCCGGTCACCGCGGCCGCAGCGCTCAACCTCACGCTCGTTCCGGCTGCGGTGTCCCCGGAAGGCATCGCATCCGCGATCAGTGCGAAGCGACTCCTGCTGGTCCTCGATAATTGTGAGCACCTCGTCGACCCCAGCGCGCGGATGGCCGAGGCGCTGTTACGTGCCAGTCCCGGCGTGTCTCTGCTGGTCACAAGCCGTGAGCCCCTGCGGGTCGAAGGCGAATACGTCTATCGGGTGCCGCCCCTGGCGATGCCGCCTGAAGGCACCGATATGGAAGAAGACGTCTTCCGGTATGACGCAGTGAGACTCTTCGTCACGCGCGCGCGCGCGGTGGAGCCGCGATTCACGCCAGACGCCCGGATCGCGCCGGCCGTGGCCGCGATTTCCCGGCGCCTTGACGGAATGCCGCTGGCGATCGAGCTTGCCGCGGCGTGCGTCCCATCGTTCGGCGTTGACAGCATTGCGTCCCGCCTCGATGATCGGTTCACGCTGCTCACGAGGGGTAACCGCACCGCTTTGCCCCGTCACCAGACACTGCACGCGACGCTCGACTGGAGTTGCGAGCTGCTCTCAGAGCACGAACGCGTGGTGCTTCGTCGGCTGGCTGTCTTTGCTGGGACGTTTGCACTCGAAGCGGCAAGCGCAGTTGCGGTGAGCGGCGACGTGTCCGCCGGCGACGTGGAGCATGCCGTGGCTGGCCTGGTCACCCGGTCTCTCGTCTCCGCGAATGTCAGCGGTGCCGTGCCGTACTATCGTCTTCTCGAGACGACGCGTGCCTATGCACTCGAGAGACTCCGCGAAAGCGGCGAATTCGGTGCGCTCGCGCGCCGCCACGCCGAATACCACCGCACACTTTGTGAACGGACTGAGTTGGAGTGGGGGACGAGCCCGCCCGTCGACTGGTTGGCCGTGTACGGCCATCAGATAGACAACGTTCGCCTGGCCCTGGACTGGGCGTTTTCTCCCAGCGGCGATGCCGGCATTGGCATGATGCTCGCGGTGGCAGCCGTGCCGTTGTGGCTGCACCTGTCGCTGGTAACGGAGTGTCGCGCACGCGTCGAACAAGCGATCGCGCACCTCGGACCTCAGGTGCTCTCCGATCCGCGGCGCGACATGCGGCTATTTCTCGCGCTTGGCCACACCTTTTTGCACTCCCGCGATATCGGCAGCCCCGACATGAACGTGGCGTTGACGAAAGCCCTCGAGCTTGCCGAGAACGTGGACGACACCGAGTACCGCTTGGGAGCAATGTTTGGGCTGTATGCCTATCGCCTCAACAGGGGCGACTATCGGGGTGCGCTCGCCCTCGCCGAGACGTTCCGCACCGTCGCCGCCAAGACGGCCGATCCTTCCGATGCCCTCGTCGGCGGCCGACTCATCGGCGTTGCCTTGCACATTCTGGGAGACCAGCCCGCGGCGCGGCGACACATCGAGCCCCTGGTCGGCGCAGACTTCGCGACCACTCGCCGGTCGCACATCATCCGCTATCAATTCGACCAGCGCGTCATGACCCATTGCTACTACACGCGGATTCTGTGGTTGCAGGGATTCGCCGATCAGGCGATGCGAATCGCTGACAGCATCGTCGACTACGCCCGGACGAAGGACCACCTGCTCTCGCTGGTGTACGCGCTAATCTCAGGGACTCCCATCGCGCTCTTTGCCGGGGACCTCGCGACCGCCGACCACCACCTGAGGCTGGCCTTCGACCTCGCCGCGAAACATCGACTAGAGACCTGGAACGCCTGGGCGCAATGCTTCGGGGGGGTGCTGGTCATCAGGCGCGGGGACAGTCGCGCGGGCTCACGATTGCTGCGCGCAGCGCTCGAGAGACTGCCCGAGCCCGCTTTTCACCACCACATGAGCCTACTTCTCACTGAATTGGCTGAAGGTCTCGGCGGGGCCGGGCAGATCGCGGAGGGCCTCGTGGCGATCGACAAGGCGCTGGCTCGCGCTGAGCGCACCGAGGAACGGTGGTTTTTCTCTGAGGTGCTGCGCAAGAAGGGCGAACTGCTCCTCCTGCAGGGTGCACCGGGCGCCGAGGAATGGTTCGGGCAGGCGTTCGACTGGGCCCGACGCCAGGGCGCCCTCTCGTTGGAGCTGCGGAGCGCGACGAGCCTCGCACGGCTCCACCAGCGGGGGGGCCGGACCACCCAGGCGCGCAAGGTGTTGGCGCCCGTCTACGGGCGGTTTACCGAGGGGTTCGGCACCGCCGATCTCATGACCGCTAAGGCGCTACTCGACACCTTGCGCTAAGGCTTGTTGGGCACGATTCACGGGACTTGATTCCGAGTGACCATTCATCGAGGGCCGTGGAACCCGAGTTCGATAGAGCGCTGTCTTCTCCAGCCGATCGACCGCGACACTGATCGATCCCGGCGTGAGCCAGACTTTGGGCCCAATCGTATTGACCGGCAACGGTCCCTTGTGGAGCAGCACTTCGAGCACACGGAAATCCGAGTCGCCGACGCCTGTCCGGCTCAGGTTCAAGCTCACCTCCGCATGAGCCACCAGCGCGCGAAACGCCTTCGCGAGCACCAACGAGACATGAACCCCCGACGTGTCGTCCATTTCTCTGCATCCCTTCCCCCATCCTAACGCGTCCTACTCAAGGATCCTCAGGTTCGCGCGGTCGACCGAGCCTGGGCAGAAAGGGTTCGTCGAGCATTCGCTCTCGATATCGGACCTCAAGCCAGGCTGGATCGTGAGCGTCACGACCAAACACGAGAGCGGCAACGAGGTCGCGGAGACCGTCACAGTCGTGATGGAGCGATGAGGGTGACGCGCCTGGGTCATCGTACTGAGTCAGTTGGAGATCGTACCCTTGGCGGTGCATCACCACCGCGACGTGCCCCGTCCACGAGTCCAGCCACGGTCGCGGGGCGTGGAGCGCCCGGTCATACGAGGGCAGGGAGCACTCGGGAAGTTTAACCTGGACCCGAGATACCGTGTCTGACGCATCGTAGGGAGACAAACAGCTGCTCTGGTGACTGCTCTTTCCCGGTGCGGCGGAACGACTGTATCGTCTGAGTAGGAACCGAGCAAATCCGTCCGGGCATGCCGAGTCGAAAGGAGACTGTGATGGCTGAGGATTTCGAGTACATCTCCCACGCCCGCCTCGAGTACCGCGACGGCTATCGTCACGCCTATCTCGGCGAAGTTGCCGAACCGGTGGTGTACGGAGTCCAAGGCTCACTTCGCCAATACTACGGCGCGAAGGAAGGGCCGCCGATCGCCTCGACGCTCGATCACATCGTGGCCGCTGTTGCCGGCTGAATGTACGGCACACTACGGGGCGCCCTGGCAGGGCGCAAGGTCGCGTTCGATCGTGATGCCTTCAAGGCCACGGTCGCTGGGCGCATTTCCGGGATCGGTAAGACAATCAGAATCAAGTCGATTCACGTGCACTACGATTTGGCGGTGCCCGTCGAAGCGCGGGAAGCCACCGAACGGGCGCTCCGCCTCCATCCCGAGGGCTGTCCGGCACACCAGAGTGTGAAAGACGCGATCGCGATCACATGGGACGCCACGGTTCGCATCGGCGACCAGACGATCGTGCTTCGGGAAGGCGAGGGAGCCGATGCCTCTAGCGGGCGCTCATGAAACGTCGCGTGCCGCGCGCAGCACGGCGGAGAGGAACCCGTATCCGGCGCGAACAGTGCCGCGGAACGTTCCAGAGACCTTTGAGCGCCCCGCGATCCGGGGCGAATGCGAAACGGGCACCTCGACGATCCTCGCACCGAGCGCCGCGGCCTTGATGACCATCTCCACGGGCCAGCCGGACGCGCGGTCGCGCATGCGGAGGCGCGGCAGCAAGTCCGCGCGGATGGCGCGCAGCGGGCCGAAGTCGGTGATGCATAAGCGCCAGCGCCAGGCGACGAACCGCGCGACCAGGCGAGTGCCGACGGCCGCGTGCAGGGGATGATGCTCGTCCAGGACGCGGGCACCGAGGACCAGGTCCGCCCGGCCCGCCAGGATCGGTGCGACTACCTGTGGGATTTCCTCCGGGCGCTGGCTACCATCCGCGTCGATGAACACGACGACGCCGGCATCCGGCGGGATGGCGGCGACGCCGGCGAAGCATGCAGCGCCGTAACCGCGCCGGGGCTCGCTCAGGACGCGGGCTCCTGCCTCCCGCGCGACCACGGCCGTCGCGTCGGTGGAAGCGTTGTCGACGACGATCACTTCGTCGACGACGTCACGGGGCACGCGGCGAACGAGCTCGCCGATCACCAAGGCCTCGTTCAACGCCGGCACGATCAGGACCGTCTTCATTCTGCTCTGGTGCTGGCGCGCGCGGCGGGCCTCCACCGAAACGCGCGGAGCTCGCGAGCCGCAGCGAAGGCGAATGGCATCACTTCGACTAGCCGGGCCCACCATGGGATGGCCCACGGCTCGGAAAGGAAGAACGCATACGCGAAGGCCACGGTGCCCGTGAAAGCGATCAGCGGGACGGACGGCGTGACCGCCACGAGGGGGACGAGCCAGACCGCGTACCACGGGAAGACGCTCGGAGCGAACACGATGAAGCCTGACACCAGAGGCACGGCGCGCTCGGCCAGGTGTGTGGCGCCGCCGCGCCACGCGATGGCGATCACCCAGGCGGCGGCCACCGCCAGCGCGAGCGTCGGCTCGTTCACGAACGAGCGCACGAGGCCTGGATTGAAATACTCGTCACGGACGTAGCGCCCGATCGGCGCCAATGGCCAGTGGTCGAGGCCGCCTGTGGCGATGACGCCGCTGACGACGACGCTCGCGAACGCGGCGACGACCGACGCGCGGCGGCGCCCGGGAAGCAGCGCAAACAGCACCGCCGGATAGAGCTTCAAAAGAGTGCCGAGGCCCAGCAGGGCGGCGGCGAGACCGTCGCGCCGCCGCGCCGACGCCAACGCGGCGGCGGTGACGGTCGCGAGGACCAGCGCGTCCAGATGAGCACTGCCCCAGATCTCCACGAGTAGCAGCGGGTTCCATGCGTAGATCGCGAGCCGGCCGGCCGGCAGGTCGAGCGTCAGCAGCAGCAGGACGAGCGCGGCCAGCGCGATCAATTCGGCGACGCCGAGCGCCACCTTCATGGCGATCACGCTGTCCGGCGCGATCCAGTACACTGCGCGGAAGAACGCCTGCGCCGGCGGCGGATACACCGTCTGCCACGTCGGATGGTTGAGCTTCGGGTAGATGCTGGAATCGCGAAGCCCGGCGATCTCCGGGGCCGTCGGCGGGTACGCGTAGGGATCGACCCCGGCCATGGCGACGCGCGCGTCCCAGACGTACCGATATGCATCGGTGGAGAGCGAAGGCGATGTCGGGAGCAGAATCACGCGCGCGACGAGTCCGACCGCTATGATCATCCCGACACCGAGGCGGTTGCGAAGATGGTACGCGGCGAGGGTGCCGCAGCCGTAGGCTAGGAACGCCAGGCTGAAGAGCACCAGGAACGCGCCTGGCGCGAGGACGAGATTCGGCACCCGCGCCAGCGCCCAGCAGGCGGCGATGAGCCCGATGCCCGCCCCACTCAATGCGAGAAGGAGCACGCGATGCGCTCAGCAGGCCGACCGATCCGCTGGTCGATGATCGCGGGGACACTGCTCGGTGGCGTCGCCCTCGGCGCGACGGGCCACCAGCTCCTGGCAGCGCCACCGCCGTTCACCGAGACTGCACTCTATCGCGGCGACCTGACCGGGATCGACAAGCACGAGCTGATCGTCTCCCGACTGGAGACGAGCGCCGGCTGGTCGCATGGCCGACACTATCACGCAGGCCACGAGATCGTGTACGTGCTTGAGGGCGAGGGCACGCTCGAGACCGAGGGCATCCCGGCGCAACGGCTGCAACCCGGCACGGTCGCGCACGTGCCGCCCGGGCGGATACACGCCGGGCGCAACGCCAGTCGGGCCGCGGCGTTCAAATTCCTCCTGGTCCGCATCCACGCGAAGGGCGAGCCGCTGTCCGTCGAGCTCAACTGAGCGCCATGACGGCGGTCCGAGAACACTACGATGCGCTGCTGGCGGAGCACTACTCGCGCATGTTCGGCGATTTCGAGGTCAAGGTGGCCGAGCAGCGCGCGCTCCTCGAACGACTGGGCGTCACCGCGTCGCCGGGCGGCCTGGCCGCGGATCTGGGCTGCGGCTCGGGCTTCCAGTCCGTCGCCTTGGCGCGCCTCGGCTATCGGGTGCTGGCGGTCGACTTCAGTCAGCGACTCCTTGACGAGCTGACTGACCGGACGCGCGGCCTGGCCGTCGAGGCGATCGAGGGCGACATCCGCGACGTGGCGCGGCTCACGCCCGCGGGCGTCGAGCTGGCCGTCTGCATGGGCGACACGCTCGCGCACCTCGAGGGCGAGGCGGACCTCGACCGCGTCTTCCGAGGTGTGGCGGGCCGTCTCGTCGCCGGCGGCCGGCTCGTGCTCTCGTTCCGTGATCTCAGCGGCGAGCTGCGCGACCTCGATCGCGCGATCCCCCTCGGGGCGTGGGACGACCTCGTCATGACATGCTTCCTCGAGTACGAGGCCTCCACCGTGAAGGTGCACGATCTCATCTGGGTACGGCAACCAGATGGCTGGCGATTCCGCAAGGGCGTGTACCGCAAGCTGCGGCTCGCGCCCGCGCGGGTCATAGCCCGGTTGATCGCGGCGGGGTTCGCCGTCGAGCGTCACGATGCGCCGGGCGGGATGGTAGCGCTGGCTGGCGTCCTGGTGGGCTCGCGCCCGGCTCGTCACCGCCGGCACGGCCGTATGTCTTCCGGGCGGGGCAACGCCTCGGGCGGGGCGAAGACCGCGAGGTATCCGTCCGCCGGGGCGAGGACCAAGAAGTCGACCTGACGATAGCCGACGGCGGCGAGCTCGCAGCGGAGCAGCGCCGGCGGCGTGCCGTGTTTCTCAGTGGGCTTGTCGTTGTCGATGACCGCAACCCGCCCACCGGGCGACAGCGCTGCATGGATCCGGTACACGAACTCGTACGGCTGCTCGATCTCGTGATACATGTGCGCCAGGAGCGCGAGGTCGACGGCTTGCGCAGGTAGTTGAGGGGCGGCCGGCGTGCCGTGCACGAGCATCACGCCGCTGATGCGCTCGCGCGTGAGCCGCGCCGCGAGGCGGTCGAGGTGGGACTGCATGACGTCCTCGGCGTAGATCGTTCCGCCCGGTCCCAGACGCTTCGCGAGTCGCACCGTATAGTAGCCTTCGCCGGCCCCGACGTCGGCGACCCGCATCCCGGGCCTGACGCTCAGATGGTTCAGCACGCGCTCTGCCTCACCGTGCGCGTCTCGCGTGGCCTCGGTCGAATAAGTCGGCGTGGTGATGGGCGCGACCGGCCGATCGGCCGGCGGGAACCGCGCCGTCTGGGCGTCCGCCGCACCGACACTCCACGACGCCGCCAACCAGGCCGCGAGGAAGATGATGCGGGTCACCGCCGCAAGCTCGTCAGGAAGCGGCCGGTCTGGCCGGCCTCCTCGGCCGGCGGGCCGCCGTCCAGAGCGGTCTGAAGCCGCCGGAGATCGTCGGGTGTGTCGACGTCGAACCACGCCGGCATGCAGACGGCCTGCAAACCGGCGGCGGCGGCCTGGCGCAGCGTGACCTCCAGCACGGCGGAGGTGCTCCAGGGAACGCCGT
>WNFA01005545.1_pt1 | contig 10548 bp, 8 predicted proteins | sample 5400481 | NCBI WGS metagenome assembly WNFA01 (sample SAMN13153340, study PRJNA577476) | soil metagenome | isolation source: 120 cm saprolite under Douglas fir tree site 2 hole 1 replicate 2 | place: USA:California | collected 2015-04-18 | reverse complement strand
AGATGCGGAAAACAAGCAGCTGCGACTTTACGCGCTTGACTTTCCGGAGGGCAAAGGGTTCTTCCACGAAGAGTTGGTTTATTCGATCGAGGGATCGCCCTCCGGTTCGGCATTTCGAACTATGAAGGCTCTGACGCTCCAGAGCCCCTTCGCCGGTTGGCTCGATTCCCCAATCGCCCAGATCGCGGTGCGAGAAGGTTTGAAGTCCGTCTGCTGTTTACCCTTGATCAGCCGGAATCGCGCGATTGGCGTCTTGGTTCTCGGCCGGCTCCGAGACGATGCCTTCGGTCAGACTGATATCAGTTTCCTTGGCCAGATTGCAAACCAGATTGCTCTCGCCGTTGAGAATGCGCTTGCCTACCGCGAGATTCGGGGACTGAAAGAGCAACTCTCGAAGGAAAAACTCTATTTGGAAGATGAAATCCGCACGGAAATGAATTTTGCCCAGATCATCGGAAATAGTGCTTCGCTGCGCAGAGTACTCAAAGGAGTGGGAACCGTAGCGCCGACGGATTCGACAGTGCTGATTTATGGAGAGACCGGCACGGGAAAGGAACTGATTGCGCGAGCCATTCATGATTTGAGCCCCCGCAGCTCGAAGCCGTTCGTCAAGCTCAATTGTGCGGCAATTCCGACAGGCTTGCTCGAAAGCGAGCTGTTCGGACACGAGAAGGGCGCATTCACGGGAGCGATCGCGCAGCGCATTGGGCGCTTCGAGGTGGCCGATGGCGGCACCATTTTCCTGGACGAAATAGGGGAAATTCCTCTTGAACTGCAGACCAAACTGCTCCGCGTGCTGCAAGAGAGGGAGTTCGAGCGACTGGGAAGCTCGAGGACGCTCCGGACCGGCGCGCGCTTGATTGCCGCGACGAACCGCGATTTAGAAGCAATGGTCGGCGAGCAGAAGTTCCGATCTGATCTCTTCTTTCGCTTGAATGTATTTCCCGTTCATGTCCCGCCCTTGCGGGAACGCCAGGGGGATATTCCGCTGCTGGTGCGGCACTTCACGCAGCAATTTTCCAGACGCATGAAAAAGGTCATGGAGACGATTCCATCCGCAGCAATGGATGCCCTGTGCCGATATCATTGGCCGGGGAACATACGAGAACTTCAGAATGTAATCGAGCGCGCCGTAATTATCTCGGCGGGCCCTGTCCTAAGTATTGACGTTGGCGATCTTAAATCTCCCAAGGCCATTCACGTGGAAGAAAGAGCCGCTGCTCCGAATTCCACGGCAAACGGGGCACTTCATGGCATTTTGGAGGAAACGGAGCGCCGGCACATCCTCGACGCCCTTCAGCAGTGCAATTGGGTTGTTGCAGGTTCCCATGGTGCGGCGGCACTCCTTGGAATAAATCGATCGACCCTCCAAGTCAGAATACGCAAACTCGGAATCTCGCGCGATACTGCATAATCGCACGGTTTCATTCCTTACCTCAGCTCCTTCTCTGAAAAGCTCTCACTTCTGACACCGCCCTTATGATGTGCGAAGAAGTTAGCAGTCTGCTAGATACCTGGCATTAGCACTCTAGCACTCCGATCCCTCAAATCTCTCCCTTTGCGGCTATCTCATAACAAATCAGGGAGTTCCGTTGCTGGCGAAACACGGCGAACTTCTGGCATCCGCGTTGCTTTTCCCAGCAGATGAACGGAGAGGCGCTATGGCAATAATCCTGATTTTCGCTGGTAAGTGGAACAAATGGTACAGCGTCCTGCGCTGCCGCAAAGGATTTGGACTGTTTGATTCCGTGCGTTATGGGCTTTGGCTGGCACGGGGCTCTGCGTGAGGTCTTGCCATGGACAGAACACAAACAGCGAATGAGCAATCGGCTTTGCGACCAGCATTTGCCGGGGTACACGCGACTGGCTCCTTGCTCAAGATCGAGGCTTGGATGCCGAGTGAAATCAAAGCTATCTCGCCGTTGGTGAACCGGTTGATGCGACTGATCGAGGGTTCACGCTGCGTTGCTGGCAATGAGTCCGCGGTGGAACTGGCGCTTCACGAAGCTCTGAGCAATGCAGTCGTTCACGGCAATCGGATGGACGCGCACAAGTTGGTTCAGATTCGTTGTCAATGTGAGTTGGGAAAAGGAGTGTCCATTGTCGTCACAGACCAAGGGCAGGGATTTGATCCAAAAGCGGTTCCCGATCCGTTGGCGGTCGAAAGACTGGAGGCGGAGCACGGCCGCGGCATCCACCTAATGAAGTTGGCGATGGACGAGGTCTGGTTTGAGCGGCGAGGCTCCGAGGTTCATATGCAGAAGGGTCCGGCTGGCAACCCAAGAACAGATCCGCGAGGTAACAACAAAACCGTCTACCGCTGTTCATTTAACAGCATTCAGCATAGCACTGTCCTTGCGGATACCCAGACGCGTGCGCGTAGCAGACATGAGAGGTAGGCGTGCTGAAGATCACCATGACGGAGACGGCGACAGAGAGGAAATGGATCGTGCAGGGACGCTTGGTTGGGCCGTGGGTCAGCGAGCTCAGAACAACCTGGAAGAGGGCGCACCGGAGCGAGGACAAGCGAGCCTGCATTATCGACCTCAATGACGTCACGTCCATCGACAAAAGCGGGGAACGACTGCTGCGGGCTATGTCCAAAAAGGGCGCGCAGCTCACGGCCAGAGGCCTTTACGTCAAGCACGTAGTTGAACAACTGAAGACCGGCGGAGTGAATACGACGAGCTTTTCCGCCGATCGAACCGTAAGAGCGGAGGAGCAATGACTACTCATCCTATGCATCTTTTCGATTCGGGTTTAAAGGGCCTCGCAGGGGAACCCGCGCGACCTGTTCGTCTGGCTCCAACAACTCAGAAAGATGTTTTTCTAAACGCTTTACTCGAGGCCGGCACCACAAAGAGCGCACGAAGAAGCCCACTCGAGTGGGCCGTTGCGACCGGATTGCACTTTGTGATTGTCGCGACGCTGATCATCGTGCCTTTGTACACAACAGAGACGATTCAGCTGCGCAACTACGAACAAATTCCCTTGGTAACACCTCCCGCTCCGCCTCCCCCGCCTCCACCGGCGGCGGGGCGGACGGTGGCTCCGCACGTAACCACTACGCGCCCGGATCTTACCTACACGTTAGGAAAAGTGACTGCGCCAACCTCAATTCCGAGGACAATCTCGCTGGACAGCGCAGCAGCCGAGCCGGACTTGGGAGGCGTCGAGGGAGGAGTCCCTGGCGGCGTGGCCGGGGGACAAATCGGTGGTTCACTCGGGGGAGTAATTGGTGGCACAGGGACACTGATACCCGCCCCACCTCCGCAGCAGCCCGCAGCGACACGAATTATTCGCGTTGGTTCCAACCTCAAAGCGCCAAGGCAGATCTTTTCGGTTCAACCCGAGTATCCCGTACTCGCGAAGCAAACGCATGTCTCGGGCACCGTGGTAGTCAACGCGGTGATCGACGAGCACGGAAACGTGGTGGGAGCGCGTGCTTTGAGTGGCCACCCGCTGCTGATACCCGCGGCATTGAAGGCCGTGTTGCAGTGGAAGTATGAGCCAACGCAGCTCAATGGGACGCCGGTGGCTGTCGAAATGGAAGTCACGGTTCATTTCCAGCTCGGAAGTTAGTTCCAAGCACCTGGTTAGACGAAAGTTAGAGAAGGCTCTATGGGTTGCCATTCAATTCAGTCAATCCGAAGAGCCGGTAAACCGAGATTCAGTTTGAATGCGAGCAGAGAAGGAGAAGCACAATGCCAGCAGAACTGATGGACGCGATTGGCTGGGGGAATGCGACGAGCTCTTCCCCCGATCGTTTGGTTACGGAAGAAGATGCAGCGCTGGTTGCTGGCACGAATGCCGGGGACGCTCGCGCATTTGAGCTACTGGTCCAACGGCACGAGAGGAAGATCTTTTCATTGGCTCAGCGCATGACCCGTAATCGGGAGGACGCCGAAGACGTTGTGCAGCAGAGCTTCCAGAAAGCGTTCATTCATTTGAAGAAGTTTGAGGGCGAGTCCTTATTCTCCACCTGGTTAACACGGATCGCCATCAACGAGGCACTTATGTTGTTGCGCAGGAGACGGGGAACGCATGAAGTGCCGATCGCGGAATCAAACACGGAAGACGAAACTGCGTTGCCTCTGGATATTCCAGACGCGGGCCCGAACCCTGAAGACAGTTGCCTGCAGCGAGAGCAGGAGCAAATTCTTTCCGCGGCTGTAAATGAGTTGACACCAGGAATGCGTAAAGCGATCGAACTGCGGGAACTTGGCGAACTCTCCACAGGAGAAACCGCTAAAATCATGGGTTTGTCGGTGGGAGCAGTGAAAGCACGAGTATTCCACGGGCGAAGGAAGTTGCGCAAGACGTTGCAGCGTTATGTCGAATCTGCGCGGACGTATGGAAACCAGGCCTTGCGAACGAGCCGGAGCGCGAACGGCATCTCACGCCGCCGGCTTGTCTGCATGGCGTGTGATTAGAGCGAAGGAAACGCACGACGAAAAGGAGGAATATCTATGGCCAACAAGCAATCTGTATCGTCTCCACGTGACCGTGCCCCCTTGAGCATTGGCAAGGGCGCTGCTGAGCTGCGGGAAATCGTGGTCTTCATCGATGGGCGCACCGAGACTCCAGGCATCTTGGAATTCGCGGGCATACTCGCCCAGGAGCACGGCGCGCGCCTAATCAGCGTATTTATGCAGCCCGAGCCGACAGTTACCCCGGCGGAAACGTTCGCCCGCGGTAAAGGCATGCAGAGCACGATCGAGGTACACCAAGCTCAACTCGAGCGCATCGAGGCGGACCACAGAGCCCAATTTGAGGACATCGTCCGTCGTCACGGAGTCCGGCCGGAGTCGGAGTGGAGATCGTTGCCCTACTTGAGCAGCGAGGTGGGGGTGCATGCATACTACGCGGACTTGGTGGTGATCGCCCGCCCGGAATCTGCGGGCGAGACGGCTGGCCCTCCTGGCCTTGCAGAGTCGCTCGTCTTGAGCTCCGGCCGGCCGATCATCGTGTTTCCGGCACGCGGTACGGTATCCGAAGTCCGCCGGATCCTCGTGGCCTGGAGTGCCACGCGCGAGTCTATCCGTGCCGTGGCGGACGCCCTGCCATTGCTTGTGAAGGCCAAGGCGGTCGAAGTCTTGGTCGTCGACCATGAACGCAATCGAGCCGGTCATGGCCAGGAGCCGGGGGCGGACATCGCGCGCCACTTGGCGCGTCATGGTGCGCACGTGGAGGTACGACGTCTGTCGTCCGGCGGAAAAGAAGTGGGTCGCCTTCTGCTTTCGGAGGCCGCCGCTTTCCGTGCCGATCTCCTCGTCATGGGTGCCTATGGCCACTCCCACTTGAGAGAGTGGATGTTCGGTGGTGTCACGCGGACGGTTCTGTACGAGGCGGGCCTCCCGGTGCTGATGTCGCGATGAGCATTGGTTCCAGGCCCTCTAATGGGCCATTCGGCCGCCTGGATGTCGCGAAAACAGACTTTCCGGTCGCGCCGTGACGCGAAGACTTATTGTAGCAAGAGACCGTCAGGTCTCATCTGATACTTGTACCTCGCGCGATCGGTTAGCGATTGGGGTGTAGGGAGTTCTACTTATGTGGATTGTTCGAGTGGCTCTGGACCGGCCGTATACGTTCATCGTTCTGGCCGTGCTCATTTTGGTTCTGAGCCCGATCATGATCTTGCGCACGCCGACTGACATTTTCCCCAACATCGATATCCCGGTGATCGCCGTTGCATGGCAGTTCGCCGGAATGAATCCCGAAGAATTAGAAGGCCGGCTCACGAGCGGGTATGAACGAATATTGACGACTACGGTCGACAACATCGAGCACATTGAATCGACCACGGTGAATGGTCAAGCCATCATCAAGATTTTCCTGCAACACGGCGCGAGTTTGGACACCGCGAATGCCCAGGTGACGGCCATATCCCAAACCGCCCTTCGGCAATTGCCGCCGGGGACCCTGCCTCCCCTAATCATCAACTATAGCGCTTCGAGCGTGCCCATTCTGCAGTTGGGCCTGTCCGGAAACGGACTCACGGAGCAACAGTTGAACGACCTCGGGCAGAATTTCCTGAGGCCCCAATTGGTGACGGTTCCTGGGGCCGTCATTCCGTACCTGTATGGCGGGAAGCAACGCCAAATCATGATCGATTTGAATCCAGGCTTGGTGCAGTCGAAAGGCCTTGCTCCCCAAGACGTTCTCGCTGCCGTGCAACAGCAAAATCTGATTTTGCCGTCCGGGACCGCAAAGATGGGCTCCTTCGAGTACGACGTTCGACTGAACGCCAGTCCGAGAACGGTCCCCGAGCTGAACGACCTCCCGGTCAAGGTCGTCGGGAATTCCACGATTTATCTTCGCGACGTAGCGAACGTGCGCGACGGCTTTTCGCCGCAAACCAACATCGTGCGCCAGGATGGTCGTCGCGGCGCTTTGGTGTCGGTGCTCAAGGCCGGCAATGCCTCCACCCTCGACGTCGTGAAGGGCATTCGCGACCTGCTTCCGCGTGTCGCACAGACGCTTCCCCCAGAACTGAAGATTCTGCCTCTGTCCGATCAGTCCATCTTCGTCCGAGGCTCCGTCAACGGCGTCATTCGCGAGGCCATCATCGCTGCGTGTCTCACGGGATTGATGATTTTGCTGTTCTTGGGAAGCTGGCGCAGCACCCTAATCATCGCCATCTCTATTCCGCTATCCATCTTGACGTCCGTCATGATCCTTAGCTTTCTCGGAGAAACCATCAACATCATGACCCTCGGAGGATTGGCCCTCGCCGTTGGAATCCTTGTTGATGACGCCACGGTTACGATCGAAAACATCGAGCGGTATTTCGAAGAAGGGCACGCCCAGCGCGACGCCATCTTGGAAGGCGCTGCGCAAATCGCCGTACCCGCTCTGGTATCAACGCTCTGCATCTGCATCGTGTTCTTGCCGATGTTCCTGCTCGGCGGTGTGGCCCGCTACCTCTTTGTTCCCCTCGCCGAAGCTGTTGTGTTCGCCATGCTCGCATCGTACATCTTGTCCCGGACGCTCGTGCCCACGCTGGCGATGTACCTGCTGAAAGCAAAGCAGGGCGACGCTGCCAGTTCGCGGAATCCCCTCGTGCATTTCCAGCGAGCGTTTGAGCGCGGATTCGAACGGCTTCGGAATGCCTACCAGGCTCTGCTCGCAGTCCTCGTCCATCGGCGGGTGCTCTTCGTCCCCATCTTTCTTCTGACGTGCGCTGCGGTATTTCTTCTGGTGCCGTGGCTCGGGCAGGACTTCTTTCCGAACACGGACAGCGGCCAATTTATCCTCCATCTCCGGGCCAAGAGCGGCACGCGAATCGAAGAGACTGCGAAGCTCTGCGATCTCGTCGAGGGCTCGATACGGCGTGAGATTCCCGAGCGGGAGGTAGATAACATTCTCGACAACATCGGGCTGCCCTACAGCGCCATCAATTTCATGCACAGCACATCGGGCCTCATCGGAGCAGGCGACGCGGATATTTTGGTTTCTCTCAAAGAAGATCACCACGCCACGGCAGATTACATTCAGCGCCTGCGAGAGAGCTTGCCACGTCAATACCCGGGCACGACCTTTTACTTCCTGCCCTCGGACATCGTGACTCAGGTTTTGAATTTTGGTTTGCCGGCGCCCATCGATATTCAAATCGAGGGAACCGATATCGATGGCAATCGCGAAGTCGCGGCCCGGATGCTGCATGAAATCCAGCGGGTTCCGGGTATTGCCGACGCGCGCCTACAGCAAGCGTTTGATTACCCCGAGTTCGATGTGGCCGTGGACCGCACCAAGGCGGCCCAGGGCGGCTACACTCAGCGCGATGTAGCCAATAGCTTATTGAACTCACTCAGCGGCAGCTTCCAGATCACCCCGATGTTTTTCTTGAATTTCAAAAACGGCGTCAGCTACAACCTGGTGACTCAGACTCCGCAATATTCGATCCAATCCCTGCAAGACCTTCAGAACACTCCACTCAATGCGGCAAGTGCAGCGCGCCCTGAAATTCTCGCGGACGTCGCTTCTATCCAACGAACCAACGAGATGCAAGTAATCTCGCATTACAACATTAGGCGCGTGGTCGATATTTACGCTGCCGTCCAGGGCCGCGACTTGGGTGCTGTGGGCCGCGAGGTCACGCGCATTGTGGATGCCAACCGCAAGTCCTTGCCGCGCGGCAGCTTCATCACCGTTCGGGGCCAACTGCAAACGATGCGCAGCTCTTACCTTGGGTTGCTGGGCGGGCTCGTCTTTTCCATCGTTCTCGTCTACCTCCTGATCGTGGTGAACTTCCAGTCTTGGCTCGATCCCTTCATCATAATCACCGCACTTCCTGCCGCGCTTGCCGGTATTGTCGGCTTCTTGTTCGTAACACACACAACGCTCAGCGTGCCCGCTTTGATGGGCGCCATTATGTGCATGGGCGTCGGAACGGCGAACAGTATTCTCGTGGTTTCTTTTGCGAAAGAACTGCTGCTGCACCATGGAGATCCCGTCAGAGCGGCCATCGAAGCCGGCTTCACCCGATTTCGCCCCGTTCTCATGACCGCGCTGGCCATGATCATCGGCATGATTCCCATGACGCTCGGGCTGGGCGAGGGCGGCGAGCAGAATGCGCCGCTCGGGCGCGCCGTCATTGGCGGCCTGTTGTGCGCCACCGTGGCCACCTTGATCTTTGTCCCTGCGGTCTTCAGCTTGCTTCACCGGCGGCGCGATCCCTCTCGCGCTCAAGAACACTCCGCGGGCGCGCCTGAACCAACTTCAACATGAGCTAAAGGAAAGCCAATGACATCGAGCGAGGAAAATGTGATGACCACTCCCAAACCAGAAGCGATCGAAGTCCAGCCCGTGCAACCGAGTCCCGATGGATTTCATCCTGGCCTCGGACTCGGCGGCCGAACCGCAATCCTTGTCGTCGCGACCGCGTTCGCCGCTCTCGCTTTCCTGATTTACTCTGGCATCCATTCGCGAGCAGCTGCCGAATCGCGCCTCAAGCAACGAACGGAAGACGCGGCGATTCCCACTGTCGCCGCGGTCTTTCCGAAAGAAGGCGCGCCCACACAGGAAATTGTCCTGCCCGGCAACACCCAGGCATTCAGCGACGCACCGATCTATGCGCGAACCAGTGGCTATCTCAAGCGCTGGTATTTCGATATTGGCGCGCATGTCCAGAAAGGCCAATTGCTCGCGGAAATTGAAACTCCCGAAGTCGACCAGCAATTGCAGCAGGCTCGGGCGGACCTGCATACCGCGCAGGCCAACCTGAACATTGCCAAGATCACCGCCAGCCGCTGGCAAGACCTGGTGAGCACGGGCTCGGTGTCCCAGCAGGAAACCGACCAGGCGGTCAGCAACCTCAGCGCGGTAACAGCTGCAGCCGAATCCAGCGCCGCAAATGTGCGACGCCTGGAGCAGTTGCAAGCGTTTGAGAAAGTCTATGCGCCCTTCGATGGCATCATCACCGCCCGCAATACAGACATCGGAGCACTCATCGACGCAGGTGCCAACACACAACCTAGGGAACTCTTTCACATCGCCGCCATTCGTAAGCTGCGCCTGTACGTCGCGGTTCCCGAGGTGTACTCCCGTGCCGCGCGCTCTGGTGCGCCAGCCACGTTGACCCTCGATGAATTCCCGCGCCAAATTTTCCATGGCACTCTCGTTCGCAACGCCAACTCCATTGACATCGCATCGCGCACGCTGCTTGTCGAAGTAGATGTTGACAATCCGACCGGGCAACTTCTGCCCGGCGCCTACGTCTTTGTGCACCTCAAGTTGCCCGACGAAACGCACTCGGTAACCATCCCATCAAATACGCTAATTTTCCGCAAAGAAGGATTGCAGGTTGGACTGGTTCGCAATGACAAAGCCGAGTTGGTTCCGGTCAAGATCGGCCGCGACTACGGCAGCTCTGTAGAAATAGTTTCAGGACTACAACCAACGGACGCCGTCATTGTCGATCCATCCGACTCTCTGGTCGCAGGCATGCCCGTCCGCTTGAGCAACAAACCAGCAGGAGGACCCGGGCGATGAGGTACTCTTTCGCCGTCGCGCGCTTCATCGTCACGAGCATCGTTGCGCTGCTTCTAGTGCTGCTGCTCGCGGGTTGTACGGTCGGTCCTAAGTACATCAGACCTGCCGTGCCTACGACACCGAACTATAAGGAAGAAGTGCCAGGCTCATTCAAGGAGTCAGACCAGTGGCAGCCCGCGCACCCTGCAGATCAGACGAGCCGCGGAAATTGGTGGGAGATTTTTGGCGACCCGGAACTCAACAAGCTGGAAGAGCAGATCGCCGGTTCCAACCAAAGCCTGAAGGTCGCGGAAGCGCGCTTCCGCGAGGCTCGGGCTGCCATTCGCTTCAGCCGCGCGGCGCAATTTCCGGCCATCTCCACTGTGCCGAGTGCTAGCTATGTCAAGAATTCAGACTTTTCGCCGAACTCCCCTTCGAAGCTCCAACAGTCCAGCAAAGGCGATTTCGTGCTGCCCTTTGATCTTTCCTATGAGTTGGACCTTTGGGGCCGCGTACGGCGCAGCGTCGCTGCCGCGCGGGAAGAAGCCCAGGCGACCGCTGCCGACTACGAGACCG
>WNFA01005544.1_pt1 | contig 10549 bp, 8 predicted proteins | sample 5400481 | NCBI WGS metagenome assembly WNFA01 (sample SAMN13153340, study PRJNA577476) | soil metagenome | isolation source: 120 cm saprolite under Douglas fir tree site 2 hole 1 replicate 2 | place: USA:California | collected 2015-04-18 | reverse complement strand
AAGCAGGAATAGTTGGACAAACGCAAGCAGGTCTCGCGGATGAATCTGGTAAAACCAGTGTCCGAGCTCAACTACGGTTGCCCCAGCTTCCTCAAAGCGTCTGGTTTGCTCCTCATTGGCGGTGACGACCCAAACCGTGTCTCCGCGCTCGATGAGGGCCCTGGTAATGGCAAGCACGATCGCGGGGCCACCGCCCCAAGCGCCTCCACAGAGAATGTGCAACGACTTCATCTAGTAGCTCTCCTAGCTCATCGAGCGGTAGCCGGTCCCAAGATGGCGGTTACTCACCAAGTCGCCTGAGATCGAGCGCGTTTCGCGCATCGCCAATCCAACAGATGGGATATCTTGAGGAACATCACCGTCGCAATTCCATGGACATTTCCGCTAGAGAGTCGTTCGCGGCACAAACTCCGCGAGCGCGTCCTGCTGATTGCGCTTGAACATGGCCCGCAGCGCCAGGGTGGCGAAATGCGCGATTTCCCGCCAGCGCCGCGTCCAATTCTGGAGGAATCGAGGTGTCAGCATCCGGCTCATCGGGAGAAAGCGGTAATCGTAGAGATCAAAGACCTTCGAGAGGATCAGATAATCCTTGACGCAACCTTTCTTCAGCTTGACGGTCATTCGCTTACTCGGGAGAAAAACCGTCAACATCCCTTTCTGGACGCAGTCCTTCAGCACGAGCGGATGTATGCGGAAGCAGATGGAGTAATTCGGCGCTTCGCCCGTCGGCACGTACACTTGTTTCCTGTCGAAATCCAGAACCCAGTGGACATCCGGCTGTCCCTGCAGCTCGAAGACGACGATCGGTTTAAATAAAAAGCGCGAGAACCAAGGCAGACTCTTCATCAGCTTGGTGAAATACTTGTCAAAGTCCCGAAAGGACATCTTTACGTTCTCTTCCTTCCGGTATTGCTCTCGCAATACGGGCGCCATCTCCTCGGCGTACTCTCGAAGATGCTCTTCGCGGTTTGTGAAAAAATCCTGTTCTTGAAGTTGGAAGCCGCTCTGATCGTCCCACGAATCACCCGCCACCATCACGACACATTCCGTGCCGGCAGGTTTGTGGCCATCAAAATATTCCTTCACATGGAGCGGGTTGACAACCGTGTCGTTATAGCGCCAAGTCTCCTCGTGAAGGAAACAGTGATTGCTGGCGAAAGGGATGGCGTAGCGAGGCTTAAGAAGACTGGCGGAGGCCATGAAATCCTCCACGTAGTGCCCATTATTCCGGAATCGAAGATCTTCCTTGTCTTCCGCATCGAAGCAGAATGGATAGGGCTGCGCCGAAGAGTGGCTTCGCAGCATGAAGTCCGCTTTCGGGTGGTGGCGCATCATATGCCGCAGCGGCCATCCCGCGATCTTGCAGTCATTCATATCGAAAATCGTCGTTTTCCCATCGTCAATCACCAACGTGCTGTCGATATCGAATTGATAGGACGTGACGGATAGCTCCGGAGCCAGCCGAATGGTTTTGCCGTGGGGCAATTCGATGATCGCCTTGAAGCCGAAGTCGGCAAGATCGTCCAGTAGACGTGTCGAGAACGCCTGGGGAACCAGGATCGTCGTGGATTGGGGGAATCTTCTGAGCGAAGGCCCGTGGAAATGGTCCCAATGGATATGCGTCAAGTAAATGTAGGACACATCGTTGGTAGAGAACTTGGCCGCTTTGGGATAATTCCACCAGGAACGCCAATAGCACGATCCTAGGATCCACGGATCGACTACCAGTTGGGTTCCTCCGGCTTTCACCAGCAAGCCGGCGTGGCTGAGTATTTTGAATTTCATGCGCGTCTCCTTCACCAGGAAATTTGAGGCAGTCTTGGTCCAGTGATTTGCTCTGTTGAGAGAAAGGAAAAAGTTCCAAGAACCGTCACATCAAAGCCCGAATTCTGAAAATACTGCAGTTGACCTTGCCAGAAGCCGCGTGCAATCGACGAATTCACGGCGATGACCGGGCGGGGGCGAGCCCAATTCAAGCGCATTCTTGTGTGGTGCATTGTCGCGAGTAGAAAAGATCATCACTGGCTAGGACTACTGGGCACACTGCGGGACTCTTGGAGAAAGCAGACCTTGTCGTGTTCCAGCAGCAAGCTCCGCATAGATTGCCTGATAGTGTTCCACAATCGATGGTAAAGCGAAATGCTGCTGCACACGGTGCCTGGCGGCCATTCCGAGACGGCGCCGTTCTCCGCCTCCGGCCTCTATGAGCTTCCGCCACGCTTCGGCTAGTGCATGCGGATCTCCGGGCCGCACTGCGATACCGGTCTCACCAACGATCAAGGCGGAATCTCCGACGTCAGTTACGACGCAGGGGGTTCCGCACGCCATAGCTTCGCCAATTACAATGGGAAAGGCTTCGCTGCGAGAAGACGTTGTCGCGATGTCTATCCCGGCAAAGATGCGAGACATATCATGGCGCAACCCTAAGAGATGACACCTGTCCCATATCCCGGCTGCCTCTATCCATCCTGCCAACTGCGAGTTTTGCCAGGTGATGTCGAGGCCGCACAGCAGGAAGTGAGTCTCGGGCATTTGTTTGTGCAGCCGCGCGGCTGCGCGAACGAAATTGAAATGATCCTTTAGAGGATGGAAACGGGCCGCTATTCCAATCAGGAGTGTGTCTGCCGGGATGCCCAACTCCTCACGTACCGACGCCCGGGCCGCAGGGTCGGGTTTGACTTGCTCCAGATCGAAACCGTTTGGGATAACCTTCAGTTTTTCGGTGGCGTATCCAAGTTTCTTGTGGATGTGCAAGGATGCTTCTGAGCAGAATACTATCCTGGCGGGGAATTTTCGCGATAAAAGGGCACAGATGCGATTCACTAACATGGTACGACGTTTGTCAACGCGGTGGTCAAGTGCGCTATGGTGGATTCCCCATACCACAGGTACATTCCCAGCCAGACGCGCCGCGAGAGCACCGACCAGGTTCGCGTGATACATCCAAGTGTGAATAACGTCTGGTTTCGACTCGCGGATCCATTGCGCAAGGCGCATCACCAGCAAAGGGTTAGGCGCATTCGTTTTCATGCCAAGCGTGCGTACACCCACACCCATTCCCTGCATTCTCTCGGCCAAGTCTAAGATGCCGGTAAGCGAAACAACTTCATTTTCAAACCGCGTGCCATCCATCCCAGAAGCGATTCGGGAGAGCATGGTTTCGGCCCCGGCTGGGCCGAGCGTCGTGATGACGTGCATAACCTTGAGCATATTGCTTTTGTAGCTCACCACCGCTAGGCGGCCCCATCAGCGGACGCGATCTCTCGCCTCCATCTCACTCCAGCAAGCGGAGGCCGCCCGCTTGCTCGTCTGAGGCGAATCCTTTATCTATCTCCGACCTGCTCTTGCGACGCTCCGCTTGTCCTTCAGGGACATTGCGAAAGCAAGGGGCAGTGAAATCGCTACCAGCAATCTCGAGGCTAAGTGGCAGAGTTCCTTGAACTGGGAGTAAGGACCTTTTCCGAGACCGAATGAGTAGCGGCTGAAGTTAGTAGCCGAACGTAGCATAATGACTGGTGAGGAAAAGCACCAATCTATGAGCTCATTTAAAACATACTTATGAAAGAGGGCGCGCCCAAACAGTACTGCGGGACTGAGAGAAGACAAGCGGTCTCCCGCTTTATCATTCATATGGTATATCCGCAACACTTCGTTAACGAATCTCGTCTTAAACCTGCGGGATAGTGCGAACCAGACGACTCCCTCAGAAACGAATTTTTCGTTTCGCACGGTTGGAAACGGGAATTCCTTCAACACGTCAGTTCGGTGGAAACCCCACTTCTCACCCCTCACGTTGTATTTGAAGAACAACTCGATAGAGTCTGAATCCAGCACGTCCCGGGGAAACTTGTCACCCACAAGTCTGCCATTCTGGTCCTTGCACAGCACAGTAACCGCAGAGAACTTGTCCTTCTCGGTCGGGGAGATCCCGTCCCAATGGTATTTGAATCGCTCCAACGCCTGCGGTAGGCAAGCGTCGTCGGAATCCAAAGTGAGAAACAATTCCCCCTGGGCCTCTCGGACTCCTCGATTGAAGGCGGTAGGCTTGCCCCGGTTTTCCTGGTAGATGTAACGGATCGGAAATCCTGATTCGGTTTGCCATTTTTCGACAAGTTTTCTCGTGCCATCAGTGGAGCCGTCATCTACGATCAGCCATTCGAAATCGCGAAAGGTTTGCCGTCGCAGGCTCTCATACACCCGGGGTAATGTCGGGGCGCGATTAAACGCGGGAGTGAACACCGTAAAGACGTATCGATAGTTCTTACGTGTTTCCATAACTCGTGAGCGAAGATCGAAGGGATAAATCAGGCTCCCCTCGAATTCCCTGGTATGGCGGCCCCAACGGCCGGCAGGTGTCCAGCCCGCGCCAGAGCTTTTACAGTATGGCTACCAATGTAGTCCGCACCGTCAGCAACAAGAGTTTTCATCGATTTTGCTCCCCACGTGTTCTTCGGCCGGAATGGCGGACTCCCGGAGCATGCTTTCCTCGTTCAGACCATGCGAATAATCAACGAGCTTGTCGTACAGTCCCTCGTATGCGTGGACCATTGTCGACACGTCAAATTTTTCTCTTGCCCGCCGCGCAGCGGCCATCCCCAAGAATTGTCTGAGTTCTCGATTTCCTAGGAGAAATGTCATAGCGTTGGACAGACCTTGAACATCTCCGGGCTTCACGATAAGACCTTCCCTTCCGCTGTCGAAAAGATCAGGGACACCACCCGCGCCCGTGCTCACGATAGGCAGGCCGGAGGCCATAGCCTCCATCACCGAGAGCGGGTTGCCCTCGTAGTCTGAGCTCAGCACAAAAACATCCATTGCTCCCAACACGTCTGGAATATCGGTCCGCAGCCCTAAAAAATGGACTTGCCGATCCAGACCGAGGTGCTTCACTTGCTCTTCAAGTTGTTCTCGCAGGACACCCTCTCCAACCAGGACCAAATGAGCGTTCGGATCGGAAGCCGGGCCTTGAGCGAACGCTTTCAGGAGCATTGCGTGGTTTTTCTGCGGGGCAAATCGTGCGACGCAGACAAAAAGAACATCAGTGTCTCCGAAGCCTGCTCTTGCCCGCCATTCGTTGCGTGGAGTCTGCGGCCGAGCATAGTGGTCCGTTGGAATGCCGTTCGAAATTACGCGGCACCGCCGAATTCTATAAAGGCGCCCTAAGCTGACTGCTACTTCTTGCGCGACGGCAACGGGGACAACTCCATGATTGAGCGCGTAACGCTGAAGCCAGCGGAGCCTGGGTTCAATCTCGCGTTCGGCCAGGTTGTGGACCGTATGCAACAACGAAGCCTTCTTGAGTTGGAGCAGGAATGGCAATGCATATCGGAGAACGTGCAGATGAGTGTGGACAATATCCGGCCGGCACTCTTTGAGAACCGAGGGCAATCTGTAGTACATGCGGTAATCGAATCCCTGCCGTTTGCCGAGGTATCGGACCTCTACCCCAGCATCCTCCAGCAGACGGTCGAGGTCGCAACCCAATCGGCCCGTGAACGCAATGACTGCTGGTTCATAGCGCTGACGGTTCAATCCCCTCACGATATGAACCACCACACGCTCGGCGCCACCGGGGCTCAGCATCGGAACTATATGGACCACTCTGATCTTCTTCATGATCTCAGTCCGTCGGTCGGCAGCGGAACTTCTCTCCCAGGGCTGCGGGCGAGCCATGAGGATTATTGTCAAGATCCAAGGATGAGAGGGCGATTCTCATGATGCGCGCGGAAGCGATACTTGAGCTTCAACAAGAGTGGGGACATGACTCTGCGTCCTACGCTTCTGGGCCATACTTCCGCATTGCGCCATTAGCAGGCCGAAGAAGAACCAGGTCGGTTTTCGCATTTCCCAAGTTAAGTCAGACGCTCCTACCAGCCAAACCCCCAGGCATACAATCCACAGTTTCTGCGGGAAGGGAGGCAACGCCCTCAGCGATAGTGCAAGGACAACTAGTAAGGCGCAAAAAAGGGCAAAGCCAATCACGCCCTGCTCGACAAGGACCGACAGGAAAGTATTGTGTGCAGGGGGTGCCGGAGACTTCCCAGGTTCATCGGGGTGAATCGGCTCAGCCAAGACACGGCTGACGATAAGCCGGAACGCATTCGCTCCAACACCCAGGAAAGGATGTTCACGAAAAAGCTCCCAGCCTGCTGCCCAGATGACCGTACGTCCGGTGAGCGTACCCTGTGCGAATTCGTTGGGCGTCGTGGATAACCGTTCCCATGAGCTTGCGGGCACGAAGAGAAGAGCACCACAAGCAAGGAATGATACTGTCAAGAGGACGGCGATTCTCTGACGGCCAGTCAAGCGCGCTTGAGTCAAAAGCACGATAGAGAGGGCGACAAGAGTCGCCAAAGTGGCTCCCCTTGACGCCGTCAGCAGGATAGTCGTTCCTGCCAAAACAAGTTGCACTCTGCAGGCCCAAACCATCCACCCCTTGCTCTCAATGAGCAGATAGTATGAGACGGGTATGCTCAAGGCCATCATTAGTCCCAGGTCATTCGCATCTAACCGCGCACCGGCATAGCGTTGATAGGCGGACTCCTGGTGAGAGAGAAATCGGTATACTGTGTCTATCCCAGAGATGAAGGTCCCAAGAACATAGGCCTGCATCAGCTTCATCTGTTCTCCCACCTGAGGGGCTAACTCCCAGATCAACCACACCATCGTGAGGAGCTGGATGTAGGTGAAAGCCTGCCCTAGAGTTCCCTCGGGATAAAGACTCCACAGGTAACTTACCGTCGCCAGCAGGACAAATAGAGTCATTATGACGTGGCCTGGCGCTGGGCGTCTGACCCTTCCTCTTTCGATGATTGCCAAGACACCAAAACCTCCAGTGAGCATCCCGATCAAACGCGCGCTTGTACCAAAATTCGAGATCGTGACGGCGTCTTCCCATGGAATGGCGAACACTAAGAGCCAAAGGGACGCGAACGCTAGCTTGCCCAGACTGGAAAACTCTTCTGCTCCGACGAGAGAGCGGGCGGCTCCATTGTTATCAGGTCTCGGCGAAGCCCAGGGCCGACGCAGCACCGGCACTAACTCTCCCTGGTGCCCCAATCTAAACTCTTGCGCGGTTTCCTGAACAATTACTCTCCATCGCCCAGGGGATGCGCGGAGGTGCCCCTGCTCAGTCACTGGTCATCTCCTTTCCGTTCTAGTGAGACGGATTTGTACTGATAGCGTCATGCTGTTTCAACCCTTTCGGCGCACACATGGGTGTGCTTTCGCGTGCCTACGACTAGAACCATGACGCTCCCTGCAAGTTGCACGATCGCGGCGATCAGCATCGCGAGGATTGCGCCCAGAAGCCCCTGCCGTGCAACCAACCAATAGCAGGCTGCGAAAAGGCTCAGGTTCGCCAGAATATTCAGTATCACCTGTGAGTTGTAGTAACCGGCCGCGGTCATCCCGAATCCCAAAAACTGGGCCATAAACAGGACGCCTCCGGCCGCCATGATCCAGGGAAGAAGGTCTGCTCGCTCGGCGTATACGGGCCGGAACAGTATGGTAAGAATCTAGCGTCCTGCCAATTTGGAAATAATCATTCCGCACACTCCTAGTGTTGCCCCAAAGGCGAGGAGCTTGGCGAGGAGCGAGCTGAACGCTACAAGGTTGCCTGTGGCATACGATCTGGCTAGCCGGGTAACGCAGACTGCCCAAGTGACACCACTGCCATATTTCCTACCGAAACCATGAATCCGATCGCTGAGAAAATACCCAGGTCCCGTTCCCCGAGCGCATGCTTGATGAAATAGCTAGGGACGCTGGAATTCAAAGCCGATAAGAGCACTACGATTCCGAGGGGGAGACTGAGCCACAACAATTCGCGTTCCACCCTTAGATCGAAGCGCGGCGTCAGCGCCTCGTTCCGAGAGAACCATTTGGACTGCCCACCCAGACCGTGGGTACGCTCGCAAATGTCGTAGCCGAAGAGGACGATCGCCCGCGCCAGCACAACACCTGCGACTGCCCACAGAAGATTTCCGCTGACATAGGTTACGACTGCCAGTCCAAGCACGGAAAGTAGCGCCCTTGCTATCAATGACTTGGAGATCTCAACCATTCTGTCGTGCAGCTGCAGCCGCGCATAATACACATCGCTGATGCTTTCGATGGCGTATGCCACACCCACCATCAGAACCACCGCCGTCAGTTCCCCGCGATACCCTAGGATTTGGGTGATGGCGAAGATAATCACGAGTGCCAGCGACGTGGTCAGCAAGCGGAGGCTGAGGTAATGGCCGAAATGGGTCTGCTGACGGGTGCCCGAAGTCATAATGGCCCGCAGTTGCAGGTTCGTGAGATTGATCACGGGATATACCACGGCGAGACCCAAAGCGTACTGCCCCACCAGTTCTGGGCGAACCAGCTTGGCCAACAGCATCAGCGCCGCAAACTGGCCGCCCGCATAAATGGCATTCCCTACGAACATCCAGCTGAAATCCGCGCACAAGGAGGGACGTTCGCCTTGTTGCACGGCGAATACGCTTTGGGCGTCAGTGCTCACGGTCGGCAGTCTGCAGAGTGGCGGTTAGAGTAGGGTACCTCATCGGACGAGACGGAAGGCTAGCGTGTCGTGAGTCACAACCCTCTCGGGAAGGTCCTTCGCTAGTGCTGATGTGAAAAGCACTGCGCCCTCGGGATTGAGATGCATTCCGTCCCGCTGGTAAAACTTTGCCGAAAGCGCCGCTGGATCAATCGGCACCGATACATCCACTCCAACCTTGTGCGCAGCGTAGGCCATTTGGTTGACCGCACTCTCCGAAGATAGAGTCGGCGGGACCAGAAGAATCAGTTTGGCTCCGTTCGCCTCACATAGCTGATTTATCCTTTGCAAGCGGGGAATCGCAATCTCCTCAAACGCCTGGCCCTCCGGAATAGCTGGCCTCGGATTTACGAGCAAGAAAAGATCTTCAACGTGTGGAACCACGTGGCTAAGAATCTGTGTTCGAATGGCGCTGCGCGTATCCCAGAAGTTGCTCGAATGTGCAAGCAAGAGATTGCTTTCTGTCGTGCGATCTAGATGTAAATCTGAAGCCACTGCGAGGGTGTCTCGGGCGTCTAAGAACAGCATGGGAGAATAATCCTGGCGCATACCGCTCTTCAGAAAGTAATTCACACCCACACCCACGACGACCACCTGCGGTCTTGCCCCCTGACGAAATAGCCGCCGCAGCCCGTACAGCCAGTCATAGTAGCCGGTAGCCTCCAGGAAAATGGGATAAATACGCATGCGAGAGGAAGTCAACGCCTGCAAGCGATCCAGTTCGACTCCGTGCAGGAGTAACGAATTGCCCACTAATAGCACAGATGGCGGTTCGCCAGGTCCGGCGGGGCGCATCTTCACGGCTTCGTCATATTGCCGAGAAATCCGGGCATAAGTGGCCGAATTATGTCTGAGCAGATAAACAGAGGTAATCTCAAGGGCAATTATGAGGACCGCGCAGATACCGACCAAGGTAATCGCGTAGGCCAAGGCTCTAGTCTTAGAATCGGAAATAGACGATGGCATTGAGATTGTTCCCGGGAAAAAGTGCTAGTGCAAAGGGCGAGAGTCGCAAGCCTTTCTGAATTGCCTAGGAAGCATCAAGTACCTCCGCTTTCCTAGAAGACTGCCGGCCCACCGAACAGCTGAGGTCATTTTTTTGACCTACTGTCCGGCAGACTCCTGATAATCGTGGTAACTTCCGTAGCCGTAATGTCGGCTGGTCTTCGGATCCCAGCTGTTCAAAACAGTGCCGAGAACGCAAGTTCCGTCTTCGGCGAACCGCTGACTGGCGAATAACGCGCTTTCGGTCGTAGTTTGTCCAGCGCGGATAACCAGAATGACCCCATCTGCGAGGCGGCCCAGCACGCGGGCATCCGCGAGGTGAATCATCGGGGGTGCGTCGATCATAATCATGTCAAACTCCGTTCGCAGACGCTTCAACAGCATCGACATGCGCGGAGAATAAAAGAGATTCGACGGGGTTCCGCCGCAACTGCCCCCAGGCAGAAGGCAAAGCCCGGAGATTTCGGTGTCGCGAACCAGGTGTGAGATGGGAACGGTTTCAAGTGAGGTGTCTGCCCACAGCACGTCACTCAGACCCCCGTTGTTGCCCACGCCAAAAACTTTATGCAGCCTAGGACGGCGCAGATCGCCGTCGATCAGGAGCACCCTTCGACCAATCTCCGCCACCGCAATACTGAGATTACAAGCCACTGTTGTTTTGCCATCGCCCGGGCATGGACTCGTGAGGACAATGACCTGTGGACCCTCTCCATTCTGGCTAGGCAAAAGAATAGAAGTCAGCGTGGTGCGGGCGCATTCAGCGAGCAAAGAAGGCTTACGCTTCCAGGTGGCTAGTTCGGGTCCATCGCCTAGCGAGGAACTCACGGCGCTCTTGCGAGGTAGGGAGGCGCCGGAGCGATGCGGCTGCAAACCGGAAGAGATTTGCCAGGAGACCACAGCCTCGTCCAAAGGTATAACGCCCAGCTCCGGTAAGTCCAAATAGATCTGCGCGTCACCCGGAGCAATGATCCTGCGGTCAATACGCTCCTTGCACAG
>WNFA01006241.1_pt1 | contig 10551 bp, 13 predicted proteins | sample 5400481 | NCBI WGS metagenome assembly WNFA01 (sample SAMN13153340, study PRJNA577476) | soil metagenome | isolation source: 120 cm saprolite under Douglas fir tree site 2 hole 1 replicate 2 | place: USA:California | collected 2015-04-18 | reverse complement strand
CCGGCTCCACGAGCCGCGCGATCTCCGTGGTCAGCGTCCCGGGGATTGAACTCGCCAAGATTGTTCGTGACATAGCAACTCCCTTTGCCAGTTCGCCCACCCGCCAAGCTCGCCCTATTCCCGGTGTATGAGGCGGAGAGGAGGCGTAATACGCTCATCGTTGAGCGCTCTGATCCATCCCGCCGTATCAGGTCCGGAGGCCTCAAGATAGGAACAGATGATACGACACCTGATCTGGTTGCTGCGTGAATTGAGGTAAGGTCTTTAAATCATCCGAAAATCTCTTTGATACAATTCTCCCATGAGTAATAACTCAAAGATTGAGTGGACTGAGGCAACGTGGAACCCAGTTCGAGGTTGCACCAAGATCAGCCCAGGCTGTAAACATTGTTACGCTGAAACTTTCGCTGAGCGATTTCGTGGCGTACAGGGTCATCCATACGAGCAAGGATTCGATCTTCGGTTGGTACCAGAAAAGCTCACCGAACCTTTAAGGTGGAATAAGCCACAAATGGTTTTTGTTAATTCGATGAGCGATCTTTTTCAAGAGGAAGTTCCAACCGAATACATTCGAACCGTGTTGAAAGTAATGATGCTTGCCAACTGGCACTCCTACCAGGTCCTTACAAAACGCAGCAGACGAATGCAAAAACTTCTCAACAATGAATTATCGTTTGCAGCGAAAGCCTCGCACATTTGGTGGGGAGTGAGCGTAGAGGACCGGCAGTATGGAATTCCTCGCATTGAAGATCTCAGAGATACCAACGCTACTGTTCGCTTCTTATCGATTGAACCTTTACTCGAAGATATCGGACAAGTGGATCTGAGCAATATTCATTGGGTGATTGTTGGTGGTGAGAGTGGCCCCGGAGCGCGCCCGATGAAGCCAGAATGGGTAAACCAGATCTTGGCTCAATGTATCAAAGCGGATGTCCGATTCTTTTTCAAACAGTGGGGTGGTCGGCAAAAGAGCCGGACCGGTCGGACTTTAAACGAACGAACCTACGACGAAATGCCGGAGATTCAAAGGAACCCATTTCCAGCCCACCGCGGGCAACGCATCACTCTGATCCAAGAAGTTTTGGATGGTCAGATCGAAATTTGCCCTGCCTGAGAACTTATTTTGGTTGGCAAATAAAACGAAAAGTAGGACAGCGTCCACTAATCCGAGATCAATTCGCCGTAAACGAAGCCTCACCCATGTTCCTCCCGACGACGGTGAACCCATAATCCGCCCAATACGACATAGCGTTTACGGTCTAATGTGGATAACGATTTGGGCTTTATTCTGAGTACCTCTATAATTGCCGACCGCATGAAAACAAAGAACTTCTTCAACAGTCTGCAAATCTGGTCAAAGCGCAAACATAGAATTGTTGGTAAATACTTGGTCCCTTTCAGCGCGAAAGTGGGAAGCATCTCTACAGAGATCTTTTGTGTAGACGGATTCGCCGGCCAAGGCGTTTACGGCGATGGTTCGGAAGGCTCACCTCTTTTAATGGCTCACGTCGCAGACGAAGCGGCAGGTAGGGCTAAACCAATAAACCTGAAATTGATTAACGTCGAAGCAAACCGCAGGAACTATGAAGTTTTGAGAGACGCGACAAAACCTTGGGTGGCTAGAGGGATAGTGACAAACCTCAAAGGTCGGTTTGATCTTAAGATGCCCGAAATCATGAGCGCGATTGGTAACAGTCCTGCGTTTGTTTTCCTTGATCCATACGGTCCAGGCCCTATCCACCTAAGCTATTTGCGTCCGCTTCTTGAGAGAAGCCAGTCGATAACTGAGTTCATTATCAACTTTAATGCTGAGGGTCTTCGACGGATGGCAGAGTTTTTAAACGCCGATCCTCAAACGGAGCAGTTTCGAAAGACACGACTCACATCCATTAACCACACCACTGAAATATTAGGACGCGATCGTTGGAAACAAGTGTTTTCAGATCCGCTAATCGATGCGCACGACGCAAGAAGTTTTTGGTTCGAGACTACATGGATAGTTTGTCCCAGTTTGGATACAAGGTCGTCGCCTATCCAATTAGGGAGTCGCTTGGCGCAGCGGCGAAATACTACCTCATCTACTGTACTCGCCATCGCGACGGAATCTTCCTAATGAACGGCCTTATCCGGCGAGAGGAAGATGAAATCGCCAAGGAATATTATGAACGAGGAGGACAAAGCTCGCTCTTTGATGAAGTTCAAGCAGAGATTGTATCCAGACGTCGAGCACTTCGAAATCTTATTGCTACCTATGCAGAGGAGAAGAAGAGACTAACACGTCGTGCGATAATGACTCATTTTATTAACACTAAGTTTGCGCAGTATCATGACACTGACTACAGGGCGGCCGTTCAGCAACTAATCGAAGAAGGTGTCTTAGCAACCCCCACTGGTAAATCCCGAATCAACGATGATGTGGTTCTCACCTACGTGCAACCCTCGACCCAATCTGTTGAGGAGAACTCCATATTGACTCTGTTATTGCCAGTAAGACCAAAGAAGGTTTACTAGGGCCCTGTTCCCGACGATTGTACGACAGCCTTTGGCTTACGCGAGCACAGCTAATTCCGATAACTAACTCGCCCTATCGTTCCGTTACCGTCTTCTGGCCATACAGTGAGCCGTCCTTGGTGACGGCGTTGTGCGAAAACAGTCAGAAACTATTATGAATCGTGAGAAATAGTAGAAGCTGGAGAGGACCGGAGAGCGTAAGGAGAGCGATACGAAGGGCGATGTGGATGCGTTGTTCAGGCTCCCGTTGGCAGAGTTCACTGGCGCGCATAACACACGCGCTGCTCGGCTGAAGAAGACGGGCGTGGCGATGTGCGTCGGGTGGGTGGGAAGGCACATCTCGTGAGAGCGATTGTCAAGCCTTCGATCCCGGCGTGGACCGTGAACCAACTCTATTGGAAGCATCGCGAGGCATTCGACCAGCTGATCGAGTCAGGTGTGCGTTTTCACAAAGCACAGTCATCCGGTTTTGCCGGAAAGCTCGCGGACATGCGTACCGCGCTCGACTTGCAACCCCGGGCGCTTACGTAGCTTTCAGATCTGGCAACCTCATTGCTCCGAGATGCACGTCACAACCCGACCCCGGACACTATCCACCGCATCACAAGTACTCTTGAGGCAATGTCTGCTTACGCATCGCGTTCGGATGCTCCGCGTCCCGGGAGTCTCACCCAGGATGTGGATCCTCCGGGTTTCATCACTCACCTCAGTGATCCCGGGCAGGCGCCGGCATGACTGAGTTGACAGAGAAACCATTGCGCGTGACGCCCTCACAGAAGTCACAGAAGTCAGCCATCGCTGCCCCGAACACGCGACAAAAGCTGGCGCCGGATACGCACTACATCAGCTTGAAGCGACGCGTGAGACAAAATTAGCAGGGATAGCTGCCGCCAAAGTTTCACTGCAGGAAGCCAAGAGAGTGCTGATCGAAGTCCGAGACAGGGCACAGAGTCTGCAGGCAGCCCAAAGAAAAGCTGACGCAGAGGCGAAGGAGGCCCACGAGCGAAGCTTGGTGGATCGTCCGGGTCCTTCCTACAACGAAGGCAACGTGAATTTCTTAGTGATGAATCTCAACTTGTATCGAACGAGGTTGTGTTGAATCACTGACGCTCATGTCGTTTTCCCTCGAATGTTAGCTTGGTTTGCGCAAAAATATCCTTGTGTTGAGCAGATCCTGTACCGGCCGGATCGGTTTTTTCTCTGAGTCATAACCGACTTCGTCTGGGAAACTTACTTCTTCACTGAGCGCGAACGGAAGCCTATCTCTTTGCGATTACGAACTGACGTTGACATCAATTGTCGAATCGCGTCGAAGACAACTCTGAACTGTTTATCGTACTTGCTTTCGAGCTCGTCCAGACGGTGAGAGAGTTCTACGTTGGACGCAAGCATTTGTCGCAGCTTTACGAAGGCGCGCATGATCTCGATGTTGACGGTAATCGCGCACTTGCTTCGTAATACACTCGACAGCATGGCCACGCCCTGTTCTGTAAAAGCATAGGGCCGAAGACGAGGGTCGCGATGCTTCTCTGAACCTATCACAATTTGTGATAGGTTCAATTTAGCAACCTCAGCCGACGTCAACTGAAACATAAAGTCTTCTGGGAAACGCTCGCGATTGCGCCGCACCGCCTGATTGAGCGCGCCAGTCAGTACCCCATAGAGTTTTGCGAGATCGCGATCCAGCATGACTTTTTCGCCGCGAATCAGGTAAATGGCTTTTTCAATTCTTTCGATGGACGTGAGATTTGTGTTGCTCATGTGAGGTCCTTTCGTGAGACTTAGGCGTGCATTGTATTACGTTTTGCGTTGAGTCGTAATCCGAGGTGGGCAGCCGGCGGAGGAAACCAGCCACCAAAAAAGCGATCAGTACAGAAGCGTGTTGTCCGCGAACAGCTCGCCCTCAAATACTTCAATCTGCGCGTCGACCATGCCGTAGAGGTTTAACTCACCGCAGCGAGTGAAGGCAAAGTGCTTCGCCGTGTTCGCAAGTGCTTTCGGATGCGCGGCATTTTCAAGCGTCGCCATGAGGACGAGCAAAGCGGCCGCCTTTGTTCCAGGTTCATCACCAGCACGGCAGATCATCTCTGCCAATGCTTCAATCTTTTCTTCGCTTGAGTCATCGTTGGTTGGCGGTGTTTGCGGGACGTTCAAGTTGTCGATGATGGTTTCGCCCGCATCTGCCCGACGCACCAGTTCAGAAAGCCACGGGTCGTTTGTTTCCAGACCGTAACGGATAACAGCTCGACTCTGTGCATCAATGGATTTGTTCTTTATGACAGACTGAGCGCGTCGTTTGAGAGCATTGCTGATGGTGGTCCTGGATGACTTAGTTACATGAGGTGTTTCTTCGCGCTCCCTTGCGTTAGTATGATTAGCCATGATCTTCATCCTTTCTAGTGAAGGTTGAGGGTCTAGGGTCGGCTTTGTGTTCACAGCACAAGTCGGCCCGCTTCGTTTGGTGGTTTACTCGCACCATAGCGCAGCGATTTTCGCATGTCAACGCATTCGAGTTGGAGGTATTGGTTCAGTTTGCTTCCGCGAATCCGAGACGGCACAGTGTCAGTGAAGTCAGTACCGTAACGCGGTAGCGTCGGGTCATAGGTGCGATGGCGAGTTACGGTGTGAATCGAAAATCTGCAACGCTAACCCGACGCTACCGCGTTACGGTACTGACTTCATTGACACTGCGGCTCCAATAGCTCGCACGCCCTCGGTTAGTACGTTGGATTCTTGAAACATGCGTCTATTACATGTTGCCGTCGTGGAAAGTGAAGCAACTGTCCGCAGGCTGCGATGATGAACAGGAGGAAATAGTAGCACTGCCGGTGATGAAAAAGTCGAGCAGCCCCAGCAGTGCCGCGACCTCGGTTACCGCCCAAGCAATGACGTAGCCTTGTTGCACGAGTTGTGGTTGCTGTTGTTCAACGGACTGAGTCAAGAATCTCTTTTTGATCGCGACGGAAACAGGGATCGTTAATGAAAACTCTTCGATTCGCTATCGAGCCTTTTACGAGAGTGAGTCCGCGCAGCTGTGTGATACGCTCTTTCAACCAAAATTACGACTAAACCATAACTGAGGTAAGCATGGATCTAACAGACATCAAGCAACTCTTCAACTACACAGAATGGGCCAACACCCTGGCAATGGATGTGGCCGGCAAACTGTGCGACGACAATTTGCGCAGCGATGTTGGTATCAGTCACCAATCCATCTTCGGAACTCTGTTGCATATGGCAGGCGCCGAGTGGATCTGGCTCGAACGATGGAATGGAAGATCTCCTGCGAAGGCCGAAGCCTGGTCGCAATGGACGACGCAATCCTGTGTTGACGTTGCTGCGTTAAAAGATCGTTGGATGGAAGTAGTGGACCGACGTTGGAGATATGTGTCGGAGCTGGATAACGCGAAATTGACGAGTGAATTGCCTTTTAAACTCCTCAGCGGTGATCCGAGCTCGATGCGACTGGTCGATCAAATGCAGCACGTAGCGAATCACGCGACGATGCATCGTGGTCAAGTTGTCGGAATGATTCGCCAGCTAGGAATAGATCCACCCTCAACCGATCTACTTTTCTACCTGCGTCGAGAGATATCGCCGAAATAACTACTGGGGTGGCATTCCATCGGCACCCTCGTTTCAGGGATTCCACATCTAGTCATGTCGCAGCGCCTCGAGGGGTTCGACCCTACTGGCTCGCAATGACTTCTCCTGTTTTGGTGTTCAGCGCCGCGTACAAAGAGAGGGTGCCGTGACGGTAGTACTCGAATCCATGTCGCTCTGCTCTGCCGGGCGCCAGCGGCAATACCGGATCCAGTCGGTCCAACGCCTGAACGCTGGTCTTTTCATCCGCGCAGAAAACGACCGCATGTTGCGGCGGCTTCACATACAGTCCAATGACGTCTGCCGCTTTCTGCTCAAAGTCGGGATCGTCGGACATCATGTAGCGCTCGATCCGTTGGGGCTGAAGTCGCGCTCGTTTCCAGACTCGGGCCACCATCATGTGATGAACGCCCAGGTGCTCGGCCACTTTTTCCCTGCGGCGAGGATGTAACGCACAAGTCGCCGGACGCTCCTTTGCCTGATGAGATCGCGTCGGGAGCAGAACCGTTTTACGTCATTGGCGCAATCGGAGGCGGTTGATAGCTTGAATGAGATTCACAACATTTGTAGGGGTGGCCCTCCGTGGCCACCCCTTGTTTGATTAGCGTGACGCTTGAATTCGACGAGGGGGCGGCCACGGAGTGCCGCCCCTACAATATATAAATGAGAGACTAGGAGCTTGTGACGATCCTCTTGAGAGTCATCTTCGGCGAAGTTCTTGCAGCCGGTCTGGCGCTGTGGCGCCAAAGATTTTAGGGGTGGCCCTCCGTGGCCACCCGCGATGATTGTGTGGAGTCACCCGATTGATTTGCGTGGAGCTTGAATCGAAATGTGGGCGCCCACGGAGGGACGCCCCTACAGACTAGGACACTACTGGTTGGTCCATGCTCTTGACTACGCTAGTTTGGCAGCTCTTGATCGTCTGCTCCAGCGAAAGTACACTAAATAAGCAACTATGACGGCATTAACGACTAATACCGCGGCTTTGACGACAGTAGCGTGGTGAATGAGTTCGTAAAACTCCAACGGCAGGTAAACTCCTCCTGACACAATAGCAAACCATTCAGCCCAGCCACGCATCCGCCACAAACCATAAGCCTCAATAAAGCGCATGATGGAGTAGAGTAGCGCGGCAACCGCAAGCAACCGCAGATGTGCGTTGTCGAGGTGCGTTGCAGCGTAGATCAGGATGCGCGGATGTTGCTGCCCCAGGTTTAGATGAAAGCGTTCGACGATCTCTTCGCCGACATTCTGTGCACTATGATGGACGAGAGACAATATTCCAAGACCGACCAACAGCACCAAGACACCTTTGCTGGCCTCGAATATCGCAACGACACGCAATCCGGTAGCGGATCCCCGGATGAGTTCTCGCCTGCCCATATCACCTAGCTGGTTTGCGTTCTTGCGTACGATTTCTCCTTATCGCTAACTGGACGCTCAGCACTCGCTTGATTCAACAACTCAATCGATTCTGGGTCCAACTCAAGTTTCGTTGCTTCGATTAGATCGTTCAGTTGGTCGAGATTCGTGGCACTGGCAATCGGAGCGGTGATACTGGGACGTGCTATTAGCCAGGCAAGCGAAATACGCGCAGGAGTTGAGTGGAATTGTGCGGCCACCTGATCCAGAGCCTTGAGTATGCGGAAGCCCCGTTCATTCAAATACTTCTTCACCGTTCCGCCGCGAGGGCTGTTTGACAGATCATCCTCCGAACGGTACTTGCCCGTCAGAAATCCGCTCGCCAGGGAGTAATAAGGAATTACGCCAAGACCCTCTCTTACACAGAGTGGCTCCAACTCGTCTTCGTAAACTGCGCGGTCGTAGAGATTGTAAAGAGGCTGCAGACTCTCATATCGGGGAAGGCCCAGTCTCTTGCTCGTGTTCAAAGCTTCCGCCAGCTGGTCGGCGCTGTAATTGGAAGCGCCGATAGCCCTAACCTTTCCTTGCTTTATCAATTGATCGTAAGCCTCGAGAGTCTCTGCCACTGGCGTCTGAGGATCGTCCTGGTGCGACTGGTAAAGGTCTATATGATCAGTTTGCAGTCGCCGGAGTGAGTCATCAGCCGAGCGCATGATGTAGTTTTTCGACAGCCCCTTTTTGTTTGGGCCCATTTCCATCCCAACTTTGGTGGCAATAGTGACCTCCTGGCGCTTTCCGCTGCGCTTCAACCAATTCCCAATAATTGTCTCGGACTCCCCACCTTGATTGCCGGGAACCCATTTCGGATAAATGTCGGCAGTATCGATAAGGTTGAATCCGGATGAGACAAATGCATCCAGCAACTGAAACGCGGTCGCCGCGCCAACCGTCCACCCAAAGACGTTGCCACCGAAAGCTAAGGGCGCAACTTCCAAGCCGGAATTTCCTAAGTTACGTTTTTTCATTTCAGCTTCTCTCTTCCTATTTTTGGCGTCTAGCATCCCAGCGAAATGGTTCAACCCAGTCACGCGTTTCGCACATTTCAAAGAAGATTTCCTGATTCTGGCGCGGCGGGGATGAATCGGCAGGCGGCTTTGCACAAAAGAGTTCAAATCCCATCAACGGGGCAGTTGGTGGATTGCTCGATCCCTTCTACACGAGATTCCTCTGTTACCTCTCCGCGCGTGCGTCGGTCTACTACAGTACCGCGAGCGTAGCGACCGGATGCTGACACTCAACGTTGGGTGATAGTGTTCCTGGGTGGTTGCTGTTGCTCAACGGACTGAGTCAAGAATCTCCTTTTTATCGCAACGGAAACAGGGATCATCAATAATCCCACCGCGACCAAAGTGAGAGACAGAGCGCTGTTGGGGTTGATTGTCGGTTGGCCGGCAAAAAGAGTAAACACCTAGTAGATGCTAATGCTCAAAAACAGAGCACTCCAAAGAGTGCGCATCGTGCGAATTCTCTGCTCAATCTGTAATTGCAAGTCGTTCTGAGATGTTTCCAAGTTCATACTTGAAGTGTAGCTGTAAGGCCTGTAGCATTCTCTCAATCTTAGGTATGATTCGCCTTGTTCGTTGAATCACGTGGAGCTAATAAGATGAGCAAATACCGTCAGCGCGGCTATATGGACAGCGATCGCGAGTCGCAGCGACCAAAGCCGCATTCCAAGCCGCAATCGAAGCCCCAAGATCGGGAGGGACCGCGAAGCCCGCGCATGATGGCATTTGGCGAGGCGTCGAAGTGCACCGCGTGCGGAGCAAAGACTCCGGCGATCATCAACTTCGACAGCTCTTGCCCAAAGTGCAACGCTGACCTCCACAGCTGCCGTCAGTGCACACATTTCGATCCGGGGGCGCGTCTCGAATGTAATAAACCGATCCCCGCACGGCTAGTGAACAAACACGCACGCAACGAGTGCGAACTGTTCGCGACTCGAATTGTAGTCGAGCGCCAAACTTCGTCAGGCCCGCCGACGGATGCTCGTGACGCGTTCTCAAAACTATTTAAGAAGTGAAATGTCCCGGATGTTCGCGGACACCTATTTCAACCCAAGCCCTGGCTCCTCGGCTTCATACCAGTCGAATGCGGCTTCAACATCGGCGTCAACCGCAAGCTCGGATTCGATTCCATATCGTTTCACTTAGATTTACGGACGAGGCGGTCGATTACAGCGAACGCGGGCTTTGCAGCCGAAGGGTTCTCACGGTAGCGGCGCAAACGCTCTTCAGCCAATTGCAGGTGACTTTGAGGAACAGGAACCTCGTTGGGGTGCGCCGAAATCTGATCCCAAAGCGCCTGAAGGTAACGCACTTGTTCAGCCTTTGGCAGTTCGTTGAAACCCGGCGGTGCTTGAAGGGGTCCCCGCGCGAGCAGCCCGCGCGGGGTGGGAGCGTTTGCTTTGAAACCCTGGGGTTCGAAAGTGTCACAAGAGATTCTTCGGAACTTTGAAGGAGTTGCGAAGAGTTTTGCGGTTACGAAACCGCGACGCAACTCCTTCAGAGTTGCGTCTTCGAGAAATGAATGCCTTTTCCCAGGGTTGCCAAAGCGCAACCCCGGGCTGGAATTAGCGAACGCTTTCAGCGTTGTACATCTAACGGCTGTTCAGTGAGCAGTGAGGATCTCGCACCTCGCTTCCCCCACAACACTCCCGATCTGTCGTTTGCTGAAACATTTCTCTTGCTGATTCGTCTACATACTCTAATGCTGAGTACTGAGTGTCGACTACAGCAGAATAGAAAAGACTGACGGAGGGACGCATGAATGTTCAGAAGTACGCAAGAATTGCCGGAGTTCTGTTTCTGATCTCGCTGGTGGCGGGTGGGTTTGGTGAGGCTTACGTTCCGTCCAAACTCATTGTGTCTGGTGACGCGGCCGCCACGGTCGCCAACCTCAGGAATTTCGACTTTCTGTACCGGCTGGGTTTCGCTGCCTTCCTGATAGAGTCGTTGTGCGACATCGCGTTGGCGCTAATCTTCTACGCATTGCTCAAACCCGTGAGCAAATACCTGT
>WNFA01021656.1_pt1 | contig 10552 bp, 10 predicted proteins | sample 5400481 | NCBI WGS metagenome assembly WNFA01 (sample SAMN13153340, study PRJNA577476) | soil metagenome | isolation source: 120 cm saprolite under Douglas fir tree site 2 hole 1 replicate 2 | place: USA:California | collected 2015-04-18 | reverse complement strand
CGCCAGCGAATGGAGGCGCCGCCGGCACCCACAGTCGGAGCGAGCCGACTCGACCTCGGCCCCGCACCGGCGGCACAGCGGCTCCTGGAGGCGCCTGATGCGGCCACGGCAGCCATCGCAAAGCCAGGCGCCGAGGCTGCGGCAGCCGCCGCAGCGAGGGGGCAGGACCAGGTCGATGAAACCCGCGAGCACGCACCGAGGCTACCGGCCCTCGTCAAGCCCGCCTTTACACCTCAGGCGATGTGGATCTCATCTCCGCTCTGCAGGTCGAGCTCTGCGGTCGACCCTGGTGGCAGCTCGAGCACGCTGCGTGTGCCCCATACGAACCACACCACGCCATACCAGGGAGGCAGTTTGGCGTAGACCTTCTTCACGCGTTCCTTGCCGTCCAGGAAGACGGCGTCGATCGGAAACCTCATGAAAAGCATATGGATGCTGCCGCCCTCGCACGGGTTGATCCACATCCCGCGTCCTGGTGCAAGCTCACGGCGGAACATGAGGCCGACGCCTCGGCCGATGAACGTGCGCGGCACCTCCAGCTCCTCGGCGAGCACCTTGCCGGTGCGCGCGTGGACCGCGCGTGGACCTGCCATTCAGTTGGCAGTGTCCGGATCCGGACGTCCGCCGCAAATTCGCGGCATCGGCGGGCGGAGCCAAGGAAGGGGTGGCGCAGCTAGGAACGCATCGCTAGATGCGTGACGACGATGTGCCCGGCCCCCTGACGCAGGCTTCAGCGCCGTAGGCGCCCGCCCGCCTAGGACGCGAAGATGCAAGGACCTTCCGGAACTGGACACTGAACTAGGGTAAGCGAGCGATGGAGTTCGACAGCGATGGAGTCCGCCTGCATTACGAGCTTCACGGTCCGGAGGCCGGATTGCCGGTGCTGCTGGTGCACGGCTTCGCGTCGGACTACCAGCTCAACTGGGTGGGCACACGGTGGCAGGAGACCGTGGTGGGCGCTAACTATCGTGTCATCGGCCTGGACTGCCGAGGCCATGGCCGGAGCGACAAACCTCACGATCCGGCTGCGTACGCTATCGACGTGCTGGCAACCGACGTGCGCCGGTTGCTGGACGAGCTCCACATCGTTTCTGTTCGCTACGTCGGCTACTCGATGGGGGCTCGGATCGGGCTGCAGTCGGTGCTCGACTTTCCTGATCGCCTGCACCGGGCTGTGCTGGGCGGCCTCGGGGCGAGCGGTGGTCCCGGGGAACGCGCTCCGCGGCGGCAAGGCGGAGACTTCTACGGCGCTTACGTTTCAGCGATTCGCTGCCGCCCGGCCGACCAACGACCTGGAGGCGCTGGCGGCCTGCATGGAAGGCCTGGGGCGCACTGCGCGGGTCGACAAGCACCGGCTAGCGGCCATCTGGACGCCCATCCTGCTCGTCGCCGGAGACCGCGACGACATCGCCCGGGACGTGCCGACCCTGGCGGCTGAGATTCCAACCGCACGGCTGGTGACGATCCCAGGCCGCGATCACCTCAGCACGGTGCCGGCCCGCCCGTTCAAAGAAGCGGCGCTGGAGTTCCTCGCCCAGAACTGAGCTGCGTCCTCAGCCCGCGCGGTGGTGGTAGCGAATCCGATGCTTGGTCCGTGTCATGGCGACTGTTGTCGGCACGATCGAGATCGTGCCATCAGGCTCCAGCACCGCCAGCTGCACCTCCTTCATATCGACGATTCCATGCTCCCGCATCGACATCTCCACCTCGTCCTGGTCAACCCCTTCGCGTTTCATCACATCGAGCAGGCATTTGCCGTCCTTGACGATCACGGCCGGCGCAGGAGTGAACAGCCGGTGGAATCGAGGCATGTTGTCGAGCTTGCCGACGATGTAGTTCATGCCGACCAACGCCACGATCAGGACGAAGCCGCCCGTGAGCGATGTGTCAGGACCAGTGATCGCCGGCTGCAGGGCATTGGCGACCAGCAGGATGAATACGAGGTCGTACAGCGTGAACTGGCCGACCTCACGCTTGCCGAATAAGCGCAGCGCGATCAGCAGCCCCGCGTAAATGAGCACCGCACGGAGCACGAGCTCCAGCGGGTGGACCGTCGGTTCGAGGAAAGCGGGCGTGCTTTACTTCCGCGGCGCGAGCAGGATCAGGGCGGCGGGTCCGAGCAGGACGATCCACAGGGTCGGGAAGATGCAGCCCACCATAGGCAGCATCATCTTCAGGGTCGCCTGCGCGGCCTTTTCCTGCGCCCGCTGGCGCCGCTTGCGGCGCATCTCGTCAGCCTGGATGCGCAGGATCTTGCCGATGCCGGTGCCGAACTGTTCCGACTGGATCACGGCCTGGATGAAGTTGTGCAGGTCTTCGACACCGCTGCTGCGACCCATCTCGTCCATGGCCTCGAGACGAGGCCGGCCGAGGCTCACCTCACGCAGGACCTTGGCGAACTCTTCTGACAGCGCGTTCTTGTACTTGTCGGTCACTCGTGCCAGAGCGGCATCGAAACCCAGACCGGCATCGACCGCGATCACGAGCAGGTCCATCGCGTCAGGCAGGCCCCTCTGAATCTCGGTCCGCCGCGCGTCGACCTTCTGCTTCAGCCAGAGGACAGGTGCGTAGTAGCCGAGACCCGCGCCGACCACCAACGAGATGATCAGGTAGACCGGGTTGTTGAACAGGAAGCCCAGCAGCAAGCCGACCGCCGCCATCACGGCCGCCGCCACGAGCCGAACCGCGAAGAAGTCCTCCGGTGTCAGGTTGCCGGGCCGGCCGGCAAGGTCGAGCCTGTTCATGAGGTCTTGACGCGCCTTCTGCGGCGTGGAGCGGGACAGGAAGCTGCCCAGCTTCTCGATCGCCGGGCGCAAGAAGCGCTCGCTGAACGGCCGCGCCAGCTCGACCTCCTCCACCGTCAGCGGCTTCTCGCCGCCATACACCTGGAGACGCTGCTGGACCATCTGGGCCGTGTTGGTCTGCGGCGTGCGAGCGATGCCCAGGAAGATGATGAAGATTCCGACGCCGACCGCTAACGCAAGTACTGGAATCATCAGGTCATACCTCGATCGCGATCACGCGACGGATGATCAGGTTGCCGATGAAGATCATGAAGATACCGATCGCGATCAGGATCCAGCCGATGAAGTTGTCGAACATGGGCCGGAAGTAGCTCGGCGTGACGAAGAACATGAACGCCGCGAGCACGATCGGCAGGAAGGTGATCAGAGTTCCCGACGCGCGCGCTTGTGCGGTCAGGGTTGCGATCTCGCCCTTGATGCGCACGCGTTCGCGGATCGTGTAGGCGATGTTATCGAGGATCTCGGCCAGGTTGCCACCGACGGTGCGGTGGATGGAGTAGGCGGTCGCGACCAGGTCGAAGTCCGCGCTGGCGATGCGCTTGGTGATGTTTTGCAGCGCCTCGTCGGGTGACCCACCGAGGTTCATCTCGCGGACGGCTCGAGCGAACTCGTCGGCGATCGGCGGCACCGCGTTCTTGGCGACGGTATCGATGGCCTGGGCAAACGAGTAGCCGGCCTTCAAGGCGTTGGACAGCAGCGTCAGCGTGTCGCCGAGCTGGTTGTTGAAGGCCTTCAAGCGCTTGTTGATCCGGTATTTCACGTAGAAGCCCGGGAGCAGATACCCCAGGAAGAGAACCAGCCAGCCGACGAGAACGTGGAAGCGCACGAAGACGATCAGCGCCACCAGCACCGCGCTCCCGATCTGGATCATGAAGTACTCCGACGTGCGCAGCTTCAGGTCAGCTCGGTTCAGCTGCTCGGCCACCGACGGCTTGCCCTTCTTGACATTGCCGCGGCCGACCCGGTCGGCAGCCGGTTGGAAGAGGCGGTTGAGCATGTCTCGGGCGCCCGTGGCGGGAGGCAGAGTCGTCGCGCCCGCGGTCGTGACTCCGTACGCGGCCAGCCGGGCCTGAAAGTCCTCCGAGCCGCCGGCGGACCGTCGCATCTGGCTGAGTCCGATGAAGAACAGAAAAACGCCGGCGAAAGCTAGAAGGGCAAAAATCATGCCGTACGTCATCTGGGACCTCCTACGGGGTTAGTACAGCTTATCCGCCGGGGGCTGCGGGGTGGGTCTAAATAGCGCTTCCGGGACGTCTTCGCCCTCGGCCTTGAGATGCTCCATCCGCATCGGCAGCAGGCCGGTCGCGGTGTGGTAACCGACGGCCTTGCCCTCGGCGTTCACGCCGATCTGCTTGAAGGTGAAGAGCTCCTGGAACTGGACCTCGCCGTCCTTGATGCCGACGATCTCGGCCACGCTCACGATTCGGCGGACGCCGCCGCGGAGGCGGGACTGCTGAACGATCAAATGGATGGCCGAGCCAATGGTCTCGCGGATGGCGCGAGACGGAAGGTCCTGGCCGGCCTGAAGGACAAGAGTCTCCAGACGGACCAGGCACTCCTTCGGGTTGTTGGCGTGCAGGGTTGACATCGAGCCATCGTGGCCGGTGTTCATGGCCTGGAGCATGTCCAGCGCCTCGCCGCCGCGGCACTCACCGACGATGATGCGGTCGGGGCGCATGCGGAGGCAGCTCTTGACGAGCTCGCGAATGGGCACGGCGCCCTTGCCCTCGACGTTGGGCGGCCGCGACTCCAGCTGGATCCAGTGCGGCTGCTGCAGCTGGAGCTCGGCTGCGTCTTCGCACGTGATGAGGCGCTCGGTTTCCGGGATGAACGACGACAGGATGTTGAGGAGCGTCGTCTTGCCGGAGCCGGTGCCGCCTGAAACCAGGATGTTGAAGCGGGCGCGCACGCAAGACCGTAGGAAGGTCATCAGCTCCGGGCTCGAGGAGCGGAAGCGGTTGACCACGTCGGCGGGCCCCCACTTCTCCTTGGCGAACTTTCGGATCGTGAGACACGGACCTTTGAGCGCGATCGGCGGGATGACCACATTGACACGCGAGCCATCCTTGAGGCGCGCGTCACAGATCGGGGTCGACTCGTCGACGCGGCGCCCGACCAGGCTCACGATGCGGTCGATGACCTGACGCATCTGCCTTTCGGTCTCGAACGTCACCGCCGAGAGCGTGGGCTCGCCACTTTTCTCGACGTAAATCTGCTTGGGGTGGTTGGCCATGATTTCAGTGATGCTCGGGTCGGCCAGCAGCGCCTCCAGCGGTCCCAATCCGAGGACGTCGTCGAGGACCGAATCGACCAGCCGCTCTTTGTCGGCCTTGGTCATCGTCATCGCCGTCGTCCGGAAGTACTCCTCGGCGAGCTCCAGGATCTTTTCCCGGACGCCGCCCTTGTTGCTGGAGTCGATCTGGTCGGCGAACTTCTCGATGAGCTTGGCGTGGATCTGTACCTTCGCGGCGGTGAAGGCGGGGCTCATCTCCCCGCCGCTCGCGGAGGCGGCCCGCGAGGACAGGCTCGGCGCGGGGGCGGGCGTCTCCACCGGGGCGGAAGGGCGGGCGAGCGGGATCGCGGTCGCGGCCGCATACGGAGAACCGCCCGGTGTGGTCGCTACCGGCCCATTGGTCGTTGGGGCCGTAGGCGCGGGCACCCCGGTCTGATTCTGCTTGACCCTGTCGAGTAGACCCATTTCAGCTACCGCTGAATATCACAACTTCGAGAAACCGAACTTCTCGTCGACTTGCTTGAAGCTGACGCCATGCGCGTCCTTGATGGTCTGGCACGCGGGATCCGCGGTGGTCGGGGGCTGCTTCAAGTAGTCGTTGAAGGACTCCAGCGTGTAGCGGATCGTCATGTTCTGCAGAAACCAGGTCATGAACTCCGCGTCGCACTGGGTCAGCTCGATCGTGAGGCTGGACGTGAGCCCGCTCGTGGTCCCTTGGGTCCCCCCGGGTGCGGCGCCGCCACTGGCAGGCTGAACGTTGGCAACGGCCGGGCCGAGCCCGATGATGTGAATGTTGGTGAATACGGTTTTGCTCACGATCTTCGCCGGAGCCGGCGGAATGACCACGTTGGCCGAGGCGATGACGGTGATGTAGTCGCCTAGCGTGATGTGGCCCGCGACGCCCTGCTGCTCCCCGGTGGGGATCGTCATGGCGACGTAGCCGCTGGCGAGCGGAAGATACGCCGGCGCAGATCCGGCCGGGATCAGGCCGACGTCCCTGGCCAGCATGTCGGAGGTGATCAGCGAGCCCTTGCTGATCTGGATCTCGGAGATCAGGCCCTTGACGTCTTTGGTCTGTGCGTAGGTGTTGGTCAGCGTTCCGGAGACCTTGGTGGTCGTCAGGTCGGCATCCGTGATCTGATGCCGGACCGGAATGGCCTGCGCGGCCACGACGACGAACGTACCACCCGAGAGCACGCCGCCCCCGCTGCCGCCGAAGAGGGTCCCGTAAAGGAACACACCGCCGCCCGCCGCCACAGCGACAAGCAAGCCGATGATGATCGAGAGCGGCTACGACGTTCGAGAACACGTTCTTGATCTGGTTGCCCATCGTAAGAAGGATGACGATGACCACGATTGAAACGAGTACGAGGATCAGGGCGTACTCAACCATGCCCTGGCCTTCCTGACGCGACGTAAGACTGCGAAGTTTCCAGTAAAGGTTCAACATCTGCGATTCACCTCCTTTTTCTTGAACTACAGACGGCTATTTGAGATGACGGGGCGGCCTTGGGATACTTGCGCTCCTGATCTCAGCCGCGGCTGGTGATCCTACTCGGGGCCCCCGCGGAGGTCAATTCATTAGCCAAAACGCGGCTGGATGACTAGACCTGCGGCACCGGCTGATACCGTTTCGCCGGGAATGGTCGCGGCCGGCGTCGAAAACGAGGTGAGCCGGCGCTCGGCTGTCTACTGGCGCGACCTCGTCTTCGGCCGGGTCCTCCCCGCCATTTTCTTCAGCATCTTCCTCGTCCGGTACCTCCTGACGGTGTGGGACGGCCTGCACTCCATCCGGCAGCCGTCCGACTACCTGTTCGTCGTCCAGCAGGCCCTGGCCCTGGCCTACTTCACGATGCTCGTCATCCTCTACAGCGTCCGGCTCCCCAAGCGGGGCACGGATCACCGCCTTGGGGTCATCTTCATCGCCTTCAGCGGCACCTTTTCGGTGCTCGTGGCAGGCTTCCTGCCTGGTGGCGTCCGGCGCGATTGGCTGGTCCTGCCGGCGGACGTCATCGCCACTGTCGGCCTCGCCTACTCCGTGTGGGGCCTCGCCTACCTCCGGCGGTCGTTTTCGATCATCCCCGAAGCCCGCCGCCTGGTCACGGGCGGGCCCTACAGGCTCAGCCGCCACCCCGTCTATCTGGGCGAGATCCTCACAGCGATCGGGATCAACCTGGCCACCACCGGCTGGCTGGGCGCGATCGCCGTCCTTTATTTCATCGCCTGCGAGCTCCTGCGCATGCGCTGGGAGGAGGGCGTGCTCTCGCGCGCGTTTCCGGCCGACTACCCCGATTACGCCCGCGAGGTGCCTCGGTATGCGCCCAACCCCTTCAGGAAACGCGGCTGATTCGATTGGTGGAACGGCTGAGCGCGCGGACGCTCCTCCTGGGCGGGGTGATGATCGTCATCCTCGCCCTGTTCGTCGGGGCGGTCCAGGACCCCGACTTCTGGTGGCACATTCGGATCGGACGCTGGATGCTGGAGAACGGCCGCCTCCCGGCCAACGACATCTTCACGTTCACGGTGCCAGGCCACGTGTGGACGGATCACGAGTACCTCACGGAGATCCTCATGTGGCTCGTTTACTCGAAGACGGGAGCGGTCGGGATCGGCATCGTCTTCGGGCTGATCACGTACGCAGGCTTCTACCTGATGCTCAGACAGGTGCGCCGGCAGCCGTTCGTCATCGCCGGCATGGGGCTCGCGCTCGGGGCGGTCGCAGGCGCCCCGATCTGGGGGCCTCGCGCGCAGATGATCACCTTCGCCCTCACCTGCCTCGAGCTGTACTGGCTCCAGGGGTACCTGAGCGGGCGCAGCCGCAACCTCCAGTTCTTTCCCCTGGTCATGGTGCTTTGGGCGAACCTGCACGGCGGCTGGGTCATCGCCTTCGTCTGGCTGGGCGTGGCGTTGGTGGCCGAGCTGGTCGGCTGGGCCTGGGAGCCGTCCAATCCTGCCCATCCCGCTCACGTTCGCTTCCTGGCGATCATCACCGCGGCCTCAGCGGTGGCCGTGCTGGCCACCCCCCATGGGTTCAACCTGTACCTCTATCCCTTCCAGACCGTGGCCAGCGTGGCCCAGGAGCGGCTGATCGTCGAATGGTTCTCGCCGGATTTTCACCAGCCGTTCCTGCACCCGTTCGAGGCCATGGTCCTGCTCCTGGTCGTCGGCTTCGCGCTGCGGCGGCCTAAGCCCTACGACCTGCTCCTGTCGCTGGTCGCCATCGCGCTGGCGCTGCAGTCGGTCCGCAACATCGCCCTGTTCGTCGCCGCCACGACGCCCGTGCTCATCAACAGCTACTCGGAATCCTGGAGGGAGCTGTCCAAGGCGCGCGGATGGAGCCTGTCGGTCCCGGCCCGCGCACCGTTCGCAGCCATCACCGCGATCGTCCTGGTCGTGATCACGCTTGCGACCGTTCTGCATATCGGCGGCGAGACAATCCCGAGCCATCAGGAGAGCCTGACCGCCTCCAACTATCCGGTTGCGGCCGCCGACTGGCTGGCCGCCCATCCTGAGGTTGGAACCAAGATGTACAACCAGTACGGGTGGGGCGGGTACCTCGCCTATCGGTTCTACCCGGAACCAAACCGGCGGGTGTTCATCTTCGGGGAGGCGGCGTTGATGGGCGACGGCCTTCTCAACGACTATGAGGACATCCAGACCCTGCGGCCGGACTGGAAAACTCTGCTCGACAAGTACGGAATCGACTACATCGTCTACAACCGCGGCGAGGCGCTGGCCAACGTGCTCGCCACCCAGCCCGGCTGGAAGCTCGTGTACCAGGACCCGGAGGCGGTGATCTACGTGCGGTCGCCGTCCCCGTAGCGAGGCTCAATACACTCGCCAGATCTTGAAGTTCGGGCTGTCGTACGCGGGTGGGCCCAACGACGCCGGTGGCGGGGACCGCAGGTCGACGGTCCAGATCACATACCGAATGTGGTCGGTATGGACGAAATCGACCAGGTCGGCCTTGCCCGTGAGCAGGTCGAAGGCCTGCTGGGTCTTCGTGTTGTAGTCGAACGTCTCGTCGTAGTGGCCGACGTAGACCGAGTCCGGGCTGTAGGCGGGGACGTACAGGCCGACGCCCGGCATGCAGAGCACGGTTCCCGCCGGCGCGTTCCCGAGCCACACGAGGCCGTCGTACTCGGCCTGGCTCACCGAATACATCGGGCTCGAGACGAACAACAGAGGGGCGAGCACGAGGAATGCGCTGCCGATCGAGGAGAACGCGACGTATGAGAACGGCACCAGCGCGCGCGCCCGCACGCTCCGGAGCCTCGGCAGGATCGCCTCGTACATACCTCGCGCAGCCAGCACCCCCAGCGGCAGGTAGATCGCGTCCAGGAATCGTCGCCGGAGGTCGCCGGCGGGGTTCGGAAGATAGAGGATCGCGGCGAGCAGGACGAGCCAGGCGACCAGGAACACGTCCTCGCGGCTGCGGCGGCGAATCGCCCCCGGGATGCCGGTGAGCGCCAGCAGCAGCTGCGGCGCGAGCGCGAAAAACAGGCTTATGCCCTCGGGTGGCAGCGCGTTCTTGGAATGAAAGGTCCAGCGCTGGACTTCCGGGTTGCCCACGAATGCCAGGTACGAATAGAGGATGTAGGGCGCGGGGATCGCGAACGCCAGCGCCGCCGCCGCCCAGCCCCGCGGCGCCGCAGGCCGCAAAAGCAGCGCCACCGCGGTGGCGCCGCCCATCAGGATCGGCATCTGCGGATGGATCGACGCCTGCCCGAGCCAGGCCACCCCCGCGAGCGCGGCCAGGCCGAGGCTGCCTCGCTGGATCGCCTTCAGGGTGAGGGCCGCGCCGATGCCAGCGAACACGCCGGACCACGCGAAGTGCGGAAGTGCAAGCACCGAGTAAAAGGCGGTCAGCTCGGGCATCCGCAGGTCGAGGGTGTCGGTTTGATGTCCGAAGATGACCGGGTGGCCGATCGCCTGGATCACCAGGCCCATCCCCAGCCCGATCGCCACGAAGAAGAAGGCGAAGCGGCGCGCCGACCGGTCCTCGATGAAGTGCGAGATGAAGAGCCAGGCCGAGCCCATTAACGCAAAGGCCGCTCCGACCCTGGCCAGATGGAAGACCGCGATCAGCGGCAGGTGGAGGATGGCGGCCAGGTGGCCGAGCAGGATCCAGAACATGAATAGGTATGCAGATGGGCTGGACTCGGTGGTGTAGCGGTTCTGCCACGCCCACGCCCCCTCCCAGCCCTGGCGCATCTTGGCGAGATACGTGTTGGCGTCGTCGCCAAGGAAGAAGAACCCCATGAACACCTGGCCGTGAGGCTGGGCCGCGTAGGCGTACGCATACGGAACCGCGGTCACAATCGCGAGCGCGAGCCCGGTCAGAAGCGGCAGCCTCCAGTCACGGCCAGACGACGTAGTCTCGGCCTGCGTCCCCTGCGCTGGTCTTACCGCTTCCAACGGCCCAGGCTCAACCGCAGCACCGTCCACAGCGCGCGCCTGACCTCGCCCCTGGAGACCTTGGATGCTCCGGCGACGCGGTCCTCGAAGCGGATCG
>WNFA01005540.1_pt1 | contig 10553 bp, 7 predicted proteins | sample 5400481 | NCBI WGS metagenome assembly WNFA01 (sample SAMN13153340, study PRJNA577476) | soil metagenome | isolation source: 120 cm saprolite under Douglas fir tree site 2 hole 1 replicate 2 | place: USA:California | collected 2015-04-18 | reverse complement strand
GCGCTGGCAAGACAACGCTGCTGCGCATTCTCCTGGGGCTGACGAAGGCCGACAAGGGCAAAGTGATTGTGGGTGATCGTGCGCATACAGGCTACTATGCGCAGGAAAATGAAGGGCTGGACTACAGCAGCACGGTGATCAATGAAGCAACGGCTGTGCTGCCGGATAATGCTAAGCGAGTACGTGGGGTGCTGGGGCGCTTCCTGTTCGGCGGTGATCGCGTGTTCCAGCAAGTGAGCACGCTCAGCGGCGGCGAGAAGACGCGCCTGGCGCTGGCAAAGATGGTGCTCGATGGGCCGAACTTGCTTGTGCTTGACGAGCCGACGACGCACCTGGACGTGCTCTCGCGGAATATTATCGGCGAGGCGCTGGGCAACTACAACGGGACGATCATCGCCGTGACGCATGATATCGAATTTGTGCGCTACTTGCAGCCCGACACGCTGTTGCTGATGCCGGAAGGGCGCATGATAGCGTATAGTTCCGAGCATGATGAGTTGTTGAAGAGGGCTTGATGCGCGGCGTGCCCACCAAGTTGACGGGGCTGGGCACGCTGCGTCGTATAATAAGGAACGCGGAGAGCAAGTTTGAGTTGAGCGCGAGTAGTAGAGGTAAGGGCCACATGCCGCATAGGGATTTCTGGTCACCAGCTGGCTATCCTGCGCTACAACCAAATAGTGTGTTGAAATCCTTCGAGTCAAGCTCGAGCACCGGGACAGTACGGTTCAATGGCGTCACAACAAGCACGTCGAGGTCTGCTCCCGAAAGGAAACGCGCAACACGATAGGCGATATGCTCGTTATCGAGCAGCCGCAGCACAAGTGGGTAAGGATTGTTAGGTTTAGTGAGAACCAGGAGACTCGGCCGATCCGCATGAAGTACTGCGTTACTGTTGGCAGGAATACGAGTGAGATCAATGGAATGGCTGGGATGTCTGATTGCGAATGGATCAGCAACAATGATGTTGCTGTCCGTCTTGAACACAATGGGGTAGGCCATAAAGTTAAAGGCCCAGGCATAGCGGATATGCTCGCGCTGCATGTAGGCGATGATAGGTTCATAGTTCGCCGGAGGGGCGCCACAGTAGGGTGATGCGAACATTGTGTCGGCGTTGGAGAGCCCATAGGCCCAGACTTGCGCACAGAGGGAGACGAGTAGTAAGGTGAAGAATACGCCTTGTAATATGCCTGGGCGCGAGGTGGTTATGGCACGCGACAGGGATGCGTGACGGTGCTCGTCTTGTGCTCCTGCTTTACCTGCTTCGTAGATGTACATACCAATAATGGTGAAGACGGTGGCGAAGAAGAAGGGAAGAACTAAGGCCAGTGGTGTCGCGAAACGTCCTGCGAGATCAAGCCCGTATGGGTTGATAGCATAAATAGTGGCTCTGCTGGTGCAGAAGATGAAAGCGGCACAGACGGCGAAGAGTAACGGGAGTGCAGCTAGACGGCGAATGCGCAGGAGCCAAAGATTGCGCTCCAGGAAGGAGAGAGCGACAAGCGCGATCGTAGCGATGAGGCAACACAGGCCAAGGATAAGTAGGGGTGTATGGATAATGGTGAGCGTTCTATTTTCACCAGGGAGTGCGCCACTGATGACCCGTGGAGCGACGGAGTCTATATACAGGCGCGTTACTCTGATGATGGTCCTAAGTTTTTCTCTCGATCCTGTTCCATCTTCATTACCGAGTTGCACAATGAAGGCGACATTTTTCCACTGGTGGGAGGCTCCCCAAATAAGTGCGGGGGTGAAGCCCAACAATGCTGTGGGGATGGCAGCCACGGCGGGCAGGAGTACCTTTGTGGAGCGCAGTAAGGCAGTAACAGAGCGTCGTGGGATCTCAACGAGGTCTCGTCTCAGTTGGATAAATGCTGTTATACGATCACAGGCAATCCAGATGAATGCTGCAAGAAGGGCAAGGGCGATGAGGGGGTAGACCCAGAAGCCCAGGCCGATGATGAAACCGATGCCAGCCCAACGCCAGGCGAGTTCGCGATTTGATGCACCGGCATGCCAGCGGCGGGTCAGTTGAAACACCGAGAGCAACAACAGCAGCATAAGCACGAAAGTCTCGATTAAGCCACCCCAGGTGCGAAGTTCCGCCACAGCGTCATAGAGGGGAGGAATTGCTGCAAGCAATGCAGCGATGGTCATGAAGAGGCGCCCGGCATATGGAGGTAACTGTGCAGAGTCTGCAAGTGCGGCGGCCAGTCTCCAGGTGAGCCAGACGAGTGCAAGAGAAAGAAGAGCGGGTTCGGTACGCAGTGCCCACGCAGAGGGACCAAAGATAGCAAAGACGAGTGCAGCGAGATAGGCCTCTAAGCTCCCCATGTAGGGCTGACCATAAAAATAGATGGGAAGCTCACCACGCAAAATATGTTCAGCCTGGATACCTACCAGCGCTTCATCGCCGTCAACGAGGCCGTGTGTACGTATAACGAGCCACATGCGGAGGATGAATGCAAGGAGGAGGCATATCCAAAGCGGCGAGCGCAGCAGGGAGAGCAAGCGCTCAAATACTTGCTGCCTCATCCTGGCGGGTGAAAGTTTCGCGGACTGTATAGTGATGTCCTGTTTTGTTGTGCTCATATCTGATAAGGAGTTAATCTCTAGAGTTTCCACGCCTTTGCGTCGCTAAAGGCTACATCTGTAGTATTCCCCATGTCCCCGGCTACCAGGCCAAGCTGACCCGAGGCGTAGGTACTATCGGTCACGTTGCCAATAAGCGCATTATTCACGTACAGGCCAATCTGGGAGCCATTGGCTACAGCAGCGAGCACGTTAGGCACGTTCAGACCTTTCTTGATGGCAGCATTGCTTCCCTGGAGGAGTGAACTGGGCAAGTTGAGACCACCGTCAACGAGATCGAGGTGATACGACCCATCGCTGGCAACGGCAAAATAATAGAACTGAGTTGTCGTCTGGTTGACGCGAAATGCAAGCCCGCCTTCATCGCCGCTGATGATGGTCATTTGTACCTGAAAGGTGAGATTGCCGAGGGCCGGGACTTTGGGGCCTGGATTGCAACTAACGATCCCTGGTTGTGTAGCGCCGACGTGATAGGCGCCATTTGCGAAGCCACAGCGACCCCCCGAGAGGGTCGTCTGGTCCCATTGATAGCCTTTACTGGCATCACGCAGGGGGTCATCGAGCACCAGCGTCCCTGTAGGGATCTGGGCCGAGGTAGCGGTGGCGGTAACCTGGATAGTGGTGGTAGGAGTAGCAGCCGTGCCAACCGTCTTCAAAGTTGTGACCGGGCTAAGCGAGTTCTGGTGAAACAAGGCCAAGGAAAAGGCAATGCCGCCCAGAATGACGAGCAGAGCGAGGGCAAGCAGCAGAAGTTTTCTACCCGCGAAAAAGCCCGGAGGGCGGTCAACAATGGCCTTACTTCCAGCGGGGTAGAATGCTCCGAGCGAAGAGTCAAACACTGGGCCAGCGGTTTGTGCAGAAGGAACGGCCTTCAGGGAAGGATCGAGCGCCTGGGCGGTCGTTTGAGCATAACTGAATGTCGGAGGAGGAGGCGCGTAGATGGTTTGCCCGTAGGAGGAATTAGAGAGTAAAGCTTGTTGAAGGGCACGGGCAAATCCGGAGATAGAAGCGAAGCGTTCCGCAGGCTGCTTGGCAAGCGCGCGTAGAACCACAGCATCGACGGAGGCCGGGAGATGCGGATTGAGCGTGCTGGGAGGCACCGGCTGGTTCACGACATGCTGGAACATCACCTGGTTCTGATCGCCATGAAAAGGGGGGCGACCTGTCAGCAACTGGTAGGCCATGATGGCAAGGGCATACTGGTCGGTCGCCGGGACAGAGGTGCCACTCCATTGCTCGGGAGCCATATAGGTCGGGGTGCCACGAATAGTCCTGGTCGTGCCCGTACTGAGCTTGGCTACTCCGAAATCGGCCAGCAGCAAATCGGGGCAATTCAGGTTGTCCTTATTGCTGCGGATCAGGAAATTGGCCGGTTTGACATCGCGGTGGATAATATGATGATCGTGCGCGTACTGAAGGGCGTCAGCGGCCTGCCGCACAAGCTCTGCAACATCTCGCGGCGGAAGCAATCCCTGGTCTTTACGCTGCCGCAGCCAGTCCGCAAATGAACCCTCCTCACAGAATGGCATCACCATATAGGTAGGACTGGACCCACTGCTGTGCGCTTCGTCAAAGTCAAAGAGAGGCAAGATATGCGGGTGATTGAGTTTGGCGATAGTCTGCGCCTCGCGCAAGAAGAGCCGCGTCGCATCCTGGGAGGTGTCATCAGGATAGGTACCAAGCTCGTCACGAATGACTTTGATGGCCACCCGCCTGTCGATGCGCGTATCCTGAGCGAGGTAGACCTCGCCCATGGCTCCACGGCCGATGAGGCGGAGCATACGATAGCGTCCATTTTGTATTTCTTCTAGCGGCACTTTCCGGTTCTCCAGGCTTGACTCTCAAAGAGTATAGCACAGAGAATCAGGAGATGAAAGTGCTGTTTAGCCTATTGATACCGTGGTGAGCTTGTGGCGAGCAGCTCACTGGAGGACGGGTCTTGTTATTTGCCTTGACATGGGAAGCTTATCCGACTATATTTATCTAAGTAAGTACTTAGATAGGAAATGACCCATGCGAGGAGACCAGGAGAGGAGACCAGCATGGCTGAGTCTGAAAGGCGACATGGACGAGCACGTGATGCCCAGAGAGCACGTGAAGTGATTCTGGACGCGGCGGAAGCGGTGTTTGCCGAGCACGGCTTCGATGGGGCACGCATCGATGCCATTGCGAAGGCTTCGGGCTACAACATTAGTTTGCTCTTTCAGTACTTTGGAGACAAGCTGGGCCTCTATGCAGCGGTGCTTCAGCGTGTTCACAGGGAAACGACGGAACTACAAGCGCAGGTGCTTGGACCAGGACTGCCGGATGAAACGAATGCCTTCCACGCGCAAGGCCTCAGGGCCTTCCTCGAAACGATGGTTCAAACCGTGTTTGATTACCTGGTCGAACATCCGCGCTTCCTGCGTATCCTGACCTGGGAGATGGCCGAGGGCTGGCAGACGTACGCACGCATCGCATCACAATTTCCACCCGACGAGAGTGACCAGTTCGAGGCTCTCTTCAAAGACGCCTGGAGGGCGCGATTGCTCCGATCTGACTTCTCTGCCAGGATTCAGCTGACGCTGATCTTTCAGGTGTGCCAGTCCTACCTTGCCTTTCTTCCTCTGTACCAGGTGATGCTCCCAGGTGAGGAGGTGTCCCCGGAGAGAACGCTCTCCCGCGCACGGGAGTACATTATTGGGTTCATCGTTGCCGGGATGATGGTCGATCTCCCGCAGACGAGAGGGGAGAGAGGGTGTGTATGAGATGGCTGCCTCGTTCACGCGAAAACCATCTCCACCAGTACGAGACTATGACGCGCGGCCACGGCGAATCGGGTGATTCCTCGTAGGCAAGCCTGTCATGTCTTTTCATCACGGAGGAGAATTATGAATAGATCAGACAACGACCGACAAGGCATCAGAAGAGCGATAGTGACGGGGACCACGGCTGGCATGAGACGCGAAGCCATCGTGGCCTGTCTCGGAGCCAGCGCTACCGTGGCAATAGGCAGCTACGACTGGATACGAGACCTGGAACAGCGGCCTGGCAACGCATCTTTTCGTTTTTTCCGGTTCGCAGAGGGGGGCGATCTGGCCTATAACGGACTCGGGCGGCTGCCCGACATCATCAACTGCCATCCGGACTACGTGATCGTTCTTCTTGGCGAGAATGATGTGATGGCGTTGATTTCAAAGAAACACTACCAGTTTGTTCGCCTCACAAAGCATCTTCCAAGGAAGCCCTCGCCAGAGTGGTTCCGCGAGACTATGCAAGCCATTGTGCGTCGCCTGAAGAGCGACACCTCGGCGCGAATAGCCCTCTGCTCGCTGATTCCCATTGGGGAAGATCCAGGCGAGGCTTTCCCCTTCCAAGCCGAAGCCAACCAGCGCATTGAGGAGTACAGCACGATCCTCAAGGACATCGCGTCGGCAGAAGCGGTGAGCTATCTTCCCTTCTACGAGCGGATGCACGAGCTCATTCTCGCGTCTCCTGGCCGCGCCTTCACCAGCTTCAACTTTCTTCCGTTCTATCGCGATGTGTTCAGGCAGTTTGTCTTGCACAAGAGTCATGATGAGATTGGGCATCTCAACGGCTGGCATCTTCATCGCGACGGCATTCACTTGAACAGCCGGAGTGGAAAAATCCTGGCCGATCTCGTGCAGGAGTTCATCAGTACGGGAACAGGCGTGGACAGCCCCTGGTGAGAGTGAGTGCTCTCACCAGGGGCTGGTGGAAGAGCCACCCGTATCTTGTGAGCATGACCTGGGTGCAGTGCTGCAAGTGTCTTGTTCAATCTGACCACCTAGACAAACTGCGCTACACTCAGGAGATTGCCCTCACTGTCTTTCATCCAGGCTATTTTGACCGGCCCCAGCAACGCCACACTATTGATTGGTCTTCGTTGAGGAGTGGAACGCTCATGTGCATCCCTTCAACTGGTCCACTCAGTCGGGAGCCTCGGTCATAGCCAAGTGCGAAAGGGAAGCCGTTCGCGTTCTTGCAGCATGATTTCCGCTTCCTTTCCAGGTGGCGTTGTACTTAGAGATGGACCGTATTCATAAACCCCGTCACATCCCTATTGAACCGCTCTGGCGTCTCAGCGAAAGGGGCATGCCCACAGTTGGGGTAATCAACCCGTTTTGCGTGGCTGATGTGGCGAGCGATGTGATCTGCATAGGTGGGAAGGACGAGGCGGTCATCGTTACCCTGGACAATCAAAGTAGGTATGGTCAGGCTCTTCATCAACTCTTTGTTATCGAGCTGACGTGAGAACATGCCCTGGCGTGAGGCAGGGAGGGTGACGGTATTGAATCCCACGGTAAAGTAGAAGTCATGTGTTTCAAATGGCTCGTACGGCACTAACTCAATAAAGCGCTGCAGTGCAGCACTCCCCTCAGCAAAATCCGTAGAGAAAAACCCTGGGATCAGTTGTAGGAACTCTGTCCCCAGCCATTTAGCAGACTCTTCATCGCCCTGTTCTGTGACTGCATCAACGAAGATAAGTCCCCCAACGTTGTCTTGCCCGTAGTGGCGGATATAGTCGCACATAATGTAACCGCCATAGGACCAGCCGCACATTACAGGCTTCTTCAACTGCAATGCGGTGACGGCCGCGTGTATGTCGTCTGCCCAGTTCTTGCCATCTTTAAATACTTCTGGATCGCTCAGTTTGTCGGAGAGGCCATGTCCGCGGATATCCATTCTCACCAGGTGAAACTGCTTTGTCAGGTCGCTCTCAAACTGCTTGTCCCAGGACAAACGGCATTGACAGTACCCATGAAGCCAGAGAATGGAAGGCCTGGCGCGATCTCCAATTTCCTCTACAAATAACCTGGTGCCTCCAGCACCTTGAACATAGCGTCCGTTGAACTTAGGGTCGGGTTTCATGGTGAACCTCCTGTCACTAGATATAACGTTGTAGCATGAGCAAGCCTTTGCCAATGGACTCGCCGATAGATGGAAGCTGCCGCTGGCGAATGCTGCTACGGTTGGAGTTCGTAAAGGTTGTTGAACGGGTTCTCCAGTGGCACGCGTCGGACGCTGCTGAAGCCCGCCTCCAGAGAGAGCTCCTGCAGCTTCCCTTCTGGCAGACCCACGGTGCCAAGCCCCTCCCCATGGCCGGAGAGCGAGGTGGTCATGCAATAGAGCACACTGAAGCCATAGAACAGGCTTCCCTATTGCAGAAGTGGGATGCTTACACACCAATCCCGCTGAGGAGCCAAACAGGATGGGCCAGCCAGAGGGCCGAAAGTCCCAGCAAGATGATCCCTATCACCGGGCTCAGACGCTGCCCGCCAGGATAGGTCTTCTCGATGACCATGACCCCGGCCAGCACCGCCATCGATACCAGACTGCCCACGCCAATCCCAAACATGACCAGCATCAGTGCCCAGCAGCAGCCCAGGCAGAACGCGCCGTGGCGTAGGCCCAGGTGCCAGGCTGCTCCTACCCCCTGGCGATAGGAGCGCACGAAGAAGCTGAACGGGCTGCGGCACTGCTTGAGACAGCTTCCCTTGAGCGGGCTGAACTGGAAAACACCCGCGACCGCGAAGGTTGTCGCGCCAATGACCCAGGAATGGGTGTCGAGCCAGAACCAGTGATGAACGAGCCAGTGGATCTGGGTATCTCCCACAAAAGCAACGAGCGCGAACGCTGTCCAGACGACGGCATAGCCCGCCAGGAACACTCCTGGTACCGCATGTGGGCGGCTCTGCTGCCGACCGGCATGGACGATCATGTAGACCATCGGCATGCTCGATGGCAGCATCATCCCCACCGTCATGACTTGCCAGCAAGCCAGGAACACCACCAGGGCCACCAGCACCGGGAGATGGCTCACCTCAAGCAGATAGTGATGATTAATCAGGTAGCTCTGATTGGTGAGAGCCGAAAGCCCCGCTATCGTCCAGGCCGCGACCACCAGAACCCAGGGCCAGAGGACAGGTGCCCGATGCCGTGGTTGGGCATCGTCCTTCACATCGGTAACTTCGGTGACGAGCATCGGACACCTCCTTTTCCTCGGTGCCTTCCGTTACGCTTCAAAGTGGAAGTCGCCCTGGATGGCGTTGCGTCCACTGAACTCCCAGATCATGCCATACTCTGGAATGTTCACACGGTGATGCGACGCCTTGGCAAGGTAGGCTGGCGAACCAGGAATGGTGCTGAAGACGGTATCGTGGATGGTGGTGGGTCGGCCGTTGGCATCCGTGTAGGGGGCCATCTCCGCTTCAACTACTTCTCCCACACGCAGTGTCCCTTTCCCGCCCTCGACCCGGTGCTCAATTGGCACGAAGTGGACCGCCACGCGCTCGCCGACCAGACCTGCTACGTCAGCCAGGGGGCCGCCCAACTTTCCACCAAAGGCATTGAGGATGGCTTCTTGCTGCGCGGGCGTTGCCTTGTCATCAATGTAGAACACGGCCCTCCAGTTGCCCGCCAGGACATTGCCGGGAATCTGATTGACCTGTACAAACGAGAGGTTCGAGACATCCACGCCCCCTACCTGGCCCCGATCAATGTGGTAGGCATTGACGGAGTCGCAACGACCACCGTCTGGATCGTCGCCCACCCAGCAGGGGCATGGTCCTCCGCATGAACAGGCTTCCAGGAGTGTACCATCGAGTATGTAGGTCTTCTTTGTATCTGCCTGTGTTGTCATAGTGTTCTTCTCCTCGTGTGACTACTGCTTTTCGTTGAGCAGGTGGAAATCAGTGTGCGTCTGACGGATGATCCGTCGTAGCAATGATTTCTTGAAATCGGTGGAGCTTCTCGCTTCTGATGACCTCCTTTCTTTCTCTTCCGCCGTGATGTGTGACCGGTCGCTCCGGCATGCGCGTCTTCGCGCCAACAACCGATCGGTACTCTTCCACCACTAGTGTGCCTGAAAAGTGCCGGTTTTTCATCGTGGAAAACATCGAAATTTTGCGCGAGCAGTGGAGAGCAGGGTGGAGGAAAATGCGTAGAAACACGCAGATTTTGAGCAAGGTCCAAGCGACACAGCCGTTACATCGCGTCGTTCGAGAGTGCTTTTTCCGTAGCCCATAGCGCGATCTGGGTTCGTGAGGTAAAGCCAAGCTTTGACAGAATACTGCTGATGTGCGTTTCAATCGTGCGTGGTGCGACGACCAGCTCATCAGCAATCTCGCGATTCGACTTGCCCCGGGAGATCAAGGCGGCCACCGCACGTTCGCGTTGGGTCAATCCCTCGAAGGTCTTTTTCGTCAGACGATGTGGAGAGGGTTGCCGTGTGCGAGGGAACAGTGCCTGCGCGTGTTGCAGAAAGTGCTGGTGTAATGTCTGGTCTGGTAAACTGCTCGCAAGGTCCTCTAGCATTTCCAGGGCCTCGGCAAATCGTCGTTCAGCTTCTTCGTATCTGCGCTGGGAGTGAGCGAGTTTGCCCTGGGTCAGGGAAATACGCCACAGCAATGGTCGCAGGCCCTGCTTGAGTGCTGTCGCTCGTGCATTTTGGAGGATCGTTTCAGCTTCTGCTCCTTGCTTCAGTTTGGTGAGTGCCTCCCCACGCAATTTCGAGAGGCGGGGAATGCTCGACTCACTCGAGAGGCCGACGGCGGATGAGAGCAGTTGATCGGTGATGTGCAAGGCAAGAGGTGGATCGTTGCGGGCAAGTGCGAGTTCTGCACGCGCGTACCAGACGATCCGCTGCCCGACCGTTTGGGTGGGATCATCAGGCCCGAGCGCGGCGTTGAGGAGGGCTTCGGCCCGCGTCACATCGTGTTGTGCAAGAGAGACGAGAGCCAGGAACCCAGAGACAATGCGGGTCCAGTACCGTGAGCCGATCTCCTGTGCGAGTGCGAGCGCTTGCTCCAGGTGATGCTGGGCCTCTGAGAGTCCTAGCAGATCGAGATACAGTGCTCCCAATGCCCGGTGTCCGGCCGTCATCCACTGAGGATGCTCGATCTCTTCGGCGATGGCAAGGCCACGCTGCGCCAGCTCCAAGGCACGTGCGTACTCACCCCGTG
>WNFA01016397.1_pt1 | contig 10555 bp, 11 predicted proteins | sample 5400481 | NCBI WGS metagenome assembly WNFA01 (sample SAMN13153340, study PRJNA577476) | soil metagenome | isolation source: 120 cm saprolite under Douglas fir tree site 2 hole 1 replicate 2 | place: USA:California | collected 2015-04-18 | reverse complement strand
TCCATGCCCAAGCCACGATGCAGGAACATGTGCCCTAATTCATGCCCCAAATCCAATCGGGACCGAACAGCAACATTCTTGTCAGCGTTCAGAATGATCAGTGGAAAATGTTCAGGCTGTAACCACTCGGAGAGAGCATCGAGTGTTTCCGCATCCAGGCTGTGGCGCAACATGATTGCTCCCTTGCTTTCTGCCGTTTCTATTAGATTCGTGATCGGTCCCTCTCCCAAATTCCAGTGCTCTCTCACGTCGGCCGCAACCGATTCAATTCGATCCATACCGCACTGAAGCGGGTCCGAAGGCACCTCGTCGAAAGAGGGGAAATCCGGCTTAGGGAACTCTATATGTCCCGTCACGTAGGCGATTAGCTCTCGTGACCACACCTTCCATACTTCTGCCTTACTTCTCGCTGTCTTAGTGGTTGATGACAGGGATCTATAAAAGCAGACGTTGGTTGTAAGTGAATCGTTTGGCGCCTTTAAGAAAAACTGTGCATCATGCTTCAGTGTTTTCCTTAGTCTGTCAAACACTTCCACTCCAGGACGATCGGCTCCTTTTTCGTACTGGGAGATAGCCTGCACTGAGACGTCCGTGAGGGCAGCGAGCGATGTTTTTGAAAGTCCGATTGCTTCCCTAGCCTGTTGTAGGCGATGGCCCTGAAATCCGGGTACGCCCGTCCTCATGCGCCTGCCTGAGCGCGTAGACGCCGTCGCCTCAGTTGGCTGAGGACCGTTGCACTGGGCAAATACTCTGCCCTAAGATCGGGGAAGCGTGCGAGAAGATCAATTCCATCGTCCACATATTCCGTACAAGTTGCATTGGGGAATTGGATCCTGATGAATGCCGGCCATGACCGTCTCTCGGAATTCACATCGATAACGTGAGTCAGGATCGCATACAAATACTGTGCGCTGGCCGAACCGGACTCAGGAGCGAACAAACTGTACTGACCGTTTGCCGCTAGAGTCGCCCGGAAACCCGCATGCCGAGGTACATCATTTGGATTCAGAATGCGGGACTGCGTCAATTTGACAATGCCAGATGTAATCTCATTGTAGGAACCAGTGTTATTCTCGTAGCTCTTGATTGTGACCCTCACCATCGGAAACAAGGCCGCGATTCCAACCATCTCATCTTCAATCTTTGCACGACAGAAATGGCCGTTCAGGTCCCGTGCCTGGGCGGGAGCGAGGTACCGAAAACAATATCGCGAGGATTGCCTGTAATTCTCGAGAACGGATTTAGTCAGTGAGTACTGCAGCCGCCTGGGTACGGCGCTATCAAAGACACTGGCGTTGGACATTTGCTTGAGTGACCTCCCGATTAAAGCATAATCGACATTTGGCTATGGTTTGTCAAGTAATGATTGCGAAAGGAGGGCTGCACAGGCCCTCTGGGGGGCTGGTTCAATTTTGAGCGAAGGCCCAGGCTCCGGTCGCCTGGTAAAACCTACCCAGCAGGTCTCTTAAATTGTTTACTCAGCATGGCACCTTGCTTCTGATATGAAGAACCGATGGAAATGCCATAGACCTTGTCCGGACGGCCCATCATCCGGCTGTAAAGGAGCCGACCGATGATTTGCCTGTCTTCGATCAGAACAGGAACTTCATGCGCTCTGACCTCAAGCACCGCCTTCGTTCCAAGGATGTCGCTCAGCCCGTATCCGAAACCCGGATCGAAGAAGCCAGCATAATGGACGCGCAATTCTCCGATGGATGGGTCATATGGCACCAACTCTGCCGCTAGCGTTGGCGGTACTCGCACCTTTTCTCGTGAGGCAAGTAGGTAGAAGTCACCTGGATCAAGAACGATACCGCCCGCTACCGGAGCGTGTATCGGCTCCCAAAACTCTGATTCCTCATAGAAGTTTTTCTTGCTCAGATCGATCGCTGGTGCGTGCTTCTTGGCTTTGTGGGCCACAACTTCCGTAACTCCGTTTCCTCTGAGGTCGACGGATATTCTAAGGCCCCGATCAATGTTTGCCTGAGCGGGATTGTCTTCATCTTCAAAGACCAGAGTCTCCTTCTCATCAAGCTCCATGAGCATATTGTCCGTGTAGGGTGGGTTCCCGCGAATGAATCGTAACTGGTTTAGTTTTGTTCCAGCGCACACGGTAACAGTAAACGTACGAGAAACGACCTCTGCATAGAGTTTGCCGGTGTATCCCTTGCGGACCCAATCGAATTCGGTTCCATAATCGCTGATAAGTCGAGTGAATATGTCCAGGCGCCCAGTCGTGCTCTTTGGATTCGCTTTGGCAAGTGTATCTGTTGGGAGGGATACCTCCTCAAGAAGTGGAACAATAAAGACGGACCCTTTGTCAAACACGGTGGGCTTGGTAAGGTCCATCTTTTCGATTTGGAGTTCCGCGATTTTCTTCTCGACCGTTGAATGTTGTCCAGGAAGAAAACTCGCGCGAACGCGATAGGCTACGGGCCCGAGCCGCAAGTCGATGCTGGCGGGTTGAATTTGGTCGGCGGCGATCTCGGAGGGAGCACTAATCCTGCCAATTCGTATTAGTTCTCGAATCATCTGCGAGGGCAAAGTACCAGTTGTATGTGCAAGTTCCTTTGCGGTAGTAAGCTCTGGAAACAAGCTCACTTCATTACTCATCATCAATTGACCTCACACCTTTAGGAATGCCCATGTCTTTTGGCAGTCTCCGCGACTTTTCTGGCTCTCTCTCGCAGCTCCAGAGCATAATAGTTGCCATAGCATACTAGACCGCAAAACCCGCCTTGACTCTTGCGTCCGCTCCCAACCCGCTTCCCTTCGGGAATCTCTTTCCCGCACCAGGGACAGATATTCTTTGACCACAAGTCTAGCAAATACTGACTTTCCGGGACGTCCATTTACCTCACGCAATCTTCCTGCTTGTGGATAAGAAGTGGAAATCGGTTGCAAGTGGCAAGCAGTTCGCCGAGGGCGCTGTAGGGAATCGCATCCGAGTGTTTAGAGAAATTGTTCAGACACTTACCTCTTTTTCTTCTTTGGAAAGGGCTTTTCTTGACCCCGGTAGCCGCTTAAGCTTGTGATTAAACTCTTTCGTGGCGGCGTTTTCACCTCCCATAATATCAGCTGGCAGATTACATCCTTCCCTGCGGAAAACTCTAGATTCCACTCACCGTAGTTGAACAACTCCAGGGTGATCGGACCATAAAATCCTGGGTGGATGTGAGGAGCTGTTGAGTGAACAGCGAGCCCGGAGCGGGCTAGGCTGCTTCTACCGTGAATATGAGCGGCGAGACTGGCGGGAAGTGTAATTCTTTCTAGGGTTTGTCCGAGCTGAAATTCCTTTGGTCGAAGCCTAAAAATCTGTCCAACACGCAAGGTGGTGTTCCTGACAAAGCCGCTTGGATCAAAATCTTGGGCTGGGCGGACAACCAGATGTTTATGGGCCTTCAGTTTTGTAAAGATGCGACCCAGTCGGAGGTCGATCGAGGAAAGACTAATTTGGTCCGAGGAAATATTCGGTTCGAAACGTATCTCGCCCCTTTTCCAAGCCCTGAGGAGGTCTTGGCGGGCAAGCATCATGCATTAGCACGTTGACTTAGCATGGATCGCGGAACCCGGATAAGATTATTACGAGAGGCCTCACCTGGCAAAGCAACAATAAATCCGTCTCGAACAACCTCAGCTACGATCGCCCTAACCTTGTTGCCGAACACTTGATTGTCGGTGACATACCCTGCGATGGGTGGATTTGTTGCAACACGGAAGTACTTTTCGGACGGGAACATACCATTAGTGATCTTCGCGGTGACGTAAACCACGTCGCCAATCTTAGTTTTGGCTCTGGATTTTTGCATTCGTTCTCCCAATTGAACTTTTTGACGAATTCACCTCACTCGGGGCCCTCTAGAATGGCATTAAACATCCGAATCGTTGAAAGTCAATAACGCAATTACATGGCCATTCTTCGCTTTTTCTTCACCTGTAGCCCTAATCGTTAGGATGCGAGCAAGTTCGCTCACGAATGCGTTCCCCCTTCACCCGTAACACCCGCTTGCGATTCACGGGCAGCCCTTTCTTCCGCTGCAGCCACCACGCCACTCGCCGATAGCCGTACTGCCCCAGTAGCGACACACGTTTCGATCCCACAGTTCCAGCAGATCATCGCCCCCCGGTTTCGTTCAATTCGTCCATTACAATTGGAGTGCGAAGCAAATAGTTGACCTGAGCATCGATATGAGTGTTATACGCCTCACGCGTAAAATTCTCATTCCTAAGCAACCTCACGCCGCTCCTTTTGCCACGCATCACGGTGGACAGCGACGGTGGGCCTTGGACCGCTTTGCCTAAATGCCAAAATGGAATCGATTCGGCTGCTGCCAACCGTTCAAATTCGCCAATCACCGCGGCGGGAATAGCGACAATCACCTGCCAGTCTCCCCAAAAGAACATCAGATTCCAAGGATCTAGCCCATTTTGTTTAGCAGCCTCAAGAACGACACCAGGAATTGTCTCAATATCTAGGCTCAGGTCGATACCGCAATTCTACCTTTCTGCAATATTCCAAAGCGCTCCAAGAACGCCATCCGAATTATCACTCGAAGCGTGAAGCAATCCAGCTTCCTTGAGAATAATCATTTCTCGCAATTGAGGTTTAGGAAGAAACAAGGCATCGTGCTCACGCTGCTCAAGTGCGTCGATACCAAATCGGCGAGCCTTCAGGTAGGCAGAAATGAAGCGCCCAGATTCTCCAACTGCAACCAGTAGATCGCCCGGGAGACAACCCTTTCGAGTCAGTAGTGGCACCTTCGTTGAGGTCATTCCAACCGCCATCCCATGACATTCGAAGCGTGGCGCCTGTCGAATGTTGCCACCAGCGTTCTGCAACTCGAACGCCTTGCACGCGGCTGCCATCCCAGAAAAAAAATCCCGAAACTGTTCAACGCCCAGGGAGGAAGGAGCTTCAACAGAGCTCGTAATCCCAAGTGGCTTCGCGCCCGCAGCCGCCAGATCGCTTGCATTTATAACCACGGAATACCAACCGAACGTGAAGTAGGATTCTGCGCCCATTGTCCAAACCAGTGGCTCAGGCGCCGCATCACAGGTGATCACTAGACACTGTTGAGTGCCCGGGATTGGAAGATAGGAACAGTCATCGCCCAAGCTGAGAGACGCACCTGAGCCTTCCAAGGTGGGAATAAGAATTTCGCTGATCAGACGAAACTCACCCCATTCACCCAACGTTCCTCTTGCCATATCGCTACGTATACTCGTTGGCACGCTAGCTCCTATTCCGCTGAGCGGCTACGCTTTGGGCGTTTGTCCAAATAATATTTCGCTATATATTCTGCCGTTTTCTCGACGGTAAGAATTGCAGAGAACTGATTATCGGCGTCTCGCAGATGCTTAAGCAGGCCGACCGCAACAAGGAAGAGAGGGATCACATATTCTTCATCCCAATTTGTCTTTGTTTTATGAAAGGCTCTTTGAGCCTTTCTGCGAACTTGTCGAATCAACCGTGCGTTTATTTGACCAGCACGATCACCCAAGACCGGCGCCTCGTGATCCTTGTCCACATCGAAACGCACCCAAGCCGCCAGTTTTTTCATATCAGCCTGAGGGATGTCCGCTCGTAGATACATAAATCTAAAATTGCACTCTAGAAGTACGAAATCCTTCGCAATATGGCGTTCGCTCTGTGCCCAACCGAAGTCTATGATATGGGGCACCCCGGTTTCAGATAGAACAATATTGTGAGGGTGGAGATCGCCGTGGATTGCGCCCAAGTACAGATTTACCGGGGACATTTGCCTGAGTTGGTTTAAGACCCACAGCGGGTTGATTTTTGTGCCCCTACAATACCGCTGTCGCTCTGGAGCCCACCTGTTCACCCAACGTACTTCTGTTTCCCGAACTCCTCGGAGATACCATTTGTATTCGTCTAGAATCTTGCGAGGCTTGCAAGCCGCTCGTCCACCCCTATGGTGCAGAGGTTTCAAGATTTCAAACACTACGTCAATAATCGTAAGGATCTTGCGCTCTTCATCGGCAGAAACGCTCTTCTTGCGGAGGAATTCAGCCAAATCTCTAATGTGCAATTTAAGCCTGGTCGACTCACCAGGCTGATATTTCTCCAAGACTGGAGTGCTCGAGAGAAGCGAATATGCTCTTGGTCCAGAAATAAACGATCATGACGCGGCTTCCACTGAATCCCTGAACAGCTCCCAGTCGCTCTAGGGGCACAAGAATCAATTTGGGTGTGAATGCAGCCCGTTTCATAGTGAATCGGGATGGCCAGATAGCCTCCCCAAAACTTAGAAGACCAGGAACGTGCTCCGGCGGGCAGTTGGAGATCTTTCTCCAAAGCAGCTCAGCGGGCGTAGACAACGCCGCCCTTTCCTTCTCATCGAGCAATTCGGCTTCGATTTCGATGCTTCGTTTCGCTCGCGTATGCGGACGCAGTTTAGTCACCTTTGGCTCTTGCGTCTAAGGCCGGTCCAAGGATATTACAGAACTCCTCGTAGAGCATCGGCCCGGAAGGAGCATCGAGTCCTTCATAGATGCTTCTGGAGAGGGGAAGTCGGCCCTCTCGTCCTGCCTCCGTTCTAACAAACAGGATATGGCATACGGGTAGCCCCGGTTGCAGTTCGATCGGGGCCGAGTTGTGAGATGATAGTTCCAAAGTAATATTGCTCATCCTACTAACACCGAACCCCGGGCTTATGACAAATGAATTTAGGTGAACGCAAAGACCGAACCGCGCAAGGTGTGAAAGCGTGGCAATGACTCCGCAGAGTCCTTCTGGCACGCGAATTCGCTCCAGGGTTCCACTTAAGAGGAATCCGCCCGGAGGCAAAATATACCCTGGCGTCAGAAACTCGCTGACGAGATGATCTTTGCCCGCGCTTTCGGACCATATCCGAATAGGTCGGTCAGACGGAGCCCACTTAATAATGTTCGATCCCAATCGCAGCACATAACTGACTGGTTTGAGCAACGTGGGCAAGTACGGATCAATGCCGATGCGTCCCGCTTCAATTTCTGCCTTAATCTCATTGGCCGACAGGAACATTGGCATCACCGAACCAACGCAACGTCTCAAATACCCACGGTTCTTGCCGACGATACGTGCGCCAATCCCAATCTGCATCTAGTTCGAAGAGTTCAGCTAATCTTCGACGCATATACTGCGACGTGAACGTCTCTGTCGGTGAAACAGCATTAGCCTCTACATAACCAATTTTGCCCAGCGTATCCTGGCAAACGAGGTAATTCGCCGAGCATCTAAGATACCCGAAAGCCTCCGCAAGACTTTCTGCAGCGGAACAGTCATCAGGGAGAAGCTCTTGGAGGGTTACGTGTCCAGGCAGAGGTATCACATGCAGATGGGCATGATAAACGCCACAGGCTGAACCGGTGTGTCGTTTTGCTCCGTGCTCGACCACGAGAGGGACCCCCAAAGGTTTCAAAGTGTCGATCAGCTTCGACACTAGCGCGACTAGGTTCTTAATAGTCTCCGCATTTGCCTCGGACATCGTTTCGACGTGCTCGACCGGCAACACCAACGAGCTTCCCTTGAAAAGCTGACCCAGAGTTGGCATCGCAACGCAATTCGGACATTCCCCTTAGTTCCGAGCAGAATTCGCACGAATTCTCTGCAGCTGTTGTGTCAAGCCGACTTGTCAGCGCCGAGCTGCTCGATTCCAAACTCGGCGTTCTAGGTGTTTTCTTTCCGATCCGGGAATCGTAGATAGGCATTCCTTCCCCTGCTGCGCTCCCTGAGAGGGCCTGCTGCTCGGGTTCGCCAAAGTTAGCTCCCAAGTAGAATAACAGAGAGCAGAGTTGTAGCTATATGTCTCTTCTAGGCCCAAGTTAGTCCGGGACAAGTTTCGGTTGATCTCATCGGGTGTTGACAGTTCTGCGGGGCGCTGCCGAAAGCGCCGCTCCCCGCCCTCTCCAGGAAAGCCAACCTTCTCGCCTACCTCATCGCATCGTTGCCGAATGCTTACGGTTGAGTAGGTGGGATTTGTAGCTGGCTAGTTCGGGACAACTTCGGGACATTTAAGAGAGCGGAAATTTCGCTGATTCTCCGTGTAAGCGACACCAGACAAAGCTGTTAGTGTTTTGCCCTGCCTTGTTTGCAAGCAGGGGGTCGCCGGTTCGAGCCCGGTCACGTCCACCATTTCCCCCGCTACCTGTCCATTTCTCATTGCATTGCGTTGACTTTTCTTTCGCCGCGTCTTTAACATGGCACGGCAGACGTTCCGCTCTGAAATTTTTTGGACGAGCATCGACCTTTCGCCACCGCGGCGAAGGCAGGTGATGTGACGGAAGCACGGGTGGCCTCGGAGTCCGCCGGAGGAGCGAATTGGCTGCTGAATGGGCGCACGTTTGATGAGGCGCACTTCAGTCCGTTGACACAGATCAACGACAAGAACGTGAACGCTCTTGGGCTCGCGTGGTTCCTGGATATCGATGGGGCGATGGGCGTGGTGGCGGAGCCGATTGTGGTGGATGGAGTGATTTATTTGAGCGCGCCGCAATCGAGAGTGTACGCGGTGGACGCGGCTTCGGGAAAATTGATCTGGAAATTCGATCCGCACGTGAAGTTGAACATGGCGATTAACGGATCGTACTCGGCGCGAACGAATGCGGGTGTGGCGGTTTGGGACGGGAAAGTTTATGTGGGCACCGGGGATTGCCGGCTGATCGCGGTGGACGCGGCCGCAGGGAAGCAACTGTGGGAAGCGACGGTTTGCGATCCCACGCAAACTGGGATCACTGGAGCGCCGCATATCGCCAAAGGCAAGGTTTTGATGGGCTACAACGGGTCGGATGACGGCGTGCGTGGCGCGTTGATTGCTTACGACGCGCAGGCCGGCAAGGAAATGTGGCGCTTTTGGACCGTGCCGGGGGATCCGTCGAAACCGTTCGAAACGAAGGCGCTGGAGATGGCGGCGAAGACGTGGTCCGGAAAAGATTCCTGGAGGATTGGCGGGGGCGACGTCTGGAATGCAATTACATACGACGAAGCCACCGGCCTAGCGATTTTCGGCACGGCGGGCGCTGGCGTGGACTACGGCGAGCTGTCTTCTATTAAGGTTAGCGGAGACAAACTTTTTTCGGGCTGCATTATCGCGGTGAATGCGGATACGGGCGAGTACGTATGGCACTTCCAAACGAGCGCGCCGGGGATGCAAACGGAAAATAATCATATCTTGACGGCAGACCTGAAGATCAACGGTGAGAAGCGGCACGTGGCGCTGACCGCGCCGAAGAACGGATTTTTCTATGTGTTGGACGCCAAGACGGGCAAGCTTCTTTCCGCGAAGCCGCTGGTGAAAACGGTTTGGGCGAGCGCGGTGGATTTACAGACCGGGCGAGCGGTGGAGATTCCGAAATCGGCGGGCGGCGGCAGACAGTGGACCGTGCACAACTGGTGGCCGATGAGCTACAACGCGCAGACTGGGCTCGTTTACCTTCCGACGACGGATCGCCGCGCGGATGCCAAAGCCGCCGTCAAATCGGGCGAAAGCGGCGTGGGCTTGGAAGGGCGGCTGATCGCCTGGGATCCGGTGAGCCAGTCGGCGCGCTGGTCTGTGGAGGAGCCGATTGCGACGAATGGGGGAGTGCTCTCTACCGCGGGCAACCTGGTTTTTCAGGGGCAAGGCACGGGAGAGTTTGCCGCGTTTGCCGCGGACAGTGGGAAGCAACTGTGGTCGATCAAAACGGGCTCGGCGATTGAATCTATTCCGGTGACGTTTTCGCTGAAGGGCGAACAGTATGTGATCACGCCGGTGGGCTGGGGATCGGGATCGCGGCTGTTTGCGCCGGCGCGCACGATGGTCACTAATGAATCGGCGCGCGGGCCGGTGCGGTTGTTGTCTTTCAAGCTTGGCGCGACTGCGGCCTACTCGGCGCCGCCAGTGATGATCCCGTCGGTGCCGGAGCCGCCGAAGCTGATGGCGAGCAAAGAGACGATTCACAAGGGCGGAGTGCTGTACCAAAAATTTGTTTGTGACGGCTGCCACTCCCCGGGTACCGACGGCAGCCGCGCCTGGGTGCTGGACGGCGCGATTCCCGATCTGCGCTACATGCCCGCGGATGTGCATCGCGACTGGTATGGAATTGTGCTGGGCGGCTCGCACTGGGATCAGGGGATGCCGGGTTTTGCTGATCCGCCGAAGTTTGCCTTTCCCAACGCCAAGATGACTGTGCAGGACGCCGACGCGATTCATGCGTATGTGATCGCGCAGTCCTGGAAAGCCTACAAGGGCGAGCAAGAGGCAGCGCACTCGAAGCGAGAGAACTACTAGCCCGGCAAGAAATCGCGACGCAAGCTACAATGAAAGGACGCGGAGTGCGCAGCGCTGATATCTTTCCACGTCGCTTGCGTAGAACTAGAGTCGAGGCACACACGCCGCGAATTTACCGATGAACCGCTTTCGCTCCTTCACGCTGGTTTCTGTTTGCATTTTGTTACTGTCGGCGGCATTTCCTGCACCGGCTGAAAATCCAAAAAACATTCATCCGACCGGATATGTCACGGACCTAGCGAGCGTGATGGCGCCGGACACCAAGGCGCGGCTGGAAGCGCTCTGCC
>WNFA01007998.1_pt1 | contig 10555 bp, 6 predicted proteins | sample 5400481 | NCBI WGS metagenome assembly WNFA01 (sample SAMN13153340, study PRJNA577476) | soil metagenome | isolation source: 120 cm saprolite under Douglas fir tree site 2 hole 1 replicate 2 | place: USA:California | collected 2015-04-18 | reverse complement strand
GCCTTTTTGCTGGTAAAACTCTTGTTCACCCGAGGTGAACGTGAAGTCATTACCGCATTCCCGGCACCTAAGGGTTTTGTCAACGAAACTCAACTAGGGACCTCCTTATGATATGTTAGTATTCTTCCGGGTCCATATCCTAACAGATGTCACCAGTTTGTATGTCACCCCTAACAGCGCGGGACTAAATGTTCTGGACGAACACTGTATGCCAGACCGAGATCGGATACCGCATGAAAGCATACACTATCTTTTGCCGAATTGCAAGTGTTTTCTTCACTAGATTGTTGAATCGTTTGCATTTTAATATTTTTTATGTGTATTTTTCACACGAAGTAGGCTTTTTTTATGGGTAGATAGTATGTCGGGCTATTTCTTGACCAGTATAAGGGCTTTAGCCCGCCGCAAGCTACGCCGTTTGAACGGCAGTGGTTAGGCGTGTTCGGCTTTAGCCCGTAGCTGCTCCATTTCTCGTTTTGCTGCCCGTAGGGCAAATCGCAGGGCATCATTATCAGAGTTCAGCCCATAATAGGCACGTATCTCTTTCAAGAGAGTCTTCTCTTCTTCTGTGAAGCGTACAGTAAGTGCGCTTGGTTTCTGTTTCTTTTCCATGCCATAAGCATATCCTCTTGCAATCTTGCTGTCAAGGTGCTATAATCCTGATAGCACCTTGAAAAACTGAAGAGTGTTCGGGTTGTATGGCGAAGGGCCATACGTAAAAACACTCCCGTGTTGTTCCAAGCGTACAAGGCTATTTGCTGTTGCGAAGGCACGACACCAGCGGATGTACGGCTTTAGGAAGTGCAGCAGCGTGCAGAAATAGCTTAGGAAAAGCCTCCGCCCCTGTGGGTACGTTCCCAGGGGAGTAGCGTCGAAAGATGCGGGTGTTCCTGGTTCCCAAGACGCCAACCGCAAGTTGTGGGCCATTCATCCCTTTGCGCACGGCATGGAACCACGAGCGGGCATGGCACCGCCCAGGGAACAGATGCATGCATGGATGCGCTGGTTCCGCGCTTTTCCCTGCCCACTACGGTACGCACAGAGTCGCGGCCACGCCGCATTTCTCAGGGTACCGACTACGCGAGAGAGGCAGAAGCTCCTGGACTTCAGTCCAGGGAGAGTGTCACGCATATGAGACAATACAAGTTGTAGAAACTATTCAAGTGTGCCCCACAATGAACATTAACGACCAAAGCCGGTACTGTCATGCTGAGCGCAGAAGCTGAAGCCCTGAGCGCAGCGAAGGGGAAGCATCTGTCTGCCCATCAAGAGAGACCCTTCGCTGCGCTCAGGGTGACAAATTATGACCGATCGTGCTTGCGGGCAGGAACGATCAACACGCCGCATGGCAGCATCCTCACACCCATTTTCATGCCGGTCGGCACGCAGGCAACCGTCAAAAGCGTCTCACCCGAAGAATTGCGCGAAGCAGGCGCAACGATCATCCTTGCCAATACCTATCACCTGATGCTGCGGCCCGGAGCTCAATTGATTGCCGGTCTTGGCGGCTTGCACCAATTCATGCACTGGGATGGCCCTATTCTTACCGACAGCGGCGGCTTCCAGGTCTTTAGCCTGGGACACCTGCGCAAATTGAACGAAGAGGGAGTCGCTTTCAAATCACATCTCGACGGCTCCCTACACCAGCTCACACCCGAAAATGTGATGCAGATCGAATCCGAACTCGGAGCCGATATCATTTTACCGCTCGACATTTGCGCCGCTTATCCCTGCAATCCAAAGGATGCACAGGAAGCGATGGAGCGCACGCACCGCTGGGCAGAACGCGCGCTGATCGCCAGGGAACGCTATCAAACGGAACAAACCCTGTTTGGTATAGTGCAGGGCGCATTTGAGGCAGAACTGCGCCAGCAGAGCGCCCGCTTCACCGGCAATCTACCTTTTCCTGGCCTCTCGATCGGCGGACTTTCGGTCGGTGAACCCAAGGCCGTCATGTGGGAGATGCTGCAGCACATCACGCCTGAATTACCAAGTGCTAAACCACGCCACCTGCTGGGCGTAGGCTCGCCCGAGGACTTTGTGACAGGTGTTGGCCTGGGCATGGATATGTTCGACTGCGCGCTGCCAACGCGCGTAGCCCGTCATGGCGGCCTGTTTACCGGGTATGGGCGTATCAATATTAAATCCGCACGCTACCGGGCCGAACGCGGCCCCATCGAGGAGGGCTGCGACTGCTATACCTGTCGCAATTACAGCGCTGCCTACGTACACCACCTGGCACGTACCGAAGAACAGTTGTATTATCGTTTGGGGAGTATCCATAATGTACGCTATATGCTGCACCTCGCCGGCCAGATGCGAGACGCAATTATTGCTGGAACATACCCTGCTTTTCGCGATACCTTCTTAGCACGCTATAAGCCGGCATCAGAAGAAGTGCGCGAAGATCAGCGCAAAAAATGGAAGGCTGCGCGTGCGCGCTAAGTTCGGGACGCCCTGGATGAGATAGGTGAAGAAATCCTTGATACACGAGCCATATCGTTTTCTCAACACATACGTACAGGACGCGGCCATGAATATGGCTATTGACGAGTCTGTACTCATACACCATTTGCAAGGCGAAGCGCCACCAACCCTGCGCGTCTTTCGCTGGTCTCAGCCATCGATCTCCCTGGGACGTTTCCAGAGTATCGAACGTGAAATATTGAGCGAGATGTGCCAGCAGCAAGGAGTTGCCTTAGTCCGGCGCCCAACAGGGGGCAGAGCGGTCTATCACCGCGACGAATTTACCTACAGCATCGTCACCGGCAAGCGCTACGGCGTCCCGCCAGGAGTGGTGGCCGCTTATGCCTATCTTGCCCAGGGGTTGCTTGCGGCGCTCGCAATCCTGGGTGTGCACGCTGAACTCAGCGATGAGCGCGTCAGTAAACATCCCTCCGCGGCCTGCTTTGCCTCCTCAACCCAGGCAGACCTGACGAGCGGTGGCTTCAAGCTGATCGGCAGCGCGCAGGTCTGGAAAGACGATGCATTACTACAACAGGGATCATTGCCGGTTGACGACCGCTCCGCCGAATTCTTCGCCATGCTGCGCTTTCCCAATGATACCGCAAGGGAGGAAGCCTTAGCCCTGTACCGCGAAAAAACGACTCCGTTGCACGCCTTTGTCCCTGGCGCAACATGGGATGATGTGGCAGACGCATTCCGCGCGGGATTTAGCGCAGCCCTACAAGCAGAATTCGTGCCGGGTGAGCTGAGCCCCACAGAATGGGACCTGGCGCACAGGCTTGTCGAAGAAAAGTACAGCAAACTGGAATGGCGCAGGGAGCGCATCAGCTTATCCTGAACAAACACCGTTGGAGCCTGGTTAGGCACCAAACCCCTCCACAAGCCACTTTACATGCTTAACGTTGGTTATCGTCCCGCTGCTACTGAAACCCCGATGCCATCCTTGCAGCCTTTGCCACCGGTCTATTTTATCCCATTGACGACGTGCATCCTCGCATTATGTCCTCTGAGGAGTGAACTGCTACACGACTGACGTACCACATGTACGGCACGTGGCGAATGATTCATCCACACGTGCCGTAAAATAATTACGGCACTTAGCCCATGACAAACTCCTCAGATTACTGTACACTTTATAGATAGATTGAACATCGAAGGTTCCTGTCACCGGGGGGAGGTGGCAGCGCCTGTGTAGATGACTCCTCACTATTTTCGTTGTCATGTAGCTACGTTGCTCTGTAGCGCGTCCTTTCTCTGCCTTTCATCGGCGCCCGGTTGCTACCATGAGCAGGTGTATTTTTGTGCCTGCTGGCTCCCTGTCAAGAAATGGAGCGTGCCGCATGTCCCGGATCATTTTTTGCTCGCGTTCTCCACAGGATCAACCCTCTATGCGCTCTCCTCCAGCGATTTAGCAAGCAATCACAAGAATACGTTTGCCGTCCGCCGATACACAGTAGGAAGGGTCTTTCGATGCGCCTTGCTCTCTTTCGATGTGTTGGACGAAGATGCAGTCAAAGTTTACTGGCGAGGGGCGATGCAAGCATCCTCACCACCCGTCCACACCGCTCCCGCCCCTACGTGATGGGTATGGTGCTCCTGTGCGTCCTGATTTGCTGTGAATGCGCTTTCGGCCTGCCGCGATTACACGCGCAGGGGACGGCATTTGACCATACTGCGCCGGCGCTGGATGAAACATGTAATCAAGCCTATTACTCGCCGGATGGGAATCCGTTCCAGCTGTGCCCAGGCCCCTATCCGGGCGGAGGGAACTGTGTGTGGTGGGCATGGGAACAGTGGCACTTGCTGGGCTATAACTTGCCGCTCAACTGGGGCAACGCTGCCGATTGGATTGTCGATGCCGAGCGCACCGGTCTACCTCTGGGCGAGGTGCCGCGCGTTGGCTCGATTGCGGTGTTTCCCGTGGCCGATGGCGTCTGGGCCTTTGGCCCTGCCGGGCACGTGGCCTTGGTGACCTGGGTGAGCGCCGATGGCAGTACGTTCGATGTGACCTATCAGAACTATGGCGATCCCACGCCGATGTATACGGGCGTGGGATATCCTGTTCAGGTCATCAATGCGCCGCGTTACCAGGATGGGGAGCTGCGCTTCATCTATTTCCCGCTGCCGATCGATCCCAACCGGTTTGCGCAGCTTCCCGGGGTCAACGGGAGTGGCCTCTCGGAAGTCATCCAGGCGAATAGGGCACTGGCTACCGGCTCCGCTCTCGCCTCCAACCAGGCTCCCGGGATCACGCTGGGGCTGCCACAGGGGTCATCTGAACAGGCATTCGATGCCGATTTCGCGGGCAACGGGCTGAGCGATCTCTTGCTCTATACCCGCGCGCAGGGCCGGCTGGATGTGCTCAACCTGTCCGCTCCAGCACGACCGAAGCGGCACTTCCCTCTCCTGGTGTACGATGAAATCCTTGCTGATCCCACGACGCTGATCACGCCGCAGCGCGTCAGCCTTGCCGACGCTACGACGCCCGCCGGCGATTGGGGGTCAGCGCTCGACATCCGTATCGGGGACTTCACAGGCTCAGGGCAATCTGAAATTCTGCTCTCTGATCGTGTCACAGGGCAAATCCAGTTGCTTGTCCTGACTCCGCAACTGCGGATCAAGCAGCATATCACGCTGCCTGGCTGGGGGCCGGGATGGGAAGTGTACGTGGGGCGCTTTGATGGGCAGCGCAGCGCACTCTTCCTGTATAACCGGTCTGTGGATTCAACGCTGCTCTCCAGTCCCACCACGAGTTCGACACCTGGCCCCACGGCAAGCCCTACACCTGGTCCCACGACGAGTCCGAAAACAAGTCCTACGCCGATCGCGTCGCCGCGTCCTACCGCGAGTCCTACGCCAAATCCAACACCCAGCCCGACTCCTGGCCCAACGCCCAGTCCGACTGCAAACCCAACGCCCAGTCCCACGCCTGGCCCGACGCCAAATCCAACACCCAGTCCCGCACCAAATCCAACACCCAGCCCGACACCCAGTCCCACACCAAATCCAACATCCAGTCCCACGCCGAATCCAACACCCAGTCCCACTCCTGGTCCCACACCCAGTCCAACTGCAAACCCGACACCTGGCCCGACGCCAAGTCCGACTGCGAGTCCCACACCAAGTCCGACAGCTCACCCGACGCCGCGTCCCACTATAAGCCCGACGCCAAGCCCAACACCAACACGGAGTCCGGCACCCGGTCCGACTGCCACAGTACCGGGTGGCAATCCGGGAGGTGGACCGGAAACGCAAGCAACTCCGGCCAATGTCCTCGTGGTTGACTTCACTCGCGATTTGCGCGTGCGCCATGTGCAGCCGTATACGCTCTCGCAGAACTCCTGGGAGGTGTATGTGGGCCGCTTCGTCACTCCCGGGCAGGACGGCATTTTTCTGTACGATCGTACCTCGGGTGAGGCACGTCTCATGAGCTTTACCTCCGCACTCCTGCTTGCTCACTCCCAGGAACTCCACACCCTGGCGGGGAATTGGGAGGTCCAGAGTGGTGATTTTGCCGGCTCCGGTCAGGCGCAGGTGCTGCTGTATGATCCAGGCACCGGCGATGCACAATTCCTGGCGTTCGCGCGCGACCTCTCACTGGCTGCCCAGAAGAGCTACGCTGGATGGGGGAAGAATCTGGTGCTGTATCCCGGTCACTTTGGCAGCCCGGCGCCGGGTATCATGCTCTACAACCCCACAGCACAACAGAGTACGTTTCTCGCGTTTGATGCCCGGCTTCAGATAACGCTCCATTATGCCGTGCCGAGCTGGGATCAGCACTGGCAAATACTGGTCGGCGCCTTCCTGGATCGTTCGCGCTGCTTAGCCAGGGGCAACTGCACGACGGGCGACGACATCCTGCTGCTTGATCGCCGCACCGGTGAAATGCAGCAATATATCTTCTCGTTTGGACCCCGGTTCAAGGTGTACGATAATCGCTTGCAGGCTTTTTTGCGCGAAGGGGCGGCAGCAGAGGCGCTCCTGATCGCTGTTGGTGCTCCCTCCTTTAGCGTGCTGGCGACGCTTGATACGACGATTACCGTGGAGGAATTGTACTGAAGTGCGTTCTGAAAGGAGTCAAACAATGAGGGCGAGTACGTTGCTTGTACCGGCGAGGAGGGGAGTTCGGCGATGGCACCTGGTTGTCCTTGCCAATCCTTTCCGCGATCCGTCGCTGCTCATCGCTTTCCTGCTGACCTTTATCGAGTTGGGGGGACTACCGGTCTACTGGTACTGGATTCCCGGTCTCACGCTCGTGAATCTGGTGTTGGTGCGCATCATCACCTGGTCGATGACGCTGTCGCTGCTGTATTGCGTGCTTTTCCTGTATAAAGCGGGGAAGCGGGGTCTATTCAGGAGGCCGGTAGATCAGGATTTCGGAACAGCCGGCAAGGGCCGATAATGCAGAGTAACAAAATAATCCGGCAACGAGCGTAGGGGCCGATCATGGATTGTACGTTTGTAACCTGGATAATCGGTGGGGCACGGGGGCCGATACATGGCGGTAATAGGCATCAATCTAAGGCGCGAGCCCGGGATTCCGTAGGGGCGAGGGTGGATGATGCGGGGAAGGGAGGGCCTTTATGGTCGCCCGATGCTGGGGGTGTGAGCGCGTTCCCCCACAGATGAGCCGAGGGAACAGGACGCGGGCGACCATAAAGGCCCTCTCCGCCGCTCCCCACCTCCCTCGCCCCTACGGATGTTGATGAGCTTTCTGTTAAGTTGAGCCTATTGGGGCCGGTACATCGGCGATGGGCACGGAGTAGTGATACGCGCTCCGCTTCGCTTCGTTGAGGCCCCTACGGATGGCCGGGGGAATGTGTCAATGTGCATAATCGGTCCAGATGGATGGTCGGATTATTTCGTCAATGTGCATGATTGCATCCGCCGTTGGTATAGTACCTTTGGTATAGAGATCGTGATGATTTATTGTATCAAGGTTATTCATTATATTTCTAATATGGAGGGTTTGTTACCCTATTTTGAAAGTGGGTTGTCTATTATGTATAATCCATCAACGTATTCCTATCGCTTTTTACCTACTCTTATCGTCCTTTTATTTCCGTTAGTAAGGAGCCCTAGCTATGGCAGACAAGCAGAAAGGCGAAGTTGTTTCGGAACCCGTAGCGTACAATCAGCTTCTCTCTTCTCTATTTCTCTTAGGTGAGACACTCCTGGGAGAAATGAACGGCAACTTTGACCAGCTTTCCCAGGAAATTGCGCTGGTCACCCACGGGCAAGCTCAGTTGGTCCTGCAACAGGAGACCTCTAAGCAGTCTCCTCTAGCAACACCGCACTCCCTTCCCGTGAAGTTCGGCGGTCGCTTGTATGGAGAGCTGTGTATCGCACCTGACCCGGCAGACTATCTCTCCCCGGCTATCCCCTGGACAATCGTCTCTCTTCTGGCACGTTTCTGTGGCGGGCTGCTCTACACCATCGAGATAGCAGCTTTTATGCCCGAGTTGAGACAGTCTTATGCCCAGGCCTACAAAGCCCGTACCTCGTTGACAGAGCGCGAACGAGACACCCTGGCGCTCATGTGCCAGGGGTATACCTCCGTGGAGATCGCTCCGATGTTGCACGTTGTGCCAGCAACTGTGCGCAAGTTCCGGGAGCGTATCTATAGACGGCTTGATGTGCATTCGGAACGTGAGGCTGTGTTTGCCGCCTTTGCCACTGGCCTGTTTTATCCCGTTGCCGATCTCCGCCCTCACATTATGTCACCTACTAATGGACAATAACCAGGGCGGAAAACCCTGTGGGAGACGCAGCGCCGCCGCAATGGTAGGCAAGTGTCGTATGCTTTGTACGGATGGAATGCTTCCCGCTGCTGATCCCCAGGTCATCTGGCCGCAATGGTAGGCAAGTGCCGTATGCGTTGTACGACACTTGCCGTAGAAAAATGTCGGCATTTGACCCGTGACAAAACGCTGAGCTGTCATGTACCATTATACCCAGCAACACCGGTGCCGGTCTCCATGGGGGATGGAGGCAGGCACCAACCACCGGCGCACGTTGCGTGTGCCACCGACCATGTCATCGTCTTGTAGCGATACTCTTCTGTAGCGCGTCCCTTCCGTTTTGCTCTACCTGTACGTGCCTGTAGCCGTTCGTGTAGTTCTTTTTGGCTTGCCCGCCGTTCGCCTGGAAATGGAGTGTGCTTCATGTTCCGTCATATTTTTGGCTCACGTCTTCCTGTTGCTCGACCCCATATTGTCCCCCCGCCTCGAAGGCAGCGCGTGCTGGCGCACCGCTCCCTGGTGTGCTCCTTCCTGCTGACGCTGCTCCTGCTGCTCTCCCAGGTCTTGGGGAACTGGGGCTTTCTGGTCAAGCCTGCCGAAGCTGCCAGCGCTGGCGCACCCACGAGCGCGCCTGCCAGCATGACCATGCAGCAATTCCTCAAGGAAGGGCACAACGATCACGTCTATCGCGGCCCGATCCAGCCGCCGCCCGGCCCGGCTCCCACGCCCAAATCGACCTCGGCCCACGCGACCGACTACGCCCACCTGCCGCCCAGCGCCGAGCCGCCTACCATGGCGCCCTTGAGCCACGGCCTGGATGTCTCCCTCTTCGCGGGCAGTCCCACTGCCGGCAGCGCTCCCCTCGACCTGGTCAGCAGTGACCAGCGGCTGGAGGTGCGCATCTTCCCGGGCTCCCTCGACCTCTCCCAGGCCACTGTCGCGGGGGGTGGCAAGCCCAGCGGCTCGCTCACCCTGACGTTGACCGAGCTCCATGGCCACTTTGCCGCCACGATGAATATGCTGGGGGCCTACCGGCTCCAGATCACCGATGCCCAGGGTCACCTCGTGACTGGTCTGCGTGCCCGCACCCCGGTTTCGTTCATCTATCACTATCAGCCCGCCGAACTGACCGACCTCGACCTGGACCCGGGTCGTCTCTCCCTGAGCTGGCCCTCCCTCATCCAGGCTGCCCGACAAGCCAGGCAGCCGACCACTGGCTTCGTCTTCCCCATGCGCGACGACCCGATCAGCCAGACCCTCACCGCCTCGAGCACCATCCTCGGCTCCGGCATCTTCGACGCTGGCGGCGGTGATCCGCAGAACCAGAGCCCGGCGACGCCACACTTTGCCTCGGAGCAGGGCAACTCCGGCCAGCTCGCCTACGCCTATCCCTTGCAGGTGCCCCCCGGCACGGGCGGCTTTGCCCCCACCCTTTTGCTGAACTACTCCAGCGGCAATCCCAACGGGCGGCCCAGCCGCTTTTCACCCGCCAACAACGTCGGTGATGGCTGGACCCTCTCGCTGGGGTCCATCACCGTGGATACCTATCCCAATGGCTCCCAATGGTACTTCATCAGCGGCATCGACAACATCGGCGACCGGCTCATTGCCAACGGCTCGCTCTACGACACCGAACACCTCTCGCGGCTGCGCATCCAGCAGGTGACCAGCGGCAGTACCGGGCAGCCCTGCTTCCACGTGTGGGACAAGGCTGGCACCTTCTATGACCTGGGCTGCACCGCCGCCGCCAATTCCTTGCAGTACCGCACCGACTCCACGGGGACGCGCCACAACTACCGCTGGGATGTCGACGAGATCGTCGCTCCCAACGAGGGCTCCGAGGACAAGACCACGAGTGGCAGCTACACCACCATTCGCGATGCGGCCATCAAGCAGATCCTCTATGGCACGGGCACGGGCACCAGCAGCGTGACCACGGTGGCCGGCACCGTCGACTTCGCCTACCATGCTCCCTCTGCTAATGCGCCCTGGGCCACCGCCTACGGCACCAACTACAACTGCGGGTCGACGCCACCGGTCACGAGCACGACCCTGCGCTGCGATGATCCCGTCCAGTTCGGCACGATCCAGCCACCCGCCGTGATGAGTACCCTCACGCTGGACACGGTGACCAGTTACGTCGGCGCCGATTCGAGCAGCAGCAACAAGGCCTACGGCTACAGCTTCACCTACACGGATACGCCCTTTGCCACCAATAATACCGGGGGCAGCCCAGGTGGGCCCTGCTACGACCCGGTGACGCTGACGGAGCAGTATTGTGCCGGCGAGCACCTGCTCAGCACCATCACCCCCACCGTCTACCAGAATGGCACCGCCCACCAGCTCAA
>WNFA01014392.1_pt1 | contig 10556 bp, 10 predicted proteins | sample 5400481 | NCBI WGS metagenome assembly WNFA01 (sample SAMN13153340, study PRJNA577476) | soil metagenome | isolation source: 120 cm saprolite under Douglas fir tree site 2 hole 1 replicate 2 | place: USA:California | collected 2015-04-18 | reverse complement strand
AACACCGTTTTTGCGCAGATCGCCGCGGAAGCGCTTGGCCTCGATTGCGAGCAAATCGAAATCATGCAGCCCGACACAGCGTTCGTACCCAACAGCGGGCCCACGGTGGCCTCGCGCACGACCATGATCGTCGGAAAACTGGTTGAGTCTGCCGCGCTGGGTTTGCAGCGGTCGCTGTACGAAAGTGGTTTTCTGAAATCGGGATACGGCGAGAAAGACTTCGTCTCTGCCTGTCGGCAATATCTCGACAAATTTGGCTCGTTGCGCTCATTCGCAAAGTACGAGCATCCGCGGGATCTTCACTGGGACGATGCGCGCTACCAAGGCGACGCCTATGGGCAAGGTCGTAAACCCCGTGCTCGCTGCCGGCCAGATCGAAGGCGGCGTGGCGCAAGGGATCGGCTTTGCTCTCTATGAAAATGTCGTGTGGCAGGAAGGGCGCATGGTCAACGGGCAGATGACCAATTACATCATGCCCACGTCAATGGACGTTCCGCCGATCCGGGTTTTCTTCGAAGAGATTCCCTATGCGCGCGGCCCCGCGGGCGCGAAAGGAATCGGCGAGCTGCCGCTGGATGGAACGGCTCCCGCAATTGCCAATGCGATCGCGCAGGCGACAGGGGCCGACATCAGGCGAGTTCCAATCACGCCGGAAACCTTGATCGAAATGCTGGAGAGCGTGCATGCCTGAGCCCGCTCTCAAAATCCTTGTGCGCTGCGAAGTGAACGGGCATGCCATGACTTTCGAAGCCTATCCGATGGCGCGGCTACTGGACGTTTTGCGTGAGCAGGCCGGACTCACGGGCACAAAAGAGGGCTGCGGCGAAGGCGAGTGTGGCGCCTGTTCAATCGAGATGGACGGCATGCTTGTAAATAGTTGTCTCGTGCCGGCATTGCAGGCGGAGGGGGCAAAGATTCGAACGATTGAGGGCGTCGCCGCCCGGGAGCAGTTGGACGCTGTTCAGCAGGCCTTCGTCACTCATGGCGGTGCGCAGTGCGGAATCTGCACGCCCGGCATGATCCTTGCCGCGGTCAATCTTCTGTCGCGGAATCCGCGGCCAACGGAAGAAGAAATCCGCGAAGGGCTCGCTGGCAATCTCTGCCGCTGCACGGGCTATATGAAGATTTTCGAGTCGGTCCTCGAAGCCAGCAGAGGCACAGGGCAACGCGCATGAGGTCGTATGTGCCTGCGTACGAGATAGAGGCGCCGCGCGATCTCGCGGGCGCACTCCAGAAGATGGCACGGGAGCGGGGAGTGTGGAAGCCTTTTGCCGGCGGCACGGACCTGATGGTGTTGCTCGAAGCTGGAAAACTCCAGCATAGAAATTTCCTGAGCATCTGGAGACTTCCCGAATTGCACGGCATCGAAGTAGCGCCCTCGCACGTGACTCTCGGGGCCCTCGCGACGTATACGGAAGTGCGGCGGCACGATATTCTGGCGCGCGAATTTCCACTCCTCTGTCAGGCAGCGGCGGAAACCGGAAGCATCGCGACGCAAAATCGCGGGACTCTTGGCGGAAACATCGCCAATGCATCCCCCGCCGCGGATTCGCCGCCCGCACTCTTCGTGTACGATGCGGAGCTGGAACTGGTTTCCGCAAATGGATCGCGATGGGTGCCATATCATGGCTTTTGCTCCGGCTATAAACAGATGGACCTGCGCAATGACGAGCTGATTCGAAGCATTCGCATGCCGCGAAACAAAAAAAGCTGGAGAGAGTATTACCGGAAGGTGGGGACGCGCCTGGCGCAGGCCATTTCCAAAGTCTGCTTTGCCGCTGCCGCTTGCGTCGAGGCGGGGCGTGTCACTGACATTCGAATTGCCCTCGGCAGCGTTGCCCCCGTTGTGCTGCGCGCAGTTGAAACTGAACAAATGTTGCGCGGGACGAAATTGACGCCTGTCGTTCTCCAGGCCGCTCAGAATGTGCTGGCCCAGGAGATTGCCCCGATTGATGACATGCGCTCCACCGCGCGCTACCGCCGTCGCGTGGCACAAAATCTGCTCGCGGAATTCTGCGAGAAAATAACCGCCTAACCCGAAATGCCGAACCTGTCTGCGCCTCCTGCCAATTCCATTGCCGCGCCAGACTTGATTGTTCGCGGCCGTCGCGTGGTAACGCCGGAGGGGGAGCGGTCCGCTGCCATCCACATTCGCGGCGGGAGGATCGCCGCCGTTTCCGAATTTCAAGACGTTCCTCCAGGATGCCGGGTGCACGAAGCCGGCGATCTCGCTGTCATGCCGGGGGTCGTCGACACCCACGTGCATATCAACGAACCCGGCCGGGCGGAATGGGAGGGATTCTCGACGGCGACTCTGGCGGCGGCAGCCGGTGGCGTCACAACGCTCATTGAAATGCCGTTGAACAGCATTCCGGCGACAACGACCCTGGCTGGGTTTCGCGAAAAACTTTCCGCTGCCGCCGGCAAACTTTTGGTCGACGTCGGATTCTGGGGCGGCGTCGTGCCCGGAAACGCCGCGGAGCTTCGCCCCTTGTGGGAAGCGGGCGTCTTCGGCTTCAAATGCTTCTTGGTCGACAGCGGCGTCGCAGAGTTCGCGCGAGTGAACGAAGAAGATTTACGCTTAGTGCTGCCTGAGCTGGCGAAAATCGGTGCACCGCTCCTGGCCCACGCCGAATTGCCCGGGCCCATCGAGGAAGCGCTGCGGAAGTGGACCACGAACGCCTCGCCGCGCCATTACTCCACATGGCTCGCGTCGCGGCCCCGTGCCGCGGAGAGCGAAGCCATTGCCCTCCTCTTGCGTCTCGCCCGCGAATATCAGGTGCACATTCACATCGTGCATCTCTCTTCCTCTGACGCGATTCTCAGCTTGCGGCAGGCAAGAGATAGTGGAATGCGCGTGAGCGTAGAAACATGCCCTCACTATCTGGCCTTTACTGCGGAGGAGGTCGCCGATGGCGCGACGGAGTTCAAGTGTGCTCCACCTATCCGCGAAGGAGAAAACCGCGAAATGCTCTGGGCCGCCCTGGGCGACGGCACGATTGATCTCATCGCCTCCGATCATTCGCCCTGTCCGCGGGGGATGAAGCTCCGCGATGAGGGAGATTTCCTCCGCGCTTGGGGCGGCATCGCTTCTTTGCAGCTCAGCTTGCCGGCAGTCTGGACGGAAGCACGCTCGCGCGGATATGCTCTGATGCATCTGGAGAAGTGGATGTGCCGCGCTCCGGCGCGCCTTGCGGGTCTCGGAAAACGAAAAGGAGCAATCGCTGCGGGTTGCGATGCCGATCTCGTGATTTGGAATCCTGAGGGGCAATTTCGCGTCGATCCCGCGTTGCTTCATCACCGCCACAAGCTGACGCCGTATGCCGAGCGCAAATTGTCTGGTGTGATCGAGACGACGTTTCTTCGTGGTGAACAAATATTCGGGAGAGGAGAATTCTCATCGTCGCCGTTCGGCAGGATCCTTCGTCGGGGCAAGGTATGAGCGATTTCACGCAACTTGTGGATTTGGCATCGGAGCGGCTGGGCGGCTGCGTGCTCGAGGCCAACGACGAATTCTTCGCCCCCAAAGAGAATTTGCTGAAGGAGTCTAAGCCGGTTTTTATGGAAGGAAGATACACCGCTCGCGGGAAATGGATGGACGGCTGGGAAACGCGGCGGCGGCGCACGCCGGGCCACGATTGGTGCGTCGTTCGATTGGGGCTGCCGGGAATTATTCGCGGAGTGCTTGTGGATACGAGCTTCTTCAAGGGCAATTATCCGGAACACTTTTCGCTGGAAGTCTGCGGCCTGCGTGGCAGGCCTCCTTACAAGGATGAAAAGAAATTGTTGCAGGCCGCGCAGACAAAGTGGGTTGCCGTTCTTCCGCCCACACCGCTCAAGGGCGACTCGCAGAATTTGTTTCGCGTGGATTACGGCGCTCGAATCACGCATGTGCGGCTTAGGATTTATCCTGACGGCGGCGTCGCGCGATTGCGCCTTTACGGCGAGGTTGCGCCTGAAGCGAAGGCACTCTCAAGCCGTGAAACCGATCTTGTCGCAGTTGGGAACGGAGGTAGTGTGGTCGCCTCGAGCGACCAGTTTTTTGGCCAGCCGCGAAATTTGTTGATGCCAGGCCGCGCGAAAAACATAGGCGACGGCTGGGAGACGCAGCGAAGGCGCGGCCCGGGCCATGACTGGGTGATTGTGAAGCTCGGCATTCCCGGTGCGATCCGCCGCGTCGAGGTGGACACTTCGCGCTTCAAAGGAAATTTTCCTGAGAGCTGCTCTCTGGAAACCTGTCACATAGGCGACTCAGCGATGGACGCGGCGGCGGTTGTGGCGCAGGAGTGGAAAGAGCTTTTGCCTAAGTCAAAATTAAGGGCGGATCACCGCCACATATTCAAAGCGCCCCCGAATGCTGGTTCCACGACGCATTTGCGATTCAACATTTATCCCGACGGAGGCGTCGCGCGTTTGCGGGTTTTTGGCAAGCCAGAACTTGCAACAGTTGGACCTGGAGACATCGAGAGACTCAATCAACTATCGAAGGAAAATGTGCGGAAGGCGCTGGCCGATTGCTGTGGCTCAAAAAGGTGGGTTACGCAGATGGTCGAGCGGATGCCATATTCAAACCCTGTACAATTGCTGGAGGCCGCCGGCAAAGTGTGGGCCGGATTGAGCCACGGGGATTGGCTCGAAGCGTTTCAGCGTCATCCGAAAATCGGCGAGAAGCAGGCACAAGCGAAGCAATCCGCGAAGGCCCGGCAATGGTCCGGCCGGGAACAGTCCACTGCGCAGAAGGCCTCGCCGGAGACACTGGCTGCTTTGGCCGCGGCGAATCAGGAATATCTCGCGAAGTTCGGGCACATCTTTCTGATCTGCGCGACCGGAAAAACCAGCGAAGAGATCTTGAAGGATTTGCAGCAACGATTATCCAATGACCCCGCGACAGAATTGCATGTCGCAGCCGAGGAGCAAGCTAAAATCACTCGCCTGCGCTTGGAGAAATTACTCGCGTCATGAGCCTGATCACTACTCACGTTTTGGACGTTTCGATCGGCAAACCCGCAGTCGGCGTGCCAGTAGTGCTTGAGTTGGAGAAGGCCGCTGGCCAATGGAAAGAATTCGGCCACGGCGCAACCGATACCGACGGGAGGTTGAAAGATCTGCTCGCATCGGGCTCGCTCGCGGCCGGGACGTACCGGCTGACGTTTGACACGCGCGCCTATTTTGCTGCTCGAAAGGTTCAATCGTTTTATCCGCAAATCGCGATCGTATTTGAAGTGCGCAATGCAAATGAACGTCATCACGTTCCCTTGCTCTTGAGCCCTTACGGCTACTCCACTTACCGCGGGAGCTGACAGATGACTATTCGGCTCGGCGAAAACAATTACGGCAAGTCGCGCGTGCGGCTGCTGCGCGTCACGCGGCAGGAGGGCCGCCACGACGTCAAAGAAATGATGCTGGCCATTCGCTTCGAGGGCGATTTTGAGACGGCACACACCAAGGGCGACAACCGCAAGATCCTGCCGACGGACACGATGAAAAACACGGTCTACGCGCTCGCACGGCAGTACCCCATAGAGACCGTAGAAAAGTTTGGCTTGCACCTGATCGAGCACTTCCTGACTTATAACCCGCAAATATCTCGCGTTCGAATCGAGGCCGCAGAAAACTTGTGGATGCGTCTTCAGCGCGGCGAGAAGCCTCATGCGTCGGCGTTCACGCGCGCGGGAGACGAAAAACACACGGCTGCGCTGAGCGGGGCCCGCAAGGGCGTGGAGATTCGCGCGGGCGTTGAGGGTCTCGTCGTTCTAAAAACGGCGGGTTCCGCGTTCGATAAGTTCCTGCGGGATCCCTACACGACGCTGAAAGAGGACCGCAACCGCGTTCTTTCCACCGCTATTCGCGCGAGCTGGCTCTATGCCGGCGCCAAAATCGAATTCGGTCCTATCTGGCACAGCGTACGGAATACCATGTTGGATGTTTTTGCGGAACATCAAAGCGAATCGCTGCAGCACACGCTCTATGCCATGGGTGAAGCCGTGCTCAACAATTTCGATCACGTTCGGGAAATTCATCTCTCTCTGCCGAACAGGCATTACAATCTCGTCGACCTCTCCCCATTCGGGATGGACAATCCCGCCGAAGTTTTCTTGCCGGCGGAAGAGCCCCACGGTTTGATCGAAGCCACTCTGCGAAAAGAATGAGCGACGGGCCTTTTCACGGCGGGCAGGCGCGATTATCGTTTGCGGCCTTCCAGAAGTTTGACGAATGACGCAGTGCGAAGATCGGCCGGCGTCAAACCCGTGAGCGATTGCGCTTCTTCCGCAGTAATAGCGCCGCAATTGATGGCCCGAAGAAAATAATTCAAGAGTCCCTGCCCTGTTGCGGCGTCGTCGAAAACCTCTCCGACCAGCGTTGCTTGTGCCGCTTTCGCAATGAAGTTGCGTAGCCGCTCCGACGCCGCATCAAGGCCTTCCAGAAAAAATGAATACACCGCCGCATAGCGCGTCGCAAGCTGCGCCGGATGAAGATCCCAGCCCTGATAGAAGCCGTTCACCAGGGAGTGACGGATGTGCTCAAAATGAAGTTTCCATGCGTTATGAACCGTGGCGCGGTTTTCCACCACTTCGCGCGGCGGCAGCGCCGAGCCGCCTTTTGCGGCGCGATGCGGGGGAACCGGAAGGATATTCGTTGCGCCATCGGACAGCCAGACGCCGGTGCCCGCAAGCGCCACTTGCATCACCTCGCGCGCAAAATCGCACGCGAGATGAGTCATCTGTTGATAAGCAGCGGTGATATTTCGCCCGGCCGTGTAATCGTAAGTCCCAAAGTGCGCCGCGACGCAGCGTCCTCGCGCCGCGCTCACAAGCGGCAGCAGGTTCACCTGCCCGTGCTCGTTGAAAATGGTTCACCTGCCCGTGCTCGTTGAAAATGGATTGCGTCGTCTCGATCATGAGCTCAAGCCGCAGCGCGCCAGGCTCGAGATCCAGCGCCGGCTCGAGGCGCGCGCAAATGTCCGCGAGCGCCGCGACCTCATCCGGCAAACTGACCTTAGGTAGCGTGATGTAGAACTTGTCCGGAAGCTTGCCATGCGTTTTTGCCGTGAGCTCCGTCAGGACAATGTCCATCGTTCGAATGCTGCGGTCGCGAAGCTCCTCTGTGAACGGCTTGATGCGGATGCCAATAAACGGCGGAAGCTCGCCGGAGTTCATTCCCGCGGCGATTTCGCCCGCCACCGCAGCCGCGTGACCATCTTCCTCTTCATCGGGCCGGTTCCCGTAGCCATCCTCAAAATCGATTCGAAAATCTTCAACCGGCTCGCGCCGCAGCTTCTCGCGGACGCGTTGGTACAAAGTGTGGGCAAACCAAGCGGCCTGATTCTCTTTCCTCGCGCTCTGCGAGGCGGCTTCGATGGATTGTGCTATTGCTGCTGCCGCTTGAGGAGAATCCGGAAGACGATCGGCGCCCGCAAGAGAAATTATTTTCGCGAACGAAATAAAATCCGGCGCGAATTCATCGAGCGAGCGAAGCGCAGTTTCACCAAGCCGCCGGGCCGTGTCCGCGCGGAAAAGATGCGCGCCGCCATAAACGGTATGCACCGGCTGGCGGTCTCCAGCGGCGCCGGGATAACGGTTTTGAAACGCCTTGTGCGCCTTCTCGAGCCGCGTCGTGATGTCCTGAAGCGACGCTGGAGAAAGAGTGGTTTTCATTCCGGCCTCGCGCCTAAAATTCTCGGCGCTTCCTCTCGTGCGCGCAATCCGAGAGCCACCTGGCAACCAACGCGAGACAGCATACATTTGTCGGACCGGTGCGCGCCACTCGCACAATGGAAGTATTCTTAGTTTGTCATTCGAACGCACATGATGGTTTGGAGATTTCCGCAGAAAGTAGTCGGGGCGAAAGGATTTGAACTTGAGCCGTTTTGCGGGCGTCTGAGCCCGCAGGCGAAATCCCGAGCACAGCGAGGGACCTCAGCGGAAATAATGGTCGGGGCGAAAGGATTTGAACCTTCGACCTCCTGGTCCCGAACCAGAAAGTCGGAAAATCTAAAGCCTTGTGGGTGTCGCACTTACAAGCCGCACCACCCAAAAATCCTGCCTCAATTGGTCCACAAAGTCCACAGCGTAAAAAGAGCATCTACCAAGGATTATCGCGGCCGGATGCGCGCGTGGCTTTGGACTACTCATGAAAATCCAGCCTGCAAACTCGGCCAGTCTAGTCTTCTGTAGAGTGCTTGCGGCGAGATTTCAGCCGTGGGCTGCCGCCTTGTTCTTGTAACTTGTCGCGTTGGACCTTGCCACCTTTCCTCTTGGCTGACAGCTCCGCAGTGACTCTGGCTGTAATCTTCGAAGCGTCTACTTTGTAGCGGACGGCAGTTCGCATCAGGTTCGCTTCCTTGGACAGTGTTTCTGCTGAACTGTACCCCGGGCAGTAAAGGTCGGGGACGAGCGCGCAGGTCACGACAAACCGGTTGAGATCGGCTGCCGTCATTGCGTGTATTCGAGCCTCGGCCAGTCGTTCGTGGTCCACCGTGCTCCCGCCCCATGACGTCTTTGTTTTGTTCTCTTCCCATCCATAGACCTGGAACAGCCGATGATGGTTGTCGTGACCCACGCGATGGAAGTAATCCAGCGCGACCATTTCGAAGTCCGCACGCGCCAATGCAGCACGAAGCTTCTGCCGAACCGCCTGTAAAATTCGCGAGCGTGATTCCTTCTGGACTCGGACGGCAAGCGCAAGCTTTCTGCGTTGCTCTCTCTCTTGCGGCGAGATCTCGTAGTGGGAGAATGGCCGGTGCGTCTTGCACTTCTCCTCCGTACACACATGCATGACCGTTCCTGCTTTGCGGCCGTCTGCAATGACGGCCGTCTTGGTATGCGGACACTCCCCCTCGCGGTCCGCGCGACGATACTGACCTTCATAGAGCGTGTTGGGCGCCTTAGGGCTGACCTGCCAGGAAGGACTCTCCGAAATCTGAACCGGCTTGCGCCCTTCTTTCACAAGGGGACCAACCCGCAGTTGAACAAACGCCTGAACCTTTGCTTGATGACAGGCCGGATCCATGCACAAAGACTTGTTCTTGATCTCTGGGAAGAGCAGTGGATTATTCCCTGTCCGTTTCGGGCATGCCGAACATGCGCCCGCCTCAGGCAGCAAATTCGCATCATCTGTATCGAAGGGCGCATTTTTCAAGTCGAGGTGAATTTCGCGTTCGATCCACTCGCGAAGCTGTCGTACTGTCAGCGCCTGTGCCTTGCGGTCCTTCAAAATCGAACCCGTGCTGCGGTGGCCCGGAAAACACTCAATGAGTGCCCGTTCTTGGTCCTTCGGCTGAAGACGCGCGATTTCCAAACCGTGAGCAACAGTCAGCTTGCCATCGTAAAACGCGGTTTGCGCGGCTGGGATCAACTCGGTGAGAGAAATGCGACCCTTCACGTACGCCGGGCTTTTGGCAACCTGCGCCGCGATCGTCTCCATAGTGTAGAAATCCGGCCTCAAGTCCCTTAGCGATCGATAGCCTATTCCCTCATCCAACTCGTGAATATTTACTCGTTGCAAATTTTCGATGAGACGAATTTCTTGGCACTCGGCATCCGTCAGGTCCCGCACTGTTGCCGGGATCGTGTCTTTGCCCGCAATCTTGGAGGCACGAAAACGCCGGGCGCCAGCGACCAGTTCGTATGTCCCGGCCGCACCGTCTGGCGAAGGACGCACAAGAATTGCCTGCAAGACACCGTGCGATCTGATGTTGGTGGCCAACTCCTGGAGTTGGGCCTCATCGAAAACCCGGCGCGGGTTTCTGCTGGATTCCCGTATTCTTTCTAGCGGAATGTCCTGAATGGACGAAGCCACTGGCCGTCCTGCTTTCACTTCACTTGCTACCATCGTTGTGCTCATGGCTTACTTCTCCTTTTTCTCCAAATCAGTCGGATTAGTATTCTTGGGGCAACAAGAGGGTCGTCACCGAGCGGTCCGATTCTGTGACAATCCACAACTTGTCGCCTGCGTTTGTGCGGTAGCTGCTCAAGAGCCGGAACCCGTGCTCTAGGCTGTAGTGGTTTTCCTTTCGGTCCTCGTCGGACAAGTCGCCCCAGTCGCGGCTAACGTGGCGCGTGAGGAACTCGCCCGGCTGCTGTTCCGCCTTCCGAAGCGCGGCCAAAGCGCCCGGTGTTGCGACGATCTGGCCGAGTTCGAAAGCAGGTTGTTTGCTGAGTTGTTGCATTGAAAAAACTCCTTTCGCTGGTTTAGTTTTTTGCTTCCTAGAGGCACCGTAGTGAGCGGTGCATTAAAAGCAAATGCCCTTCCTAGCGGGGCCAGGCGCCTGGCCGTCCGCGCTTTCAAGGCCGCGTGGTTTTCGCGTTCATCGGAGCGAAGCGTGAGAGCGGACGATCTAGGCGCAGGTTTTCACAGGGAAGGGCAGACGAAAACGCTACTTCCGAGTGGTGCTTGATCTTTTGCTACGACTGATAATGTGAACTAACGATGCGTGGGGATGATCGGTGGACTAAGCACGTGAATTATTTTGGGCGGCGATAGTACAACCTAAAGCTCATCTACTTGAGTGTTTCCTTACAACGACATCCGTCTGAACAGCGCCATCGGCTACATCA
>WNFA01006974.1_pt1 | contig 10556 bp, 11 predicted proteins | sample 5400481 | NCBI WGS metagenome assembly WNFA01 (sample SAMN13153340, study PRJNA577476) | soil metagenome | isolation source: 120 cm saprolite under Douglas fir tree site 2 hole 1 replicate 2 | place: USA:California | collected 2015-04-18 | reverse complement strand
CCGCGTCAACGTCATCATTCCGCCGCTGGCGGTGAAGGGCGCGTCGATGACCATCCGCAAGATGCGCAAGGACCCACTCCAGATCGAGGACCTGATCAAGAACAACACCTTGACGCAGGATATGGCCGCTTTCCTCAAGGCTTGCGTCAATGCGCGGATGAACATCATCGTCGCCGGCGGTGGTTCCTCAGGAAAGACCACGACGCTCAACGTGCTCTCGAGCTTCATCCCAAGCGACGAACGCATCATCACCGTCGAAGATGCCGCCGAGTTGCAACTGCGCCAAATTCACGTCATCAGCCTCGAGTCACGGCCGACCAACGTCGAAGGCAAGGGTGCTCGTCATCAACACCCTCCGAATGCGGCCCGACCGGATCGTCGTTGGAGAGGTTCGTAGCGGCGAGGCGCCGGACATGCTCCAGGCCATGAACACCGGTCACGATGGCTCCTTGACCACGGTCCACTCGAACACGCCACGAGACACGATCTCCCGGCTCGAGACCCTCGTGCTGATGGCCGGCATGGAACTCCCGTCGCGCGCCATCCGGGAACAGATCGCCTCGGCAATCAACATCATCATCCAGCAGAACCGCTTGCGAGACGGGACACGCAAGGTCACGTACATCTCCGAGGTGACCGGGATCGAGGGAGACCAGATCTCGCTCCAGGACATCTTCGTCTACAAGCAGTCGGGCTACGAAAACGGAAAGGTCACCGGGATGCTGACCGCCACCGGAGCCATCCCGCACATCATGGAGTTGCTCGAGTCGACCGGCAACGCGGTGCCCATGAGCTTTTTCGACCCCCACCCGGACAGCGGCTTCGTCCGCCCGAAACGGCTCCGCGTCGTCCCGAACGCCGCCTGATTCCTTGCCCAAGGGCCGTAAGAAACGGCGCGTATATTCAACTCATGCCGGCCAAAGAGGCGACGCCGTTCTCGGAGGCGCTCGACCGGCGCGTCGACGAGGGCGCCCTTGGAACGCTCTACGAGAAGCTGCCCGACGACCAGGTCCGCTGCTACGCGTGCGCCCACCGGTGCCTGATCAAGGACGGGTTGCGCGGGATCTGCAAGGTCCGATACAACCGCGGGGGGACTTTGATGGTGCCCCGAGGCTACGTCGGCGCCCTGCAATGCGACCCGATCGAGAAGAAGCCGTTCTTCCACGCCTTTCCCGGCACCGACGCCCTCACCTTCGGCATGCTCGGTTGTGATTTGCACTGCGGCTACTGCTTCACGGGCGACGTTCGAGTGGCAACCAATTCGGGAATGCGACGCCTTGTCGATCTCTGGGAGGAGTCACTCGCGGACCCAGAAGGCGATGCGCGGCGGCGCCGGCCGCGGCCCGGTCTGAGCGCGACCGGACAGGATGGTCGCCAGCACGATGTGCGCTGGGTCTTCCGCCATCACTACGAGGGAGAGCTCGTCCATATCGCGCCGCGTGTGCTGACACCGTTTGAGGCCACGCCCGGGCACCCCGTTCTCGCCACTGTGACTCCCGGCGTCGATGAGCCGCACTTCATTCCCGCAGGTGACCTCACGACTCGACATTTTGTCTGTGTTCCACTTGGTGGTGCCCTTGACTTCTTTGCGGTCGATGAAATCAGCCGACTGCGGTACCACGGACCAGTCTTCAATCTCGAGACCGCGGGGCCGCATACCTATCTCGCAAACCATGCCGTGGTTCATAACTGCCAGAACTGGGTCACGTCACAGGCGCTGCGCGATCCGGGGGCGCTCACCGATCCGATGGATGTCACGCCGCGCCAGCTGGTCGACATTGCGCAACGTCAGGGCGCCAGTGTGGTCGCCACCTCCTACAACGAACCCCTGATCACCTCCGAGTGGGCGGTCGAAGTCTTCAAAGAGGCGCGGCCACGGGGATTTACCACCGCCTACATCTCGAACGGCAACGCCACCAGGGAGGTCCTCGAGTACATCCGGCCCTGGACCGACCTCTACAAGATCGACCTCAAGTCATTCCGCGACAAGAACTACCGGTCGCTCGGCGGCAAGCTGGAAAACATCGTCAACGGCATCCAGATGGTGCACGAGATGGGCTTCTGGCTGGAGATCGTGACCCTGATCATTCCGGGCTTCAACGACAGCGACGAGGAGCTGGGCGACATCGCCCGGTTCCTGAGCGGCCTGTCACCGAGCATCCCCTGGCACGTCACGGCCTTCCACAAGGACTACAAGATGCGCGACCCCGACAACACCACGCCGGAGACCTTGCTTCGGGCTGCCCGCATCGGCGAGGCGGCCGGCCTGCAATACGTCTACGCCGGCAATCTGCCTGGCCGGGTGGGCCGCTACGAGGACACCCGCTGCCCCCGCTGCCAGGCCTCCCTGATCCGCCGGGCGGGCTACCGCATCCTCGAGGACCGGCTCACCGGCCGGGGGACCTGCTTCAAGTGCGGGCAGCCCATTCCCGGGGTCTGGCGCCCACCAACGGATTAGGGCACCGCGCACTACAATCAGCACTGGTCGTGCCAACTGAACTCAGCCGCCGGGAGTTTTCCTGGGTCCTCGGCGGCCCCCAAGGTGGGGGTATCAACGCCTCAGCGGAGATCTATGCCAAGGCGCTCAGCCACGGTGGTCTCCACGTTTTTGCCAACATCGAGTTCCACTCGAACATCATGGGCAAGCACAGCTACTACCGGGTCACGGCCGCGCCGGTGCCCGTCCATTCCCATGTCGACGAGATCCACATGCTGGTGGCGCTGGACCAGGAGTCCCTCTTCGGCGACGCCCCCGAGCGCAAGCACTATCCGAGCCACACCGGTCATGTCCACCAGGTGGCGCGCGGCGGCGGCGTTATCTACGACGCCGACCTGAAAATCGACCCGGGCCAGTTCGGTCGGGACGACATCAACCTCTATCCGATCCCCTTTTTCGAGGTCCTGGAAGAGGCGCTCAAAGAGGTAGGGAAGGGCGGCCAGTCACGCAAGTACATCGTCATGCGCAACACCGTGGCCCTGGGCGCGTCGATCGGCATTTCCGGCTACGACGAGGAGCTGCTCTTCGAGGCGATCCGCAACGAGTTCAAAGGCCGGAAGGCGGAAGCCGCCGAGATGAACGTGGCGGCGGTCCGGGCCGCGGCCGCCTACGCGCGGAGCCACTTCTCCGCGAAGCCCGAACGTCGCCTCTTGCCGGTCCCGGTGGAGCAGCGAAAGACCCGGATGCTGATCAAGGGCTTCCAGGCCGTCGGTATCGCCAAGCTCAAGGCCGGTCTCGGCATGCAGACCTACTACCCGATCAGCCCCGCGACCGACGAGAGCGTCTACCTGGAGCAGAAGGGGCCCCAGTATCAGTGCACCGTCGTCCAATGTGAGGACGAGATCGCCAGCATCAACATGGCGATCGGCGCGGCGCACATGGGGGTGCGGGCGGCCACGTCGACCGCCGGCCCGGGCTTTGCCCTGATGTCCGAGGGGTTCGGCTTCGCCGCCATTACCGAAGCTCCCGGACCGGTCGTCTTCCTCTGGCAGCGCGGCGGGCCCAGCACCGGCCTCCCGACCCGCACCGAGCAAGCGGACCTGCAATTCGCGCTGCATCCCGCGCACGGTGACTTTCCGCACATCGTCGTGGCGCCGGGCGACATCGACGAGTCCTTCGTCGACAGTTTTGAAAGCTTCAACTGGGCGGATCGCTACCAGATGCCGGTCATCGTGCTGCTCGAGAAGTTCCTGGCCTCATCGATGTTCACCAGCGATGGCATCGACATGAGCAAGCTCAAGATCGACCGCGGACTGATCCATCAACCGGCCGGCGCTGACGGCGATGGCTACCGCCGCCACGCCATCACCGCCGACGGCATCAGTCCCCGCACTCTGCCCGGGATGCCGGGCGGGATCTTCTCGACCACCAGCGATGAGCATGACCCCGAGGGCCACATCACGGAAGGCATCGAAAACCGCATCGCCATGATGCGCAAACGGATGGCGAAGCTCGAAACCGCGGCCCGCGAGATTCCGGCGTCGTCCAAGTTCACGCTGCACGGTCCGCGCCAGGCCGACCTGACACTGGTTGCCTGGGGTGCGACCAAGGGCGCCATCCTCGACGCCATGGCTGATCTCGAAAATGACGGCCGCCCGGTGAACTTCCTGCAGATCCGGCTGATGCGTCCCTTCCCGGCCGATGCCGTAGCGGCGATCCTGCGGAACGCCCGCCAAACGGTGCTGATCGAGAACAATTACTCGGCACAGCTCGGCGCATTAATCTCCGAGCAGACGGGTATCGCCCTCGACCACCACGTGCTGAAGTACGATGGCCGGCCCTTCTCGCGCAACGAGATCGTCGAGGGCGTGCGGTCGGCGCTGTCCGAGCGAAAGAAGGAGGTCATGGTGTCCCATGCCTGAGGCCGCGGCGGCCGCCGCCCCCAAGAAGTTTGCGCTGCAGGAGTACAAGACGGAAGTCCATGTCGACTGGTGTCCGGGGTGCGGCGACTTCGGCATCCTGAGCTCCATCCAGCAAGCGCTCTACCAGCTGCAGATCCCGCCCTACCGAGTCGCGATGATTTCCGGCATCGGCTGCTCCGGCAAGACGCCGCACTATATCGACACCTACGGCCTGCATACGCTCCATGGGCGGGCGCTACCGGTCGCCACGGGCGCCAAACTGGCCAACAACCAGCTGACCGTAGTCGCGGTCGGCGGTGATGGCGATGGCTATGGCATCGGCGCCGGCTACTTCGTGAACACCGGCCGGCGCAACGTCGACATGACCTACATCGTGTTCAACAACGGCGTCTACGGGCTGACCAAAGGCCAGGCCTCGCCAACGCTCGCGAAAGGGTTGAAGACGAAATCGATGCCGGAAGCCTCAATCCAGGAGGGCGTCAACCCGATCGCCCTCGCGTTGGGGGCGGGATACACCTGGATCGGACGAGGCTATGCCCTCGACGTGAAGAACCTGGTCTCGCTGATGGTCCAGGCGATCAACCACAGGGGGACGTCGTTCCTGGACGTCTTTCAGACCTGCCCCGTCTACAACGACCTGCGTACCAAGGAGTGGTACGCGGGCGAGGATATTGGTCGGACCCGCATTCGAAAGCTGGAAGCCGACGCGCGATGGGATCCCGTTGTCAAAGATCCAACCAGCATCGACGAGATCGTGGAGAAAAAGGGGATGGCGTTGCGAGCCTCCTACGAAGCCGGAGACAGCCTGGCGACGGGCGTCTTCTACTCCATTCAGCTTCCCACCTACGACGAGCAGCTTGCCCTGAAAGTCCCGGCTCTGAAAGATCACCCGCTGGTCGACCTCCCTCTGTACCAGCGCGACGTCGACCCCCTCTTCGCCGAGCTGGCGTAACGGCTCGCGGCCCGCGCCAGCCCGTGGACCTGCGCCTTCTCGCCGTCAGCGATGAGGTCGAGCCTCAACTGGTTGACGAGCGGACGGTTGCGGCTCAGGGGCGCATCGACCTCGTAATCGGCTGCGGCGACCTCCCGGCCGACTACCTCGACGTGCTTTCCACGGTCTACGCCGCGCCACTGCTCTTCGTGCGTGGCAACCACGACCTGCCAGGAGGCCAGGGTGACTACCCGCTCGCGGCCGAGATCGACGGGCGCGTGGTGAGGGAGCGGGGGCTGTTGATCGCTGGTCTCGAAGGCTCGATTCGTTATAGCGACGGAGCCCATCAGTACTCCGAGCGGCAAATGATGGCCAAGGTGCTGGCATTGCGCGTCCGGCTTGGGGCACGGCGCCTCGATATCCTGATCACCCATGGCCCGCCGGCCGGGGTCAATGAAGGAACCGACGCGCCGCACCGCGGGCTCAAGGCGGTACGCCGGGCGGTCGAATGGATGCGGCCACGACTCCTTCTGCACGGGCATGTCCATCCCTACGGCCGCGAGATCGTGCGCGAGGCCCAGCTGGGTGAGACCCGCGTGATCAACGTCGTCGGCCACCGGGTGATCGAGATCGCCACGCGATGAAACAGTTGAGGGCCCGGGCCGATTTCGAGACGGCACGCATCCAGGCCTTCCTGCGCGATGCCGGATCCGTCCTCCGCGGTGATACGCGACCGTTGCTCTCCTTCGACGAGGTACGCCGCGCCGCCCGGCTCGAGGGACAGTCGTACCGCGGGCTCAAGGACGTCCCGATCGCCGATATTCGTGGTTCCGTCGGACGCCCGAACGACTTCGACGCCTCCTTCCTTCCGGTGAAGCCCCAGATGCGAAAGCGCTGGGAGCAACTCGATGCGGCGATGCGGGGCGGCGACCCGGTGCCGCCGATCGAGGTGTACCACCTCGGTGGCGTCTATTTCGTCAAGGATGGGCATCACCGGGTCTCGGTTGCCCGTCACCTGGGATGGAAAACGATCCCGGCCCGGGTTATCGAGGTGCGAACCAGAGCGCCGCTGACCGGTGACATGGATGCCGCGGCCCTCCTCCAGGCCAAGGAGTACGTCGATTTCCTCGATCGCACCCAGCTCGACCGGGTGCGACCCCAGGCCTCCATCGCGGTCAGCCGGCTGGGCCGTTACGACCGAATCTTCGAGGACATCCTCGGGCATCGCTACTTCATGGGGCTGCAGCAATACCACGAGGTCGACATCGCCGAGGCCAGCGCCAGCTGGTACGACAACGTCTACAAGCCGATCGCCGACCTAATTCGCGAGTACAACATCCTGGCGCACTTCCCTAAAAGGACGGAAGCGGATATGTATCTCTGGATCACCGCCCGCTGGCTCGAGCTGAGTCGCGCCCAAAAGCCGGCGGGTCCGGCCGAGGCCATCGCGGACATCCTCTTCGAGACGGAGGGGGCGGCGGCTCCGCCTCCATCGGCGCAGGTCCTGGCCGTGCTGCGGCGCTGGCTGGGCCCGCCCCGCCGCGTGATCGAAATCCCGGTCCGGCTGGTCCGTGCCGCCACCACGCTGAGCGGCGAGCCCCAGCCCCCTCTCGAGCCGTTCTGAGGCTCAGGCCTCGGTCTTTCGCTTCTCCGGATAAGCCGCGTTGATCTCGGCGCGCACGCGAGCTTTGTCGGCATCGCTCTTGAAATAGTCGAAATTCCAGGCGATGAATTTCTTTTGTTCGGGCGGGACCTCGTCCTCCGGGTAGATCGCGGCCACCGGGCAGGGATCCACGCACGCGCCGCAGTCGATGCACTCGTCCGGATTGATATAGAGCATCCGGTCCTCCGCCCCGCCGTCGATGATGCAGTCGACGGGACAGACGTCGACGCAGGATTTATCCTTGAGGTCGACGCAGGTCTCGGTGATGATGTAGGCCACTTGGTCTGGGAAAATTCACTCTAGCACAGGGTTCCAAAAGGGTTTCAGGACCGTCACAGATCGGTGAGGCGGCGCTGGCGGCGAGTGGCAAGAGGAGGCTTGCGCCCCGCGTTACGTCTTCGTGGCCCTCCCTAGACCGGCTCCCCCACGTCTCGTGTTCAGGCCGGCCCGCCGGGTTTCGTGGGCCACGCGGATCTTCGCCTTCCTGGTGTTCGTGCTCGCGGTGGGTGCCATCGGCGCTTTCCTGGAAGTGGTGCTGCCACAGCGGGTGGCGCAGCTGGCGCAATCAGAAGCGGGCGAGCTCGCGCTGGCGCGGAAAGGCGCGACGGACGCCGGCACCGCGGTTACCGGCCTATGGGTCGAAATCTCTGCCAAGGGTGGTATCGGCCTTTCGGATGACAAGCTCACCAAGGACCTTTCGCTTGCGAAAGCCACCGAAAAATCCGCGGATGACGCCCTTAGCCATGTTCAGGCCGCGCAGAGCTACATGGCCCAGGCCGACGGCCTCCCATTCCAGCTGCACTCGCCTTCGTTCATCGCCGCGGATCGTCCGGCCCTTCAACACCTGGACAAAGCCTTGCAGGCGACGATCAAGCTGACCCACGGTGCCAACCTCCAGCTCACCCTGGCGCAGCACTTGAACCAGGACGCGCAAACGATCACCGGGAGCCTGTACCCGAGCCTAAGCAGCCACGCATGGACCGACGCGGCCCGGACATCTTCAGCCTTGACGACCGACCTCAAGAGTCAGCAGGCGCCGGTCAGCGATGCCGAAGCGCTGCTCGACCCGCTCTGGAGTAAGTGGGTCGACGCCATGCTGGCGGTGGCAACGAGCGCCCAGCAGCTCAGCCTGGCGTCGGCAGGCGGCCAAACCCAGGCGGCCCAGCAGGCAAGTCGTAGCCTCGACGCGGCCCGGGCCCAGCTCGCCGCGACCTACGCGGAGGCCCAGAACGGCGCCGCGGCATGGCAGGCGAAAATCATCCAGCCGCTGCTCGATACCATCTCGAAAGAGCGCGCCGCCGCCGGCTAACTCGCTGTCGCGGCTGAGCTTGCCTGTTGACTGACGGTGAGCTACGGTGCTTCCGTCGTCGTCACCGACTCGAGTTCGTCAGGAGGACTCAATGAGGAAGCTGTTTGCTGTTGCCACGACTGTCGCGATGCTCGCGATCTTCGCACTGCCAGTCAATGCTGCGCCGGCACCATGTGCCCCGCCACCACCCCCGGGTACCATGCCGGCGCAGACCTACACGTGCACGATGCATATCAGCGATTTCACCCCTCGACCGATGCCGGTCACTCCGATCGTTTGCCCCGACGGCACAAAGATCCCAGGTGGCATGTTGACGGTAACCCTTGAAAATGGCGTCTTCCATCTCACGGTCAACACGGCCGGCGACTTTTGGGACACGAGCACATTTGAAGGGCCATTCACCTTTGTGGGAACCGACGGAGTTACCGTCACCGGGCACTACACGGAATGGTTCGGAGACTCGTCCAACAACCGCAACTCGGTGAGCCACGCGACGCTCAACTTCGTCGGGATGAGCAGCAGCGGGTCGGTGCTCAACTTGCACCTCGAGTTTCATCTCGGCCTCGACGCCACCGGAGATCCACACTTCTTCGCGAAGACCCACTGTTAAGCACCCTTGGGGCGGCCGAAAGGCCGCCCTTCCTTCAGACCCTGAGGACCAGGTCCCGGCTCAGCTCGCTGAGGCTGCGGACCCCAAGCAGGCTCATCGAGACCTCGATTTCCTCGCGCAGCATGGCCAGCATGCGGCTGACGCCGTCGGTCCCGCCTACCGCCAGCGCATAGAGGAAAGGCCGACCGATCAGTACGCCGCTGGCCCCGAGGCAGAGGGCCTTGAGGACGTCGGTCCCGCGCCGGACGCCGCCGTCCATCAGCACCGGCACCTGGGAGCCAACCGCCTCCACGACCGCAGGCAGGGCGTCGAGGCTGGCAATCGCGTAGTCCAGCTGGCGCCCGCCATGGTTGCTCACGATCAGGCCGCGCGCGCCCGCCTGGACCGCGCGGCGGGCATCGTCGGCACGAACGACGCCCTTGACGATCACGGGAAGCGAGCTCTTGGCCACGAGCCATTCGAGGTCGGCCCAGCCAAGGCCCGGATGGGTGTTGGCGTTCACGTTCTGCGCGAACGGGTCGGGGCCTTCGGCCGCGTCCGCTCGACGCCGGGCGTCGAGATTGGCGTAGCGAAGCCCCTCGGGCAGGCTGAACGCGTTGCGGATGTCCCGCTCGCGTCGGCCAGTCTTGGGGAGGTCCACCGTCAGCAGGATGGCCGAATAGCCGGCGTCAACGGCGCGCTCGACGAAGCGGGCGGTCACCGCTCAGGGAATAGGCGATGCCGGCGTCCGATGCCGCCCGGTAGGCGGCCAGCTCGCCATCCGGATGGGTCATCCGCTGGATGGCCGTTGGCGCCAGGTGGACCGGCATCCGAAAGCGCTGCCCGAACACCTCGCTGCTCAGGTCGGTATGGTCCGTCGAGGCCAGGATTTTGAAGCGGAACCGGTAGCGGGCAAACGCCTCGCGGTTACCCCGGAGCGTGGCCTCGTCCTCCGATCCGCCGGCGATGTAGTCGTAGATGCCCTGGGGAAGGACCGCGCGGGCCGCCGGCTCGAAGTCATCCAGCTTCAGTGGAGCCGCCGGCCGGGTCTTTTTGTCGACCATCGAATCGGCCATGCCGCCAATTGTGGCGTTTTGGGACCGCGCTGTGTAACGTGTACGGAAGCGCCCGTACGACCATATCGAATGCCGGAAGGAAGGGAGGTTTCCTCGTTATGAGTGGGGCCATCGCGATCCTGGCGTTTCATCAGGGCTATCAGCCGCTCGGCGACAACATTGTTCTCTCGGCGATCGTCGCAGGCATTCCTCTGTACCTGCTATTCGTCATGCTGGCGGTCCTTCGCCAGCCGGCCTGGCTTTCGGCGCTGACGGCCATGCTCGCCGCGGCGATCCTCGGGGCGCTGGTCTGGGGCATGCCGCTCGGGCTCGACGTCTCGGCGACCACGGAGGGCATGGCGAATGGGTTGTGGCCGATCAGCTGGATCGTCCTCAACGCGGTCTTCTTCCACAACCTGACGATCGCCAGTGGCGACTTCGACGTGATCCGGCGTTCGCTCACCCGGCTGACCGGGGACCGGCGGGTCCAGGCGCTGCTGGTGGCATTTTGCTTTGGCGCCCTCATGGAAGGCATCGCGGGCTTCGGCGCCCCCGTTGCCATCTCGGCGGCGATCCTCGCCAGCCTCGGATTCGAGCCGATCAGCGCGGCGGTGCTCGCGCTGCTCGCCAACACCGCGCCGGTGGCCTTC
>WNFA01013834.1_pt1 | contig 10559 bp, 14 predicted proteins | sample 5400481 | NCBI WGS metagenome assembly WNFA01 (sample SAMN13153340, study PRJNA577476) | soil metagenome | isolation source: 120 cm saprolite under Douglas fir tree site 2 hole 1 replicate 2 | place: USA:California | collected 2015-04-18 | reverse complement strand
GATTTCGAAAGTGATTCCGGTGAATGGCAAGCATCCCGAAGTCGACGACTACCAGCGCCTGCTGGCCGGAGGCTTTGCCGACTGGAAGCTGACGATTGATGGGTTGGTGGATCGCCCGTCATCGTTTTCCCTCGCCGATCTGAAACGCTTTCCTTCACACACCCAGATCACCCATCAGGCCTGCGAAGAGGGATGGTCATTCATTGCAGAGTGGAGAGGCGCCCGGCTCTCGGATGTGTTGCACTCCGTCGGTGTGCAGCCGCAGGCGAAGTGGGTCTTCTTCTTCACCTTCGACAAGTGGTGGGACAGCCTCGACATTCCCGACGCGCTGCATCCGCAAACATTTCTGGCTTACGGCATGAACGGAGTGGAGATTCCTCTCGATCACGGCGCTCCGGTACGTCTGAAAGTGGCGCGCCAGCTCGGGTACAAGAGCCTGAAATATCTTTCGCGCATTGCGGTCACGGATACGATGAAAAATATCGGCGACGGCCTGGGCTCGGGCTCGCCGGGAGCCGGCTACTCCTGGTACGCCGGCATCTGAGGGAATCGCGCATGTCGTTTGTCACAATTCCGTGATTCAGCAGGAGGGCACCATGAACCGCGAACGGGCGCTGAAGATTTTATTGGTGGTGGTGGGATTGATCTTTTCGGCTGGCGTTTATCCCCTGCTGACGTCTGTATGGAGTGGTTGGCAGGCGAATAAGGAGGACGCTTTGCCGATGATGCTTAGCCTCTATGTCACGCTCGGGATTTTCCTGCTACTGGCAGCACGTAACCCCTCGGCGAATCGCAGCGTGATCGCTTTCGCAGCATGGTCGAGTTTTGCTCATGGCGCTGTTATGGCGGTCATGGCAATCCACCTTGCGAACGAACGCACTGGTCTGCTGGTCGCCGCGGCTGTGTTTAGCATCATCGGTGGGGCCCTGGTCGCGCTGGCTCCGGGGAAGCAGTCACAAGAGTTAGCGTCGGTAGGACGTGCGTAGGCTCGCAAGGGGCGCCCCTCTCTTGAGCCTCTCCCATGTCTCGCAAAAAGCGGCGAGACATGGGGCACCCGGCACACGGCTCCTCCTCCTTCATCCTCAGCGATTCCGTTCTCGGGAAGCTCCATCCAGTAAAATCAAGTGAGCATGAAGATTGGCGTTCTAGCCCTGCAGGGCGATTTCGACGCTCACCGCAAACGGCTCGAAGAGCTGGGCGCCGAGGTTCTGCTCGTCAAAAAGCCCGAGCAGTTCGACGAGATCGACGGGCTGGTAATCCCCGGCGGCGAGTCGGGAACGTTTCTCAAGCTTCTGGGCGAGGCCGGTTTCGAGAAGCTGAGGCAGTTTGTTCATCTGAAGCCCACGTTCGGCACGTGCGCCGGCGCGATCTTGCTGGCCAGCGAAGTAGAAAATCCAAAGCAGGCCGGGCTCGGCGCCATCGATATCCGCATCCGCCGCAACGCCTATGGACGCCAGATCGACAGCTCGATCAGGGAAGGCAAGTTCCTGGAAGGGCAGAAGGGGGAAGGGAAGCCCGCCGGCTCAGCAATTGAAATGGTGTTCATTCGCGCCCCGAAAATCGAGCGCGTGGGAGAGGGCGTTGACGTGATCGCCACCGAAGGAACCGATCCCGTCGCAGTGCGGCAGGGAAGAGTCATGGCGGCAACGTTTCATCCCGAGCTCTCGGACGACACCCGCATCCATCAGGCATTCCTCGACTTGTGTGGGACGGACACTCCTGTCCGTCGCCGTTGAATTTGATTTTCTTTTCGCATTGATCCGTGTTGCTTCTTTTGGGTTGATCGCTCAAATGTGAGGATGAGGGGCCGGCGCCCTCGCCCCGCCCCCGTTGATGTTGACTTTCCTTTGTACGGCGAAGGGTGAGAGCGAGCCGGAGCAAGTCAAATTTAGGATCAGAGTCAGGAGCGGCGGACAAAGCCTGCCCTGAGCGTGTCGAAAGGAGTGCCTCCCCACGCACTCACCGGCTACGCCGCAGCAACATGAATCCTCCAACAAACGCGAGGACTTCCACCACCACGGCGGTCACCATCCCGGCCCAAAACACCGGGCTGTCGTGCGGTGATTCCACAAAGAAATGGTGCAGCACGTGGATAAAGTGCAGCGCCAGCAGCAGCACCGCAATCCCGCTCAAGATTTGCAGAGTTCGCATGGTAGTTTCCGTGAGACAGTCTCCCACACGTGCTCCGCCCGCTCCAATGATTTTTTCGTGCAGGGCGGACGAGCAGAGTCAAGATCAAAGGTGATCGGACGCCGCCTACTCAAGCAGCCTTGGCGTGAGTTTTTCCTCCTTTTCGTTGAAGCAATTTTTCCCACAACTCCAACCACGTGAAAACGTAAAGCAGGAGGATAGTCAGACCTGGGCCAGCCAGGGTCGTGAACATCCCGACTATGGCCTTGCCCATGTTGACCTCAGGGGTGCTGACCGCGAGCCAGAGAAAATACAGGCCATAGCACCCCATCACTACGGGAAAAGCAAATATCACGGTTGCCAGCCCATACTTGCCGGCGAGTTGTACCACATCGCCCAGTCGGCGAAAGATGTCGGCAGGAGTCCCGTCTAAATGGGAAGAAATATCCCTGCTATCGTTAATACCCGTTGGGAACTTCATAGAAACCTCCTTCAGATTGAGACACGCCATTGGCGCGCTGGATCGGGGCACCGCCAGCCTGTGCGATCCAGTCTGTGTAACCGGATTTTGTACTCGGGGGAAATCGAAGCTGCGCTTCAGCGGGCGTGCTTCCTGGGAGAACTGCTCGTAGAAGCGCCGACTTATGCGGCGGATTCTGCTCCAAAACGGGGGAACAGTCAAGGTAAAGCTGATGCCTCTCGCGTTATACTGGCTTCATCTATGTCTGGGGATCTGCAAAAAACCTTCTACCTCGAAACCTTTGGCTGCCAGATGAACGTGCATGACTCGGAAAAGGTGATCGGCACGCTGGTGCAGCAAGGCTATCGCCAGGTGGAGACGGTAGAACAAGCCGACCTGATTCTCTATAACACCTGCTCTATCCGCGACAAGGCCGAGCAGAAGGTCTTCCATCGCCTCGCCGATTACAAAAAGCTGCAGGCGCAGGGCAAGAAGTTCGGAGTGCTGGGCTGCGTGGCGCAACAGGAAGGCGACAAAGTTTTCGAGCGCGCGCCCCATGTTTCTTTGGTATGTGGCTCGGCGTCGTACCGAAATCTGCCCGAGATGCTGGTGCAGATTGAAGCAGGGAAGCGCGCCACCGGGCTCGACGACCGCCAGACCGACGAATGTTTTGAGACGGAATTCACGGCGCGGACCAATCCTTATCGCGGTTACATCACGATCATCGAAGGCTGCGACAAGTTCTGCGCTTATTGCGTGGTGCCGTTCACGCGCGGCAAGGAGCGCAGCCGGACGTCGGACTCGGTGCTTGCGGAGGCGCGGCAGTTGGTCGATCTCGGCTACTCGGAAATTCAACTCTTGGGACAGAACGTAAACTCGTACCAGGATCCGGCAGGGAAGAAGTCTTTCGCGGAACTGCTTGCGGCGGTAGCAGAAGTGCCCGGCATCCGGCGCGTCCGGTTCACGACGTCACATCCGCGCGATTTTGGGCGCGACATTGTCGAGGCGATCGATGCCACGCCGACGCTGTGCGATCATGTCCACCTGCCGGTGCAGAGCGGATCGAATCGCGTGCTCGATGCGATGCAGCGACTCTACACGCAGGAACAATATCTGGAACGAATCGGCTGGATGAAAGCCGCCAAGCGCGAAATCAGCATTACCACGGATGTGATCGTGGGCTTCCCGGGCGAGACCGAGGCAGACTTCGAGCAAACCTTGAACCTGCTCGAGGAGGTCGGCTACGACGGCGTGTTTACGTTCAAGTATTCGCCGCGGCCGAACACTCCGGCGCTGGGACTCGAGGACGCCATCCCCGATCAGGAAAAGGCACGGCGGCTGGAGATCCTTATGTCGAAGCAGCGTGAGATCCAGATCGCCCAAAACCCGAGACAGATAGGGAGGGTTTCTGAGGTAATGGTTGAGGGTCACAACCAGACCCGGGGGCAATGGATCGGCCGGACCTCGCAGAATAGGACCCTCAATTTCACCGCTCCCGATGATGCCCCTCCCAAGGTAGGAACGTACGCCGAGGTGACGATTCTCAGCACTTTCCCCAACAGCCTGCTCGGACAAATGGTGATATAAGTGAAAAATCAGGAGGTCACGATGGAAGTGGAAATGACAATCCGGGGGCTGATGATGGATCCCGTGACGAATACGCCTATCGTGATCCTGAAAGATGTTGCCGGCGATACAGTTTTGCCCATCTGGGTGGGGGTTTATGAGGCGAACGCTATCGCGCTGGAGATGGAAAAAGTCAGCACGCCGCGGCCAATGACGCATGACCTCATCAAGAACGTCCTAACCGGGCTGGAGACGCAGGTACACAAGGTAGTTGTCACGGAACTGCGCGAAGATACGTTCTACGCGGTCATCTGGCTGGAGCGCAGTGGCGATGTGATCAGCATCGATTCACGGCCTTCGGATGCGCTTGCTTTGGCGCTGCGCGTGGATTGTCCGATCTTCGTGGATGATGTGGTTTTGAAGAACTCAAAGCTGGCAGCGAACATGTCAGATCGGGTGACCAGCGAAGAGCTTCGGAAGTGGCTCGAAGGGCTGAATGATGAGGATCTGGGGAAGTACAAGATGTAGGTGAGGCAGCTGTCAGCTTTCAGCCGTCAGCTCTCAGTAGAGTCAACATCCCACCGGTAGCGATTCCCACAGAAGCTCCGCGAAACCAGACAATGGAACACCGATTCCGTTTAAGTTTACATAATACCTGTTATCGGACATTACATTAGGGCGTTAAATCTGCGCGGTCCAGAGCGTCTGCTCACAAATTAGGCCTGGAAGTTACCGGTGCGCTGAGGTTCCTGCGCGGACTTAGTTCCCTGCGTTTGCGGCTCGGGCCTGGGGCTCAGACGCGGTTCCTTCAGGGTGTACTTGAGCAGGCACCACAGGGCGCGGACGCCGTCTTTCCAGCCGATCTTCTTTCCCTCTTCGTAGGTGCGTCCCCAGTAGCTGATGCCGACTTCGTAGACGCGGAGGCGGCGCTTGGCAACTTTAACCGTGATTTCGGGCTCGAAGCCGAAGCGGTTTTCCTCGATGGGGATCGACTGAATGACTTCGCGGCGGAAAACCTTGTAGCAGGTTTCCATGTCGGTCATGTTCATGTTAGTCAGGGCGTTGGAGAGCAACGTGAGAAGCGAGTTTCCCACGGAATGCCAGAAGTAGAGCACGCGGTGCGGGCCGCTTCCCAGGAATCGGGATCCATAAACCACGTCGGCCTTGCCCTGAATCAGCGGGTTGAGCAGCAAGGGATATTCGGCGGGATCGTATTCGAGGTCGGCGTCCTGGATGACGACGAAGTCTCCGGTCGATTCCTGGATGCCGCGACGCAAGGCGGCACCCTTTCCAATATTCTTCGCTTGAAGGAGGACTCTAATCTGAGGATGCTGGGCCTGCAGTTCGCCCAGGATTTCGCGGGAGCCGTCGTGCGAACCGTCATCCACGCAGATAAGTTCGACATCCAACGGCACGGCGAGAACTCTGCCGACCACGTCGCGCAGGGTGGCTCGCTCGTTGTATACGGGCATGACCACGGAAAGTTTCATGGGGATGCGTTACTTGTCACAGTAAAAGCCATTGCCCGGAACGTCAAGGCTGGGGTGCGGACGGCGCGCGTTGATTAGTTCTCGGCAAAACTCTCTTACACCCGGCAGTCGCCGGGACGGCGGCACTACTTCTGTACGGTCTGGATGATGGATGCGGTGCTCTTAGTTAGCGATGTTTGAATCTCCGTATCAAAAGCGGCGGACAGAGCCTGCCCTGAGCTTGTCGAAGGGAGTGTCTCCCCCGCACAGCACGATCTTGGGATGGAAGAGCGTTCCGGCGATGCGAGTGGCGATGGCGACCAGCTCTTTTTGTCCGCTGAACACTTTGACCTGGCGGGCGCGGGAGAGTTCGGGGAGGTTTACGGCTCGTCCGCTGCGGATGGCGGCTGCGGTGGGTTCGTCGGCCGTCACTGACGGTAGTTGCGGGAGCAGCGTTCTGGGATGGATGAAAAGGTCCTCGGCGCTTCCCTTCGCGGCAGCTTCTGCAAGCTGGTCCAGAGTGTGAGCGTCGGCAATCTTGAACTCGGCGACTGCGGTACGACGCAGCGACTCGAGATGGGCTCCGCAACCCAGCTGTTGTCCCATGTCGTGGGCAACAGAGCGCATGTAGGTTCCGGAGGTGACGTGGGCACGGAAATGCGCCTGATCTGATTCGACATTGAGAATGCAGAACTCTTTGATCTCAACCTTCACGGGCGCTAGTTCCACATCTTTTTTCTTGCGGGCCAGTTTGTAAGCAGGGACGCCCTGAATCTTCTTGGCGGAAAATGGAGGCGGAATCTGTTCGATCACGCCGCGGAACCGAGCCGCGACGTCTTCAATCTGGGTGAGGGTGAGGCTTACGGGCTGAGCAGGACCGGTAGAACTGCGCCAGGCGGGTGAGGCTGCCGGTTACGAGGGGTAAGACTCCGGTGGCGAGCGGGTCGAGTGTACCGAGGTGGCCGACCGAGCGTTGGCCGAGGATGCGGCGAACGCGATTGACCACGTCGTGCGAGGTGAATCCCGCGGGCTTATCGATGATGAGGACGCCGTTCATGAAGGAGATTTGATAAGTTCTAAAAAGCTCACGAGTGCTGGAATCAGGTCTTAAGGAGGAAGGTGAAAACTCACTTGGGCTGAGCGCATCTCACCTCAGCGGCTAAACAGTTTGCTGAAAAACTCGATTGCGCTTCTGTTCTGAAAGGGCGCGGCTTCGAGCCGCGCCGTAAGTACCGCAAAATCAACCGTGGCTTCAGCCACTGAGGTCACCTCCCGGCTGCGAAGTAAGTTTTTCGGCAATCTGTAAAGCCGCGGTTGTTTTTTGCATCTTACGGTGCGGCTGAAGCCACACCCTTTCAAAGCTCGGAACCTCAAAGCTTGGAACCTGACCCTTTCAGCAACCTGTTAGATTACAGAGTACCAAATTACGATAATCCTCCATGTTCCCCCTTAGAGACGATCAGCCCCGCTTCAGCACTCCCTACGTCACGTATTTTCTAATTGGGCTGAACCTGGTGATTTTCTTTTTTGAGTGGACACTGGGAATGTCAGATCCGGCCAGTCTCCAAGCCGTTCAGTACCAGTTCGCCGTCGTGCCTTCACAGGTGAGTTTATTCCTCTCCGGCTCACCGAAGTACTCGCCACTTGCGATGGTGCTTCCCTTCTTCACGTCCATGTTCCTGCACGTTGACTGGATGCATGTCATCAGCAACATGTGGGCTTTGTACATCTTCGGCGACAACATCGAGGATCATCTGGGACACTTCAGATATCTTCTCTTTTATCTGTTGAGTGGGCTTACTGCTATGGCTACCCAGGTGGTCCTCAACCCATATTCGAACGTCCCGACGCTGGGCGCGAGCGGAGCGATCGCTGGCGTGATGGGTGCTTACTTCATCTTGTATCCGCGAGCCCGCGTTTTGACCTGGTTCTTCCTCTTCGTCCTATATCTGCCGGCTTGGATTGTGCTGGGGTACTGGTTTGCATTCCAGTTCTTGACTGGAGCCGCCACATTGGAAATAACGCGCCACCGCACCAATGTGGGTGGAATAGCTGTGTGGGCACACGTCGGCGGATTCATCGCCGGCGCGATCATGATCAAGCTGTTTCCAGAGCGACGCCGTCGTTCTCCGTACGCATACCAATAAGGCGTCTTGCTTAAAGTTCAAGAACAAAGGCGGCGGGCGAGGGCGCCCGCCCCACACTTTGTCCGTACCTACTTCTTGGGACGCGACTCTGGCGGCACCAGTCCCGAGAGCCGGTAGTACCCAACTAGCTGGCCATAGTGTTCTCCGCAGTGCTCGATAAGACCGTAGGCCATGTCGGAGACGCGCGTCTGCTGGTGGCTGAAGGGATCGACGAGCAAGGTGTTCATCCCGTTGTCGCCCTTTGCCTTGATGGCGGCAGCACCGTCGGCGAAGGACTTTTTCACGAAGGCGACGACGTCGGCCTTGGTCTTGTACTGATCGCGCTTGGGGTCCTCTTCGGCGGGCGGCTTCTGCCCCATGGCGAGGTTGGTGAAGTAATAGTTGGCGCCAGCGGCGTGCAACAGTTGTTCGGCAAAACTGCGTTGCGCGGGCGTGGGCTTGAAGTCGTACTTGTCTTCGGGAAAATCTTCGGCCATCGCGATGAGCTTGCGGCCGACGTCATTCCACGTATCGAGCACGGCTTGGGATGGGCTGGCGGCGGGCTTCACGGCGGCGTCTTTTTTGGCGGCGTCCTGAGCGTGTGCGCCGAGCGACAATGCAATTGCTATCACTGTTGCTGCCGTCATCAAGATTGCTTTCTTCATCGATCGATTCCTCCGAGCATGGTTTGCAGGCGGTCGTAATCTTAGCGGGAATTGTCGAATGCGTACAGTGGATTGGGCAGGCTCGCGTCAGAAACAAGTGTGAGTTGTGATGTTTCCTACAGAGTGCCTGCAGTAGGCAGGATCTCAAGAGTCTCTACCGTTGCGTTCCCCGGGAGAAGGATCGCATTGACCACAGCCTCGGCGACCGTTGCTGGAGACAACATCTTGCGGCGCGGAGCTTGCGGCCAGAGCGTTTTCCAGATATCGGTGTCGGTCGCGCCGGGCAGCAGCCCTATGACGCGAATACCCTTGGGGCGCAGCTCTTCGCGCAATGTGTTGGTGAAGCCCAGGGCTCCGTGCTTCGAAGCGTTGTAGGCGGCGGATCCAGCGAATACACGGTTCGCGGCGATGGAAAGATTGTTCACGATCGTGCCGCCTCGCTTCATCACGGCCAGGGCGGCCTGGGTTACGAGGAACGTACCATGAAGATTGGTTTCGATCACGCCGTTCCAAACGGGAAATGGGAGACGCTCGACGGGAAGATTGGCGTGGGCAATACCGGCGTTGTTGATGAGGATGTCGAGGCGCTTGAATCGGCGGCGGAGGGAGCGAAACAAGTCATCGACGGAATCGGGGGCACGGACGTCGCAGGGTTGGGCTAGAACCTGAATTTCGAGACGAGACAGTTCCCTGCTGATCCGGGCTAACGCGGACTGGTCGCGGCCGGCGACGACGAGGTTGCAGCCTTTGGCGGCTAGGGCGCGGGCGAGGGCTAGACCAATGCCGCGCGTGGCCCCAGTAATCAAGGCGACCTGGCCCTGTAGTGATCTTCCAGGGCGACTTAATGTTTTACTTGAGGTCTGTCTTGTCACGTAATGTGGGGCGGGCGCCTTCGCCCGCCGCCTTTGACTTTGCTTTTGATTCGCTATGGTTTGCTTTTGATTCGTTATGCAAGGATGTCACACGCCGGTGACACGGCTACGTCCCGTTCGGCCTTTGGCGGATCAGTGACAGGAACTCCGTCCGTGTTTCCTGTTCGTTGCGGAAACATCCCAGCATCGACGAGGTCACGGCCGCAGAGTGCTGCTTCTCGACTCCGCGCATCATCATGCAGAGATGGCGAGCCTCGATAACCACTCCGACGCCCTGGGGCTCGATGACCTTTTGAATCGTCTCGGCGATCTGAGTCGTGAGTCGCTCCTGAATCTGCAGGCGGCGGGAGAAGACTTCGATGAGGCGGGGAATCTTGCTTAGGCCGATGACTCTCCCGTTGGGAATGTAGGCCACGTGGACTTTGCCAAAGAACGGCAGCAGATGATGCTCGCAGAGACTGAACATCTCCACATCTTTGACGATGACCATCTCGTCATAAGTCACGGTGAAGAGGGCGCCTTTGAGCAGCGCTTCTGGGTCTTCGCTATAGCCCTTTGTGAGGTATTGCATGGCTTTGCGCATGCGCTCGGGAGTGTTGGTAAGGCCTTCGCGCTCCGGGTCCTCTCCCAGGCGCACAAGCATCTCGCGGACTAGGTCTTCGAAGCTGGCGCTGATGAGTGTGGATGATTCCGTGGCTGGTTTCATAGTTGCGGGATCCTGTCCCCATGTGACGTTCTGCTACTTTCTGTGCTCTGCGCCTCCGGCGTACTCGAAGGAATTCATCATCGTCTCTTCCAGTCGTACTCTCTCCAGATGCGCATGAGGGAAGCCTCGCTGCAATATTTCGAAGATCTCAACGCACAGGTTTTCCGTGGTAGGCACATTCTTGGAGAATTCTTTCAGCGTATTCAGATTCTCCAAATCGTAGCGGGAGAGCACTTCCCTTTCGACGAAGCCGTCGAGGTCCACCAGATTGCACACCATGCCCGTACTGGCATCGACGGGACCGCTGACGGTGACCTCGAGCCGGTAGTTGTGCCCGTGGCCGTAAGGATTGTTGCACTTGCCATAGGTGACGCGATTTTCGTCGTCGGACATGGCGTCGCTGTGCAGCCGGTGCGAGGCCGAGAACAGATAACGTCTTGAGAGATGAGCTTTCATTTTCTCGTCTCAGGGTTCTCCGTAAAAGTCGACGAAGAGGTCGGGCGTCTCGTGTACGCGGACGCGGTGCAGTTGCGCCTTCTGGAGCTTCGGCGCCAGGCGCTGCCAC
>WNFA01012228.1_pt1 | contig 10560 bp, 9 predicted proteins | sample 5400481 | NCBI WGS metagenome assembly WNFA01 (sample SAMN13153340, study PRJNA577476) | soil metagenome | isolation source: 120 cm saprolite under Douglas fir tree site 2 hole 1 replicate 2 | place: USA:California | collected 2015-04-18 | reverse complement strand
CGGAAATCCGGGCGGATGTTACCTACACCTACGACTTCAACAAACCAATCGATAACTCAATCGGTGGGTCGAGCGAAATTTTTCGTTCGAACGAAATCCAGTTGGAGCAGCTCGGCCTCGGCGGCGATTTTCACTACGACAATGTTCGCGCCCGATTCATGACTCAATTTGGCATGTACTCCACCACAACGGTGCGCAACGACCCCAGTTACGCCAAGGGACAATGGAATATCAACGAGGCGCACAGGTACCTGGCAGAAGCCTACGGCGGTTATCACATCAATGCGTTGAATGGAATCAATGTCGACGCTGGCATTTTCTTGTCTTACATTGGCCTTTTCAGCTACTACAACGCCGATAACTGGGCCTATCAACCCTCGTACGTTTCCTCCAACACGCCCTGGTTTTTCGAGGGCTTGCGAGTGCAGATTTTCCCCACGCCTCACTTGAAGATCGAGCCGTGGCTTATCAATGGATGGCAATCATACGCGTCGGCCAATTCGAGAAAGGGTCTCGGCGGACAGATCAAGTGGACGCCGCGACCTTGGGTGAACATTATTTCCAACAATTACGGTCTTGGCCACGACGACTTGTACATACCGAGGCGCGGCCGCATCCACACCGACAACAGTATCGAGATCAAGTATTACGACAAACCGGGAAATCGCCTCGACAAGATGGCGTTTTCCTTCACTGGCGATTTGGGCTGCGAATTTGGCGGCGGGGTGAGTTGCTACGGCAATAGAAAGGGTGGTCCGAAGCAGAGCTTCATTGGCTACATGCTTTATAACCGCGCGTGGTTCAAGAAGGATACGTATGGGTTGACCATCGGCGGCGGCCAAATCAACAATCCAGGGCGCTATCTGGTCCTGCTCCCTCCTATCAACGGTGAGACCGCCCCCTCGGCGGCGATCAACGCACCCTACTTTACCGGGAGTCCCGGGGACCCATTCAAAGCTTGGGATACGTCGATCACCTTCGATTACATGCCCAGGCAGTGGCTCACGTTCCGTTGGGAGTATGACTACCGCCACGCCAGTGTGCCGTATTGGACAGGACGCGGCGGAATTACGCCACCAGGTTCTGGTGGAGTGCCTTATACCAACAATGGGTCTCCCCAATTCTTTGCTTGCAACGACGGGAATACGTCCGGGGCATTGACGCTCAGCGCCGCGCAAACGGCCTGCGGAGCCCAAGGCAGCACGGTATGGTTCCCAGATCTGCGCAAAGACCAGTCGACGCTTAACCTCGACATCCTGATTAAATTCTGATCGTGACGGAGAGTTAGTTTCTTTAGGAGGAGGTTGTGTGCAAGACCTGATCTTTGTCGTGGTGCTAGTAGCGTTTTTCGCACTGGCGCTAGGTTATGCGAAGTTCTGCGATCGACTTCGCTGAGGATATGTCGCTATGAATGCTGAATCGATCATTATGCTGATTGTAAGTGCAGGGCTGATGGTCTACCTGCTGTATGCCTTGCTGAGACCGGAGAAATTCTGAAATGACGACCAATGGCTGGATACAGATCTTCGTATTTCTGGCTGTAATTCTGGCGCTCACCAAGCCCCTTGGCGTGTTCATGGCAAGAGTCTTCAGCCGTGAGCGCACTTTTCTCGACCCTGTGGTTCGGCCGATAGAGCGACTACTTTATCGCGTGACCGGCGTCGATGAAGCGCACGAGATGCGCTGGACCGAATACGCTTTCACCATGCTGCTGTTCAGCGGCGCCTCCATGCTGCTGCTTTATCTGATTGAGCGCGCGCAGCATTTGCTGCCTTGGCTGAATCCGCAGAAGCTTGCTGGCGTGCCTCCGGCACTGGCCTTTAATACTGCCGCGTCCTTCACCACTAACACCAACTGGCAGAACTACTCGGGCGAGTCCACCATGAGCTATCTGACGCAGATGGCTGGCCTGGCCTACCATAACTTCACATCGGCAGCGGTGGGGATCGCATTGGCAGTAGCCTTCATTCGCGGCATCGCGCGTAAGGAGAAGGAGACCATAGGGAATTTCTGGGTCGATATAACCCGCTCCACCCTGTGGGTGCTGCTGCCGGCCTGCATCGTGTATGCCCTGCTCCTTGTTTCGCAGGGAGTCGTACAAAACCTCAAGCCGTATGACACCGCGAAGCTGATCGAACCGCAACAGGTCCAAAAGACTGGAACGGACGGCAAGCCAATGGTTGGGCCAGATGGCAAAGCGGTGATGGACACCGTGACCGACCAGACCATCGCGCAAGGGCCGGTTGCTTCTCAAGAGGCGATCAAGATGCTGGGCACGAACGGCGGCGGTTTCTTCAATGCCAACAGTTCCCATCCCTTTGAGAATCCCACGCCACTTAGTAACTTTATGCAGATCCTTTCCATCTTCGCTATTCCCGCAGGTCTTACTTACACACTGGGCCGAATGACCGGATCGCAGCGTCACGGCTGGGCGGTCTGGTCGGCGATGGCGATTCTGTTCCTATGCGGAGTTACTGCGGCTTACTGGGCCGAGGCCAGAGGGAATCCTCTGCTGCACGGAGTTGACCAACACGCCACCGGGCTGCAGCCGGGCGGCAACATGGAAGGCAAGGAAGTGCGCTTTGGCATCGCGAATTCTGCGTTGTTTGCCACCATCACGACCGACGCAAGTTGCGGCGCCATCAACGGCGTGCATGATTCCTATACCCCACTGGGCGGAATGGTGCCGCTGGTCAACATCATGCTCAGCGAGACCGTTTTTGGCGGAGTGGGCGCCGGCCTGTACGGCATCCTGATCTACGTGGTGCTGTCGGTGTTCATTGCCGGACTCATGGTCGGGCGAACGCCAGAGTATCTGGGCAAGAAGATTGAAGCTTACGACGTAAAGATGGCGATGTTGGTCACGCTGGTTTTCCCGCTGATCATTCTGGTGCTTACGGCCATTTCATCGGTCGAGGGATTTGGCACATCGAGTATCAGCAATGCAGGTCCACACGGCTTGACCCAAATCCTCTATGCGTTCACGTCGATGGCGGGAAACAACGGTTCTGCGTTCGCCGGATTGAATGGCAACACGCTTTGGTACAACGCCGCGGGAGCATTCACGATGCTGGTGGGGCGGTTCTTCATGATCATTCCCATGCTGGCGATTGCCGGCAACCTGGCGAAGAAGAAAACCGTGCCTATTTCGGCAGGTACGTTCCCGGTGACTACGCCTCTGTTTGCCATTTTGCTGGTGTCGGTAATTGTGATCGTGGGAGCGCTCACATTTTTCCCGGCTCTAAGTCTGGGACCCGTACTTGAACATCTGCAGATGATGGCAGGGAAAACTTTCTGAGGCAAGACATGGCAGAGAAGAAAAGCAAAAAATTGTGGGACGCGAAAATCATCCGGCGGGCGCTGGTCGATGCCGTGGTCAAACTCGATCCCCGCACCATGATGAAGAATCCGGTCATGTTTGTGGTCGAGGTGGGCAGCGTGGTAACGACCGTGCTGTTATTCCGCGGGAAACAGAGCTTCGCATTCAATCTGCAGATCACGCTCTGGCTTTGGTTCACCGTGCTGTTTGCGAATTTCGCGGAAGCCATGGCCGAGGGTCGCGGCAAAGCGCAAGCCGACACGCTGCGCAAAGCCCGGTCTGAAACCGTGGCTAAGCGCCTGCTGGCGAACGGGACGATAGAAACCGTGCCGAGTGCGAAGCTCCGTTCGGGCGATGTCGTGATGGTCGCCGCGAGCGAACTTGTCCCGGGCGACGGTGAAGTGATCGAGGGCGTTGCCTCGGTGGACGAGTCCGCGATCACGGGGGAATCCGCACCGGTGATTCGCGAAGCCGGGGGAGACCGGTCGGCGGTCACCGGCGGCACGCGCGTGCTTTCCGATGTGATCAAAGTTCGCATCACTTCGAATCCAGGCGAAACCTTCCTCGACAGAATGATTGCTTTGGTGGAGGGCGCTGAGCGGCAAAAAACTCCGAACGAGATTGCGCTCAACATTCTGCTGGCGGGCCTGACGATCATTTTTCTGCTTGCTGTGGTTACGCTGCAGCCTTTCGCAATTTACTCGGGATCGCCGCAGACAGTATTTGTGCTCGTCTCCCTGTTGGTCTGCCTGATTCCGACCACGATTGGAGGTCTGCTTTCCGCCATCGGTATTGCCGGGATGGACCGCCTGGTGCAGCACAATGTGCTGGCGATGTCCGGACGCGCCGTGGAAGCGGCTGGGGACGTGAACACTCTGCTGCTCGATAAGACGGGAACGATCACGCTCGGGAATCGCCAGGCGGCGGAGTTCATCCCCGCCCCGGGGATTACGGCGGCCGAGATGGCCGATGCGGCTCAACTCTCGTCGCTCGCGGACGAGACGCCCGAAGGCCGCTCGATTGTTGTGCTGGCGAAAGAGCAGTACAGCCTGCGCGGCCGTGAACTGGCTTCGCACGAAGCAGTGTTCGTCCCCTTCACCGCGCAAACGCGCATGTCGGGCGTGAACCTGGATGGCCGCGAGATTCGCAAGGGATCTGTCGATGCCATTATCAAATATCTGAATCAGTTCGGCACCTCGCTGCCGCGTGAGATTCAGGCGAGCGTGGAACAGATCGCGCGCTCGGGAGGAACTCCGTTGGTGGTCGCGGAGAATCAGCGGGCGCTGGGCGTGATCTACCTGAAAGACATTGTCAAAGGCGGGATGCGCGAGCGCTTCAATCAACTGCGCGCCATGGGCATCAAGACCGTCATGATCACTGGCGACAATCCTCTGACGGCGGCGGCGATCGCGCGCGAGGCGGGCGTGGACGATTTTCTGGCGGAGGCGACTCCGAAAGACAAGATGGATCTGATTCGCCGCGAGCAGGGCGACGGAAAGCTGGTCGCCATGACCGGCGACGGCACGAACGATGCGCCCGCGCTGGCTCAAGCCGATGTGGGTGTGGCCATGAATACAGGCACGCAAGCCGCGAAAGAGGCCGGAAACATGGTCGACCTGGATTCGAATCCCACCAAGCTCATTGAGGTGGTGGCGATCGGCAAACAGCTGCTGATGACGCGCGGAGCGCTCACTACATTCTCGATTGCGAACGACGTGGCCAAGTATTTCGCGATCATTCCGGCGATGTTTGCGGGGACATTTCCCGTGCTGAATACGCTGAACATCATGCGGCTGCAGACGCCGCAGTCGGCAGTACTTTCTGCCGTTATTTTTAACGCGCTCATCATCGTTGCCCTGATTCCGTTGGCGCTGCGAGGGGTCGCATACAAAGCGATGAGCGCTGAATCTCTGCTGCGGCAGAACTTGCTGGTTTATGGATTTGGCGGACTGGTGGTCCCGTTCATCGGCATCAAGCTGATTGACATGCTCATCACCGGCATCAAGCTGGTGTAGGGAAGAGACAATGAAGAAAAATCTGATCACAGCGGTACTCATGACGATCGCGACCACGGTCCTGTTGGGAATTCTCTATCCCCTGCTGGTGACCGGACTCGCGCAACTGATCTTCCCCAGGCAGGCCAACGGCCAGCTAATCCAAGGGAAGGACGGAGTGGTGGTTGGTTCGCGGCTGATCGGCCAGGCATTTTCGGGGCTCGGCTATTTTCATTCGCGGCCATCCGCTGCCGGGGCTGCGGGTTATGATGCCAGCGCCTCCGGCGGCTCAAATCTCGGGCCGACCAATGCGCAGTTGATTGCTCGCGTCAATGGAGACGTCGCCAAGCTTCAAGCCGAGAATCCCGGTGCTTCCATCCCGGTTGATCTGGTTACGACATCGGGTTCAGGACTCGATCCGGATATCACGCCAGCGGCGGCGGAGTTCCAGATCCGGCGCGTGGCTTCGGAACGCAAGATTCCAGAAGCTGAAGTTGCACGCCTGGTTCTTGAGAACTCTGAGAACCGGCAATGGGGATTCCTGGGCGAGTCGCGCGTTCACGTTCTCGAACTGAATATTGCGCTCGATGCGCGGTACGGGCGAGTTCGCTAGGAGTCCGTTTGAAAGTCGGGTCCGGAGCCGTGGACGAGCGACACCCTCGGAAAGGGTGTTAGAGGAAAATCTGACATTCCCTGGATAAATGAATGCTAAGCGGAGGCCACTGAGGTCTGAGTCAAGACCGGGCGAAGCCCGCCGCGTAACGCGGTCGCAGAGTCTTGACACAGACCGGGCCTCGGGTACGCTCTGGCTAATCCGGGGAATCAGGCGTCCAGCGGCAGCTTGTAATACGCCATGGAGTTCTCCTTCCGCCCACGGAATGACTCAGGTCCTCCGCAGCTTTCGGCTCTCCTTTCAACCCGAGACGTTAGGGATGGATTTAGCCACGATATAGGTCTTTCACCGGCTCACGTCGAGGCCGCCTTAGGTCTCCTCGGAGCTTGACTGAGGGGCAAGAGCTCTTTATCCGCGCGAGACTTCAGCTTGGAGAGAGCATACTTGTGCGTGGTGGAGCAAGTGCCGTGGGTGTCGTAGCCATACGGCTAGCTCGGCTTCGTGCTGCACATGTGGCGGTGGTAGACTGCGCGTATGGCTGCCAAAAAGAAGACCAAGAAGAAGCAGACGAGATCGAAGAGAACCGCCGGCAAGAAGGTGATGGCGACGAGGAAGCTGGCTAAGAGAGGGATTCTTAAGAAGAAATCGGCGAAGAAGAAGCCAGCTCAGAAAAAGGCACCGGCGAAAACGAAGGCCGTCGGCAAGAAAACAATGGGTGCGAAGACGGTGAGCGCGCTTAAGAAACGAGTTCGGGAGAAAAGCCACAGCGTGGATACGATGGCATTTTCACCGGAGGGACCGGTAGCCCGTTCGGGCCGGCAATCGGGAGATTTGCAGGGATTGTCCAGCGTCGAGAGTGCGGATTCGGAGAGTGTCGGTGAGTTGCTCGAGGAAGGAAACGCGTTCGAGGCCGACGTAGTGACGGGCGTGGAAGACGCCGGGAACGCTGATGAGAAGGAAGTTCGCACGCATGAGGTGCCGGAGGATGATGTTCCCGGCGAATATCTGGACAAAGAGTAGTGGGTGAGCAGTTTCTCCGCGCCGATCCCACCTCCGCTGATGTACTTGGCTCGAACACGACAATTCGAATCCTTGTGCTAGTCGACAAATCTGGGTGCAATCAGGGAGCAGTCAGACTTCCACAGAATTCCTCCGTGAAGGATTCCCCACTAGCAGCTTCTAGTGTTCGCGCTATTGCGCTGCTACATCGCTCCGGGTAGCTTGGCATAAATTTTTGTGCCCCTCATCATCGCGGCGACCCCCGTCGGGCGCCGCTGAGGGTCTTTCCATACAATGGGGCAGGCGGCAGCCTGCCAAGTCTTACACAACCGTCTCGCACAGGGGTAAACAGTCTGATCTGAGGGAGGATAACCCAATGAATCTTCGCAGTGCGCCAAAACTCTGGCTTGCATTCGTACTTGTTGCTGCTGCTGCTCTAGCGGCGGGTAACGACGGCGGGAAACCAATTACCGTTAAGGGCTATGTTATCGATTCAGCATGCGCATTCACCAAAGGCCTGAAGAAACCGATAAGCACAGAGTGCGCTACCGCTTGTGCGAAGGCAGGTTCTCCCTTGGTGATCCTGACGGACAACGGCACAATCTACTGGCCCATTGCCGACACCACCCCGTCAAGCGGGCAAAACGAACAGCTACTGCCATTCGCAGGACAGAAAGTCACTGCCCACGGGAAGGTCTTCCAACGAGGAGGTTCGAGCGCCTTGGTCGTTGAGAAGATCGAAGCGCTCTCCGATCAGAAGTAGATCTAGCCCCGGTCGGTAGTTTTCAGTTTTATATTCTAGACAGAGGGGCACGTGCCAGACACAACAACCCCTCCCATTCCTCTGCGCCCGCCAAGGCCGCTGACCACGGCGGAAAGAGCGTTCGCCTGAGGCAATGGCGTGACGAGTCCCGCCAACCCGACCTCAGGTACGCTGAGCTTTGTGTTACCGGCACGGCAAGTCCAGCTAGCCTTACGGCTGGATTTCTAAGTTCAAGGCCACGAGCTTGAGTCGAACCATGGCGATACCTACCGAACCGATCGGAAGCATTCCGCGCTCAGCGAACCTCCTGGCAGCGATGAGTGCTCACGCGGCCGGGCGAATTTCGAGAACAGAGCTTCATGCGGTTGAGGAACATGCGCTGCGCGATACCATCGCGCGCTTTGAGGAAACTGGCTCACCGGTCATCACCGACGGAGAACAAACCAAGCCGAGTTTCGCGACATATCCCCTTGCTGGACTTAAAAATCTTGCTGCCGATGGGGTGGTAATTCCCTTTGCCCGACGGGCACACCCGACAACTACCCAGGCTGACGGCGTGCCCCTTCCGCTATGGCGTCCTTGCAGTAACCTACCTCAAAGCTGCTCAGGGGTGCACGCTCCGGCCCTTGAAACAGGCGGTGATCTCTGCATTGGCACTGAGTCTGCTCTATCCACAAAAGTGGTCTGCCCGGCTATGCGCGGGAGGCTTTCGTCGAAGATCTTGCCATGGAGGCAGAGCGGGACATACGTGAGTGCCTGGAGGCTGGCGCTACGTGCGTGCAAGTCGACTTCGCTGAGGGGCGATTGGCGCTCAAGCTCGATCCCTCGGGTGCGCTCCTGAATTCATTCATCGATTTGAATAACCGCGTTCTGAAACGATTCTCGCCCGAGGAACGGCAGAAGATCGGGGTGCATACCTGTCCCGGTGGTGACCATGACTCGACGCGTTGTCGCGCCACTCAACGGATGGGTATTGCCATTCCGCCAGGAAGACATGTGCCTGGGAACGGATACGAAGCTACGCATCGTAAACGACATTCCCACCGAACAAACCACGCTGCACGGCAAGTTCCGGGCCGATGTTGAAGGTCCGTACGGAAATCCGCCCAACTCTATATTTACCACGCTTTCGGAAGGAGAAGACGCTGCTGACAATAACAAGACGGCTCTGCTTCAGCAATTCGCGGACCATGTGGTCGTCCGCGGCGTCTACCTCGTGCAACACCAACACTTGGACGAGAACTGTGGAGGTGCTATTCCGCCGCCCACAGCACCGGGTTCTGGTGGAGGTATCCAATGAAAACCTCCACCTCCGGGAGGCTCCGCCTGCCGGACACTGCTGAATTACACGCTGGGATATGTGCTTCAGCAGCAGGGCCAGAGCGCCACGACAGCGGATGACCGCCAGCGTGCCCTCAACTCCGCGGTGGCTTCGTACAAGGCGGCCCTGCAGGACGATCCCAGCAATGGCACGATCCGCTACAATCTGTCGCTTCTGCTGACCAACTTGGGAGACCAAGCGGGTGCCGTAGCAGAATTGCAGCGGGCAGTGCAGGCGGACCCAACGCAATGGCGGTACAGCGTCAAAATCGGAGACCTCCAGGTACAGCAGAAGGACTGGCAGGGCGCGATGCAAGCGTACGAACAGGCCGTGCAGAGCGCACCAACTGCAGAGGCCCCAGCGGAACGAGTTCTGGAGCTTACGAGGCGGGCGCACGGACTCAAAGCAAACGAATTGCAGGCCAGGTGCAAAGAATGGGAAGGGTTGCATCCCGCGTTGGCTTCAAACTGCTACGAACAGTTCATGACAATGGTCCATGCTGAGAATAACGCTGCTGCCGAAGCGGCGCTTGTGTCGTGGGTCGACATCGTTGCCCGGCAGGACAACGTTGACGAACACGTGCTGGAGGCGCTGCCTCGGAACTGGAACACAACCGCAGTCCCTCCGCTGAGCGCGGTACTGCGAGGCGATTTTTCAAGAGCTACCAACAATTGGTGGACAGAATCGAGCCCCCGGACCGAAGCATGGGCGCGATTTCTTCTGGCCGTCGGCCAACAGTCCGCTTCCCGCAGTCCGCAGACAATGGAGGGGACTTGGCAGACCGCGTTGAAGATCGTAAGAGGTGACCACCGCTCGCCCTCATCCTTGGAACTCAGGCGTGCACTGGCGCTCCTATATGTCCGTTATCCTGATCTCGACCCGACCCAAAGCAAATTGAAGGACCTGGTGGAGCAGATCTTCGAAGACAAGATGGGCGCCATTCAGAGCAACGATCTCGAAGCTGAGCAGAGATACCACACCGTCCTAGGGCTGATCTTTGCCGGGCAACAAAAGTGGGGCTCTGATTACGATCCATATAGCGCGCGTTCCAATTGCGACGCACGGTAGAAGTGGCTGAGGAGCGTTACCGGAAAGAAGCCATCTACCAGCCTCTGCCAGAAATCAAGGAACTGCGAGCGAAGGTCTACGAGAAAACGGGCCCTCCTGCCGAGGCGGCAAAGGCACGTTGGGAGGCCATTTTGGCATACATGGATAGTGACCAACTCGACAGCGCCGGGCAGGCGATTAAAGCGATTGAGACGTCCGGTGGATTCGACACGGCAATGCTCAGTTCACTGCTCAGGTTGAGGCGCGATGCAATTGCCGCACCGGCGCAGCAAAAGAATTCACTGATCACGGAGCTCTCCACCTTGGGACCAAAAGCCGGAGTCTCATCGGAGTTCCTGCAGCGGCAGCAGTTTAAGGCGTTGGCTGATCTGGTTACCGGAGGCTCGGGCGGGGCCGAGACGGAGTCGGTACAAGCAGCGCTGAAGGGCTTTTCACTGGCAGTCGAGCAACATGTGCCACTGGTCGGCGTGAACGATCTAGGCC
>WNFA01005533.1_pt1 | contig 10560 bp, 7 predicted proteins | sample 5400481 | NCBI WGS metagenome assembly WNFA01 (sample SAMN13153340, study PRJNA577476) | soil metagenome | isolation source: 120 cm saprolite under Douglas fir tree site 2 hole 1 replicate 2 | place: USA:California | collected 2015-04-18 | reverse complement strand
GGTTTATGAATGCGCTGATCTCTGGCATATTTCCTCTTATGGCTGCGTCGTCCGGCGCTTACCCGTTTGTCTTCTTTTCGGTAATGATGGCCGTGCAATTCTTCGTGGTTCTGTTGGTGTATCCTGAAACCAAAGGCTTCACTCTGGAAGAGATGCAGAAGGAATTGGCGACCACATAGCACAGGAGGGCTGCGAAAGAAAACGGCGGCGCGGGCTTCCCTTCGACAGTGCTTGCACCGTACAATCAACGTACAATCGAATTGGGATGGTTGGGCATCGGGGACGTTAAGCCCGATGCGAAATGAATAAGTTAGGCGTTATCAATAGCCTAGCTTAGTTGACCCCCTTCCGCACCAGCGTATCGATTCCAGCGTATTGCTGACGGAAGAATCGGGATTTTAACTCGGGTCGCGGCCCGAACGGAGTTTTTTTCGAAATGACCATTTTGATCACAGTGATTCACGTTATCGTTTGCCTGTTTCTGATTGCGGTGGTGTTGCTGCAGAGCGGAAAGAGCGGCGACCTGGCCGCGGCTTTCGGCGGTCAGGGCAGCCAGACGGCGTTTGGCCCACGGGGCGCGGCTTCGGTTCTTTCCCGGGCGACGACCTGGTCGGCGATCATATTCATGGTCACGTCGATCACGCTTTCGATTTTTGCGGCGCGCCGAACCGGGCCCACATCCGTGCTTTCGGGAGTGAAGCCGGCGCAAACGAAATCGCAGCCAGCAACGCCTTCCGCACCGCCAAGCGTTCCGCAAAACCAAGCACCGACACAGAAATAATTTGCTGGTGGAGAGCTGGGCGCCCCTGCCCGGCAACCACACTGCTGGACCCTTCGACTTCCCCCTCGGCTTCGTTCGGGGCTTCGGCAAAGCAGGCAGGCTCGCGAGACGCCCGTCGCATTGTATGACTTGCCGCGCGGTCACCCCACCAGGAAGGGATTCTCTTCCCTTTCCTCTCCTATGGTCGTTCTTGCGCCATGGCCTGGAATCACGACCGTGTCATCGGGCAGGGTGAGGACTCGGTCGTGCAGGGAGCGCATGATCTTCTCGAACGATCCTCCGGGAAGATCGGTGCGTCCGATGCTGCGGGCGAATAACGTGTCGCCGGCGATCAGTAATTTTTCCGCGGGAAAATACAGGCAGACGCTGCCCTCGGTGTGGCCGGGCGTGTGGAGCACGTTCGCCGTCAGGTTGCCGGTCCGCAGCGAGTCGCCATCTGCGATACTCGCCTCAATCGCAACTTCGCCCGGCGCGGCGACGCCGATCCACGTGGCCTGCACGTCTAGCATTTTCAGCAGGTCGTAGTCATTCTGATTGAGCAGGATTGGGGCGCCAGTCAGCGCGCGCAGCTTCATCGCTCCGCCCACGTGGTCGATGTGGGCGTGGGTGATGACGATCTGCTTCACTTCCAGCTTGTGGTGGCGGACGATGGCGAGAATGTCTTCAATATTGTCGCCAGGATCGATGACCATGGCTTCGTGCGTGGTCTCATCGCCGATGATCGAGCAATTACATCGCAGCGGGCCGACGGGAAGGATCTTGTGGATCATAATCTGATTTTCGCTCAGGCCGAGGCAATTCACCACTGCGTCAGTCAGACTATATTCACGTGTGGAAGCGGGGCTCCGCCCATAAGCGATAACTTAAGCGACTTTTCTAACCTCCCAAAAGCTAACCTCTCGGAGTATGCCACGGTCGAGGAAGCATCGCAAAAAAGATGAGAGCCTCTGATCATGGCAACTCTGCAGGTCATCGGCCGCTATGCCACATACAACGGTTTCGGCGGCGCTGTGGAAAATAATGAAAAAGAAGAACAAACAACTGAAGAGGCAGTAACATGTGGGGCAGCCCAAAACGCGAAATGTGTGAGGATGGGACACCGTGGCTCAAGTCTTCACGTCGTATTCCCGCAGGGACAAGGATTTCGTCCGCAAGCTTAGCGACGCCCTCGCCGCTCAGAAACGTGAAGCCTGGATTGACTGGAAAGACATTCCGCTGACGGCGGAGTGGCAGCAGGAAATTCTGACGAATATCGAGGCTGCGGAAAACTTTATCTTCGTGATCAGTCCGGACTCGGTTACTTCGCCCAACTGCCGGAAAGAGATCGATCACGCGGTAGCTAACAACAAGCGGATGTTCCCGATCGTTCGCCGATACGTGCCGGATAATGCGGTTCCAGAAGCTCTCGGTAAGTTTCAATGGATAGATTTCAGTGAGGACGACACCTTCGAAGCAAGATTTGCGACGCTCATCGCGGCTCTTGATACTGATCTAGCTTGGGTTAAAGCACATACCCGCCTACTAACCCGGGCCAAAGAGTGGGAAAGGGAGGGAAAAGACAACAGCTTCCTTCTTCACGGCAAAGAGCTGCGCGAGGCCGAACGGTGGGTAGCCAAGAGCTCCGAAAAAGATCCCAAGCCCACCACTCTACAATCGCAATACATCCTGGCTAGCCGCCACTCAGCAACTAAGCTGCAGAGAATCGTCATTGGAGCCGTTGTAATCGCGTTTCTGATTGCCGTCGGATTGGCAGTTTATGCGAAGAGACAGGAGGGGCTGGCCAAAGAAGAAACCGCCGTTGCTCAACGAAATGCGCGCGAGTCCAAAGCGAGGGAGTTGGCCGCGCTCTCGACTGAAAGTCTCAGCGAGGATCCTGAGAAAAGCATCCTTCTGGGCATGCAGGCGGTGAACGCCACGCTTCGATTTGGGCAACCTCCTCTGCCCGCTGCGGAAGAGGCACTGCATGAGGCGATCTTGTCTTCTCGGGTAAGTATGACCCTGCGCGGCCACTCGGGCTTTGTTCAAGCTGTTGCCTTCAGCCCCGATGGCAAGCGCCTCGCCACCGCCAGTGTGGACCAGACAGCGAAGGTGTGGGACGCGGAGAGCGGCAAGGAATTGCTGACCCTGCGCGGCCACTCGAAACCTGTTTCTTGTGTGGCCTTCAGCCCCGATGGCAAGCGCCTCGCCACCGCCAGTAATGACAAAACGGCGAAGGTGTGGGACGCGGAGAGCGGCAAGGAATTGCTGACCCTGCGCGGCCACTCGAAACCTGTTTCCGGCGTGGCCTTCAGCTCCGATGGCAAGCGCCTCGCCACCGCCAGTAATGACACGACGGCGAGGGTGTGGGACACGGAGAGCGGCAAGAAATTACTGACCCTGCGCGGCCATTCGGAACCTGTTAACGGCGTGGCCTTCAGCTCCGATGGCAAGCGCCTCGCCACCGCCAGTGCGGACCAAACGGCGAGGCTGTGGGACGCGCGGAGCGGGAAGGAATTGCTGACCCTGCGCGGCCACTCGGGCGCTGTTGACTGTGTGGCCTTCAGCCCCGATGGCAAGCGCCTCGCCACCGCCAGCGCGGACCAGACGGCGAGGCTGTGGGACGCGGAGAGCGGCAAGGAATTGCTGACCCTGCGCGGCCACTCAGGCTTTGTTGACGGTGTGGCCTTCAGCCCCGACGGCAAGCGCCTCGCCACCGCCAGTACTGACACGACGGCGAAGATGTGGGACGCGGAGAGCGGCAGGGAATTGCCAGGGCTGACCCTGCGCGGCCACTCGAACTGGGTTAGGGGTGTGGCCTTCAGCCTCGATGGCAAGCGCCTCGCCACCGCCAGCGAGGACCATACGGCGAAGGTGTGGGACGCGGAGAGCGGCAAGGAATTGCTGACCCTGCGCGGCCACTCGGGCCCTGTTAACAAGGTGGCCTTCAGCCCCGACGGCAAGCGCCTCGCCACCGCCAGCGAGGACCAGACGGCGAAGGTGTGGGACGCGGAGAGAGGCACGGAATTGCTGACCCTGCGCGGCCACTCGGGCTCTGTTAACAAGGTGGCCTTCAGCCCCGATGGCAAGCGCCTCGCCACCGCCAATGCGAACGGGACCGTTCAGGTCCACGCGCTCGACCTCCGGGAATTGCTCAACTTAGCTCGCAGCCGCATCACCCGCACCTTCACTGCCGAGGAGTGCCTACGCTACTTCCAGTCCGAAACCTGCCCACTCCTACCTTAAACTCCGCATGCTGAATCATCAGACCATTCATTCCTCGCGGCTCAATCGATGTCGTCGAGGGACGAGCGCAGTATCCCACCTGTGGTGTGACCGATTCGTCACACTGCAAAAGGGCACTTAGAAACTTGTCGCCAAACCGGAGGCGAACCATCTAGGGCACTGTCACTCCGCCATGACGCGTTGAGCATCGGCTGTCATCTGGAAGCTTAAGTTAGCGCTTATGGGGCTCCGCCCCGGTAGGACGGGGCAAAGCCCCGTCCCCACACAAGCGCTCGAAACCCGGGCTCCCTACGACGCCGCCGCGCTCTGTCCCGTCCTCTGATCGGAGCGAAAGCGCAGGAGCGCCGCGATATTGCCGGCGCGGTCCAGATCGCTGTGCTCCTTTAGATAGAACAATTCGATGTCGCGACGGATGGCGATGGGGATGATGGCGTCGCAGACGTCGGTGAGTTCGCGAGTGCCGCGTCCGCACGCCACGCACGACCGGATCAGGTGGGCGTCGAGGTGGCCGCAGTGCGGGCACTGGACGGCTTGGGCAGAATAGTTTTCGGTGAGGAACAGAGTCTGCACTTCCCCAGTCTCCAGCGCTTGCAACACACGGCGGAGGCCGGTGACGCCGCGCCCGTTGGCCTTGGCGAACGCCACCGCCTCGCGGGCTTTGGTTGAGGCGCGTTTCGTGATCCATTGATTAAGGACAGCCCCGGAGTGATCACGAATCTGTTCGTTCGAAACGCTGGCAACGTCGGCTGAAAAGCGGCCAATCAGGCGCTGTTTAACGTAAGGGTGAAGGTGGCCGTCGAACTCGGACCAGCTGGCGTCCTGGCAACCCACGATGAGCCGCTCCCAGATCCCTTTCTCGAAGTCGGTCCGCAACCGTTCGGAGACCGCCTTGAAGTGCTGGAGCGCTTCCTCGGCCACACGGCGTTCGGCGTGGCCGCCTTCGTAGCCGTTGTAGCCATAGCTCGCGGCGTTGCGCGAGAGCATGTGGACAATGGCTCCGCGTTCGCGCAGGTCGTCAAGGCGAAGATCGAAGAAACGAGCGCGCTGGCGGTCGACCATGGCAACGCAGAGCGCGGGTTGAGCCCCCAGCAAAGCAGCCAGCGGTTTCAACTGAAAGCGAGATTGGAGGTAAATGTGCGTGGCCCCGAGATGCGGGGGCAGTTCGTACTCCTTCCAAAACTTGTGAGCGGCGCAAGCGAAGACTGCCTTTCCCCGGGCATGGCCGCGCAGGTTCGTCGCCACATCGAGGATGCGATCAAGGTCGGCGTGAAGGGATCCGTTCTTGCCATTACCGGCAGCACTTTTCAGAACCTGCTTAACCACATCCTTGGCGATGATGGCCTCGCGGCGATGGGAACGATCCTGCGGAGGATCGGGCTGAAAGTAAAAACTTAGGGCGCACGCCCCTTTGGTTTCGTCCGCTTGAAAAGCCGCCAACTCACGGATTTCGTCCCGGGTCATCATCTCGAATGCTCCTTGAACTGTGTTCTTAGATTCGAGCTTTGACTAAGAGTTCTTTGTGGAACTCGTGGGCTACGGAAGGTGCTCCGCGGACACAGTCGCGCGCCCGCTGCACGGACTCGCGCACGGCCTCCAGATGCCGGCCGGTAATGGCGGCAATTTCGCCGAGCGAGAAGCCCTCGATACCGTAGAGGAGAAAGGCTTCGCGATCGGTGCGGCTGGCGCCGCGGAGTGCGGCTTGCACCAGGGCAATCATTTCGTCGGAATAGGCGGCCTGTTCAGGAGTTGACACGCGGCGATCGGGGATGGCGCTTTCGCGCGTCCAACCCTCATCCGGTTGATGGAACTGGAGGCCGGCTTCGTCGGAGGCTTGCACATTTTGCCGGCGGCGACTGTCCTCGAGATGCAGATGCGCGGGAGACTCCAATTCGTGGAGACGCGCCGTCATCTCGGTCATGGCTTGCAGGGCAAGGTGGTAAAGCCACGGTTCGAGCGACAGTTTTTCCGGGCGGTCGTGGTCGCCGAGAGCTCGGGCGATGACTTCATTCACGACCTCGGAGCTCGAGAGACCGTCGTCCGGAATCTCCTCGTCGGCGCGGCGGAAGTAGAGTTCGCGGTCCACGAAACGTTCGAGGCGGCCAAGATTAACATTCACATAGGAACCGATGTCATCGGCGGAAATGGTGGGCGGCAGAACCGCTGCCAGTGTCTGCTCGAAAGGAACGCCGGGTTCGCGAGATTCCTGTGCCCCTCCGCGCCAGCGACGCCACTTGTGGCTGGAGCGGAGCAGTTCCTTATGCCGGCCGATCTGCTGGATGAGTTCGTCAAAGGCTGCTTTGATGGCCGCGGTCGGAGTAGGCGCCTTCTCCTCGACCGCGAGCTGGCCCGAGGGCAAGCGCAGATTCAAGGAGGCGAGCGCTCCCTCGCGCGCCGAATTCTGATCGATGACGGCCTTCAGATGGACCAGTTCGGGCCGGAAGACATGAAGGCGCTTCTGGATCTTCTCGATCTGGTGGCTGACTTCTTTTTCGATGTCGGGAGTTTTGTGGACCTTGTAACTGACGTGAACATTCATTTTCGAGCCTCGGATGCGGGAAAGTCCAACGAAGCTGCGGTCCTGACGAGATGATTGTACACCCGTGCGGATCAGGTGGAAGCGACAGTTTGTGGCCACGCCGACTTTCCTATTTGTAGTACGTCGAATCCTCCGTTAGCTCCTTTGGCAGTACGACGGGAAAGGGCGGGAAACTATGAGAGGCCCCTTTGAATAGCGCGACAGTGAACTCGGATCGCTTGGCGCCGTCGTGGACGGCGATCTGGTGTCGTTTCTTCGAAGAGCCCTCCCAGAGGGACACGCCGGCGTAGGCGCCGTCCGTGCGCAGGATGTAGTAGGTCATGTCGACGAACTTGAGCTTGCTCATGTCGTTGTTGTAGTTGCGGGCGATGCGCTTGAGGGTCTCCATGCCGGCTTCGAGCGGCGACATGCCGTGCCGCATGTTCTCGACGATGGCGTGCGCTCCGGCGACCTTGATGTTCTCTTCCCCGCTGCCGGTGGCGCCGGCCGAGCCCACGTCTTGATCGGTGTAGCAACCGGCGCCGATGATCGGAGAATCGCCGCAGCGTCCGGGGAGTTTGAACGCGAGGCCGCTGGTGGTAGTGCAGCCGGAGATTTCACCTTTGTCGTTGAGCGCGGAGCAGTGTATGGTCCCGGTCGGTGGAAACAGGACGCGGCGGACGGCGGCCATGCGGAATTCCGGTTCGATGCCAAGCCGGGCGGCGTGCTCTTCCAGGCGTTCGATCTGTTGTTCCCAAAGTTCCGATTGCGGTTCGGTCGTGGGTGATGTCGCAGGTGACGTCGTTGGTAATGACGATGGCGGCTGCCAGTGCGGGTCGGCCAATCCTGGCCCCCACCAGTCGTCGGTCGAATGATGTTCCTTCCACAGCAGCCAGATTTTGCGCGAGCGTTCGGTGAGCAGATTTTCTCGCGGGAAACCCATGGCGACGGCAAATCGTTCCGCGCCTTCGCCGACGAGCATGACGTGGCCGGTGTGCTCCATCACAGCTTTGGAAACGGCCGCAACATTCCTGATGTTACGGACGCCGCCCACCGATCCGGCGCGGCGGCTGGGCCCGTGCATGCAGCAGGCGTCGAGTTCCACCACGCCTTCTTCGTTGGGAATGCCACCGAGTCCGACGCTGTCGTCGTTTGGGTCATCTTCCGGTCCCTTCACAACGCGGAGAGCAGCGTCCAGCGTGTCGCCCCCGCTCTTCACGAAAGCGAAGGCATCGTCGAGATATTTGACGCCGTTGTTGGCGCAGATGATGATTGGCCGCTTGGCGGGGCCGGACGGGTCAGCGGGGCGGTGAGCATCGCCTTTGGATTTGTCTTGCGCGTTGAGGCCCGTTGCCGCTGATGCCGCGATTGCAGAAACTAGAAATCCGCGACGGCTTATCGACATGAATTCTCCCTGCTCAGGAAGCGGCGAGAAGAATAACACGAGGGCGATGTGATCCAGCGCGGTGTTTGCCGATGGAGAGCCGATCGTCCCCCGCCCGGCGGAACCCTTCGACTTCGCTCAGGGCGGGCTCGCGACACGCCCGTTACTCCACAACCTGCAACAGTCGCGCAACGCCTTCGCGAAACTCCGCTGGCTCGGTGATCAGGCTCAGCACGAGATGGCCTTCGTTTGGAAAATCGTAGAAATGGCCGGGATGCACGCTCACTCTAGCCTTGCGCAACAAGCGAATCGCCAGATCTTCGTCACTCTCGACGGCGGGAACGCGAAGTATAACGTACCATCCGCCCTCGACCAGCAGCCTCGAGCACGACGGACGTCCCGCGAGCTGGCGATCGAGTTCCGCAAGATTCACGCGCAAGCGATCGAGAAGAATGGGCTGGATGTGTTTGCGCTGATCGAGCAACACCGGGCCGGCAAGCTGGACGGGAGCGTTCATGGAGAGAAAGGTATCGGCGACGATTTCGAGGCGCGCTCCCGCTTGGGCAACCATTTCTTCCGGACCGCTGGTCGCGACCCAAGCAAGTTTCATCTGCGGGAGAGCGGAAATCTTCGACACTCCGCTGAGGGTGAAGGTGAGCGCATCGGCGTTCGTCACGAAACTGCGACGGGACGCGCCGTCGTGCGCATAGTCGAGAAAAACTTCGTCCACGATCAGAGCCAGACCGTAGTCGCGGCAGAAAGCGTTGAGCGCCGAGGCTTCCGACGCGGACACGTAGGAGCCAGTCGGGTTGTTGGGATGGACAAGAATCACGGCCCGCGTCTGGGCGGTAGCCGCCTTGTAGAGAGAATCGAAATCGATTTGCCAGCCGTGATCGTAGAGCAGCGGATACGGAACGAGTTTAATGTCGGCGAGATCGGCAAGAAACTCGAACAGCGGGTAACTCGGCTTGGGTACAAGAATCTCGTCGGCGGGATTGCAAAGCAATCGGAAGACGTACGAGTAGGCTTCGCTGGTGCTGGTGGTCAGAATCAGGCGTTCGGGATCGAGATCGAAAACCTCGTGCGCCTCGCGATAGTAGCGGCACACGGCTTGGCGTGCCGCCAGCAGACCACGCGGCTGCGGGTCGTAACGCATCGCTTCCGGATTGGCGAGGGCGGCGAGCACGACTTCAGAATCGGGGCGAACGCCAGCCGCGGTCGGGTTAGAGACCGTGAGATCCAGAATCTGTTGTCCCGAAGCGCGCGCTTCCTCTATCGCGCGCGTAAGAGCGTTCGGACTGAGCCGCCAGTTCGTGCGCTGGGAGAACATAAGTTTCACTAACCGCTTCCACGTTGTCATCCTGAGCGAAGCGAAGGACCCATGTACTTGGCTGCCGCAATGCGTAGGTCTTTCGCTTCGCTCAAGATGACACCCGAATCACTTTAGAAAAAATCCCAACTGCTCCGGAGGCGGCAACGTTTTGGTATTCCAATACTGACGTTGGGCAGCTTGGACCGCGACGATTTTCGCTTGCACCTCCGCCGCCAGATTGTCGTAGCGAACCAGAACGTTGTCCAGCCAGTAGGGATGATTCTCGCGTGCCCAGCCTTCCGCGTACGTCTTGCGCAGCTCGGTGATCGCGTCACGCAGGCTCTCTAACCGCCCGTTGATGTCAACGATTTCGTCCAAGTCGTGTTGCGCACGTGTTTCGTCCGTCTGATTCTGATAAGCGTCCCAGTAGAACCGGCTGATTTCGCATGTGAACTCGATCTTCAGCCCCAGCGTGTCCAGATGCCAGGCGGCAAGCAGCATGTCATCGAGTGTCTCGGCGTGGAGGTGAGCCTTAGCTCGATCCCGCATAAGCGTTTCTGTGGCGTGCTCAACGCTGATGCGCAAGTCGTGAGCAATAGGCAGCGCTTCGGCAGCGGTGTTGGCGCCAGCTTCGCTGAATGGATCAGACCAGAAAAGCTCGTGGCTCGCGTTGTTCAGTTTGACTCCGGCGAGAAGCGTATGAGCGCGATCGAGATTCTCCATCACGCCGGAAAAAGTGTCACCTTCATTACGGTAGAAGGTCCAGTCATAGCTCTTCTTGAAGTCATCGATACTGGATTCGCCGGGCTGCCAACTGGCGGCTGCGCCAAAAACCAGGGCTGGCCAAGTCATGTCGACGAGCGCTTCACCGTCGTCGTTCCAGGTGGTGTTAAGCGCGCCGATGGCCTGATGCTTCTGCCCGTCGCGAACAAAGTTTCGGATGTTCACGAACGCGCTCTCGAGGTTAGGCCAAATCACGCCCCAGTTCCCTGCTCCGGGCGCAACGACCACGCGCAGGCCCGCGTTGGTGTAGGGGGTAATTATATTTTCGTAGCTCGGCTTGGGGTCGTACTCCCAGGGCACGGCAATCATGTCCTTAGGAAGAATGGTAAGCAACTCGGGATATTTGACCGCGATATCTCCCCAGAACATGAGTTGCTTGTGATAAGGCTGCATGATCTCGAAGACTCTCTGCAGGTGTTCGAGATAAACGCGGCCAAGGCCCTGCTGGTCAGCGAGAGCCTTCGTCTGGCCGAGGCCAAGCTCGAAAGTTTCGTCGGAGCCGATGTGAAAGAACGGGCCCGGGAACAAGGGAACGACCTCTCCGTAAACCTGGCGAATGAAAT
>WNFA01011667.1_pt1 | contig 10561 bp, 6 predicted proteins | sample 5400481 | NCBI WGS metagenome assembly WNFA01 (sample SAMN13153340, study PRJNA577476) | soil metagenome | isolation source: 120 cm saprolite under Douglas fir tree site 2 hole 1 replicate 2 | place: USA:California | collected 2015-04-18 | reverse complement strand
TGCCCAGTGCCGTGCTGGCCGCGATTGGTGATTGGCGCGACTCGAAAGAAATGTGGCCGGTGACCGGTCGCGTTTACGTCTTTGGGAAATTCAAGAAGGGTCTGTTCAGCTTCAAGCGCTGTGTGCCGGTAGAGTTGAATCTGACGATGCGCAATCCGCTCCGAAAATAGAACAGTGACCTTCAGTTTGTCTGGCGGAAACGCTTGCGTTTGAGATGCCCCAGGCAGCATAATTTTTCTCATGACAGAGAAAGAAGTGGTTCTGAAGACTATCCGCGAATTGCCGGACGACTGCTCTATCGACGAGATAGCTGACCGCGTTGAGTTTCTAGCGGCAGTGAAAAAGGGTCTTGACCAGCTAGATCGCGGCGAAGGCATTGCCCACGACGAGATCAAGAAACAGTTGGCCTCATGGCTTACAAACTGATTTGGTCTCCGGCCTCCCGCGATGACCTGCACGTTCATGCGCCAGATGATTCCACCCAAGTAGGAATGCAATCGCGGTCGCCATTCGGCACGGATGAGAGGTCTTCGTTCCTTGGTCGAGAAAACAATGTGGTAGTGCAAACTGAAGAAAGTTGAGCCCATGGGAGTTCTCCCCTTCTCTTGCACCCCTCCGGCGTGCCGATGGCTGTGACCCGGTTCCGGTGGTCTCCGCTAACGCTTCGACCACCGGCTACTATCTGCGAGCCCTTCGGGCTGCGACCATCTCTCAAGCCCAATCAACTTTCGGATGCATCGTGTGCCACTTCGTCGCTTGCTCGAACGCCAGCGCGACGCGCAACGGCGCGGCTTCGTCGTAAAGGCCGCCAGTGAACATGATCGCTCGCGGCAGGCTCGGCGTGCCCGTGAAACCGCACGGAACGCAAACCGCCGGATGGCCGGTCAGGTTTGTAATGATCAGGCTCGCGCTGCCGGGCGCCGGTGAAACGAACACGTCCCACTGCGACATCAGCTTATCCATCTCACGCATTAGCAGGACGCGCGCGCGCTGGGCCCGCAAGTACTCAACCGCGGGGATGAAGCGAGAAGTGCGAAACGTGTTCGGCCAGTCGCCCGGGTCTTGCCCGGAAAGCTGGTTGACTCGTCCGTCGCGGGTGATGTCATCAAACGCGGTCGCCGCTTCCGCGGTCAGGATGTAGCGAATGTTTTGCGTCGGAAACTTTGGCAATTCGATCGGCGTCATTTTCACTCCGGCCTTTTCCAAAGCGTCCAGCGCTTCTTTGTACATCGCAGTTCGTTGCCCGAGTTGCTGTTTTTGCTGATCGTTCTGCGGTGTAATGCCCGCGCCTTCGAATTCGCCTTTCAAGTAACCGACCCGCAGCTTATCCAGCGGCACATCAGCCGACCAATTGAACGGCGCATCGCCAACCGTCAGGTCGCGACTGTCGGGCCCGTAGATCGCATCGAGCGCCGCCGCACAGTCTTCGACACCGCGGCAAATCGGACCAATCTTGTCCATGGTCCAGCTCAAACCCATCGCGCCATAGCGACTGACACGCCCATAGGTCGGCCGCAAACCGGTCACGCCGCAAGTCGATGATGGCGAAACGATCGAACCAAGCGTTTCGGTGCCGATCGAAAATCCCACCAGACCGGCCGATGTCGCTGAGGCCGGGCCGGCCGATGATCCGCTCGATCCGGTGCGATCTTCATCCGGCGCCCAGGGGTTGCGCGTCACGCCGCCGAACCACTTCGGGCCTTGCGCCAGCGCGCCCATCGAAAGTTTGGCGACCAGCACCGCGCCGGCTTCACGCAAGCGCTCGACGACCGTCGCGTCGTAATCGATCATCTGGTCGCGATACGGCTCAGCACCCCAGGTTGTTTTGATTCCCCTGGTGGCGAGCAAATCTTTTCCGCCCCAGGGAATGCCGTGCAGTGGCCCGCGATACTTGCCGCGTTTGAGATCATTGTCGGCATCCTGCGCCTGCTTCATCGCCAGATCTTCGGTGAGCGTCACGACACAAAGCAGCTTTGGCCCGTAACGTTTCAGCCGGCCGAGGTACATCCTGGTGAGTTCGACGGAAGAAACTTTCTTCGTTCTGATCAGCTCGGCAAGTTGGGGCACGGTGGCAAATGCCAGCTCGTCGACTGACTTGAACTGCGCGAGCGCGTTCTTACCAAACTTGAATTTCGTCTTCGCACTTGCTCGCTTGACGTGAAATCCCGGCAGCGCCGGATGAAAGACAATCGCCGGCTCGGTATCGAGCGGCACATCGATCTTGCGCACCACTTCGTAACTATCAAGGGCGCGATTGACGCCGCCCAGCGCCATGTCTTCCTGCTTATCGTTAAACTCAATGCCGATCAGTTTCTCGGCGTTGTGCATCATGTCTTTCGTGATGCGCCCGGGTGTCGGTGACGGTCGCGGCGAAGGCAGAGGAGTTGGCGTCGGCGTTTGGGCGATCGCTTTCAAAGGCAGATTTGCCACCGTCAATCCGGCGGCGCCGGCCGCGGGCAGAAGTTTGACGAAGGCGCGACGGTTGATTGAATTGCGTCTCGATTTTTTCATTGAATCCTCGTTGGTTGATTTGATCAGTGAGTGCTGGTGCCCTGCTCTCAAACAGTCCCGGAGGGACGAGATGTTTATAGACCACTGCGTATTGGAGCTTCGCAAGCTCCGGAGGAGCGAAATGTCAGAAGAGCCCGCGCGAACATTTCGCTCCTCCCGGAGCTGATAAAAGACAGAATTGATACTATCTATAGACATTGCGCTCTTACGGAGCGCCGTACTTCATCTTCACGACCTTCGCTTTGCCGGTTCGATAGACGGTCACGAGGTAAAGATTATCGTATTCACTTTCAGGAATAGTCGGATAAGTCGGACCGCCAAGGGCCGCGATAATTTCCGGCACCGAGTTGTTATGGCCCGCGACCAGAATTGTCTGACCACGATGATCTGAAAGAAGCTGCTTGATCAGTTCCGGCGTCTTCTTCGAATCAACCAGGTTCACCGGCAAACCTAAACGATCAGCTAAAGGTCTCACGCTCTCCTGCGTCCGTTTGTACTGCGTCGCATAGATCGCATTGATTCCCGAGTCGCCAAACATACGCGCCAGTTCCTGTGCGCGCACCTGGCCTGCCGGACTGAGATCCGGATCAGAATTATTCGGATCGATAACCTTCTCGGCGTGCCGAACCAAAATCACCGTCGTGATCGGGCGCAAGAAGGTTGCGTAATAAGCAAAGACTACGACCGCGCCGAGCACGGCGAACAACATCGCGAAAACCAGCGCGGTCTTCAGTCCAGCGCGTCTTTCCGGAATTTCGTCAGTCATGCAGCGTCCATCGGTATCTTTGCCAACTCAGGTTCGAATGGCCGCATACAATATCACTGGAGGCGGGTTATTTCGAGCAAATTCTTCCGATTTCCGCTGGATGCAATCGCCAACAGAAGGTGCTAATCTAGGTCGCAACGAACCGCAAAACCCGAAACAGAAAGCACACGCAATCTTGGCCGAACAGCAAACCACAACCGATCTATCGGAAGTCATCGCGGAAAACTTCGGCGCGAACGCGACCTATGTCGAAGCTCTGCTTGCCCGCTGGCGCAGCGACCCCGCGCTGGTTGATGAATCGTGGCGCGCGTATTTTGCCGAGCTGGTTGGCGAGCCTGTGGTTTCAGAATTTCCGAAAGCCGGCGACACTGTGTCTTCGCAGGCTGACGGCGACGGAGCAGCTACGGCAGCGAAACCTGCACGCGCAAAGGCTGCGGTCGCGGCACCGAAACCAGCACCAAAAGAAACCGAAGACTTCGAAGCCACGCCGATTCGCGGCGCCGCGCTCAAGATCGTCGAGAACATGGAAGCGAGTCTCGCGGTTCCGACGGCAACTTCGCAAAGACGCATTCCGGTAAAACTGCTCGATGAAAATCGCCGTCTGATCAATCGTCATCTGAGCGATCAAGGCGGACGCAAAGCTTCGTACACACACTTGATCGCCTGGGCGATCGTGCGCGCGCTGGCGGAATTCCCTCAGCTCAACGACGGCTTTGGCGTGATCGACGAACAGCCGTCGCGACTCCGGCGTGAATCCGTGAATTTGGGCATCGCGATCGATCTGCAAAAGAAAGACGGCAGCCGCTCGCTGCTGGTTCCGAACATCAAGGACGCAAATAAGCTTACCTTCTCGGAATTTCTCGCTGCTTACGACGACGTGGTCAAGCGCGCGCGCGCAGGCAGGCTGCAAATTCCAGACTTCCAGGGCACGACGATTTCGCTCACCAATCCCGGCACGATCGGCACGGTGGCGTCCACGCCGCGGCTGATGGCGGGTCAGTCGGTCATCATCGCCACCGGCGCGATTGAATATCCGGCAGAATATCAGGCGATGGTTCCCGCGGTCCTTTCGCAACTCGGCGTCAGCCGTAGCGTTACGATCAGCAGCACTTACGATCATCGCATCATTCAGGGCGCGGAGTCGGGATCGTTTCTGGCGCGCGTGCACGAATTGCTGATCGGCAAAGAGCGCTTCTACGACGACATCTTCGCCGATCTGGGTATTCCCCATCCGCCGCTGCGCTGGAACATCGATCGCACTCCCTTCTTTGCAGGCGCCGATCAGATGCACGAGCAGTCGACGCGGCAGGCGCGCGTGATGGAATTGATAAATGCTTATCGAGTCCGTGGCCACTTAATCGCTGACATCGATCCATTGCACGCGATGCCGCTGCTCTATCATCCCGAGCTGGACATCGAAACTTACAACCTTACGATTTGGGATCTCGATCGATTGTTCATTACGGGCGGGCTGGGCGGAACTGAGACGGCGACGCTGCGCGAGATTCTGGACATTTTGCAGCGTGCATACTGCGGCAAAGTCGGCATCGAGTATCGCCACATTCAAAGCAAGGAAGAAAAACTCTGGCTGCGCGAACAGATTCGCCGCGAGCTGGTTGATCCCGAGCCAATCGCCGTTGAAATTAAGAAACAGATTCTTTGGAAACTGATTTCCGCCGAGCAGTTCGAGCGCTTTCTGAACACAAAGTTCCTCGGACAGAAGCGTTTTTCGATCGAAGGCTGCGAAACGATCATTCCGCTGCTCGATCAATTGATCGAGCGCGCCGGCGACCTCGGCGTCGAAGACATAACGATGGGGATGGCGCACCGCGGCCGTTTGAATGTGCTGGCGAACGTCATCGGGCATTTCTGCGAGCGCATCTTTACCTCGTTCGAAGGTTCAATTCATCCGGAGTTCCCTGCCGATGAAGGCGACGTCAAATATCATCAGGGCGCAAAGGGCGAGCGCGTAACCGCGAGCGGCAAGACAGTTCGGCTGACGCTCTCGCCGAATCCCAGCCACCTGGAGGCCGTCGATCCGGTGGTTGAAGGCATGACCCGGGCGACACAGGAGACCATGGCCGAGCGTCTGGATCTTAAACGCGAAGACGCGATGAAGCGCGCCCTGCCAGTTCTGCTGCACGGGGACGCGGCATTCGCCGGCCAGGGCATCGTGATGGAGACGCTGCAACTCGCTCAGCTTCGCGGCTATCGCACGGGTGGCACGATTCACATCATCATCAATAATCAAATCGGATTCACCACCTCGCCCGAAGAGGGGCGCTCATCAATCTATTCGACCGACGTCGCGCGCATGACTCAGATTCCGATTTTTCATATCAATGGCGACGACCCTGAGGCCGCGTATCGCGCGCTGCGCATCGCGCTGGATTATCGCCAGGCGTACAAGAAAGATATCGTGCTGGACGTGGTCGGCTTTCGCAAACTCGGTCACAACGAAACTGATGAGCCGAGTTACACGCAGCCTCTAATGTACCAGCGAGTCAGGGAACATCCCGGCGTGCGGGCCAAATATGCGCAGCAACTGATTCGCGAAGCCGTGATTGATGAAGCCGGCGTGAATCAATTGATCGAAGAACGCGTGCGTCGTTATGAAGACGCGCTGGCGCGCGCGAAGGAAATCGCGGCAAGTGCGAAGGCTGCGGAAGAGCCGGCCGTGCTGGTAGCCGAACTCGACGGCTCTGATTTGGTTGAGACCGGCGTCGCCGCCGAGGTTATCAAAGGAATCACCCAGCAGATTGCCGTCGTGCCTGAAGGCTTCAATCTGAATCCGAAAATGGTCGGCCAACTCGCGCGCCGCGCGAAGATGGGCGAAGGCGGTGTGCCAACCGATTGGGCGTTCGCGGAAGCGATGGCGTTCGGCTCGTTGGCGCTCGAAGGCAGGCACGTACGTCTGAGCGGGCAGGATTCCGGTCGCGGCACTTTCAGTCAGCGCCACGCGGTTCTTTACGACACCCAGACGGGCGAGGCGTGGTCGCCGCTCTCTGAACTTCGTTCGCCAGAATCTCCGCAGGGACGCTTCGAAGTTTTTGACAGCTCGCTTTCAGAAGCAGGCGTGCTCGGATTCGAATACGGCTATTCGGTCGTCGCCCAGGACGCGCTGGTGATGTGGGAAGCGCAGTTCGGCGATTTCAATAACGTCGCCCAGTCGATCATCGATCAATACATCGCTGCCAGCGAAGACAAGTGGAAGCAGACGTCGCGTTTGACGCTGCTGCTGCCGCACGCGTACGAAGGCCAGGGACCGGAGCACTCGAGCGCGCGGCTGGAGCGGTTTCTGCAACTTTGCGCCGAAAATAATTTGCAGGTCTGTTATCCGTCAACGGCCGCGCAATATTTTCATCTGCTGCGGCGACAGGTGCGGCCCGGCTTCGAGCGCCCGCTGGTCGTGATGACACCGAAGAGTTTGCTCCGTCTGCCGGCCGCGGCTTCGTCTTTAGAGCAGTTAACCACCGGGGGTTTCGAACCAATCATCAAAGACACAGAAGTGAAGGAGGCTACGCGAGTCGAACGGATCGTGCTGTGCAGCGGCAAGGTCTTCTACGATCTGAATGCAGCACGCGGCAGCAGCCCGACCGTTAGGGAGGGCGCAAACAAATCTGATGACGATCGCGTCGCCATCATCCGCGTCGAACAGTTCTATCCCTTCCCTTTGCGAGCCTTGACTGAAGCGATCGCTCTTTATCCGAACGCGAAAGAACTGGTGTGGTGTCAGGAAGAGCCGAAGAACATGGGCGGCTGGACATTCATGGAATCACGTCTCGAGAACCTTTTGCCGCGCTGCGAACGCCCGCGCTACATTGGCGCGCGATGATCGCTGAGAACACGGTCCCGAAAAGCGCAAATGCAATCGAGACTCCCACGAAAGCCTTTACATAGCTCGTCTCGCCCTCCTGTTGCATCAGCTTAGGTCCCACGACGGTCAGCAGCAATACAAAGTAGAGACTGGTCAAGATCGCGTACGTAACCGCAATCGATATCCCAGTCTTCCAACCCTGAACAAACGTCAACCAGCCGCCATTCGTTTTTCGCCTGGCTCGGATTCCCAGAGTCAATCCAACAATCGCCGCGAGATTGAAGACGGCCACGTCGGTAATCTGCCCTTTTGGACCTTCCAGATGCAGCACAAAATGTTTCAGCGCCACCCAGACCGCGATGACGACCGTTACAGCGATTCCATACTTGAGCGCTATCTTCATCGATCCAGTTCAGCGTCAGTGGCCGCGCCGCTCAGGAAGTCTTCCATCGACGCGCCGTAGATCCTCCGGAACAATTCCCTCTTGAACTCCTCCGCAGACAAATCCTCTGGCAGCGAAGCGATGATCCCGGCCCGAAACTCATCGAACATCTTGCAGCCCAAGATCACTCCTTCTGCACCCAAACCGTGAGTCTCACGAAATTCGTTTTGGATTGACATGCCGGCGATAATGAACCATCCGGAGCTTTGGAATGCGGTGCTCGCGCGCGACGCTTCGCGTGACGGCAGCTTTGTTTTTGCGGTGCGCTCGACCGGTATTTACTGTCGCCCATCATGTCCGGCGCGACGGCCCCGACGTGAGCAAGTAAGCTTCTTTCAAATCCCGGAAGCCGCCGAGCAGGCCGGATTCCGCGCGTGCCGGCGCTGCCATCCGCGCCGTGCCCGCACCGCCGATCCGCAAATCGAACTCGTGCGCCAAATCTGTCACGCGATTGACGAACATGACGAAGAACCGACGACGCTGAAAACGCTGAGCGCGGAAACCGGAGTCAGTGCCCATCACCTGCAACGCACGTTCAAAGAAGTGATGGGCATAACGCCGCGCCAGTACGCGGAATCGCGCCGGCTGAAACAATTCAAATCGAAGGTGAAGAATGGCAGTTCAGTTACGGACGCGATGTACGATGCCGGCTACGGTTCCAGCCGCGGTCTCTATGAAAAATCATCCGCGCACCTGGGCATGACCCCGGCGACTTACGGGCGCGGCGGACGTGGGATGCGCATCATCTACACGATCGCCAACAGTTCGCTGGGACGTCTGCTGGTTGCGGCCACTGAACGCGGTGTCTGTTCAGTCACGCTTGGCGATTCCGACTCGGAACTCGAACGCTCTTTAATGGCCGAGTATCCCAACGCCTCGATCGATTCGAAGGACACGGTAATCAGTCCTTCATTGAATCTATGGTTGAGCAAAGTGCTTGAGTATCTGAATGGCAAGACTCCGCGCGTCGATCTGCCACTCGACCTGCAAGCAACGGCCTTTCAATGGCGCGTCTGGGAAGAGCTGCGGCGGATTCCTCTGGGCGAAACGCGCTCTTATCAGGACATCGCGAAAGCGATTGGCAAACCAAAAGCGGTGCGCGCTGTTGCCGGCGCCTGCGCCGGCAATCACGTCGCGCTGGTCATTCCCTGCCATCGCGTAATTCGCGAAGACCAGAGTCTGGGCGGCTATCGTTGGGGATTGGAGCGGAAGGAAGCCTTGCTGCAACGGGAGAGGGAGCGTGGGGCGGAGTAATTTGATGGTGCTGATGCAGTTTGAAAGTTTTCAGCCGTAGTAAGAATACCGAGTAGGACGAGCCGCCTTCAGACGGCTTTCCCGAAGGGTTATTAGACCAGCGCTTTAGCGCTGGGGTCAGTTCGGCGGTAGGCCGTTAGCGCGCTTCAGCGCGCTTTGAAATTAGCCGAGATAATCACAGTCTGGAGCCACAACTGTTAGCCCGTTCTATGAAAGGGGCTGGGAGATTGGTTACGCCGCAACCCGGGCACAAACGCCCGGTCTAGCGGGTCCCCAGCGCGGCAGCCGCGCTGGGGTGCTCTTGTAACCCTTCGGGAAAGCCGCCTGAAGGCGGCTAAAGAAACAGGGGCGAGCCCGTACTATTTGATCCAAACCGTCTTTACATTCACGAACTCGCGAATCCCAAACTCGCCCAGCTCACGGCCGTAGCCTGAATGCTTCACGCCACCGAACGGCAGCCGCGGATCGGATGCGACCATGCCGTTGATGAACACACACCCGGCTTCCAGTTCGTCAATGAAGCGCGCTTGCTCAGCGGCGTCATTCGTCCAGGCAGCGGCGCCGAGCCCAAACGGCGTGGCGTTGGCGAGTTCGATCGCTTCGTCTATGCCGCCGACGCGAAACAGCGAGGCTACGGGGCCGAAGATTTCATCCGCGTAGGCCGGTGAGTTCTTCGGAATGTCGACGAGTACCGTCGGTTCATAGAAATTGCCCAGCGCCAAATTGCCGTCCGCTTTGAACTTGTGCCCGCCGGTGAGAATTTTTGCACCGGCCGCGACCGATATCTGCACCTGGTCTTCCAGGTCTTTCAGAATCTGCTCAGTTGCGAGCGGGCCAATGTCCGTCGCTTCGTCCGTCGGATCACCCACGCGCAAAGCCTTCATGACTTCGACGAATCGGCCATTGTTAATCGTGCGCGCCTTCACCGCGGTCGTTACTGCCGCTTCCAGATCAGCCGACGGCATGACGATGAAAGGATCGCTGCCGCCGAGTTCCAGCACCGTTTTCTTAATCTGTTTTCCGGCGATGCTCGCGACACTGCGCCCTGCGGGTTCGCTGCCGGTGAGCGTGACTGCGGTCACGCGCACATCTTCAATCACTTGCTGAACCGTTTCCGATCCGATCAGCAGCGTCTGAAATGCTCCTTCAGGAAAACCGGCGCGGCGGAAAACGTCTTCGATCGCCAGCGCGCACTGCGGCACGTTCGAAGCATGTTTCAGTAAGCCAACATTTCCGGCCATCAACGCCGGGGCTGCAAAGCGAAATACCTGCCAGAAAGGAAAATTCCAGGGCATCACCGCCAGCACAGCTCCGAGCGGCTGAAAATTCCTGCTTCTCATGCTCGAGAATTTCCGCCGCTCGCATCATCATCTGCGCCCGGTCGGTGAAACTCGTGCGGCGATAATTCCGAAATGTGTCAGCAGCTCGCTGTAGCTTCTCTTCCAGCTGCTGGTCGTTCAGCGACTCGAAAGTCTTCAGCGTTTCGCCGGTGGCCGGGTTTTTGGATGCGATAGGCATGAAAGAATTATAGCGACAGCGGTCAGGGTTTTGGTACCAGCTCGGGTTCCTCTTCAATTGCCGACAAAGGTTTGCGCCGTTTGCGCAGCACGATCAGGGCGAGACCCGCAATGATGCACGCGCCGCCCGCCAGCAAGCGCCAATTGAGTTTTTCGTGCAGCACAATCATGCCCAGCAGCACGGCAACCGCCGGGGTAACCAGCGCGATCAGCATCGTGTGAGTTACGTCCATGTGGCGCACCAGCCAGTAAAA
>WNFA01010038.1_pt1 | contig 10561 bp, 6 predicted proteins | sample 5400481 | NCBI WGS metagenome assembly WNFA01 (sample SAMN13153340, study PRJNA577476) | soil metagenome | isolation source: 120 cm saprolite under Douglas fir tree site 2 hole 1 replicate 2 | place: USA:California | collected 2015-04-18 | reverse complement strand
ATCGGCGACCGCTCGTTGCCGGCGGTTTCGATCAAGACCCGTGCGGGAACCTTTACTGTCCTGTTCGACCGCACGACGCATCTGCCGGCGGCGATCCGCACCCGCGACGCCGACAACGTCTACGGCGATTCGAACTACGACATGATCCTCTCCGATTGGAAGGACGTCGGCGGCGGCGCCAAGCGGGCGCACACACTGTCGTTCCAGCTCAACGGCGTGGAAGTGCAGCGGCTGACCTTGAAGGAGGTCGCCATCGATGCGCCGATCCCGGCCAACACCTTTGCCGTCAACGACGAGGTCAAGGCCAAGGCGAAGACGGCGGCCACCGACGCGCCCTATCAATGGGTGCTGCGGCGCCTGTTCCTCGGCCGCTTCGTCGACAGCGACAAGATCTATTTCCCGGAGAACGGCGGCTTCAAGCTTTCCGAGCTGGCGCCGAACGTACAGCACGTGGTCGGCGGCTCCCACAACAACCTGATCGTCGCGATGAAGGACGGTATCGTCATCTTCGACGCGCCGGCCGACGACGGGCAATCGCGCTGGGTCATCGACGCGGCCAAGGCCAAATATCCGGGCAAGCCGATCAAGCAGCTGGTGCTCACCCATCACCACATGGACCACACCGGCGGCACCCGCGCCTATGTGGCGGAAGGGGCCGAGATCGTGATGCCCGGCCAGGCCCGGCCGTTCTTCGAGAGGATGTTCCAAGCCGAACATAAGCTAGCGCCGGACGCGCTGGCGAAGCAGCCGAAGCCGGCGAGGATCGTGGATGTGAAGGATGCGATGTCGCTCAAAGACGAGACGGTCGAGATCAACCTATATAACATCCCGAATCCGCATTCCGACGGGATGATCATCGGTCACGTGGTCGGCCCGAATCTCGTGTGGGTCACGGATCTGATCTCGCCGCGCGGCCCGATCGCCCGCTCGCCCGCCACGGTCGCGGTGGGCGATGCCTTGCGCAAGGCCGGCATCACGGGATCGACGATCGTGGGCGGTCACGGCACCACCGCCAAACAGGCGGATATCGCGGCCGCGTTGGCGGCGAACTAGGCGACGATCCAAACATTGCGGCCCGCGGCGTCCGGTGATGAGCCGGACGCCGCGGTGAGCTTGCCCTTGCTCCAAGGCATGCACTTGCGGGCGACTGGAACCAAATTCTGGTGATCCTGCATGGTTTGCTGAGGATGAACCATCGTCCGCCGAGAAAGCACCTAAATTAAATTAGTCTAGTTTCTGTCGCGAAAGGCAAGATATCACGTAAATTCGGGGGTTTTTGCAGTTCGTTCTGAGCGAGTTTTTCGTTGACGTGCATGTGTGTGGCATGTCACACATGAGAATGAACAAGACCGAATCACCTTCCGATGTCGCGCTCTGGCTTGAGCGTCGGGCGGCCGGCATTTGGCCGGCCGTTCTCGGCTCGCTCAGCCTGCGCCGCAGTCCCTGCATCCGCGAGAACTGCCAAGCCTGTTTGTCGGGCGAACAGCATCAGAGCTATGTCCTCTACGGTCGCCTGAAGGGGCGGCGTTTTTCGGTTTACGTTCCGGCGGAGCTGGTAGCTGAGGTGCGTCGCGGTCTGGACAATGGGCGTGCCCTGCAGGAGCTGCTGTACGAGGCCGCGCCGCGGTATGTCAAAGCGCTGAAGCGGGCGCGGGCGAAGGCGGCAACCGGACGAGCGAGCTGAGCAGTGTCGAGGGCGGCGAATCCACAGATCAGCTTTGCCGACTGGGAGTTGATGCGGCAGGGGCTCGTTCTGGAGCCCGTGCTGCAGGCCATCGCCGACTTTCTTGATGACCACGAGGAGATGATCGAGACGATCCGCGGCGATCTGCGGCGGGGTCTGAAGAATCCCGACACGGGTCGCAACGGATTGACCGCGCAACAGGTGCTGCGCTCGCTGATCTTGATGCGCGTCAAGAGCTTGGATTATCGCGAGCTGCGCGAACGGATCGCCGACGGATACACGCTGCGCCAGTTCACAGGTTTCTACTGCCAGCCGGTGCCGAAGCACGATGCGTTCCAGCGGGCGTTCGTGCGGCTGACGCCGGAGACGCTGCGGGCCGTCAATGCGGCGCTGGTGCAGGCGGCGGTTGCGCTGGGGCTGGAGGACGGCAGGAAGCTGCGTGTCGACACCACGGTCGTGCAAACCGACATTCATCATCCGACCGACAACACGCTGTTGTGGGACGTGGTTCGCGTCGTCACGCGCCTGGTCGGCCGCCTCGCCAAAGCGCTGGAGCTGCGACGTATCAAGGGTTTTCGCGATCGCACCCGTTCGGCACGGCGTCGGATGTACGAAATCCAACGCATGACGACAAGGCAACGCCACGAGCAGCAGACTGGGACGTACCGCGAGCTCATCGGCATTGCCGAGGAGGTTGTGGAACGCGCACGATCGGCCCTTAGGCGTACGCGGAAGGTGCGCGGCAAAGACCTGCTTTCCGAACTGGCTATCGAGGCCTTGCGAAAGGACATCGAGCACTACTGCGGATTGGGTGACCGCGTCATCGATCAGGCCCGTCGTCGGGTGCTCGGGGAAGAGCAAGTTCCCAACGCGGAGAAGATCTATTCCATTTTCGAACCGCATACCGATCTGATCAAGCGCGGCAAGGTGCGAACACCGGTGGAGTTCGGCCACAAGGTTTTTCTCGCCGAAAGCGCGCAGGGTCTGATCACGCAGTATGAAGTGCTGAAGGGGAATCCTTCCGACGAGGATCACGTGAAGCCCTCGCTGAAGCGGCACAAAGATGCCTTCGGGAGCGTTCCGGAATTGTATGGCTCGGATCGCGGCTTCTTCAGTGAGCAAAACGTGACCTCGTGCACGCGAGACGGCGTCAAGGTGGTGTGCATTCCGCAGCGCGGGGGCAAGAAAACTCCGGAACGCGAAGCATGCGAGAAGAGCGCGCAGTTCAAGGAAGGTCAGCGCTTTCGCGCCGGCATCGAGGGGCGCATCTCGGTCCTGTTCCGAGGTCGCGGCATGAAGCGCTGCCTCGCCGAAGGGGCCGAGCGCTTCGAGTTGTGGGTTGCTGCGGCAGTCCTCGCCAACAACCTCATGAACATTGCGGCGTTGCTGACCAGGCGATCGTCTCGCAGACGAAAAGCAATCTGACAACATAGTATCAGTCGCCGCCTCGCCGCCGACCAAAGCCGTTCGCGCCTCAGCGCCGCTCCCGCTACAAAATCCGCCGCTCCGTCCCAAATTCGTGGCAAAATGACCCGCGCAGCTCACAAATGCCGATGCTGCCCGCTAAACTTGTGCCCAGTTTATCGGCACAATTGACCGGTCCCCGCGAAAATCGGGCGTTTCGCGACAGAAACTAGTCTAAGTCAGCTCCCGGATCATTCTCGCCATGGAACGGTCACCAAGGAATGAGATGAGCACCGAGATCACCACGCTGAGCGCCGCTTTCGACGACTATCCCCACACGCTGCCGCTCAAGCGCGGCGAGATCACATCCGCGCGCGTCGCCTTGACGTTCTCCGACGTCAAGCCGGCGAACCGGTTCTTCAAGCCGATGGTGCGGGAGCTCAAGTTCGACGTCAGCGAGATGGCGATCGCGACCTATGTTCAGGCCAAGGCCTACGGCAAGCCGCTCGTTCTCATTCCCGCGACCATGATGGGGCGGTTTCAGCACGGCACCATCCTGTGCAACGCGGCGCGCCCGATCGGCCCCGCCGATCTCGCGGGCAAGCGCGTCGGCGTGCGGTCCTACAGCCAGACCACGGCGGTGTGGGTGCGCGGTATTCTCCAGAACGACTACGGGGTCGACGTCGATCGCCTCAACTGGGTGACTTTCGAGGACGGCCACGTCGCCGAATACCGCGAGCCGGCGGGGGTCGAGCGCGCCGGCGCCGACAAGAACCTGCTCGAGATGCTGCGCCAGGGCGAGCTCGACGCCGCGATCTACGGTGCCGACCTGCCGAAAGACCCGGCGCTCGCCAGCGTGATCCCGAATCCGGCCGCGGCGGCGCAGAGCTGGTATGCGCGCCACCGGGTGGTACCGATCAACCACATGGTGGTGGTGACGGAGAAGCTCGCGAGGTCGGATCCGGAGGCGGTGCGGGAAATCTACCGCCTGCTGATGCGAGGCAAACAGGCCGCCGGGCTGCCCCAGGCGAGCGAGATCGATTTTCTTCCCTTCGGTCTCGCGGCCTGCCGTCCGGCGCTGCAGACGATCATCGACTATGCGTTGCAGCAAAGCCTCATCCCGCGGAAAATCGCCGTCGACGACCTGTTCGACGAAACCACCGGGGTTATCGACCGTTGACGATCGACGTCGCGGGCGGTCCCAATTTCGCCTTTTACGTCAACGGGATGTTTCGGCGCTCGGGAGGCGCGCGTGGGCAGATTTGTTTACCAAATCGAGGCAGCCTATGCGGCGCGGGCGCATCGTCGCGGCCGACAAGCTGATCGACTTTGCGGGCGCGTCGCGCTTATTCTGTAGCGAGAATCGGCAATTTCTGCGCCGCCGGGCCGGCGAAAATCCGCTCGACAGTCGGGAGAATGTCTTGGCGAAATTCGCGGTCCCCTTCCTATCCGATCGATGCAATCTCCGGGCCTTGCGCGTCGCGCTGGTCTCCGGCGTGGCCACGGCCGTCCTTGCGGGATTGGCGAGCCCGGCGGACGCCGCTCCGCGCCGGATGAGGTTCTATGATCCCGGCTACTACTACGGCAGCCCGACCTATATCCCTGCCCGCACGGCGCGGTCCGCGGCGAGCCCGAAGCGGGAGAAGCCCGAGCCAAAGAAGGACTCAGGGTTCGGCGAGATGCCGAAGGGACCGCTCCAGCTCGTGGTTTCGATCGGCAGCCAGCATGTGACGCTGTTCAGCAACGGCGTGCGGGTCGCGCAAGGGCCGGTCTCGACCGGCGTGCCCGGGCATCCGACCCCGATGGGCGTCTTCAGCGTGATCGAGAAGGACCGCTACCACCATTCCAACATCTACAGCGGCGCGCCGATGCCGTACATGCAGCGGATCACGTGGTCGGGCGTGGCGCTGCACGAAGGCGTGCTGCCGGGCTATCCGGCCTCGCACGGCTGCATTCGCATGTCGCACGATTTCGCCCTGAAGCTCTGGCCCATCACCAAGCTCGGCGTGCGCGTGATCGTCTCGCGCAGCGACGTGGCACCGGTCGAATTCGATCATCCCAAGCTGCTCAAGCCGAAGCTCAAGCCGCCGGATGCGCAAGTGGCGATGAACGGGGCGACCGACGGCCTGAGCGCCAAGCCGGCGGTCAAGCTCGCCCAGGTGACGATACCGGTGACCGATGCGGCCGAGGTCGCACCGGACCTGCCGAAGCCTGCGAGCGAAACGGCGCCGGAGTTTGCCAAACCCGCAGCCGAAGCGGAGCTTCCCAAGCCGGCGGCCGCGGCCGCACCGGAGATTGCCAAACCAGCGGCCGAGATGGACCTTCCCAAGCCCGCCGCCGAGGCAGGCCCGGAAAGGGCCAAGCCTGCCGCCGAAGCGGTCGAGCCCGCCAAGCCGGCGGCCGCCGCGGTCGAGGATACCGCGGAAAGCGCAACGCCGGTGGTGGAGAAGCCGGCCGCGAGCGTAAAGGCCGCCGAGCCGGCGCAGGGAGCCGAACCGGCGCAGCCTGCCGCGGCGGCGGCCGAGGAAGCGCCGAAGGCAACCGGCACGATCCCGCCTGCGCGGCCGGCCGACGTCCCGGCGCTGCCGTCGCCCATCGATCTGCGCAAGTCGGTCGAGGCGCCGGAGCCGGCGACGCCGATCGAGGCCGCGCCCGCGGCCACGCCGTCGAGCCCGGCGGAGGCGACGCCCGCCGGCGCCGAGAAGCCCGCGCCGGCCGTCGATGATCCGATGAAGCCGCCGGCGCCGCGGACCAAGGCGGCGGAGCAGCCGGTCAAGCGCTCGGGCCAGGTCGCGGTGTTCGTCAGCCGCAAGGAAAAGAAGATTTTCATCCGCCAGGGATTCATTCCGCTGTTCGAGATGCCGATCGAGATCGGGGAGCCGGATCGACCGCTCGGCACCCACGTCTTCACCGCAATGGCGGTGACCGACGGCGGCGCCGGCATGCGCTGGAATCTGATGACGGTTCCGAACGACACGTCATCGGCGCCAGTGATCGAGCACCGGGACGGGCGGAGGAAATCGAGGGACCTGCCGGTGGTGATTCACAGCAACAAGCCGCCGTCGACCGCGGCCGAGGCGCTCGATCGCATCCGGTTTCCGAAAGAGGCGCTCGACCGCATCGGCGAGCTGTTGATTCCGGGCTCGTCGCTGGTGGTCTCGGACGAGGGCCTCGGTCGGGAAACCGGCCGCTATACGGAATTCATCGTCCTCACGCGCTGATCGACGCCTGCGCCGTCACGCCTGCGCTCGTCAGCGAAAGTCGGGTATACCCGACTTTCGCCAGCTAATAACTCCAGAACTCGGGCAAGCCCGAGTTCTGGTGGCACCCGCGCCTTGGTCGCCTCCCACTTTTCCTGAAAATGCTTTAGGCTCGTGCCGCCTGCCGGGCGGTGCGACCGCGTGTTTTCGGCGGCCAAGGAGGACATGATCATGTTGCGGGGTTTAGAGCGCATTCAGCTTCGACGGAAACTGAAGGCGCTCCAGTCTTTTTGCGTGGTCGCATTTTCGGACGGAAAACCGGTTCCCACTTTTCCTGAAAATGCTCTCGCGCGCGGATGCGTCGCGATGGCGCTGGCGGCGGCGTCCCTGATTGCCGCCGCTCCGCTGCAGGCGGAGACCTGGCCGACCAAGCGGGTGCAGGTCATCGTGCCGTTTTCTCCCGGCAGCGCCACCGACCTGTTGCCGCGAACGGTGTTCGAGCAGGTGTCGGCGAAGGCCGGTCAACCCATCATCATCGAGAACCGGCCCGGCGGCGGCGGCGCCATCGGGGTCGGCGCCGTCGCCAAGGCGGACCCGGACGGTCACACCATCCTGGTCCACTCCAACGCGCTGGTGACCGCGCCGGCGATCCAGCACATGCCCTATGATCCGGTGCAGGACTTCGCCGGCGTCACTCCGCTCGGCAACGTCCCGCTGGTGCTGGTGATCTCGCCGGACAAGCACATCGGGACCCTGAAAGAGCTCGTGGCCGCCGCCAAGGCCAAGCCGGGATCGATCAATTACGCCGCCGTCGTCGCCCGCATCCACGAGGAGACGGCGAACGCCCTGCATGACCCATCGGTGAAGGAGAAGCTCGCCAAGCTCGGCGTCGAGGAGATGATCATGACGCCGGACGATTTCGACGCCCGCATCGCGCGGGAGGCGCCGATCGCCATCGATCTGGCCAAGGCCGCCGGCATCGCGGCGAGGTGACGTGGCGATGCTCGAAGGCTTCACCCGCACCGAGATCAAGACCAGCGGCGCGCGCATCGTCACGGTGCACGGCGGCCGCGGGCCGCCGTTGCTGCTCATGCACGGCAATCCGTTCTCGCACCTCTCCTGGCACAAGATCGCGCCGCGGCTCGCGCGCGAGTTCACCGTGGTGGCGACCGATCTGCGCGGCTACGGCGACTCGGAAAAGCCGCCGGGCGGCGCCGACCACGGCGGCTATTCGTTCCGCGCCATGGCGCAGGACCAGGTCGAGGTCATGGCCGCGCTCGGGTTCCACCGCTTCTACGCCGCCGGGCACGACCGCGGCGCCCGCGTGCTTCACCGCATGTGCCTCGATCATCCGCGCACGGTCGCGCGCGCCGCCATCCTCGACATCATCCCGCAGCACCATCTGCTCAACAACGTGACGCGCGAATGGATGGACAGCGAGGATTTCGCCGCCGGGCGCAAGATCGCCTGTCCGGTGCTGCTGTTGTGGGGCGCGACCGGCGGCGTCGGCCGCCATCACAAATCGATGGAGATCTGGCCGCGCTATGCCGCCGACATCCGGGGGGGCAAGGCGCTGCCGTGCGGACACTATCTTTCGGAGGAGGCGCCGGAAGAAACCTATCGCGAGCTGCGCGAGTTCTTCGCGGCCGCCGAGGAGCGGGGCGCCGCATGACGGCGATCGGACCACGCGCGCGGTCGGCGATCGCAGGATTGACGATCGGCGCCGGATTGATTGCGAACGTCGCCGTCTGCGCGTCGTCGACCTGCCCGGACGAGCAGAAGACGCCGCAGACACCGAAGGATCTGGCGCTCTGCGGGAAACTCGAGCCGTTCGTGCGTAAGCCGAGCGAGCTGCCGCTCGACGTGTACGAGAAGAAGCTCGGAGAGTTCCTTGGAGCGATGTGTCACCGCCGGAGCGATTGGAAGGTCGATAAATGGGTCCGCGACACCGGCCCATGGGTCGGCACCTACCGCAACGGCAAATGGATCGGACAGTATTACGGCACGCACGCGCCGGCGCTGGTCTGGTACTCGCCCGATTTCTACGCGTGGCTGAGGGCAAACCGTCCGGAGGAAAACCGTCCGGACAGCGTTGCGCCGGTACCCGAGCGGCCGGTGCCCGACGGCGCCATCATGATCAAGGAAATGTATCCGCCGCCGGCGACTGCCTGCGCGGGCGTCGATACGCTCCATCTGCTGGCCAAGACGAAAGGGGCCGCAGTCATGGTGCGCGACAGCAAGGGGTCGTACGACGGCTGGTTCTGGGGTTGGTACGGCTGGGGACCCGAAGCCGAATCCGGCTGGTACGTGGACTGGCCGGCGCGGCCCAACAGCCCCTATCCAAACATGGGCTTCGGCCAGTATTGCACCAACTGCCATGCCTCGGCGAAGGCCAACCAGACCTTCGCAGCGCTCAGGAACATCAAGGGCGAGCCCAACATCCCGCCGGTGTATCTCAGCCAGAACTTCTTCCTCGATCCGTCCTGGCGGGGCCTGCATAGCCGCATCCTGCAGTCGGCGGCCAAGGATGCCGCCGCGCTCGGCGCGGCGACGCCGGCATACGACAGCGAGTTCGAGAAAACCTTTTGGCTGCACGGCGGCCGGCCCAGGAAGGCCGTCCCGATGCCCGCGGAAACCTACGACAACGTATGGGTCAAGCCGGGCCAGCCGACCGCTGCGAGCCAGTTCGTCACCTCTGATCAATGCCTAGGCTGTCACAGCGCCGGCGGCACCGGCGTGCAATTCGACATGACGGAGCCGGGCACCGACAGCAAGCTCATCAACATCTCCCCCTACGGCACGTGGCGGGGATCGCCGATGGGCCTCGCCGGCCGCGATCCGATCTTTTTTGCGCAGCTCGCGAGCGAGACCGACACGTTCCATCGCGATTACTCGTCGATGATCCAGGATACCTGCCTCGCCTGCCACGGCATCATGGGCCAGCGCCAATTCGCCATCGACACCCGCGAGGAAACCGGCGCCTGCGGAAAATTTTCCCGCGCGACCGTGGACGCCAAACCCGACTCGCCACACGATGCCAAGCTTGCACGGTACGGAGCGCTCGCGCGCGACGGCATTTCCTGCACCGCCTGCCACCGCATGGTGCTCGGCAACGAGAACACTGCAAAATATCGCAACGACCCGCAGAACAAGTGCGTGGACGAGCGCCAAGCCGCGCTCAATCCGGATCTGACCGGATTTGCCAAGACGTTCACCGGCAATTTCCTCGTCGGTCCGCCCGACCGCGTGTTCGGGCCGTTCCAGAAGCCGAAGCCGAAGTCCATGAAAAACGCGCTGGGGATCGAGCCGGAGCACGACCGCAACATCATGCGCTCGGAGGCATGCGGCAGCTGTCACACGGTGCGTCTGCCGATCCGGCATCGCGGCCAACCCATCGGCCACACTTACGAGCAGACCACGTATCCGGAGTGGGCGTTCAGCGACTACCGCACCGGCGATTCGCCCGACGGCCGGCTGCCGTCCGGCGCCGGCCCGCGGGCGCAATCCTGCCAGGATTGTCACATGCCGAACAAGGATGCCGACGGCAATCCGTATCGCAGCAAGATCGCCGCGATCCAGGAGCACGGCAATTTTCCGCAGGCCGAGCACACCCTGCCGCCGGGGGACATCGACCTGCCGGTACGCTCGCCCTTCGGCAAGCACACGCTGGTCGGCTTGAACGTCTTTCTCTTGAAGATGGCGTGGCAGTTCCCGGAGGTGCTCGGCATCCGCCGCGAGGATCCGATGCTCTCCGACGGGATCGAATCGATTCCGACGGTCGAAAACGCGATGCTCGATCAGGCGGTCAACCGCACGGCCAGTATCACGATCGGCGACGTGAAGAACGACGGGAGTACGCTCGACGCGCGCGTCACGGTGATCAGCCGCGTCGGCCACAAGTTTCCCTCGGGCGTGGGCTTCCGGCGCGCCTTCCTCGAGCTCAAGGTGCTCGACGCCGACAACAAGGAGCTGTGGGTGTCGGGGCGCACCAACGGCGCGGGCGTCATCGTCGACGAGAACCGCAAGCCGATCGACGGCGAGCTGTGGTGGAAGGACGACTGCTCGGCCCGTATCGATCCGGACAAGCGCATCCATCAGCCGCACTACCAGGAAATTACCCGACAGAACCAGGCGCAGATCTATCAGGAGCTGCTCGCGGCGCCGCCCGATGTCCCCGCGCCGCAGTGCGGCGCCCACGCGCGCCCCGAGGGACCGCTGACCACGAGCTTCTTCTCGATCTGCAGCAAGGTGAAGGACAATCGCCTGCTGCCGC
>WNFA01018550.1_pt1 | contig 10563 bp, 6 predicted proteins | sample 5400481 | NCBI WGS metagenome assembly WNFA01 (sample SAMN13153340, study PRJNA577476) | soil metagenome | isolation source: 120 cm saprolite under Douglas fir tree site 2 hole 1 replicate 2 | place: USA:California | collected 2015-04-18 | reverse complement strand
AGGTCACGAGGTCGAAGCTTTGATCCTCGAACGGCAGCGCCTCCGCCTTGGCGTAGGCGACGCGCACATTGGCGAGCTTGCGCTTGGCGATCTCGTCGCGAACCAGCGCGAGCATCTCCTCGGTAATGTCGGTCGCCCAGACCCGCGCGACATGCGGCGCAAACGCATAAGCCGTGTGCCCCGCGCCGGTAGCGACGTCGAGCGCGCGCCACGCCGGCTGCGGCTGCACCAATTCGACCAGCCGCTCCAGGCTCTTGCCTTTCGCATGCGGCTTGCTGGTCAGATAATGCGCCGCGGTTGCGCCGAATTGCTCCTGCACCAGAGATTTCGTCATCTATTTGGCTCCCTCGCGTTAGCTTCCCTCTCGCGCTCGACGGCCTGTTCACGCGTGCGCCAACGCAGCAAGCCGCGGCCGCGCTTCGACAAGATCATCGTGCAGCTGCGCCCGTCCTTACGCCCATGGATGGTCCAGGCTTGATTGCCGGCAAGCTCGCCGCCCTTGGCGGCGAGCTTGCCGGAGTAGCGCGCCTCATAGGAATAGAGGCCGCCCCGGCCCTTCCACGCACCCACGAGGGTAACTTTGCCGTCCTTGCCGATCGTTCCCTCGCCGGTTTCCATTCCCACGCCCGCCGTGCCGTCCTCGTTGAGCACGGTGTGGCGGTAGCGGGCAACGTTGCCGGCGATCTCGATCGTGACCGGCTCGCGCCGCGCCGGCTTGGCCAACGTCGATTTCGCACAGCTCAGCGTTCCGACGAATCGATCCGGCACTTGCGCGAGCGCCGAGTTTGCCACCGGTTCCGCAGCTAACCCCGCCGCGAGCAGAGCCGCTGCCGTTGTTCCGGCCGCACGCATCGGTTCTCCTCGAACTTTAGGCTTCGTCTCGATCCCCCTAGCGCAGCGCCGCGGCGATGTTGCCGCCGTCGACCGTGGTCACATCCGCGGTCGTCTTGAGCGCCGTCGCATGATAGAGGAACGCCCGGGCCACATCCTCGGCCGTGACTTCCCGTCCGAGCAGATTGCCGGCCATATATTCGCGCTCGCTCAAGCCCCGCGCCGCGGCACGCGCGGCGATCAGCTCCGGCGTGAGCAGGCCGGAGCGGATGCGGTCGGCGTTCACCGCATTGGCGCGGATCCCGTGCTTGCCGTATTCCAGCGCATATTGCCGTGCCAGCAACAGGGTTGCCGCTTTCGGCAATCCGTACGGCCCGAAATCCACCCCCGGATTGACCGCCTGCTTGGAGACGTTGAACAGCAGCGCGCCGCCCGTACCCTGCGCCAGCATCACCCGCACCGCATTCTGCGCGACGAATTGGTGGGCGAAGAAATTGAGCTCGAAGCTGCGGCGCAGCACGGCTTCCTCGACCTCGCCGATGCGGCCCTGCCAGGCGGCGCCGGCGTTGGAAACGACGATGTCGACCCCGCCGAACCCTGCCACGGCGGCATCGAACGCCGCGCGCACGCGACGGCTGTCCGTCGCGTCGCACGGGAGTGCAAGCGCGGCGCCGCCGATGTCCGCGGCGAGTGCGCGCACCCGCTCCTCGTCGAGGTCGAGCAAGGCAATCTCGGCGCCCGCGCAGGCGAGCGCTCGCGCCGTTGCGTCCCCGATGGCGCCGGCGGCGCCGGTGACGAGCGCGACTTGTCCGGCCAGCGGCTGTTCCGGTTCCTTGCCGAGCTTGGCCTGTTCGAGCGACCAATATTCGACATCGAACATCTCGGCTTCGCCGATCGGCTCGAACCGGCCGATCGCTTCCGCATCCGTGATGGTCGCAACCGCGCTCTCGGCGAGATCCGCGGCGATGCGCGCGTCCTTCTTGCTGCGCCCGAGGCCGAACAAGCCGAGCCCCGGAACCAGCACGACGCGGGGCATCGGGTCCAGCATGCGTTTGTCGTGATTGCAACGGAGGTTATTGCGGGCGAAATAGGCCTGGTAATTCTCGACGAAAGACTTCACCGCAGCCTCGATCGCCAGCTTGAATTCGCCGCCTTTGCCGGCTTCGGGGGGCGCGACGATCAACGGTGAATTCTTGGTGCGGATGGTGTGATCGGGCGTGACCACGCCGGCCAGGGCGTAGCGCGCGGCATCGGCACCGTTGACGTAATTGAGAATGCCGGGGCCGGTGCGGAACTCGAGGACCGGCCGCCGGTAGGCGCCTTCGATCTTCTCGTCCTTGCGGCTGCACGCGCCGCGCACGATCGGGGCGACCTCGGCGACCGAGGCGGCGCGTTGGGGCAATTGCGCCGTGGCGAACACCGCCTTGCGGCCGCGGCGAAGCCTGGCTTCGGCGAGCGACACCATTTCGATCATGCGTTCATAAGCTTCCCGGGCGGTGTGTCCGAAGGTGAAGATCCCGTGCTTGAGCAGGATCAAGCCTTCGACGCTCGGATCGACATCGTGGATCGCCGCGGCTTTCTTGGCGAGCCGGAATCCGGGCATCAGGTAGGGCACGACACCAAGCCGCCCGTCATAGACTTCGCGGCAAACCGCGGCGCCGTCCGGTTGATCGGTGAGGCTGAGCACCGCTGTCGAATGGGTGTGATCGACGAATTTCTGCGGCAGGAAGGCATGCAGCAGGGTCTCGACCGACGGATTCGGCGCCATCGGATCGATGAGCAGGGCGCGCTGGATGCGCACCATGTCCTCGTCCGAAAGAGCCTCGCGTGACCGCAATGTTTTGAGCGGATCGAGGCGCACCGCCGGCAGGCCGGCGGGCTCGATCCGGGCCATGTCCCAGCCGCTGCCTTTGACGCAGAGCACCTCGACATCCTCGCCGAGGAGATCGCGCACGCGGGTCTTCACCGAGGTATTGCCGCCGCCGTGCAGCACGAGCTTCGGATCGCGGCCGAGCAGGCGCGTCGTGTAGACGCGCAAGGCAAGCTCGGCCGGAACACCGTCTTTGGCGTAGCGGTCGATCAGCGCCGCGGCGTCGCGATCGACCCAGGCGCTTTCCATCATCCTCTCCGCACCGCGCCGAACCTGCGCGCGCGCATGTCAACTCTTGCCGGCGACGCGCCGCGCCCACCAGCCGGTGCGGCGGGGCCGGTCGGTGCCTTCGGTTTCGGCCGGCCGATCCGGGCCTGGCGCTGCGGGTTCCGGCTCGGGAGCTCGCGTTTCGCCGGCCGGTGCGGATGACGGCTGGACCGGTGCTTGGCCGGCGAAGAACGGCGCCGGTTCGCGCACGGTAGAGCGCCGCCGCGGCTGGTCGGCCTGCGCAGGCGGCTCGTTCGGGGGAGGGGGTTCCGGTGCCGGCTCGTCGGCACGCTGCGGCTCGACGCTTGCCGCAGCCCGCTCCGGCTCGGTTCCGGGGGGCCTGTCGAAATCGGCCACCGCGACGTGGAGCTCAGGCTCGATCGTCGGCTGCGGCTCGAATATTTCGGGTTCCCGCGCCTCGCCCTCCCGGCCACGCCGCCGCCGGCCGCCGCGTCGACCCCGCCGTCGGCGGCGGCGCTCGCTCTCGGCCTGGGCTTCGGCCGCCGTCTGCGGCAATCCGGCATCCGGCTGCTTCGCCTCGAGCTCCGGCTCGGCTTCTTCCGGTTCGGCTTCTTCCGGTTCGGCTTGCGCCGGCGCCACCTGGTGCAGATCCGGTTCCCCGCCGTGTCGCCCCCGCCGGCGTCGCCGCCGCCGCCGCCCGGCCGCTTCGCCGGGTTCGGCAGCTTGCACTTCCTCGACAGTGTCCTCGGAAAGCGGCTCGGCTTCGAGCTCCTCCTCCTCTTCCTCCACCGGCACCGCGGTCGGCTGCGCGGCAATGGCTTTTGCCGCTTCGAGGCTGTGCACCTGCTCGCCGCGCTCGATCACGAACGGCTGCTGCCCGCCGATGCTCGGGTCGGCGTTGACCGTGATGGCGATGTGGAAGCGCTGCTCGAGCTCGCGCAGGTGCGCGCGCTTGTGATTGAGCACGTAGAGCGCCACGTCCGCGCGGGTGCGCACGATCAGATTGTGGGTGCCGGCCTTGATCAGCATCTCGTCGAGCGTGCGCAGCAGCTGCAGCGTCACCGAGGAGACCGAGCGCACATGGCCGGTTCCGCCGCAATGCGGGCATTTCTCGGTCGAGCTTTCGAGTACGCTGGTACGGATGCGCTGGCGCGACATCTCCAGCAGTCCGAAATGGGAGACGCGGCCCACCTGAATGCGGGCGCGATCGTATTTCAGGCAATCCTTCAATCGGCGCTCGACGGCGCGGTTGTTGCGCTTCTCGTCCATGTCGATGAAGTCGATGACGATCAGGCCCGCCAGATCGCGCAGCCGCAATTGTCGGGCGATCTCCTCCGACGCCTCGAGGTTGGTCTTGAGCGCGGTGTCCTCGATGTGGTGCTCGCGCGTGGCGCGCCCGGAGTTGACGTCGATCGAGACCAGCGCCTCGGTCTGGTTGAGGACGATGTAGCCCCCGGAACGCAGCTGCACGGTCGGCGAGAACATCGCATCGAGCTGGCTCTCCACGCCGTAGCCGGTGAAGACCGGCTGACCGTCCTTGTACGGCTTTACGTTCTTCGCATGGCTCGGCATGAGCATGCGCATGAAGTCCTTGGCCTCGCGATAAGCCTCCTCGCCGGCGACGAGGACTTCGTCGATGTCCTTGTTGTAGAGATCCCGGATCGAGCGCTTGATCAGCGATCCTTCCTCATAGACCAGGGTGGGCGCGGTCGACTTGAGGGTGAGGTCCCGCACCGTTTCCCACAGCCGCAGCAGATACTCGAAGTCGCGTTTGATCTCCGCCTTGGTGCGGTTGGCGCCGGCGGTGCGCAGGATCACGCCCATTCCTTCCGGCACTTCGAGATCCTGGGCGAGTTCCTTGAGGCGCTTGCGGTCCTGGGCGTCGGTGATCTTGCGACTGACGCCGCCACCGCGGGCGGTGTTCGGCATCAGCACGGAATAGCGTCCGGCGAGCGACAGGTAGGTGGTGAGCGCCGCACCCTTGGTGCCGCGCTCTTCCTTGACCACCTGCACCAGCATGACCTGCCGGCGCTTGATCACCTCCTGGATCTTGTATTGACGCCGCCCGCGCGGCATGCGCTCGGGCACTTCCTCCATCGCGTCGCCCGCGCCCACGGATTCCACTGCCTCGTCGTCCTCGGTCTCGATCTCGTCGAGCGCCCCGCCGTTGGCGCCGTTGCCGCCATTGCTGCGTTCGGCACTTTCCGCGGCGGGTTGCGCGGGCGCGGATTGCTCGCTTGCGACCGCCCGCTCGATCTCGAGCGCGGGCTCGCTGGCCTCCTCGAGGGCTTCGAGTTCGTCGGCGTCGCGCTCGCCTTCGTCGGCCTGCGTCGGCTCGGCCGCCGGCTCGGCCTCCGACTCCGAACCGTGCCCGGTCGCGGATTCCTCGGCCGGCCGCGGCTCGCCCGACGCGGTTTCGGTCTCCTCGGGTGCCGCCGGGGCAGTCCTGACTTCGTCCAACCGAGCGCCGGCCGCGCGGGCGGGCCGACGCGACCGGCCCGCCCGCCGGTCGATCTCGGCGTCCGCGGCGCGCTGTGCCCGTTCTTCTTCGGCGATGAGCGCCTGCCGATCGGCGACGGGGATCTGATAATAGTCCGGATGGATTTCGCTGAACGCGAGGAACCCGTGGCGGTTGCCGCCGTAATCGACGAAAGCCGCCTGGAGCGACGGCTCGACCCGGGTTACTTTGGCAAGATAGATGTTGCCTTTCAGCTGCCGGCGGTCCACGCGATTGCCGCGTACGACGACCACGCGAGTTTCCTCCGGGTGCGTCGCGTCGATGAGCATCTTGTTGGCCATTGATCGATCTTTCTGGGGCGGGCCGTCTTGACCGGGACCGGTGCCGCGATGATCGCGGCACCTGGCGCCACGTGCGGCGCGCCCAAACGAGGTTGGAACGGATGGTCGAAGCCGTCTCGGCCGCAGCAAGGACGGGCAAGTGCCGCCATGCCGCGCGAGCGGGCGAAATCAAGCCGCAAGAGGGACGTATCCTGGAGGGACGTATCCTGGCGGTGCGACGAGCATGCGTGCGCGAAGTCGGAGAAACGAATATTGCGCAAAGCCCGTTCTGGTGCGCCCCGGCGAAGCGAATTCGTATCTCGCGCCTCGAGCATGTCTTCGACCTGTAGCGGGCGGCAGCTTGCGGCCACCGCCAGTTCTCGACGCTGGCGGCCGGGCGCCCCGGCGCCGGCACGTGGCTCAACCGTGGCCACGCGCGTTCCGGCTGTCCCTGGAAGGGGCACCCACGCGCGTTCCGGCTGTCCCTGGAAGGGGCACCGACCGGCGCTCCCGCGCTCTCGACCAAAGCGTCACATGCAGGGAGCTTGCCGCCAGCGGCTTTCCGGAATGCGCCGGAAGCGGGCCCTGGCGAGTCGATGCCCAAACGTGGCAAAACCGGACTAGGATCAACCGTCAGCGCGCCCTTCTTACGGCCCCTGTTCCGCATTGGCAAGCTAAGGCTCCCCGCCCGGGCGGTAACGGGTTCCTCGATGCAGGACGAGCGCCTCCTTGGCCGACGGTGGAAAACCCGAAACGTCACGCAACGGCCACACTGTGCCGGATCGTAGGGCTTGCTTAAGCGGCGATTAACTATGGCTGCCTATTGGAGTAACTAGGGCGCGGAGGTGAAGCAACCGTGCGGTCCATCGGGAAAGGCTCGGCACTCGGCCTGCTCTGCGGACTGCTCGTTGCCGGATTCGGCGCGGCTACGGCCTGCACGGCATTGGCGGCAGACCTTCCGGTCGCCACCGATGCGAGGCTCGGGGGCGACGAGGCTCGCACCCGCTTCGTGCTCGACCTGACCAAGCGGGTCGAGGTCTCGGCCTTTACGCTGGCCGACCCCTATCGGGTCGTGCTCGACCTGCCCCAGGTGATGTTTCAGCTGCCGGCCAAGGTCGGCGAGACCGGACGGGGTCTCGTCAAGGCTTTCCGCTTCGGTCTGGTCATGCCGGGCGGATCCCGCGTTGTGCTCGACGCGACGGCCCCGGTCCGCGTCGAAAAGGCGTTCGTGATCGATCCGGTGGACAGCCAGCCGGCCCGCCTCGTCCTCGATCTGGTTGCAATCGATCGCGACGGCTTTTTGCGCAATATCGCGCTCGAGAACCGGCCCGGACGTTCCCAGCCGCCGGCAAAAATCGACCGTGACGCCAAGGACGCCGATCCGCGGCCGCTCATCGTGCTCGATCCGGGCCACGGCGGTCTCGACAGCGGCACCATCGCGCCGACCGGGGATACCGAAAAAGCCATCGTGCTGGAGTTCGCCCAGCAGCTTCGGGACAAGCTGGAGAAATCCGGCAAATATCGGGTGGCAATGACGCGTACCGACGACCGCTTCGTGCCGCTGGCGGATCGCGTGCAGCTGGCGAGGTCGCGACAGGCCGCGCTGTTTCTCTCCATCCATGCCGATGCGCTGCCGCATCGGGATTCCGAAGCGCGGGGCGCCAGCATCTACACGCTCTCCGAGACCGCCTCGGACGCCGAAGCCGCCCGGCTCGCCGAGGCGGAAAACCGCGCCGATGTCATCGCCGGCGTCGACTTGAGCGCCGAGCCGAACGACGTCGCCGATATCCTGATCGACTTGGCGCAACGCGAAACCAAGGCGTTCTCCGCCAACTTTGCCCACGCGCTCGCCAAGGAGCTCAAGGCGACCTCGCGGCTGCACAAGCATCCGCTGAAATCCGCCGGGTTCCGCGTGCTCAAGGCGCCCGACGTTCCCTCGGCGCTGATCGAGCTCGGTTACGTGTCCAGCAGCCAGGATCTCAAGTACCTGTTGTCGGATGCCTGGCGGTCGCGGGCCACCGATTCGATCGCCCAGGCGATCACCACGTTCTTCGCCACCCGGCTTGCGGGATCCGGTCCGGCGGGGGGATCGAATTAGGGTGACGGTCCAGCCTCAGTTTGACCACAAAACGGCGCGACGAAACGCCGGGCTCGACGCGTTGCATTGTCCGAGACGATCAAGCCCCGCGTTGCGAGGCACCGTGTATACTCGGCGTCGAGTCTTGAAAGAACGGCTGCGATGGACCTGATTCGCGTTGCGGCGGGACGGCGGCGATGAGGCTTCTGGTGCGCTTCTTCGGATTCCTGTTCGCCGCGGGAACCGTCGTGTTCCTCGTCGGCATTGCCGCGGCGGCCGGCCTGTTCTGGCATTTCTCCAAGGACCTCCCGGATTACTCGCAGCTGCAGGATTACGAGCCGCCGGTCATGACCCGGATCCATGCGAGCGACGGCGCCTTGCTGGCCGAATACGCCCGCGAGCGGCGGCTCTACCTGCCGATCCAAGCGGTGCCCAAGCTGGTGACGAACGCGTTCGTGGCTGCCGAGGACAAGAATTTCTACGAGCATGGCGGGCTGGATTTCGGCGGTATCATCCGCGCCGGCTGGGTCTACATCCAGAACTACGGCAGCAACCGCCGGCCCCAGGGCGCCTCGACCATCACCCAGCAGGTCGCCAAGAATTTCCTGCTGTCGAACGAGGTCTCCCTCAATCGCAAGATCAAGGAGATCCTGCTCGCGTTGCGGATCGAGCGGGCCTATTCCAAGGACAGGATCCTCGAGCTTTACCTCAACGAGATCTATCTCGGGCTCGGCGCCTATGGGATCGCCGCCGCCTCGCTGCTGTATTTCGACAAGTCCGTGCATGAGCTGACGGTCGCGGAGGCGGCGTATCTTGCCGGGCTGCCCAAGGGGCCGAACAATTACAATCCGTTCCGCCAGCGCGACCGCGCCGTCGAGCGGCGCAACTACGTCATCGACCGCATGGTCGAGGACCAATACATCACGCCGCAGGAAGGCGAGAAGGCCAAGAAGGAGCCGCTGAACGTGACGCCGCATCCGACCGGCGCTCACATGTTCGCGGCGGAATATTTCGCCGAGGAAGTCCGCCGGGAGATCTACGAGCGATACGGCGAGAAGAAGCTCTACGAAGGCGGCCTCTCGATCCGGACCACGCTCGATCCGAAATTCCAGGTGATGGCCCGCAAGGCGTTGACCGACGGTCTCGTGCGCTTCGACGAGGCGCAAGGCTGGCGCGGGCCGCTGGCCAAGATCGATATCGGCGGCGATTGGGGCGCCAAGCTCGCGGAGATCAAGTCGCTCGCCGATGTCGCCCCTTGGCGGCTCGCCGTGGTGCTGGAGACGTCCGACCAGGCGGCGCGCATCGGCTTGCAGCCGTTGCGGGATCCTGCCGGCACGGTCTCCCGGGAGCGCCAAGTCGGAATTTTCGCCCTCGACGGCGTGAAATGGGCAAAGTCGGCTTCCGAGCGTTCCAAGGGCGGTCCGAAGGTCAGCCAAATCCTCCAGCCGGGAGACGTGGTCTACGCCGAGCCGATCGGCAAGGATTCCGGCCAATACCGCCTGCGGCAAGTTCCCGAGGTGAGCGGCGCCATGGTGGCCATGGACCCGTGGACCGGACGCGTGCTCGCGCTGGTCGGCGGCTTCTCCTACGACCAGAGCCAGTTCAACCGCGCCACCCAGGCGCTGCGCCAGCCCGGCTCGGCGTTCAAGCCGTTCGTCTACGCCGCCGCGCTCGACAACGGCTATACGCCCTCCACCGTGGTGCTGGACGCGCCGATCGAGATCGATCAAGGCCCGGGCATGGCCGCATGGCGTCCGGAGAACTACGAGGGCAAGTACTACGGTCCGCAGACGCTGCGGTTCGGGCTCGAGCATTCCCGCAACGTCATGACGGTCCGGCTCGCCCAGGACGTCGGCATGCCGCTGGTTGCGGAATACGCCAAACGCTTCGGGGTCTACGACGATCTGCCGCCCTATCTGTCGTTCGCGCTGGGCGCGGGCGAGACCACGGTGCTGCGCATGACCGCGGCCTATTCCATGTTCGCCAACGGCGGCAAGCGCATCAAGCCGACCCTCATCGATCGCATCCAGGATCGCTACGGCCACACCATCTATCGCCACGACGAGCGCGAATGCCGCGGCTGCGATGCCGATCAATGGAAGAAGCAACCGGAGCCCATTCTGGTCGACCGGCGCGAGCAGGTACTCGATCCGATGACCGCCTTCCAGGTCACCTGGATGCTCAAGGGCGTGGTCGAGCGTGGCACCGCGACGGTGGTCCAGGAGGTCGGGAAGCCGGTTGCCGGCAAGACCGGCACCACCAATGACGAGAAGGATGCGTGGTTCATCGGCTACACCCCGGACCTGACCGTCGGCGTGTACATCGGCTATGACAAGCCGCGGCATCTCGCGCGCGGCGCGACGGGCGGTCATCTTGCCGCGCCCATCGTCAAGGACTTCCTGAAGGTGGCGCTGATCGACAAGCCGGGCGTGGATTTCTCGCCGCCGGCCGGCATCAAGCTGATCCGCATCGATCCGAAGACCGGGCTGCGCCCCGGCCCCGGCGGGAGCGGAAAAGTCATCATCGAGGCGTTCAAGCCGGGCACCGCTCCGCCGGACAGCTATTCCATCGTCGGCTTCACCGATGCCGACGGCCGGCCGATCCGCTCCGACTATCCGGGCGGGGTGTCGCCGGAATCCGACCGGGCGATCCGTTCCGGAACCGGCGGGCTTTACTGAGCCATCGACATTGCCTTGCGCCGGTCCGGTCGCTACATGCGGCCCGATAGTTTCGCCGGCGCATCGTCCGGCAAATTCCCGAGAACTTCGACCATGCGCGC
>WNFA01007429.1_pt1 | contig 10568 bp, 9 predicted proteins | sample 5400481 | NCBI WGS metagenome assembly WNFA01 (sample SAMN13153340, study PRJNA577476) | soil metagenome | isolation source: 120 cm saprolite under Douglas fir tree site 2 hole 1 replicate 2 | place: USA:California | collected 2015-04-18 | reverse complement strand
CCGATCAGCAGGTTGTACTTTCGCTTCACGTACTGGACGATCGCCTCGTCCATCTTGTCGCCGCCCACGCGCACCGACTTGGAGAACACGATGCCCGAGAGCGAGATCACCGCGACCTCGGTCGTGCCGCCGCCGATGTCGACGATCATGTTGCCGGTGGGCTCGGTGATGGGGAGGCCGGCGCCGATCGCGGCCGCCATCGGCTCCTCGACCAGGTAGACTTCTCGGGCCCCCGCGCTCTCGGCCGACTCGCGCACGGCGCGCTTCTCCACCTCGGTGATGCCGAAGGGCACACAGATGATGATGCGCGGGCGGACCAGGCGCTTGCGGTTGTGGATCTTCTCGATGAACTTGCGGAGCATCGCCTCGGTCACCTCGAAGTCGGCGATCACCCCGTCCTTGAGCGGGCGGATGGCCTGGATGTTGCCCGGCGTGCGCCCCAGCATCTTCTTTGCCTCGGCGCCCACCGCCAGCACCTTGCGGCCGCCGCGCGAGTCGGGCTGCACGGCCACCACCGACGGCTCGTTCAGCAGGATGCCCTGCCCCTTCACGTAGACGAGGGTGTTCGCCGTCCCGAGGTCGATGGCCAGATCGTTCGAGAAGAGTCCGAGAATGGAGTCGAGAAGCATCGCGCGGCGCCCCGCCCTTCTATCGCCGGCCCGTCCGCTGGCGCAAACAAGCTGCTACCAGAAACATCGGCACGCGGCAACGGAAACTTGAGCGGCGGCGCCGGTTTGCAAACCCGCAGGGCGTCCGCTAGCTTCGCCCCGAAGACGCGCGCGAATGCTTCGCTTTCTGCGCAAGTACTCGAGCTCCACCGGCGTCAAGAGCCTGTACGCTGTGCTGGCCCTCCTCTTCATCCTGTGGGGGGTCGGCGCGATCGGCGGCGAGCGCCGGCAAGACGTCGCCGTGGTGCACGGCCAGGCCATCAGCCGCCGGGACCTCGAGCAGGCCAAAGAGGCGCTCAGCCGGCAGTACGAGCAGCTGCTGCGCGGCAGGGCGGACCTCCTGCGCGGGTTGAACCTGTCCGGTCAGGCGCTCGACCAGCTGATCGAGCAGGCGCTCCTGCGCCACGAGGCCGCACGCCTCGGCATCGCCGTCACCGACGCCGAGGTGGTCGACACCATCACCCACATGCCCGAGCTGCAGCAGAACGGTCGCTTCGACCGCAGCCGTCTGGAGGCCTACCTGCGTGGCGAGCGCGTGCCCGGCGCGTTCGAGGACGCGATCCGGCAGAACCTCCTGAAGCAGCGCCTGGAGGCGCTGGTGACCGACGGCGTCGGGGTGAGCGACGGCGAGCTCGAGGAGCGCTACCGCTTCGATCACGAGAAGGCGAACCTCGCCTTCGTGCGCAGCGCAGCGGCCGACCTCGCCGCCACCATCACGCTCTCCGACGAGGAGCTGCAGAAGTATCTCGACGAGCACGCCGACTCCTACCGGGTCCCGGCGCGCGTGCGGGCGCGCTACGTCGCCTACCGGCCGGCCGCCTTCCTGTCCCAGGTCGAGGTGAAGGACGACGACGTCGCGGAGTACTACGCCCTCCACAAGGAGGACAAGTTCACGGAGCCCGAGCAGGTGCGCGCACGCCACATCCTGATCAAGGTGGCGGCCGACGCGGGCGCGGACGCGAAGGCCGCGGCGCGTAAGAAGGCCGAGGAGCTGCTCGCCAAGGTGAAGGCAGGCGCCGACTTCGCCGCGCTCGCCAAGGAGAGCTCCGAGGATCCGGGCTCGGCGGCGCAGGGCGGCGACCTGGGACTCTTTCTGCGCGGCCGCATGACACCGGCGTTCGAAGAGGCCGCCTTCGCCCTCCAGGCGGGCGGCGTGAGCGACGTCGTCGAGACGCCCTTCGGGTTCCACGTGATCAAGGTCGAGGAGCACCGGCCCGGCGGCGTGAAGCCGCTCGAGGCCGTGCACGACGAGATCGCGGATAGCTTGAAGCAGGAGCGCTCCCTCGCGCTGGCCAGCAAGCAGGCCGAGGAGGATCGCCGCAAGATCGCGCGCGGCACGCCCTTCGCCGAGGCGCTCGCGGGTCGCACGATCGCGGAGACGCCGCCCTTCGCCAAGGGGGCCGAGGTGCCGGGCGTGGGGCGCGCGCCGGGCTTCGTCGAGTCCGCCTTCGCGCTGCGCGAAGGCGAGGTGAGCGACCTGATCGACGGCCCCGAGGCGATCTTCCTGCTCGCGCCCTTCGCGTACAGCGAGGCGCACACGCCCCCGCTCGACGAAGTGCGGGAACGCGTGACCGCCGACGCCCGCCGCGAGCGGGGCGAAGCCGCGGCCAAGGAGCGCGCCGAGAAGCTCCTCGCGCGCGCCAGGGAGATCGGCCTCGACAAGGCCGCCGCCGAGGCCGGCGTCCAGCTCGAGGAGACCGGTCCCTTCGAGCGCGTCGCGTCGATCCCGAAGCTCGGCCGGCTCGCGGACCTGACCGCGGATGCCTTCGCTCTCACCCCCGAGGCGCCGCTCGCGCCCAAGGTGTACGTCTCGCGCGGTGACGCGATCGTGGCCGCGCTCCGCGCCCGGACCGCCACCGACATGGCCGGCTTCGAGGGCGACAAGGGCCACCTGCGCACCACCATCCTCGACCAGAAGCGGAGAGCCGTGCTCGACGCGTACCTGAGCTACCTGAAGGAGCGTGCGCACGCCGAGGGTGCACTCGAGGTGTCGAAAGACGTCCTCACCCGCGGGTAGCCCGTCGCCCGCCGACGGCTTCGCGTTCGCCGGCGCGCGGCCCCTCGGCTGTCTGCTCGTCCACGGCTTCACGGCCACGCCCGACGAGATGCGACCCCTCGGCGAGGCGCTCGCCGCGCGTGGCTTCCCGGTGCGCGGCGTCCGCCTGGCCGGCCACGGCACCGACGTCGCCGACCTGGCGCGCACCCGCTGGGCGGACTGGTTCGCGACGGTCGCGGAGGGCGCCGACCGCCTGCTGCGCGACGTGCCCGCGCTCGCGGTCGCCGGCATGTCGCTCGGCGCGCTCCTGGCGTTGCACCTGGCCGCCACCCGCCCGCGCGACGTCGCCGCCCTGGTCCTCTGCGGTACACCGCTCGACCTGGGCGATGCACGCCTGCGCTGGCTACCGCTCCTGGCGCGCGTCCCGTGGATCGCGCGCCGCTGGGCGATCATGCCCAAGCGCAACGGGCCGGACATCGCCGACCCGGTGGTGCGCGCCGCGAGCCGGAGCTACCCCGCGATGCCGCTCGCCGGGGTGCTCGAGCTCCTCCGCCTCCAGACCATCGTGCGCGGCGAGATCGGGCAGGTGACCCAGCCAGCTCTGCTCCTCCACGGGCGCCACGACCACAGCGTGCCGCTGGCGAACCTGGAGCTGGTGCGCCGGAGCCTCGCGTCGCGCCTGGTGGAAAGCCACGTGCTCGAGCGGAGCTGGCACGTGGTGACGCTGGACTACGACCGCGACGAGGTGGCGCGGCTCACCGCCGACTTCCTGGAACGGGTCGCGGAAAGGGCGGCGCCGCTCGCCGACCACCCCGTCACGTCCACCCCCGGGATGGGGAAGACGACGCGGAGCGGGTGGCCCATGGGGGGATGAGCCGGGCCTCGCTCCGCGCCACCCACGCGCAGGATGCGGGAGTGCTTCCTGCGCAAGACAAACCGGTCCTCACCACCATTCCTCTGCCCTGCCCTTCGACGGACGGGGCCGCCGAAGTCTTCACCCCGAGGTTCTCGGGGACGTGCGCACGGAGTGTCTCCACCACCTCACGAGTCACCACCACCGAGGCGGCGAGGACCAGCGCGCCAGCGTAGCCGAGCACGAGCCAGTCGCCGGCGTGCAGCGCGCCGAAGCGGGCCGAGGTCAGGTAGAGAAAAAGAACCACCAGGACGGACCCGACGGCGAGCGTCGGGACGCGCCAGACGTCGCCCTTCGCCAGCGGATAGAACGCATAGGTGCCCGCGACCGTGAGCCCACCCACCACGAAGCCGAGCGTGGCGGCGAGGGCGACGCTCATGTCGGTGCGGCCCATGGGGGTCACACGAGCAAGCGCGATGCCACCTGAACCGCACCACGCTTGCAGAAGAGATCGCCGGCCGGGCGGGACCACCTGCCCCGAGCGGTGTGGCAATCGGTCTCGCTACCCGTGCACGCCCCCGCGCGGCGTGACCCCGTAGCGCTGCAGCATGCGGTAGAGCGAGCGGCGGTCGACGCCCAGCACCTGCGCGGCCCGGCTCACGTTACCGCCGCTCTCCTCGAACACGCGGTGCACGTAGCGCCGCTTGAGCTCGGCCAGCGTGGGGCGGTCCTCCGGAGTGCTCGCCGGGGCGGGCACCGCCTGCCGCAGCTCGCCGGGCAGATCGTCGGCGGTCAGGATCTCCTGCTGCGCGAGCGCCACGCCGCGCTCGAGCACGTGCGCCAGCTCGCGCACGTTGCCCGGCCAGTGATAAGCGCCCAGCCGCGCGAGGGCCTGCTCGGAGATGCCGGTCACCGTCTTGCTGCACTCGTGCGCCGCGCGTCGCACCAGGTGCTCGACGAGCAGCGGGATGTCCTCGAGCCGCTCGCGCAGCGGCGGGAGCTGGAGCGTCACGACCTTCAACCGGTAGTACAGATCCTCGCGGAAGCTTCCCGCCTCCACCGCCCCCGCCAGATCGCGGTTCGTCGCCGCGATGACGCGCACGTCGACCGCGCGCCACAGCGAGCCGCCCACCGGGCGGATCTGGTGCTCCTGGAGGACCCGCAGGAGCTTCGCCTGCAGCGCGGGCGACACGTCGCCGACCTCGTCGAGGAAGACGGTGCCGCCGTTGGCCTCGGCGAAGAGCCCCGGCGTGTCGCCCACGGCGCCGGTGAAGGCGCCGCGCACGTGCCCGAAGAGCTCGCTCTCGAGGAGCGTCGGCGTGAGAGCGCCGCAGTCGACGGCCACGAAGGGCCGCTTGCGGCGCGGGCTGTTCTCGTGGATGGCGCGCGCGATCAGCTCCTTGCCGGTGCCGCTCTCGCCGAGGATGAGCACCGTGCTGCGCGCGGGCGCGACGCGCGCGATCGTCCTGTAGACCTCGACCATCGCCGGGGAGCGGCCGACCACGCCGCCGATCTGCTCGCCGGCCGCCGGCAGCGTCGCCTGCGCCTCCGCCGTGCGCCCCAGGGCCCGGCGCACCGTGGCGCGGATCTCCTCCACGTCCATCGGCTTGCTCACGTAGTCGACGGCTCCCGAGGCGATCGCCTGCACCGCCGTGTCGATCGAGCCGAAGGCGGTCATGATGACGACGGGGAGGCCCGGGAGCCGCTCGCGCAGCCCGCGCAGGAGCGCGAGGCCGTCCATCTCCGGCATCTGCACGTCGAGGATGGCGAGGTCGATCGGCTCGCCGGCCACGCGCGCCAGCGCCCGCTGCGGGTTGGTCTCGCCGATCACGGCATAGCCGTCGCGCTTGAAAACGTCGGCCAGGAGCCGGCAGGTGACCGTGTCGTCGTCGACCACGAGGAGGCGCGGCATCACTCCTCCAGGGGCAGGCGCACGTACATCGTAGTGCCCCGTCCGAGACTGCTCTCGACCAGCACCTGGCCGCCATGCGCGCGCACGATGTGGTCCACGATGGCGAGCCCGAGCCCGGTGCCACGCCCCGGCGCCTTGGTGGTGTAGAACGGCTCGAACACGCGGCGGGCCTCGTCCTCCGACATGCCGTGGCCGGTGTCGGATACGGTGATCTCGAGCTGCGGCCCGCGCCCGTTGGGCGAGCGCACGCTCGCCCCGATGAGGATCGTCCCCGGCGGCTCGGTGGCGTCGATCGCGTTGATCAGCAGGTTGATCAGCACCTGGCGGAGCGCGACCGCGTCGCCCGGCACCGGCGGGAGCTCGGGCGAAACGTCGCTGCGCAACACGAGCGTGCGGTCGGCGAGCCGCGGCGAGACCAGCGCGAGCGCCTCGCCGACGACCGGCGCCAGCGCCACCGGACCGCGGCCGATCTCCCGGTCGCGAGTGCGGTCGAGCACGCTGCGCATGGTCTCGATCATGCGTTGCACCTGCGACTCGATCACCGCGAGCTTGCTCGCCTGCTCCGCGGGCAGGTCCTCACGCCGGAGGAGCTGGGTGTAGCCGAGCACCGAGTTGAGCGGCGTGCCGAGCTCGTGGGCGATGGTGGCGGCCATCTGCCCGAGGGCGGCGAGCCGCTCACTGCGGCCGACCTCGAGCTGCGCACGCCAGAGCTTCTCGTTCGTCTCCTTCAGCTCGCGGTTCGCGTCGGCCAGCTCGCGCGTCGCCTGCCGCACCCGCGACTCGAGCCCCGCGGTCAGGTCCTCGATGCGCGCCAGCATCTCGTTCAGGCTCGCGGCGAGGAAGGCGAACTCCCCGCCCCCCGCCACGTTGACGCGCGCACCGAGCTCCCCTGCCTCGGCGCGGCGCATGCCGTCGACCAGGGCCGCCACCGGACGCCCCACGCGACGCTCGAAGAAGAGCAGCAGGAGGAGCGAGATGAGCCCGATCGAAGCGAGCAGGAAGATGCCCCCGATCATGCGCAGCCGGTGCTCGAGCCGCGCGATCTCGAGCAGCGAGAACTCCACCTGCACGGCCCCCACGAGCGTCCCCTCGCGCACCAGCGGGCTCGCCATGCGCCAGACGACGGCGCCCTCCCGGCGCTCGGTCGCGGTGCGCACCGAGCCCGTGGCGAGCAGTCGAGCCTGCGCGACCGAATCGAGCTCGAGCGGCGGCGCCTCGCCCGCCGGCCGCGTGGTGAGCGCGGGCTCGAAGCGGCCGTCGCGCCGCCACAGCACGTCGATCGCGGTCAGCTCGCGGTCGCCCGCGACCAGGGTCTCGAGCGCGCGGCGGAGCGCCTCCCTGCCGGTCTGGCCCCAGAGCGAGTCGACGGTGCGCAGGTAGAGGACGGCACGCTCCTCGAGGTCGCGCTCGAGCGCGCCCTCCGAGAGCCGCGTGTCGAGCCACTGGGAGGCCACCAGCACGGTCGCGACGGTGGCCACCACGATGGCGATCAGCTGGACGCGCAGCGTGCGGTGCACGGCTCCCCAACGCTACCCCAAACCCGCTCACTCGGCGAACGTCCGGGGCCGGGGTCACGCGCCGCATCACGTGCCGGAAGGCGGGATGGTCTCCTTCACCGCGGCCCTCAGCACGTCGACGTCGAAGGGCTTGTCCAACACGGCCACCGCACCCAGCTCCTGGCCCTCGGCGTGCGTGGCCTCGTCACCGAAGGCGGTGATCAGGATGACCGGCGTCCTCCAGGTCGCACAGCGCAGGATGGCGAGGACGTCGAGCCCGCTCAGACCCGGCATGCGGACGTCGGCCACCACCAGGAACGCGTCCGGGCGCTCCCGCCGAACCGTGAGGGTGTTCTCGAGCGAGGCGAGCAGGGCGAGCCCGTCCGGGGCCTCGACGACCTCGTAGCCCTCCTGCTGCAGGACGGAAGCGAGCAAGCCTCGGAACTCGGTATCGTCCTCGGCGAGGATGACGAGCGGATGGCGCCGGGGCGGAGTGTTGGAAGCCGGGACCATGTCCGGGGCTCTTGCATGTCGCGTTCCCGCGCCGACCCCGCGCGAGAGGCCGCGGGGACGGCGCTCCCGCCACCCGCGCGGGGCGCTTCGCCACACCCCTGGGGCGGCGCGCGGTCTCACCCCCTTTGCCGTCGCCCCGGCCGCAGCGTACAGTCGACGCCGTCACACTCCCGCTTGGCTCACGCAAACCGTCTCGCACGAGCCGTCCGCCCGGGGCGCGCGGCGCTGCTTGGCGTCCTGCTCGCCGCCACGGCGAGCCAGGCCGACGCCCCGGTCGGCGTCCGCGCGGGGCCGACACGGCTCGTCATGCCCCCGAGCCCGCGCGTGCTCGTCTTCGCGCCGCACCCCGACGACGAGACCATCGGTGCCGGCGGCCTGATCGTCCGCCTCGTCCGCCGCGGCGCCCCCGTGCGCGTCGTGTTCGTCACCAACGGTGACGGTTTCCCGCAGGCGGTGGCGCAGGACTTCCACGTGCGGGCGCCGCGCGACACCGACTACCTCGAGTTCGGGGAGGCCCGGCGGCGAGAGGCGGTGGCCGCGGCCCACCACCTGGGGCTCCACCCCGGCAACCTGGTCTTCCTCGGCTTTCCCGACGGCGGGCTGGCGCAGCTCTGGCGCGATCACTGGTCGCGCTCCAACCCCTACACCTCGCCCTACACCAAGGAGGACAGCCCGCCCGCGCCCGAAGGCGCGGAGTACGACGGAGAGGACCTCACCTCGGCCGTCGCCCACCAGCTACGCTCCTTCCGGCCCACGGTGGTGATCATGCCGCATCCCTACGACGCGCACCTCGACCACGCGCACACGAGCTACTTCGTGATCGAGGCGCTCGACGCGCTGCAGGCCGCGCACGTGCTCCCCGAGCGCATCCTCGTCCTCACCTACCTGGTGCACGATCCCCTGTGGCCGAGCGCGGGCGGCGACCGCGACCGCCTGGCGCCACCTTCCAGCCGGGAGATCCCCGACACGCTGTGGACCGAGACCGACCTCGCGCCCGCGGAGCTGGCGGCCAAGGAGGCGGCGCTCGGCGCGTACCGCACGCAGCTTCCCGTGCTGGGCAATCTCCTCCACCGCTTCTGCCGGCCGAACGAGCTCTACGGGCGGGTCAAGTCGCGCATAATCGACCGCATCGCCGAGGTGCACTAGGTGGACGAGACCCCCCGGTCCCGGCTCGCCTTCGTGGACGCCTGCCGGGCGCTCGCCGTGCTCGGCATGCTGTTCGCCAACATGATGAACGTCTTCCTGCGCCGCGTGCCCGAGGCGCTGCAGCACAACGAAGGCGACCTCCTGCGCGCCTTCGACTTCCCCGCAGCCGTCTTCCAGTTCCTGATCGGCGTGTCGCTGGTGCTCTTCCTGCGCAAACGCACGGCGGGAGGGCTCAGCGCCGGCCGCGCACGGCTCGCCGCGGCGTGGCGCTTCGCGCTCCTGCTCGTCCTCGGCATCGTGCTCGACTCCGCCGAAGCGCTCTCCCCCTGGCCCCGGTGGGGGGTGCTGCAGACTCTCGGCCTGGGCGGGGCGGTGGCGGCCGGCGTCGCGTCGCTCCCCGACACGGTCGCCGCGGCGCTCGCGCTCGGCTTCCTCGGCCTCTTCTTCCGCGGCGCATGGGCCGAGGTGCATCACAGCCCGTTCGCGGCGCTCGCGTTCGTGCCGCTCACGCTGGGCGGCCTCCTGGTGGGGCGCGGGCTGACGAGCGGGGCGCCCCCGCGCGCGTTCGTCGCCCGTGCGGGGATCGTCGCAGACGATCGGCACCTCGAGCTTCGTCGCCGTCGCGACCGCTGCCTCGGCGGCGCTGCTCCTGGTCACCGCCGCGCTCGAGCGCGCAGGGGCGGCCTTCCCCACCTGGCTGCTGGCGGTCGGCGCCAACGCGCTGACCGCGTGGGTGCTCCAGTACGTGCTCGTCTACTACCCGCGGTGGCTCGTCTTCCCGGCCTGGCGGGGCCTGGCGCTCCTCCCCGGCATGGCGGCCGTGCTCGCCGCGCTCGCGGCGCTCTCCGCGCTCGCCGTCGCTCTCGGGCGCCGGGGCATCCGCATCCCGATCTGAATCCCACCGCTGCTCGCCATTGCCTGCCCAATCCGCTAACAAGGAAGCACACCCCCATGTCGGAAAGGGAGCACCCGGCGCGCGCGTGACGTCCCGGGACGAGACCCATGTCGAGTTCAACGGCGTGCGGATGGCCTTCGGGCAGCGCGAGGTCTTCCGCGACCTCTCTTGCCGCTTTCCGCGCGGCCAGGTGTCGGTCATCCTGGGCGGCAGCGGCTCCGGCAAGAGCACGCTGCTTCGGCTGATCGGCGGCCTGGTGCATCCGCAGGCGGGCCGCATCGTCGTGGACGGCGACGAGATCACGCATCGCTCGGAGCGGCAGATGTACGCGGTGCGGAAGAAGCTCGGCATGATGTTCCAGAACGGCGCGCTGCTCGACTCGCTCACCGTGTTGGACAACCTGGCCTTCCCGCTGCGCGAGCACACCACCATGAGCGAGCCCGAGATCGCGGCGGCGGTGCACGAGAGCCTGGCGGCCGTCGGCCTCTCCGAGGTCGACGCGCTGCTCCCGAACCAGCTCTCGGGCGGCATGGTGAAGCGCGCGTCGTTGGCGCGCGCCATCATCATGAAGCCCGTGATCCTCCTCTGCGACGAGCCCTTCTCCGGCCTCGACCCGGTGTCGGTGAAGCTCGTCGAGGCGCTCCTCGTGCGCGTGAACCGCCGGCTCCAGGCGACCATGCTGATCGTCTCGCACCACATCCCCTCGACCATGCGCATCGCCGACCACGTGGTGCTCCTCCTAGCCGACGGCCCGGTCGAGGGCTCGCCGGCGGAGCTCGTCCGCGCCACCGACCCGCGCGTCCGGGGCTTCCTCGCCGAGGACGGCCCGGCCGCCGAGGCGCGTGCATGAGCGCGATCCGCGACCTGGGCTTCGCCGCCGTGCGCTTCGTCACCGACCTCGGGCGGCTCACCCGCTTCGCCGGGCAGATCGTGCGCGCCGCGTTCCTCCCGCCCGTCCGCGTGCGCCTCTTCCTGGATGAGCTCTTCAAGCTGGGCGTCCTCTCGCTGGTCATCATCTGCGTCTGCGGGCTGGCGGTCGGGATGGTGCTCAGCCTGCAGGGCTACAACACGCTGGTCCGCTTCGGCGCC
>WNFA01005529.1_pt1 | contig 10568 bp, 4 predicted proteins | sample 5400481 | NCBI WGS metagenome assembly WNFA01 (sample SAMN13153340, study PRJNA577476) | soil metagenome | isolation source: 120 cm saprolite under Douglas fir tree site 2 hole 1 replicate 2 | place: USA:California | collected 2015-04-18 | reverse complement strand
CAAAATCGAATGGACAACTTTCTGCGATTCCGGAGCGGGCAGGTCGTAGGTCACGCCAGCGGTAAAGGCATGCCGGATGTCAAAGTCAGAATTTCCCCGGTCTATTATCGGATTTGCGATCGTGGCCACCGTGTTAGGGTTGCTTATCGCATCAGTCGAGGCGATATCCATCGAATGGGAGAAGGAATACGATGCCAATGCTTCCAACCCACGCGACAAGCGCCGCTGGAACTTGACTTGCAGGGCGTGGTAGTCCGAGGTCGCCGTATTGTCGGTTAGCGCGACAGACTGAAAATTCGGATTCACGTTAAAGAATTGGGTGACGCGAAGCAAATCGCGTCCAACAGCACCGACGTACGTCACTGATAGACTTTGGCTGTTTCCAATCGACTGCTCCAGCGCGACATTCCATTGATACGTCCGCGGAAGCTTCAAGTGAGGGTCGGCTACAACAATAGAAGTCACGGGTGGATTGATGGAAAAGGCCGGAGGAGCCGCGTTCTGAGGGCTTAACGGAAACGGCGCCGGCGCCGCAATGGTCTTGGTGGCCAGATATGGGAAGAAGCTGGAGACTCCTCCGAGCGAGCCGGCCCCAAGATCGTAAAAGATCCCGAAGCCCGCGCGCAGGACGGAACCCCAGTTCGGTCTCCCACGAAGTTGATAGGCGAGTCCCAATCGAGGCGCCACGTTTCCATAAGTTGTTTCGTAGAGCGGAGTGCCGCGAGGCGCCAGGGTCATGGTCGCAGGATCATTCAGGCCTACCACGGTGAAGGGATCGTTCGATGAGTTCTTACCTTTGAGTGGGGGATTGATGTCCCACCTCAAACCATAAGTCATCGCCAATCGCGGCGTGATTTTCCAGGTATCCTGGCCGTAGAGCGAGAAGTTTTGTGACAGCAGCGCATCACCTTGAAAGGCAGCTGGTTGAGCGAACGAAGCCGTCCCGGAAAGAGCTCCTCCGGGTGTAGCTGTCACCCCTGAGAATTGCGCAAATAAGCGGTACGAGAATGGACTGCTGAAGGGAGAGAGCCAGCGATAGTCCACGCCAAACTTCAATTGGTGGCCGCCCCTGGTCACCGATAGATTGTCGATTAGATTGACCTGGCGTTGTTCGTTTGTCGCTTGTTTTCCCTGATCGTACTGTCCGGCGCCTGTGATTACAAATAAGAAAAGACTATTCGCGGACGAGAACCCGGAGGGAAACAATATTGAATCGAGGAGCGCCACGGCTCCGCCGAAATTATCCAGAGCCAACCTACTACCAATTCTGTGGTTACTATAATTCACCCTTGCCTGGTTGCTGATTCCCGGGTTGATCAGTTGTGTGAGGCCAGCTGTAAAAGTGTGTACTGACGATGAAACCGAATTCGTCGTGCTCAGGACTGAACCCGAGGAGAAAAGTGGACCTCGTTGGTCTAAGCTGGACGGTGAGTAGTTATAACGGCCAAACAAGGTAAGCTTCGAGCTGACGACTTGATCCACGCGGATGCTGTAGGCGTCCAGCGAGGAAGGAGTGGAAAAGCTAGCGTTGAATTGCGCCAAACCTGTCCCGGCTTGAGGGCCGTTGGCGACAGGATACGCGTTCAAAAATGGCTGCATAGAGGCTGGAGCTTGCAGCCGTGACGCAGCGTCTGGGACCACGGTTTGTTGTGTCGCGGGCTGGCGCAACCGCAGCCCCTCGTAGGAGAAGAAGAAGAACGCCTTGTCCTTGAGGACCGGCCCGCCGAACACACCGCCAAAGTCATTCTGCCGCTCCGCGGGTTTCGCCAGATTGTTGAAGTTCACGAACCAGTCCCTGGCGTCCAGCACGTCATTCCGGAAATACTCGAACAGCGTGCCATGAAAAGCATTGGTTCCTGAGCGGGTCACAATGGAGATCTGTCCGCCGGGGGTGCGTCCGAACTCCGGAGCAAAGGAAGACGTTTGGATGCGGAACTCCAGCATGGCATCCACCGACACCAGGCTGTTTGTCCCACCCGAGGCGCTTAAAGCGGGTAATGCGCCCCCGGCTGTCTGCGTCAGTGTGATGAAGCCTGTGATGCCGAAATTAGCGCTGACCCCATCCACTGTGAAATAGTTGGCATCCGCACGCTGGCCATTCACGCTGAATTGTCCCTGGTCGCTTGATCTCGTGGCGGTCACGACCACACCCGGAGTCAGCGCGATCAGCGTCTGAAAACTCCGGCCATTGAGAGGAAGATTCTCGACAAACGTCTGGTCAACCACCGTGCTGACCGTCGCCGATTCGGTATTCACAAGAGGCGCGCCCGATTCCACCGTGATGCTCTCTGACGCGGAACCAACGGTCATCTCGAAATTGATTTCGAGAGCATCCTGGACGTGCAGGATCACGTCGGGCTTGATTAACTTCTTGAAGCCGGGCTTTTCGATTTCGAGGCGATAGGGGTTGGGCGGGAGATTCTCCAGGTAGTATTCGCCCGAGGCGTTGGTGGCGGTTTCGTAACGGAGATTTGTGCCGACGCTGATGGCTGCGATTTTGGCATCGGCGATGGAGCCTTTGGAGGGATCGGTGATGCGGCCCGTAAGGCACGCGTTCGTGGATTGCGCGCGAAGGACAGCCGGGGACCAAACAAGGAAGACGAAAGCGACGACGGCAGGGACCCGGCGCATGGTGTTGTAAACCGTGGCAGAGAACGTACTGTAGCTCTCCCCATTCGTCAACCCCCGAACGGGGTACGTCTTTACACTCGATAGGGGGATGCTCGTGGTTCCACGTGCAGCGTAAATTCTTCTGCAAACAACCCTGTCTTGTAAGCGCGCCCGGACAAATGTCATCCCCAGTCCGCGTGGCTGGGGCGGAGTGCCGGATCTGGCTTTTCGCGCTTGGTACCGGGCGAGAGAAACGAGAGTAAGATAAGGGCGCCGTGGAGAAAGCGCGCGGACGAAGCGTCGTCGTGCTGGGACTTGTGCTGCCCGGCATTTTACTGGTGTGTCCCAGCGCTTTCGCCTTGAATCCTGCACTGGACGTCAGCCAGTACGCGCACACGGCCTGGAAAATCCGCGACGGTTTTCCCAATGGCCAGATCACCTCCATTGTTCAGACGCCCGACGGTTATCTCTGGCTGGGGACGGAATTCGGCTTGCTTCGCTTCGATGGTGTCAGGGCTGTTCCGTGGCAGCCGCCAGCGGATCAGCATCTCCCCTCAACACATATTATGAGCCTTCTCGCCGCGCGCGACGGCACTCTTTGGATTGGCACCCCAAAAGGCCTTGCCAGTTGGAAGAGCGGAAAGCTCACGGAGTACGCGGAACTAGCTGGACATTATATTTTCAAAATCATTGAGGATCATGAAGGAACCATCTGGGCTAGCGGACCGACGGCCACCGTTGGAAAGCTCTGTGCGATCCGCAATGGCAACGCCAAATGTTACGGAGAGGACGGCATCCTTGGCCGCGGAGCATTCAATTTGTATGAGGACAGCAAGGGCAACCTGTGGGCGGGAGTGACGGAGGGGCTGTGGCGATGGAAGCCCGGTCCTCCAAAATTCTATCCGCTGCCCGGTGAGCCGGACGGTATCCAAGGTCTAGGTGAAGACGCTGACGGCGCACTCCTGGTCGGATGGAAGGGCGGAATCCACCGATTCGTTGATGGAAAAACCGAGGCATATCCCCTCCCGGACACTGTGCCGAAGATCAAGGCCCGTAGGCTGCTCCGCGATCGCGATGGAGGTCTGTGGATCGGAACCTCGGATCGGGGCCTTGTGCATGTACACCAAGGGAGGACGGATGTGTTCGCGCCGTCTGACGGCTTCTCGGGCGACGATGTTTATGCTCTCTTTGAAGACCACGAACGAAATATTTGGGTAGCCACCATTAATGGCCTCGATCGCTTTCGAGACTTTGCCGTCGCAACATTTAATGTGAACCAGGGTTTGTCGAGTGCCCTCGTCGGGTCCGTTCTAGCGGCCAGCGATGGAAGCGTTTGGCTCAGCACTCGTGGTGGCTTGGACCGATGGAATAACGGGCAAATTGCCACTTACGACAAACGCGACGGGAAGCTGAACGGACAAAACCCGCAGTCTCTTTTTCAGGATAGTCGGGGGAGAATCTGGGTCTCCACGATTCCCGGATTCGGCTACCTGGAGAACAACCGATTCACTCCTGTAAGTGGTTTTCCCGGCAGCCCAGTGAATTCCATCGCCCAGGACGCTGCCGGCAATCTGTGGATCGCCAACGAGTATTTCGGTCTTTTTCAACTGCTCCAGGGGAGTGTGGTTCAACAGACTCCCTGGGCGGGGCTGGGACATAAAGAGCATTGTTCTGCTCTAGCCGTTGATCCCTTGCAGGGCGGCCTATGGCTTGGATTTCATTACGGTGGTGTCGCCTATTTCAGGGACGGTCGGGTCCGCGCGTCGTACGCGGCCGCCGACGGGCTGGGCGAGGGACGTGTCAACGACCTTCGATTCGATCAAGAGGGTACGCTGTGGGCCGCCACCGAGGGCGGGCTCAGCCGGTTGAAAGACGGCCGTATTGCAACTCTGACCAGCAAGAATGGATTGCCCTGCAATACGGTCCATTGGGGGATGGAAGACGACTACCATTCCTTCTGGCTGTACACGGCCTGCGGCCTGGTGCGCATCGCGCGCGACGAATTGGAAGGTTGGATCGCCGCCGTTGACAAAGACAAAAATTCGCAACGGTTCATCCAAGCCACGGTTTTCGACATTTCCGATGGAGTCAGGATCCTTTCCAGTGCCGGCCACTTCAGCTCGCAGGTCGCCAAGACCTCCGATGGAAAACTGTTGTTCTTGCCTTGGGACGGCGTCAGCGTCGTCGATCCGCGCCACCTTGCCTTCAACAAACTTCCGCCGCCGGTGCACATCGAGCAGGTCACCGCCGACCGCAAGACCTACGACGCGGCATTCGATCGAACTGGCGATGGAAACGGGCGCTTGCGCCTGCCACCGCTGATACGCGATTTGGAGATCGACTATGCGGCGCTGAGCCTGGTGGCGCCGGAAAAGGTGATGTTTCGCTACAAGCTGGAAGGCTTCGATCGCGATTGGCAAGAAGTCGGCAACCGCCGGCAGGCGTTCTATACCAATCTGCCGCCACGTAGCTACCGCTTTCGCGTGGCTGCCTGCAATAACAGCGGTGTGTGGAACGAGGCCGGCGCATTCCTGGATTTCTCCGTCGCCCCCGCCTACTACCAGACCCTTTGGTTCCGTTCGTTGTGCGTGGCCGCATTTCTGGGATTGCTCGTAGGGCTCTATCAATTGCGGCTACAGCAGGTGGCGCGGCAGTTCGATATGCGCCTGGAAGAGCGCATCAGCGAGCGGACACGCATCGCGCGAGAACTGCATGATTCCCTGTTGCAAGGCTTCCAAGGATTGATGTTTCGCCTTCAGGCAGTGCGTGAATTCCTCCCCGGGCGGCCCAGCGAGGCTATGAAGGCCCTGGACATTGCGCTGGAGCGCGGAGACAAAGTCATCGTCGAAGGCCGGGATACGATCTCAGACTTGCGTCAATCCACAATCGGCGACTGCGATATAGCGCAGGCGCTGACCGCCCTGGGCGAGGAATTGGCTGCGCAGAGCGAGAACGGCCCCGCACCGTGCGTGCGCGTGTTGGTGGATGGAAGACAACGAGAGCTTAATCCCGTGCTGCGCGATGAAATCTACGGGATTGCGCGCGAGGCCTTGCGAAACGCGTTTCGCCATGCCAAGGCGCAGAAAATCGAAGCCGAAGTAACTTACGGCGATTCTGAGTTTCTCTTGCAGGTGCGAGACGATGGGATCGGAATTTCACCTGAGGTTACCGATCAGGGCGCCCGCGCGGGGCATTGGGGCCTGCCCGGTATGCGCGAACGTGCCAAGAGTTTTGGCGGGAAGCTGGAAGTTTGGAGTGAGCATGGAGCGGGAACAGAAATCGAGTTGAAGGTTCCGGCGGCTGTTATTTATGGCAAATCCAACGCTCCCAACAAACTATGGTTCTTGCGAAAGAAGAATTAGGGCAGCATATGGACGCAAGTCCTGAAGTGATTCGCATTTTGGCGGCTGACGACCACCCCTTTCTCCGTGAAGGGATCGCCATGCTCATCGGCACTCAAAGGGACATGCTTTTGGTCGCGGAAGCCGCGAACGGGCGCGAGGCCGTTGAGCAGTTCCGGTCACACCATCCGGACGTGACCTTGATGGACTTGCAGATGCCGGAAATGAGTGGGATCGATGCCCTGATTGCTATTCGAGGCGAATTTCCGAAGGCGCGAATCATCGTTCTAACGACATACGCGGCCGACACTTTGTGCCAACGGGCGATGCAAGCCGGCGCGCACGCGTATATCTTAAAAGGTGACGTACGAAAGGATTTGTTGGACAAGATCCGGGCTGCTTATGCGGGAAAAAGCTGATTTCAAAATGCGGCAAAAATGCGGCGGGTTCGGGATAACGATCAACTCGAAGCAATTTGCGCCCAATCGCACCGATGTAGCTCAGAGACGAGCTTTGACTGCAGGGCTTCAGGATCGCAGCCATATGCTCGAACTGGCCTCGGCGATCCTACTTTTGACCCTTGTAGGTGTTTCAGCGTGGGCAAGGACGGACAAAATCGTTCGCACCTCCTCGCTTGATTCACCCGTGGAAACTGAAACCATAAGGCTTCCCGTCGTCGAGGGTAAAGATATCCGCTTTGCACGGATATCCAGCTCCCAAGGTCTCTCTCAAGTTAGGGTGTCGGATATCGTTCAGGACGACCAGGGGTTTATTTGGTTCGGAACAATCAACGGCCTGAACCGCTATGACGGTTATAACTTCAAAGTCTTCAAACACGATCCGGAACGCCAGGAAAGCCTCAGTGGGGTTTTCATCTATTCGTTGTTTAAGGACCGCGCCGGCACGATTTGGGTCGGAACAGACAAGTCTCTCGACCGCTTTGACCCGCTTACGGAAAAATTTAGTCACTATCATTTCGATGTCCCGGATTCAAGTGGCTTACCGACGACCGTCGACCAGATCAGCCAGGACTCGTCGGGCATGTTATGGCTGTCCACTCGGAAAGGATTATTCCGACTGGATCCCGTCACGAGTACGATCAAGCACTTTTACCACGACCCGGGAGACCCTTCCAGCCTCGGGGATAACGCTATCAAGTCCACCGGTGAGGACGGAGCAGGCCGGTTTTGGGTTGGCACCAGCCAGACGCTCGACGAATTTGATAGGAACAGTGGAAAAGTGAAGAGGCACGTCCTTACGGGGGAGTCGGGTATCGGGATGTGGTTCCATGAAGACCGTTTCGGCGTGTTTTGGCTCGTCTACGGCCCAGACGGCTCCATCGCCACGTTCGATCCCAAGACGAACAAACTGACTCGCTACGGATTCGACTCACGAGGCCCCGAGGGCAACTTGAAGAACCCCGCGTACGCCCTGCTGGAGGACCACGAAGGCACCATGTGGTTTGGAACGGCGGTCCTTGGATTGCTCAAGTTCGACCGCGAGCATCGGCGTTTCATCAGCTACCACCACCTCCCTGGTGATAGCGACAGTCTGGTCGACAACCGAGTCATAGCCCTATTCGAGGACCGCGAAAAGAACATTTGGGTCGGTATGCACGACGTGGCGCCACACTTCTTTGCTGCCAGGCCACTGCCGTTTACAAAACTTACGAACCCCTCCGACAGTCGCAACAGCATAAGTCCGGGTCTCATTGGGACCCTCTATGAGGACCGGCATGGCGTTTTGTGGGTCGGCGTCAATCGTTCGCTGGTGCGAATTGATCGCAAGACCGGCTTGTCCTCCAGCTTCCAGCCAGTCGGCGGGTCTGAAGTGCTTTCGATCGTCGAAGACGGACCAGACGTTCTTTGGATAGCAGGCACGAATCCGCTGTTGCGTTACAACCGGAAAACGGGAGACCTTCGACGCTACATCCACGACCGCTCCGATCCCTCAACCTTGTGTAGCGGTGTCGTAGAGCGGTTGCTTATCGATCATCGGGGCATCTTGTGGGCTGCAACGTGGGATGGTCTCTGTCGTTTCGACTCGCTCACGCAGCGGTTTAGAGCCTACAAGCCAGACCCGAAAACCCGAGGCCTGAACTATTACGCCATCGCAGAAGACCCACAAGGAAACTTGTGGCTTGGCGGCAATTTAGGGCTGCACCGATTCGATTCAAACACCAACCAGTTCACAGTCTACAGCCACAAGTCCGACGACCCGCACAGTCTCAGCGACAACCGCGTAGTCGCCATCCATTTCGATCGCGCAGGAAGTATGTGGGTTGGCACGCAAAACGGGCTGGACAAATTCGTTCCCAAAACAAGCACATTTGTGGTTTACAACGAGCGCGATGGCATGGGAGGGAATGTTGTTAGCTGCATTCTCGAAGATCACCGCGGTCTGCTTTGGATGAGCACGAATAAAGGGGTATCGAGCTTTGACCCGCGAACCCAGAAATTCAGCAACTACACTGTGGCAGACGGTCTTCCCGGCCCAGATCTTACCGGGTGGGGCACCTGCTTCAAGAGTGCCGCGGGTGAGATGTTTTTTGGAGGTTTCAGCGGAGTCGCCGCATTCTTTCCCGATCAGGTGGTGGCCGATGCGTTCGTTGCGAACGCGTTTGTCCCGCCGATTGTCTTGACTGATTTCCGATTATTCGGAAGCCCGCTCACTCTCAGCCCCGGCTCGCCTCTGAAGAAAGCAGTCAACTACACCGATACGATCACCCTCTCCCACTCACAAGACATTTTCTCTATCGGGTTTTCCACATTGAGCTTTTTCAATCCTGCGACTAACCGCTATCGCTACATGTTGGAAGGATTGGACCAAAAGTGGAATGAGGTAGGAAGCGACCAGCGGCTTGCTAGTTACACGACGCTGCCGGCAGGTACTTACATGTTTCATGTGCAGGGTGCGAGCGGCCGCGGACCATGGAGCGAACCCGGTGCGCAACTGCTCATCCAGATCCTGCCGCCTTGGTGGGCCACGTGGTGGTTTCGGCTCACATTCCTGGTGTTAGTGCTTGCTTCGGCATGGGGCGCACACCGCTATCATTCATATCAACTGTTGCTCCAGTTCGATATGCGCCTGGATGAGCGCCTTAGCGAGCGAACACGCATCGCCAGGGAACTCCATGACTCGCTGTTGCAGGGTTTTCAGGGGCTGATGTTTCGCTTGCAAGCTGTGCGCGACCTTCTTCCTGGGCGACCGAGCGAAGCTATGCAAGCGCTCGACGTTGCACTGGAGCGCGGAGACAAAGCTATCGCGGAGGGCCGGGATACAGTTTCGGACTTGCGCGAGCCCATCATCAGTGACAAAGATATAGCATCTGCATTGACCGCTCTGGGCGAAGAACTTACCGCTCAGAACGACTCCGGCAGCGTCCCCTGCGTGCGCCTGCTGGTGGAAGGGAAACAGCGAGAACTGAATCCCGTGCTGCGCGATGAAATCTACCGGATTGGGCGCGAGGCGTTGCGAAACGCTTTTCGCCACGCACGGGCGCAGAAGATTGAAGCGGAAATCACTTACGGAGATTCGGAGTTCCAGTTTCACATGCGAGACGACGGAATCGGAATCGCTCCTGAAGTTGCCGATCAGGGCGCCCGTGCTGGTCATTGGGGCTTGCCTGGTATGCGCGAACGTGCCAAGAGGTTTGGCGGGCGGCTGGAAGTCTGGAGCGAGCAGGGAGTCGGAACGGAGATCGAGTTGAGTGTTCCTGCGGCTATTGCTTATGGCGGCGGGCAGGCTCGTGGCAGATTCTGGTTCTTGCGAAAGAAGATTGAGGAGACGAATGGGCAGCAGTCCTAAGATCGGCGCTGGTCCTGGTCCAATTCGCGTTCTCACGGCGGACGACCACGCTCTCATCCGGGAAGGAATCGCCGCGCTTATCGCCAATCAAAAGGATATGAGCTTGGTTGGGGAAGCGTCCAACGGGCGTGAGGCGGTAGAACAATTCAGGCTGCACCGGCCGGACGTCACATTAATGGACTTGCAGATGCCCGAAATGAATGGAATCGATGCACTGATTGCCATTCGGAGCGAATTTCCAGACGCGCGGATCATTGTGCTGACGACCTACGCGGGCGATGCGTTGTGCAAGCGGGCAATGAAAGCCGGCGCGCAAGCTTATATCTTGAAAGGCAACGTGCGGAAGGATCTTTTGGACACGATTCGGGCTATTCGAGCCGGCAAAAAATTCATTCACGCGGAGGTCGCCGCCGAACTCGCCACTCATGCTGCCGATGACGCCTTGAGTGAGAGGGAGATTGAGGTTCTTTCCCTGATTGCAGCGGGCAATTCGAACAAGCTGGTCGCCGATCAGCTAGCGATCTCGGAGGATACGGTCAAGGGCCACGTCAAGAACATCCTTTCCAAGCTTGGCGTCAATGACCGAACCCACGCAGTGACCGCAGCTTTGAAGCGCGGAATCATCGAGTTATAAATCCTTTATAAACCACCCAAAAGAGTCTAAAGCGTGCCCCATATTTGGGGATTCGCGGAGTCCGCTATCCCGTTACATTCGCCTCGTACGTGTGTGAAATTAGGGCGAAGTAAGGGGAAAACTTGCAACGATTGTTTACGATGTTTCCTGTCGGTTGGCCCGGCGCGGGACTCCTT
>WNFA01005527.1_pt1 | contig 10568 bp, 12 predicted proteins | sample 5400481 | NCBI WGS metagenome assembly WNFA01 (sample SAMN13153340, study PRJNA577476) | soil metagenome | isolation source: 120 cm saprolite under Douglas fir tree site 2 hole 1 replicate 2 | place: USA:California | collected 2015-04-18 | reverse complement strand
ACATTGTCTTTCTCGAAATAGAAAACCCTCAGGTTGAGTTGTGCCGCAGCCTGCGTGAGAGCTTGATGATAGATCATGCCGTCAGCGCGATTCATGATCCAAGTATTCGCGTGAACCTCTGCAACAGTAGCAGGCAAGTCGGGAAGCGGAGGTACTCGGATCGCGATGCCGCGACACTTTGCCGGTGCGAGTTCTCCGATTAACGACGAGAGGGCCGATTTGGCGCGCTTATTGGCAGATGTCTTCACTTCTCGAACGAGCTTCTCGGCTCCTGAAAGCCGCATTTGGAGTGTTTCATGGTGATAAGGGGAAGCCGTAAGTTGCTGATCAAGCAACTCGACACGTCGCTTATCGAGGAGAATTTCGTTGGGGCCAGACGTCGTGACGCTCACCAGATTGGCCCACGCGTAATGGTCTTCGATGCCGATAGAGTATTCGCTCATGGGATCTGCAGGGCGACCTAAGTTCTCCTCCGTATAAAACCCTTCGCTACGTTCTGTCAAGTCTCTGGTTATCAACAAATTGTCGAATGCCGGACTCGGCCTCTCGGTTTTATGCGGATCCGTATAAACCCGAATCGACGCGGTCCAGAGTGCGTCCGCCGGATTCCTGACGCCTTTGCCGACACGGTTCAGCACGTGCGTACAGATCATCGTCGTCGCCGCCTCTTTGTGACCCAGCAAATCCTGAATCGTACGGATGTCATAGCCCTCCTCTAGCAGATTGGGGCTATGGAATCCCATCGGATCGCGAACGCCATCGCATAGCGTACCTTTAGACCCATCAAACCGTGTTGGAGCACTTCTAGCGCTCCAAATAAGAAGACGAAATTATCTATGACAAACTGACGAACCGCAGATAGGCCTCGGCTTCACTTCCTTCCTTTGAACTTCTGAGGCAAAGTTTGGTACTGGCTAACGCTCTAATCCCCAGGCCTCACGATTGAAGGTCAAAAGATCCGTGAACCCATGAACGTTCATTGCGTCCGCCTATTTCTTGAGTGCGTCTAGTTTCTCCATGATGGCGTCGTGGTCCGCCAGGTACTCGTAATGGGCCTGCACGTCCGCCAAATTATCATTGTCAACCTGTAAAGCCTCTGTAGGGTACTTCTCATTCGCCTTCGCAATAGCTTTGCGGATGCTCTTCCCCCTACGAATCCAGCGTATGACTTCACGGTCATATTTCTCCTCGTCGGGCGTGCGCTCTCCGATGATTTCGTTAGCTCGCGAAAGGTATTGCTTCAGAATATCCAACCTGTTTCCCTTCGCTTCGATTCCGCCGGCAACATCAACCTGAGATCGAGAAGCTACCCTTATAGCTTCGCAGATAGGTCGGTCCCACGCATGTGAACTCAACCCCTCTACTGGCATCGGACGTCATATTCGCGATTCGATGATACCACCAGCGAAACTCCGAGGTCATTGGTCTCATGTTGGTTTTTAACTGGCTCTTTGAGCGGAAGACCTGATAGCCAAAATGGTAAACTGATCATCGGGCGAGAGCACCTTGCTAACCACTAGCGCAAACACTTATGGCGACGATCAATCTTCTTCAACTCAAGAGACTGGCTAACAGTCGTTCGTTCGCTCGCGGCGAAGCGTATTTCAAAGATGGCCGTGTGCATAGTCTTGCCACGCACGAGGGAACATGTACAGCGATAGTCAGCGGCCAAGACGACTATTGCGTCACGCTCCGTTCGGCCGAGCGCAAGATTGACTACTCGTGTGATTGCCCGATTGGGCTTGACGGTGAATTCTGTAAACACCTCGTTGCCGTCGGTCTAGCTTCACTTGATCCAGATCTGGAGAGCAAGGGCAAGCCCGGCAGGAAACGAAAACGGGCCGTAAGCGAAGGCGATCTACGTGCGTACCTCGAGCGGCAAGACAAAGATACTCTGGTCGCCATGCTGGCGAGCGAAGCGATGGAAAACCGAAGCTTGCGCGACCGCCTTCTTCTTGAAACCGCGCAATCGAATCCTGCAGGCTTCGATATTGCCGCGTATCGTCGTTCCATCGCAAACGCGACACGGACCAACGGCTTCGTCGACTACCATTCCGCGTACGACTATACCCGGCGCATTCATCAGGTAACCGAGTCGATCGCGGCGCTGCTTCCCAACGGTCACGCGCCTGCGGTCATCGAGCTGACGGAATACGCGCTGGCGCAACTGGAAAGATCCATCGGCGATATTGACGATTCGGATGGCTATATGAGCGACATCCTGCCAGGGCTCCAGAATCTACATCATCGCGCTTGCCTGGACGCCCGTCCGGAACCTCGGGCTCTCGCGGGCCGATTGTTCGAATGGGAGATAAAGAGCGATTGGGAGATTTTCTATGGAACGGCAGAGACTTATGCGGATGTCTTCGGTGCAGAAGGGTTGGCAGAATACCGTCGGCTAGCCGAATCCGAATGGACAAAAATCGGCAACTTAACCCAGGAGACAAAGACGATGAGCGATCCAGCAGGCGCTTTCGCATTACCAGCATGATGGAAGCGCTCGCGCGGCAGTCGGATGACCCTATAGCCCTGGTCGAGATCAAGCGCCGGGACCTTTCGCACGCTTATTCGTTTCTTCAGATTGCCGAGATTTATCGCCAAGCTGGCCAGCACGATAAGGCGCTCGACTGGGCCGAACAGGGAATGAAGTCTTTTCCGCAAGCCGATTCGCGACTTGTTGAGTTTCTCGCTGGCGAGTACCACCGCCGCGCTCGCCACGATGACGCGATGACCTTGATCTGGAACCAGTTTGTCGAATCGCCGTTCTTGAAAAACTACCAGGAGCTGAAGGCGCACTCTCGCAAAGTGCGCCCGCACTCCGACTGGCGCGCCTGGAGAGACAAAGCGCTGGCCCATCTGCGAGCCGTCATTGAGAAAGAAAGGCGAGAAGAGAAAACCTCAAAGAACGATTGGCATTGGGCCGGCCATGCGGACAACTCGCGTTTGGTTGAAGTCTTTCTCTGGGAAAAGCGCTATGAGGAGGCGTGGCTGGAAGCTTCTACTGGTGGCTGTTCTTCGGGTCTTTGGCTTCGGGTTGCCGCCGTGCGCGAAGAAAAACATCCTGGCGATGCGGTACCAGTCTACAAAGAGATGATCGCGCCCACTCTCAAACAGGCAAACAATGCCGCTTACGCGGAAGCAATTAAGCTCCTCGGTAAAATCCGCGAGTTGATGGGTCGCATGGACCGCGTGACCGAGTTTGACCACTACCTTGCTGCGCTTCGCGTCGAATACAAACGCAAGCGCAACTTCATCAAGCTGGCACAAAATCTTCAACTTCAGCGACCCGATCCTGAGGAAGTCTCTTGATCTTCTTGATTAGGTCTTGCTGCTCCCTGGTCGATGTATGCAAACTGCGTATTACGCGAGGCGTACTCGGCGCACAGTCGAGACGTTTCAGAATGGCGACGGAATTCCAAGAGCTCGGCAAACGCTTCGAACAGTTCCCTGGGGAATTTCTCGATGACGCGGAACGGCGGCGGCTTTCCTGGTTTGGTGGTTGATGTAAAGGCTATGCTGTCTTCCTTCGCGCATGAGCTGGCAGCCTTGACTCTCAAGATGTCGAACTAAATCGATTCGCTTCATGCGGCGCGGAAAGCGATTTCTTCGCTACTGATCCTTTCTCTGGCAACATCTTCGGCTAGCAAGCGATTTCCTTCCAGCACCATCTCGATTGCTTCATCCAGATTTCGCCGCGCCTCCTCGATATCAGCGCCGAGCGAGATCGCGCCCGGAAGCTCCGCGACCGAGGCTTGAATCAGCCCATCGGCCTTTTCATAGATTATAGTCATCTTGATTTCCATGGGTGCCCTCCGGGCCACATCATAGCACGAGGCAACATTGTGAGAGCCCGATTCGAATTGCGCCGGAACGATTCGTCAGACTCTCATGCCATTGATCTCTGGGTGAAGAGAGCCACAAAGTAGAGCGTGTTAAGGAATGCAACTCTCACCGCTGCTGCTTCGCGCTCCGTAGAGGTAATGATCAAGATTGATCGAGCCGTCTGTGGGTACCTTCTCCCAAGTGTCCGCGGGTAACGCAGCATTGATCTCGTCGACAACCTCCCAAATAGGTCTGCGAGCCACAGCGCTTCTGTTAGGTTCAGAGCTCGCCCCACTGGCAAGAGAATCAAGGAGTCTTAGCGCTTCCTGTTGTTTGTTAGGCGGCAGCGCTCGCACTTTATCGATCAGTTGGTCTTCCAGATTTGCAGCCATGGTCCTTCTCCCTGTCGTGAAGAACGCAGCACCAACCGCGTGAGGCTACCGGGGAAAAATAAGCTAACGCGTCTAATTCCAAATTGCCGCACCGACCCAGCCCCGCGTCTTTACTCTGTGGCGGATCTGGGGAGACATTCTCGTGAATGGTAGGTCTTCGTCCTGTAACCAGTAACGCAAGACAGACAGCGCGTGATCGCGCCACCAATCAGCTTTCAGATCCCACCTGTCCGACCACTCCATAATTTGGTTGCCGAGCTCGGCAGTGTCGCTGGATTCCCGCAACGCCGCCCAACTCGGAAACGCATCTCTGACGACATCGATAACTCTCGTTGGGATTGGTCCATCGAAACAAGGAGCCAATTCTTGCCAGAAATAAGCCCTTGAATCGCCGAAGAGATGAAGTGCGCAAGCGCAGTCAGCTTCGTGGCGTTCCGAGTGCATCACGAGTGTTTCCTTGAAACGTTTGAAAACAGCCAATTGGAAAGGCTTCTCGAACACGTCCCACAAATCGCGGAGAACCTCGGGGCGCTGATTTGGGAGAGTCTTCATAAACTCTTTCCGTGCCGCGGGGACCGAGCTACCGCACTCACGTAGGGTTTCTTCCTTCATAATGCATTCCGTCCTCTATGGCTGGAGATTATAGCAAATCTCGAAATCAGTGCCATTAGCAACAAGGACGATTCTAAGGTAAGCGCCCAGTCATTGGGAACTCGACAGATGAAAGACTCTCTCGCAACCAACCACATCGAAATGATCGCACCTATAAGGAGTCCCCAGCACGCAAGCCCGATGAACCAGATTGTTTTTTGGTAGGCAAACACTGGAACTCGACTTGGAAGGATCAGACTCTCACTGCAACGTTCCGCCAACCGTTTGACACCATTGCCGTTGCGAACACCGCGTGGCAAAGACAAAAGGCCGCTGGAGCTACTTCCAGCGACCTTCGTCCAATCTGGCTCCGCAGGTAGGACTCGAACCTACAACCCTTCGGTTAACAGCCGAATGCTCTGCCATTGAGCTACTGCGGAATAAGCGCCCTCACACAGCGAAAAACTTGTGCAGGGCGCGAAAGCGATTTTTATAGCAGATGGGATCAGGAGCGTCAAGGCGGGCAATTATGCGGGGCAATTATGAAGGATGAAGGCGGAAGGATGAAGAAGGCCTCTTCCTGATTCCATCCCTTGCTTGCGCCGTTGCCTCAAGTGCGAGAATATCTCGCACTGCCAAACATCCATTAACAAACGCTTTTCGACTCCCATTCGCAATAAGAAAGGTATTCATGGAGCGCAGGACAACGAGCTGGTTTAGCCAGAACTTGAGCACCGATATGCCGCTGGTTGCTTACGGAGACGCGGGACAACCACTGCTGATGTTTCCCACGGCGGCTGCCGACTATCTCGAGTATGAACGCTTTCACCTCGTGGAGGCGATCCAGCCATTTATCGAGGCTGGTCGGATTCGGGCTTATTCAATCAATAGCGTCAATCGTTATAGCCTCCTGAACGATCAAATGCCGCCACCGCTCAAGGCGGAGTTGCTTACGCGCTATGATCGATACGTAACGGATGAAGTGTTGCCGCTGATTCGACAGGACTCTGGTGAGAACAGCAGACCACTCACCACCGGGGCAAGCCTCGGGGCATTTCTCTCAGTCAATGCCTATTTCAAGCATCCGGATCTTTTTCGCGGCGTGATAGCGATGAGTGGCAGCTACGATATCAGGTCTTATCTGCACGGCCACTACGATGACAACGTCTACTTCAACAATCCAGTCGACTATCTTTCAAATCTGAATGATGGTCAATATCTTCCACTACTTCGGCAGGCTGACGCGATCTACATCTTGTCTGGCCAGGGATCATACGAAGCCCCCGAGCGCAGCCGCGCTTTGTCTGACATTCTCAGTGCCAAAGGGATCCCTCACACCTTGGATATCTGGGGAGCAGACGTGAATCACGACTGGCCCTGGTGGCGAAAGATGCTTCCACATACGCTGGGTAAGATTCTGCAAGGATGAAGGATGAAGGGTGAAGGATGAAGGATGAAGGATGAAGGATGAAGGATGAAACCTCATAAACGAAAAGGAGAACCTCACAATGGAAAGAGATTTACGAGAACGCACCAAACGATTCGCACTGAGAATCATTAAGCTTTATGTCGCATTGCCATCGCGAGGCGTTGGCAAGGTCCTAGGGCTACAGGTATTAAAAGCTGGAACGTCGGTTGGAGCGCATTATCGAGAAGCTCAACGCGCTAAGTCGAACGCGGATTTTATTAGCAAAATAGAGGGAGCGCTTCAAGAACTAGATGAAACCGGGTACTGGCTGGAGTTGCTTGCTGAAGGAAACGTTCTACCGGCGAAGCGCCTTACAGCCTTACGACAAGAAGGTGAGGAACTGGTCTCGATCCTGGTCACCATTGTAAAGAAGGTGAAAGCAAAGGGAAGGCTACGAACAAAGCAAAAGCTGGCTGCTGCAGAATAGATCGGATAAGAAAAGGGCCGACGCGTTCGGCCCTTTCATCCTTCATCCTTCCGCCTTCATACTTGCCTTAAGGTTCGCCATCGCCCTTCTTTCCCTTCTTCTTTTGTGGCTCGACTTCGCGCGGACGCGTACTACCTGATGCCGGCGGGGGAGCTTCGGTCTTTGGAGCGACTGTTTCCGCTTTCGGTTGCGGATTAGCCGAGGCTGGTTCCTCCGGCTTCGGCGGTGGTGGCAAGGTCACCTGTTCGAGTTTTGGTTCAGTCGTAGTTGTAGCAGGGAGCGCGTTCTCGTCCGCATTCTTCTCTGCATCGGCGGTTAACTCCGCTCGCTCAGCTGCCAACTCACGTTGCCGCTGCCGGAATAGTTCCTTCATGTCTTCCGGCATTGTGGGGGCCTTGGCGAAATCTTCTTTTGGTTTGTCCTTGAGAAAAGTCTTCATGAAATCGACGAACATCGGCAACGCGCCATGGGCACCTGTCATATCGTCGCCTAGTGGTTTCTTCCTCCCGGGATAACCCATCCAAACGCCGGTCACGTACGTTGGTGTGTACCCGATAAACCAAACATCGGTGTGATCGTTGACCGTCCCGGTCTTTCCCGCCAAAGGTACGCCAAGCGAACCTGCTGCCGCCGCAGTACCGAATTGGACCACCCCGCGCATGAGGGATACCATCGTCAATGCGACATACTCATTTACAACCTTGTAAGTGGTTTTCTCCCACTCCTCGAGCACCGCGCCATCGCGATCGAGCACGCGTCGAATCATGTGTGGATCCACACGTATGCCTCTATTGGGAAAAGCAGAATAGGCGGAGACCATCTGGTCCAAAGGTACTTCCGTTGCCCCTAATGCTGACGGAAGGTACGGAGCCATTGGCACCTTGATGCCAAAACGTCGCACCATCTGCGCACCCGTCTGGATTCCTACAGTTTGCAACAAGTGCACAGCTGGAACGTTCATCGACTTGGCAAGTGCCATCTTGAGCGGCATGTCGCTACAACCCAGCGAGCCATCGTAGTTGTGCGGTTGCCAGTCGCCGATACTTATGGGTGCACCACTGACTGTGGTATCAGGCGTCATACCCCATTCGACTGCGGCTGTGTAGATAAAAGGCTTAAAGCACGAGCCTGTTTGTCGATAAGCCTGAGTGGCGTTATTGAATTTGTTTGTATAGAAATCGTAGCCGCCAACCATGGTTACGATCTCGCCCGTCTTTGCATTGAGCGTCATCATTGCGCCCTGCACCGCAGGAATCTGCGAGAGTTCAACTTTCAAACGGCGGTTCTTCTTGTCCACCTCTTTGATAGCGAATTCCGCGAGTTGGCCAATCTTAAACTCATCCTTCGGCTGGCGATGCGACCAACCCATATCGGTCGCTGTCAGCGTGGCTGAGAAATTTCCAAAGCGCACCGCAGCCTCATTTTTTACGCGGTCAACCTTCATGATCAATCCGATCAAGTGGCGCTGCGGCTCATAGTCGTTTCCGTACCAGTCTGGATACTTGTAGCTATTGAGTTCCTGTTGTGTGGGTGGCCCCTCGCCGTTTTTCACCGACGTTTGAATCATTGTGTAGCTCGAACGCCAGCCGCTGTGTGTCTTGTCGTACTGACGGAGTCCGGCCCGGACCACTTCATAGGCGCGTTTTTGAGCTTCGGCGTTGATGGAGGTGTAGACCGACAAACCGCCCTGGGCAACTCGAGTCGTGTATTTATCTTCAAGTTCCTGGCGAATGTTCTCGACCGGATAATCAAACGGCGACGACTTCGTTTGAGACTGGTAGTAAGCCGTGTCGGCAAGCTGAATCGGCTTGGCTTTGGCCGCGTCGACTTCCGCCTGGCCCGCGAAGCCATTCTTCGCCATCAGGTCCAATACCAAGTCGCGTCGCTCTTTTGCCTTTACAGGGTTTGCCGTTGGGGAATACTCACTGGGAGCCTTAGGAACACCGGCGAGCAATGCGGCTTCGCCAATTGTCAAGTCTTTGGCTTGCTTGCCGAAGTAAGTTTCGGCTCCCGCCTCCATCCCATAGGCGTTTGCGCCCAGGAACATGTGATTGGCATACAGCTCCATGATCTGGTTCTTGGTGTAGTAACGCTCGATCTGGAGTGCCAATACCCACTCGTTTACCTTACGCTTAAGCGTTTGTTCTTTTGAAAGGAACAGGTTCTTCGAGAGCTGTTGAGTTAGTGTAGATCCGCCTTCGACTTTATCAGTCGTAAGATTCTTCCAGGCCGCCCCCATAATGCGGATGGGATCGATTCCGATATGATCGTAAAAACGCACATCCTCGACAGCTAGAATGGCGTTCTTTAGGACCGGCGGAATCTCCTCATACTTCAACGGTATTCTTTTCTCGAGCGCAAACTCCCCAATCACGGTTTCACCGTCGTCAGCATAGACACGAGTAACCACACTCGGGCGATACGTCGCCAGCGCTGAAACCTCGTTTGCCGCCCGTGAATAGTTAAGTTCGTAGGCGGCGATAATTCCTGTCAAACCTCCGGCAGCCAGCGCTAGACATAGTACTGCCGGCAACCAAAACCGTCGCAAACCGTGTTGCCTTTGTGAAGTTGGAGAGTTGATAACTACACGTGGTGAAAGGGAACGGGGATCTTTAGCCATTTATAAACGAGACCTCTTCATGAAAGACAAGTCGCTAATTGCGGCCCGCGATAGTTGGATAATGGAGTGTCTGGGGAGTCATTGCGGCCGACAAGGATTATAGCGCAGCCTTTGCTATAATCTACACCGCAAACGGGGGCGACAGGCTTCGACAGGAGTTTTTGGCGACCGACGGATGCCATGCCGGGCTACTCTATGCAGCTCGTTAAAAAGCGTAGGGAAAAAACAATTGCCAATAACAATGAATTGGCTCTCGCTGCCTAATTAGCACCGAGCGTCTCGCTGCAAGTTGCTCATGCGCGTGGATGGAGATGTCACTTAGATGAGCTGGCCCGCTCCCTCGGTCCGTGGGAGTGGGCGAGACTAAAGTCGGACTAGCTCGCGCCGAGGTCTTGTCGTTTCACTTACTCGGCACCGAGCAAATCTTTGGCTGGCTCGTCCAGACAGAAAGAGAAGCGACTAAGCATGTAGAGTCTTTCGGCGTTGACTTCTGGATCCGAGTTCAATTCTCGGCGCCTCCACCAACACTGAATTGCGAAACTTTGAATTGCGAAAACAGGAAATTTAAGACTAGTCCTCTCATTCCTCATTAGCCTGGGCCGATCTGGCAGAAGTTATGAGCACAACGACTCATCAAATCACTGCGGAAGAGTTAATAAGACTACCTCGTGATCGGTTTCGTTACGAACTTGTCAAAGGAGAACTCCTCACAATGTCTCCTGCAGGCGCCGAGCATGGCGCTGTCATTGTTAATTTGACTGCGCCTCTGGCAGTTTATGTCAAGGCAAACAATCTCGGAGTGCTCTTTGGAGCCGAAACGGGATTCACCCTGGAACGGAATCCAGACACTGTCTTGGCACCTGACATTGCTTTTATTCGGCGGGGCCGAATCGGCACCCTGTCAAAGGGATATTACGAAGGCGCGCCCGATCTCGCGGTGGAAGTAGTCTCACCGGGTGAAAGCAAGAATAAGATCGAGGAGAAGACAGCTAAATGGTTGCAATTTGGTTCCTCGGCGGTTTGGTTAGTCAACCCCCAAACGCGAACGGTAGAAGTACGGATTGCTAAGGGTCAGAGTAAACTCTTATGTGAACAAGATGATCTCACCGGCGACGATGTGGTACCCGGATTCCGCGTTCCGGTTTCTGAAATCTTCTTCTAATGAGGCCCATCATCGCTTAATTGGATCACAAGCTTCCCATCGGAATATTCGACAGCGGTGTTGGTGGACTTACTGTATACCACGCA